>Ga0209135_1000189_pt1 | contig 21973 bp, 17 predicted proteins | sample LauGreSBDMM110SD_4_FD_187570 | JGI IMG/M metagenome (GOLD analysis project Ga0209135, IMG submission 187570) | Freshwater lake microbial communities from Lake Michigan, USA - Su13.BD.MM110.SD (SPAdes) (version 3) | ecosystem: Environmental > Aquatic > Freshwater > Lake | place: Lake Michigan... | reverse complement strand
CGTACTCTTGCTGCGAGATTTTGCCGCTGTTGAAGTCAGCCTCAAGGTTCTCTCTCTTGACCTTCAGTTCCTTGGCAAATCCACCGGACTGCTGCTTCTTCTTAATGGCATCGAGTGCGGCTGCGTACTCATTCTTGTACTTCTCTGCGTTGGCCTTCACAGTGGCAGACGCCGGGAAAAGCTTGCCGTCAATTACCGTACCGGCAGCAATGTCCCGAACAGACTTGCCAGCTTCCTTCACGGCATCGTCGAGCTTCTTGTACAGTTCAAGGTTCTTCTTGAGAGTTATCTGAGGACTGTCGTCGCGAAGCGTGTCGAGGTTCTCTCGTAGCTTCGCAGTCAGCTTCGCAGACTCTTCCTCAAACTCCTTGAGGTTCCCTGTCTTCTTCAGGGTGTTCTGAAGCTCGTTGAAGTCGTCGTTGAACTTGCTGGCGGCGTCCGCACCAGCCTCTCCGAACCGAGAGGACTCAATGATCAGGTCGCCCATGCTTCCGCGAGCGGCGTCAACGCTCGCCATGATCTCTTCCTTAGACGGACCCTTTAGGCTTTCAGCGTACTCTGCGGAGACAGTGGCGATCGCAGCACGAAGGCCGTTCGTTGTCTGCTCGATCTCACTGATAGCCTTCTCTGCCTGCTCGGCGGTGAGGCCCATCGACATTCCGAACTGCACTGAAGCAGCACGAGCCTCCTCGAAATTAACTTGTGCTGATTCTGCACCGCCGAAATCGACCTGAACGGCAGTCCCGGAAGCGGCGAACTCAGCGACCTTCTCAGCCGCGAGTTGCTTTGAACTCTTTCCTGCTTTTTCCGCAGCGGCTGCGAGTTCTTCGGTTGATGCAGTGGCTGCGTCAATCTTTTCCGAAGCACCTCCAAAACCAAGAGCCTCTCCGACGCTGGCGAACACTCCGTAAATCTTAGACCCGATTGCGTAGATGCTGCCGAAGGCAGCGGCGATCAAGTTAATGACGGCGACGACGCCAGTGGCCTCGCCGATGCTATATAGAACACTTCCAATCACAGAGAGTATGTCGTCGAGACCGCCGCACGCCGCGTATAGTGCCAGAAAACCCACAGCGACCAACTCAACTCCGGCTATCACAAGACCGATCGGACCGAGAGCCATAAGCCACGCCGCGTGGATCGTTATGGCAGAGGCAAGCGATGTGGCTGCGGTTGTGATCCACGAAGCAGCGTAGAATGCCATGTATCCGACGACGACGGGGATTGAGGCGATGATCACGCCAAACAACCCCGCCCCGATTGCGGCGTATGCGATCGCGGCGTTTACAGCAGCCTGAACTGCTGTTGACTGCATTGCAAGGTTGAAAAGAGCGAGCGATACGATTGCTCCGATGACCACTTCCCCAAAAGTCTTCCCGAACCCGTAGATGCTTTCGCTCAGTGACGTGATCGAAGGGCGTAGGAGAGAGGCTATTACCGATGCGATCTTTTCAAGCATCGATACGGCAGACTCAACATACGAAAGCATATAAGTGAACGCGTCGCCGACTGCGGCGACGAGGTCTGCGATCATCGCAAAGTCGAGAAAACCAGCGACAACCGTTCCGACAACGCCAGCAAGCCTCAGCATGATGTTCAGCACACGACCGAATAGCTCGATGACGACGGCGATAGGCTTGGTCATGTCGGCCAAGATGCCCATGATCGGAGTCAGTGCAGCAGTCAGTCCGCCTTGAAGATCAGCAGAGATGTTGTTGAAGGCTTTTTGCAACTCGACGAACGGTATCAGCATCGTCTGCCCAAGATTTGCCGACGCTGCCTTTATGCGGTCGAATGAAGTCTCAAGAGTCAGGAACCTCTGGAAGTCGAGCTTCGTGAGGGCACCACCAAGACGCTGGAAGTCTTGCTCAAGTTCGCCGACCTCCTTCAGTGCCGGGAGGATCGCAGCACCTTGCTTACCAAAGAGGTCAAAAGCGAGTGCTGTTCTCTTCGCCGGGTCTTCTACTTCGGAGAGTTCTTTAGCGACCTTCTTAAAGGCCTCTTCTGGGCTGAGTTCCTTCAGTTCATTGATCGAGATTCCAAGCCGATCGTAGGCGAGCTTTGCTTCGCGAACGCTATCCACGTTCAACTGGCCGATCTTGACCTTATTGAGGTTCGTGTAGAACGCCTGCTGACCCTTGGCAAGCTGCCCCATACTGACGTTGGTGTTCTGTGCGGCAAGTCGAAGCTTCGACATTTCCTCCTGAGAGGAGCCAAAGCGTGATGCCATTTGGTCTGTCGCCTGAGCGGCGAGGCTCATGTGTTCAAGTTCGTGTGCGAAGCGTCCCGTGGCAACAGCGGCGGCGATCGCCAGAGGTGCGATGACTGGGATGGCAGACGCCAGCCCGCCAACGGACGCAATCGCACCGGCGGCAGCACCTCCAGCAACAGAGGTGCCTGCGGCAAACGCTGTGAGGGCACCACCAGCCGCACCCAACGCTGCCGACGTGGCAATAACGCGGGCTGTTAGTGCCGCGTACTGTGCAAGTGATATGTCCTTGTTAGACGCACCAACAACAAGCTCGATGGCTGGAAGTAGGTTTCCGAAAGCAGAGGATAGTCCACCAATCCGTGCTGCGGACTGGGTTACCGATGAAGATACGCCTTGAATGATCCTCTGGAAGAACTCCATCGCAGATGAGGATCGGTACAGTGCAGTCGCGACGATCCCGTATGCAGCAGCGGAGACGCGAATGCCTGCGGCAGCAGAAACACCAACGGCAGCTACCTGAGTTGCTGACTCAACGTATCTCTTCGCCTCGTCGCTGAGACCGGCAGTGGCGGCACGGGTAGCTGCCATGATCCCAGAGTAAACAGCAAGCGTGGTCGCACCGCCAGCGATCGCCCCCGTCAGAGAGCCAACTGCAATTGCGGTTGCAGCGGTACTTCCTCCGACCGCTGCCGCTACCGTGGCGTATCCACCAAGCGACGTCGCAGCCGTCGTGATAGCAGCACCACCAGCGATGTACGCGTCTCGACTGCGACCGACTGCGATGATCGTCTTGTCGATTGCAGAAGTGAGTGTAACGTCACCCGATGCAGCAAGTGTTGTCGCCTCCGCAAGTCCCCTCGCTGCGGATGCGGACTGCGTCAGTGCGTCGCCTGTTTTCTTGACAACAGAACCGGCTTTGGCGGACGCATTAGCGAATTTGTTAGCGTCGTCTGCTGCCTGTCCTGTGCCGCTCAGCAGTGCAGCGTCTGCCGTTCTGCGAAGGCTCGTCGCAAGGCTCTCACCTTCCTTTGCAGCCGTCCCGGCATTTCCTGCGAACCGTGCGACTTCTTTTGACCCTTCGCCAGTGACGCCAGCGAACTGAGTCATCGACTGCTTGATGCTCGCCACCATCACGGACAGGCGAGAAACGGACGATACAGCAGCCGTCGCATCGACGCCGACCTTGATGGTCGTGTCCTTCGTGAGAGCCTTAACATCTCCGTCAGCCTTTGCGACAGAGCCTGCGTCGACCTCAGCCTTGATCTTCACAGCCTTAGACGAGACCTCGTCCAACTGATCGGCAAGACCGTCTACGGAGTCGGACAACTCCTCGAAAAGATCGAGAGACTCAGCGATCCCCTCGCGAAGACCAAGAAGGTCTGCCGCGAACTCGATAGTGATGCTGCCGATAGTTGCCATCGCTTAGCCTCCGAATGCCTTTCGGAGTTCCGATAGCATCTGCTCCTTGGTCTGGGGAGTCTTGCGGAACGACGGCATGAGCATTTCCTCTTCGAGATTCTTTGATCCCCATGCCGTGCATAGAGCCGTGGCAAGACGAGCGACCTGACGCCACTCGTCTCCCCACGGTTCTATTTTCCAATAACTCTCCCACTCTGCGAGTTCAGCCGCGTCGACTGTCTCTAAGAGTTCTTTGTGAGACCGACCCAAGGCTAGTGCGAGCCGAAACTCGAAAAGCCTTCGGGGTCTCGTCAGGAGTTTCCCGCCAGTTCCTCGACGTCGTCCTTGGTGAAGCGGTTGTGCTTCATGCAGACGGTGAACAGCTTGTCGAGGACGGCAGCGGACTTCTCTCCCAACTGCGGGATGTCCGCCTCTGCGAAGAGACGGTTCCCCTCGTCGTCGCACAAACACTTGGCGACGAGCTTCGCCCGGACCATGTCCACCGACTTGTTGCCGTTGACGAACTCAGCCTCGAAACGGTCACGCTCCGTGCCCGTCATCACCCGAATCTTGACCGACCCGTTCCACTCAGGAACTTCGACGTCGATCATCTTCTTGTCCTGAGCCGCCAGAATCGCTGCCTTACTAAGTGCCGACATTGCCTACTCCCTTAAAACTACTCGTTTGACAACTTGAACGTACAAGAGCCACGAACGAGTTCGCCTGCTACCACTTCCGATGAGATTGCCGTGAGGAAAGCGGGCGAACTGAGGTTCAGCCCATCCACCGACAAAGTTCTTTGTGTTCCGAGAAGATCGATTCCGAATCCTTCCGGGCCGAAAAAGTCACAGCTAAGCTCACCCAAGTCGATCACCGCGAAGTCGACTGACTTCTTCATCAGCTTGTGATTCGAGAAGTTTGGGTCTGTGACATACGTTGATTCGCTCATTGACGTTATGTCGATCTCACCAGCAGCGGAGCCGCTGTAGGACATTCGCGTAACGCCAATTGACGTCGTCCCCCAGTTCAGGACGATGCCTTGGCTCTGTACTTCTGTAGTAAAAGCCATTAGTCCACCGAAATTTTAAATGTGCAGGAGCCTTTTATTAGCTCGCCTGCTTGGGCTGTGATGCTCAAGCCAGTGCAGAGGGCGTAGCCGATGCTCTCGCCTGTTAAGCCGGAGCCAGCACCGGGACCGGCACCTTCAAGTGCGATTGCATAAACTGCGTCCGTCGGAGGGAGAGTTGCACCGACCCAGTCAACCTTTAGCTCAAGACTCTTGAGACCGCCCGGCCTGTACCGTGCCAAGCACCCGGCACCGGCAGGGATGTCTGTGCTAGTGACTGCGAACTCACCAGCACTCTTGGACACAGAGATAGACGTCGCCGTGTAAACGACGCTGTTGAACTTGAACTTTATTCCCTGAGATGTCTCAAATGGCATCAGTCGTAGCTCACTTTAAAGGTGGCAGAACCTTTCAGGATTTCGCCTGCTGATGCAGTGAGAGACAGCCCTGTGCAGAGTGCAATGGTCCCCGTGGCACCCATAGCCGTACTAAGACTGAATGCAGCGGTCGCATCTACGGGTGGTACTGTGAGTCCAAGCCAGTCGACCTTGATCTCGACGTTCTCGACTTCGCTTGCACGGTAACGGCGAAGGGCAGTCGCAGTGGGCATGATGTCAGTGCTAGTGCAGTCGAACTCACTGGCATTGCGACTGACGCTGATCTGAGTCGCCGTGTAAGGCTGACCGGCAAACGTGAAGACGATTCCTGTTGCGAATGGTGGGTCGACCGGCACAAGTCACCTCAATCCTGACTGACCTTGAATACCGCAGAACCCTTGAGCAAATCGCCCGCTGAGCCAGTGATGCTCATGCCTGTGCAGAGTGCCTTCTTTCCGCTGAAGGCATTGGCACCCAAGTCCGTACCAGTGATCGTGAAGTCCTGAACCGTTTTCACGGTGGGGATTGTTCCGCCGATCCAGTCCACCTTGATCTCGACTACGTTCAGCTTTCCGGCACGAAGTCGCCGGAAGCTTCCGATAGCCATGTCCGTCGTTGAGATGTCGTTCTCTCCACGGCTCCGCGACACGGCGATCGACGTCGCCGTGTAAGTGGTTCCGCCGAACGTGAAGGTAATCCCCTGTGATGTTTCAAACGCCACGGGGCTACCTCATTAGTTCTGCGAGAGTCGGAGGGACATAGAACCCTTGATAAGCTCGCCGGTCTGAGCCGTGACGTCAGCCGACGTGCAGAGGGCGGAAGTGGGAATGCCGGTCGTGAAGCCTGCATTCGATCCAGTCCCATCAATCGACCACGAGATCGAGCCTGTCGCAGTCATCTGCGGGAGCGTCAGGCCGATGAAGTCGACCTTCAGTTCGTCGCCGTCACGAATCGAGCCGAGTCGGTACGAGCGGTAGCTGCCGTGGGCACTCTCCAGCGAGGTGACGTCGATCTCAGGCGTCTTCTTCGAGACCGAAATCTGAGTCGCGGTGAACTTCGTGCCGGAGAACGTAAAAGAAATACCCTGCGAAGATTCGTAAGCCATTTTAGTCGTCCCTCCTTGGACGCTCAGACGGATTCAGTGAATCGGACTTCGTATACCTGATCGACCCGATATAGCGGTTTGGACTGACCCTCGAACGGACGCTCCATGTTGTCCTGTTCCGAGACGAGTGCCGTCGTTACTATTTTCACGCCCTGAGTGTCGCCCGTAAAGTTGTCGCACGAGAGACGAACGGAGTCGGCAATCGACTTTGCTTCGCTGTAAGTCTCCGAGACGATCGCCACGGAAAAAGTCGCCACCGGCACTCCGAAGTTGCCAGTCAGACCCCGCTCTCGACGCGTTCCCGTCCGCTTGTAGACGATGAGAGGAAACGGTGCATTCTGGGTGGCGAGGACTGGATAGATGCCTGCCGTCGTGGCGGCATCAAGCCTCTCGCGGAGCCACTTTTCAGGTGCTGCCATCGATCTCCTCCACGAGGCGTTTCTGCAAGAAAAGCACGCCTTCCGGTGAATACGCGTCGAACGTCTCCTCAAGGACGGTGCTAAGCTCATCTGTGGATGCCCACCTCAGAACACTTCGGCCACGAGTCTTGGGCCGGATTACACTGTCGAGGTCCGGGTTGCCAGCGGTTTCGACCTCACGCTCGTAGCCCACAAAGGCCTCTTCGCCGTCGGCCTCGTAGATCACGGAGTCCTTCAGCCTGCCGCTGTACCCTTTTGGGGTAGCGGCACGGAGCCGGGCCGCGAAGATTTCAGATGCCTCACCAAGAGCGGACTCACTGTCCACCCTCGCCGGAATCTTCTCCAGCTTCGCGATGATCTCATTCAGACCCTTGATTCGGACGCTGCTCATGTCGTCACCCGCTCCTTGCAGACGACGGAGTGTTCCTCGCGGTTGTTCTTCTCCGTGATCGAGACGATGTCGAGCGTCCGTGCGGGAGTCCTGCTCGTCCACAAAATTCGCATGGAGGACGTCAGGCCGGGCACGTAGCGAAACCGGACGGTGTGGGTCGCGATCGTCGCTAGTTCCTGAGACAACATCGCTTCGCTGGCGGTGAGACCCTCGACGGCGGCACGCCGGTTGGCAAACGGGGTCCACGTGGCTGTAGACTCGCCGTAGGCATTCGTGGCCTGTGTGGCGACCTGAATTGTCACCGCCTCACGGAGGTCTCCAGCCCGCATGCTCATCGGTACTGTCCCCAGTTCACGGAGCCGAGAAGGTGGTCGACAGCCAGAGGGACGGGGTTCATCGAGCCGGGAGCAACCGCTTCGCGATTTGTGAACCAGTGCCCGATCATCATCAACATCGCGTGGCGTGCGGGTTGCGGCACAGACTTGCCACTGTCGCCGTAGCCGCACCAGAATGTGATCGTGACGTCATTCTCGGCACCACGGCACGGGGGCCACGTCCTGTTCCACTGAGGACGAATCACCGCAGGAGTGGCGTCGCGATCCTGACGGAAGTCAGTGAACGGAACTGGCGAATAGATGCCGTCGCTTGGGATGTACGTGACGACGATGTCGCCGGTTGTGATCGGTGGCCGGGGTAGCTCGATGTCCCAGCTTGGGAACGTGTCGAGTTTCATCTGCCACTGCGATCGGATGAGAGTCCGGTCGCACACCGTCTCCACGTGCCACCGTGCAGCCGTCACGAGACCCATGACATACAAGTCGTCAGCGTCGTAGTCCGCGTCGATCCGGAGGTGAGACTTGGCCTCTGCGAGAGAGATCGGCTCGACCACCGGCTCCGTGATCCTTCGCAGGGACCGATAGCGGAGGTTCGATCGCTTAACAAGCTCGTAGTATTTCACGGCTTAACTTTCCGCCTTTCGACGTGCATCGTCGCCTGCTCGACAACGACAGAACGCGTCTCTTCAGTGACGAGTTCTGCGAGTCCTTCATGAATCCAGCCGCGTGCAGTTGGGTCGAAAATCTCGACGATCTCGCCCTTCTTGTGCCACGACCAGTCAGCCAGCATCTTGATCTTCATGTTCCGCTCTTCTCCGCGTGTGCCTGCGAACCCCAAGCCTCCGGTGGTCGCTTCCCGCCGCTGTTCCAGAAATGAGTCGGATACTGGTAGGTTGCCTTGAGCCGCTGGTCAGGCCACGTGATCACAAGTTCTGCGTGACCGATCGCAACTTGCGGGCAGATAGCCAGCTTGTTGCCGCACGCCCGGAACTTGTGCCAGAAAAATATGTCTGGGTCTTGTCGGTCTGGCCCCCAGTCTCCGTCTTCGTCAGGGACGCCAATAAACCAAGGCTTCGTCATCTTCCTGAGTGCAGACGTGCGAATCAGAGTCATGCCGAAGTGAGCCGTGTCGACAAGCTGTGCCGACTTCTCCCACCATTCGGCTGGCATCGTGATGGTCTGCTCACCCTTGCCAGCCAAGCCTTCGGGCGTGAACATCAACTGCTTCTCATCTCTCTTCATCTGAAGAGGAGCGATCGCGTCCACGCCAGAGATGAGGATCGCGGACAAGAGTCGAGTCAGGCAGTCAGGTTCAAAGACACTGTCATAGTCAACAGTACAAATGAAATCGTATCCCGCTTCCTCTTTAGAGAGGTCAGTCAGGATACGGTTCATCGTCTGGTCCCAAAACGCCCCAGTGCCTTTTACGACTTGGATGCCGTGGGGAGCGAATGTGCTTGTTACTGAAAAGTAGTTATCAGTAAAAGCGAGTCGCGGCATACTTAGGCACGCCGCGACTCGTACATCGTGTTCAACATTGCCAACGAGAACCCGCATCTAACACCTCAAGCCCCTCCAAGGGAATGAAGCTGGGCATCCTTGCCCGTCGAGTCCGTCCTTGGACTTAGTAGGTCTGGAACTGCTTGTTGATCGTCGGCACGGCAGGGGCGACGTTGTTGACGCCCATGTCCGCAGCCGTGATCGGCATATCTTCCAGCTTGCTGAGTCGTGCAACGGTCGAGATCGTGGCCGCGTTACCCGGAGTCGCAACGACAGTCAGGAACCGCTGCTTGCCACGCATATCGACGTTGAACCGGGCCACGGCACCCGTGCCACCCGTCGTCGAGCCAGCACCGGCGGTGATCGTGAAGCCGCTGATGTCGGCCTGACCGCTGCCAGAAGTATTCGACTGCTGAAGCTTCAGCACGCTGGCATAGCTGGAGGTCGCGGCGGTGAACGCCGAGAACACCACGTCGATGCTCGCGTAGTCGGCACCAAGGGTGTCGATCTCGTGCGAGTGGGTGGCATTCGCAGCCACAGCCACGCCCACCTTGGCGACCGTCTTCGTTCCTTCGAGATGATTCACGTCTTATGTCCTTGTAAAGAAGGGTGTCTGAAAGTAGAGTATACGTACTAATCAGGAGGCAGCGGTCCGGAGAGCCACGAGCGGACCAGCACGGTTTTGGTCGCCAAGATCGTGCGTCAGGGCATCAAACCTCATAGTTGAATATAAGAGCGTTTGATCCAATTCTGCGTAGCGTTCCGTGGACTGCTTGATCGTCAGGCCGCGACGGGTCGCGTAGAAGCTGCTGAGCGACAGGTCGCCGAACAGGAACTTCACCACGCCGGGGTCAGCCGACACGTTGTTAGATAGTGTATGTACGAACACTACTGGATATCCGAGCAGTCGCATTTCCGAACCAGCCGAAACCGTGGCAGGCGTGTTGCCGCCAGCGATGCCGACGTTGTTCACGAGGCCGAGACGCTGCACGCTGGCAGCGAAGACGGCGGGATTCACGAACCACTTCGCTTGGGCACGGGCAAAAAGTGGAAGTCGACCAGCGGTGGCGATGAGCGAGTCGAGCTTCAGGGTCGAAGCACCAGTCTCGCCGCTGCCAGCCGTGATCACGCCAGCACCGTGGGTGCCATCGACGATCTTCGTCGCAGCCCCAACGATTCCGCCATGCTCGCCGCTGCCTGTCCCGACGAACGCACAGACATCGACCAATTCCGCAATAGCCCGGCTCACCTCTCCCGTCAGATAATCTGCGAGATTCAGTACCGACGAGTCTTCCAAAATCTCCGAAGAGATGCGGCTCGCTACGGCAGCTTTTTTGGCTACCAACTGAACACGGTCCCAAGCCGCATCAGATTCGTTGATGCTAGAATTTTCCCCCACAAAATAGGCCTTGAGACCCCCCACTCGGCGGGGTACAATAAGGGTATCCGACTTCATGCTGAGGTTGCGGGCGTTCGCAGGGAATGCACCGAATTCCTCGACCAAAACGATGATTTCGTTGAGAATTTCCTCATTCACGAAAATCCCGCCTTGGGCATTGACCCCCTCATTCAGGGCACGCGACTCGGTCACGTTGTTATCTTTGCACCAACGCTGGGCTTCGGTGTCCTTCAGCAAGGTGGCACGGAAAAATTGACCAGCACGGTACGCACGCTCTTCGGCGTTCGCACCCTTGAAATTCTTGAGTCGGCCTGCACCCGGAAGTGCAATGGGGGAAATCTTCACGAGCGTCTCCTTGGAGTTGCGAGTTTCGATCTTGGCTGGGGTGGACTTGTCGAGAACGGCCCGGAGTTCCAACTCCTTGGCAGCGACGTTCTCGTAGAACGTGATCTGGTCGCGAAGCTTCTCGGCACGCTCGCAGAGGCAGCGAAGCTTCTTCTGCTTCTCGCCTTCCACTTCCTGCGTATCCTCGACCTCGTCCTTCTCTTCGTCGGGAGCGGCGTGATCCATGCCGTTCTGCTCGACCATGTCGTCGCCTTGATCGGTGGTCTCGGTGTCAGTCTCCTGAACCGCACCCATCTCAGCGAGGACGGCGGCGAGTTCGTCGAGGAGCTTCTTGACTTTGGACGAGGCTTCCATGCTTCGCGTTCCTTAGCTAGTGGTTTGACGTTGCGGCCACGCGATGCGTGGCGACACGTTCAACCTACGAGTTAAGGCTCAACGCCCTGAAGAGGGCGGTCTAAGAAAGTGTTGTATGAAACAACACTATTTTGGTCCGGTGCGACGCCAGCAGATGGATCGCACGTCGTTGGCAGTAACGATAGAACGGTCTTGACGACCGCAGACTTGGCAGCGGAGATACCTCACTTGAAGATCACCACTCTGGCGGCTGCTCCTCGTGATCATCCTTCCGCTACACCCAGCACACGAACACTTGTCACCGCTTTGCATTTGGTCTCCGATAGAAAGAGTCGGTGAAATGCGTATCGAAATAGAAGTCAGCCAGACCACCGACGACGTCTGGTACGGCTGAACCAAAGGCAGAAACAGCCGCAGTCGCGATCACGATCCCAGCCTTACTGGCAGAGACCTCGAAACCGTTTCGGGCGATACGCTTCACGTATGAGAGCGAGTCGGTCTTGACCGCGAACTTTGTCTGCTTCGGTGCGTTGGCGGAGGCGATCTCCTTCACAGCCTGTAGCTCTGAGTCTGATAGCTCTTTGCCAGCCTTCTTGGGGTAGATCGTCAGGGTCTTGTTCGTGAAATCCACGACGTGAGTCACCCTGCCTTCGCGGTTCTTGATCTTCACAGTCAGCCGGGCACGTCCCGTCGTGCTTGCCACTGAGTTCTTGCTGCCACCAAGACTCTTGACGATGTTCGCGACGCCTTCGTCCGTCATGCCAAGTTTTGTGATTCGATTCGACACTCGCGTCGGCCTCATCTGGTTGTCGTAGATTCCCTTGACAGCACCGGCGACAGCACCGACGGCGGCGTTAGATGCCGCGACTTGAGGGAGGAATGTCTTTGCGAAGCCAGCGAGGGCACCAAGAGCAGCACCCTTGGCAGCACCCTTGGCAGCATCGGCTGCGATCCCTGAAGCACAGGTGTTCCCCTTGGAGAACTTGCCGTCGTTCTCCTGCCCGCAGTCTCGTGCTTCGGCGAAGGCGAGCAGCGACGCGTACCGGGCGTCGAGCGAGGGCGATCCGCCGCGACGCTTTTTGTTTCGCTCGCGAATTGCGTCCCTGAGATGCTTTGGCTTCTTCCAGCCCGGTTTAGCGACAGAAGAAGGGTCGCCGACAAGCCTTTCGAGCATGGTACTCATCGGTAATCCTCGTCTTCGTTGACGTACAAAACCATTCCCGTTTTGGTTTTAACGGCACCCGTGATCTTCAGCCTCGACGGAGGACGCACGACCTCCGCCTCGCTGTGCGTGTCTGGCTTGAATACATATCCGACTCTTGGCTTTTGCATGACGAGCAGAAGCCTGTTGCCGCCGAAAGATCGAGCAGTTCCGCGAGATGTAGTCCAGCTATTAACAGCGTCGTGGCTCACGTATCCGTCTGAAAGAATTCTCCTAGCTTGCTGCTCATCAACGCTAATTCCACGATACAACTGCAAGCAGCACTCGATAGTCTCTCGTGCGACCGCCTTTTCGAGTTCTTCCTTCATCTTCTCGACAGCGGCACCCCTTGCTTCATTTCGCATTGTGTCGATTTCTTCATCGATGAATTCATTCTGCTGCCACACCCAATCGCTCTGGGCAGCATTCTTCTCATCTTCAGTCATTGAATCCCATCGATCGCCAAATTCCGAATTCTTATCAAGCGACTCCCAAGCAGCCTCGTTCTCCTTTTGCTTTTCTTTCTTGAGTTCTTCTGCCATATAGTCGTCAATCGTTCCGTAATCGGCTCCGTGGAAGTCGATCGATTCGTCCCCCTCAGAGTCGTTGCCGGTGAAGTATCCGTAACCCTTACCTATGTAGGCATCCAGCGGAGACCAGCTTGGGTCTATGTCGCTATCCGGCTGGAGCATCTTGGCGTCCTCGAATGTGACGCCAAGACCGCATTCGGAACCGTGACACTCAATTTCGTCAAGGTAGTCAGGTGTGTTCGTGTCTCTGCGGTCGAGTACGGGAACCTTGCCGCCGCGTGTGTCAACGACTGAGTAAGACTCTTTTGTGTCTTTCTCTGTCCAATACTCGCGAGGGAACTCCTTGTCGAGCGACTCACCCGAATGCCACTTCGCAGTATCTTCAGAGAATAACTGCAAACTGCCGCCGCCCTTCGACGAGCAGTCATTCGTGACGCCGTTGCCTTCGCCGTTTGGGCAGAACCCACGAGCCTGAGCAAATGCGAGCAGGGAAGCGTGCCTTGTGTCGAGCGATCTCTCCCATTTCTTGGGACGCTCGTGCGGCGGGAGCAGTACGGAGAAGCGGTACTTGTCCTCCCACGCCTTGATCTTGGCGGCGTTCTCCTTCTCCCAAGACTTGATGTCTGACGCCTTCGTGAAGACCTTGATTTTAGTGTCTGCATCCCGCCCCGCAAACGCTTCGCTGGCTGCGTTCTTGATCACGCCAAGCTCGTCGTCGCTCAAGTCCTTGGTGGGATAGAGCCTCGCACGTCCGTTCTGAACCTCGATGTGGAAGAGTTTATTTCCATCTTTGTCTGCGACAGTCACGTCAACGCTTGGTGGGTTGATGTCGGCACGCGTGGTTGACACGTCTCCGCCAAGAGTCTCGACGAGACCCTTCAGCTTCTTCTCCGATGTGCCCATCTGGTAGAGCTTCCGGGCGGCGTCTGTCTGAACGCCGCTCTCGTAACGCATACGCCCGCGAGGGTCTTCCTTCGGCATATCGACCTGACCGCCGCATTTGTTGTTAGACGAGAACCGTCCGTCGTCGTCGCGACCGCAGTCGTCGGCACGAGACTCTTTACTGTGCTTCGGGTGTTTCGAGTTGAGTAGGTCGTTGTCTGTCGTGTACTTCGCGTTCTCTGGCCTGCCTCTCCGGGCAAGAGTCAGGAACGCATTCACTCTTGCCATTGCCCATTGGTCGCGAGCCATGCCCGGACGGTGGCTAGTCGAGAAAGCACCAGCACCACGGCGAAAGACTGCCTTCAATGATGACAGGCGAACGTGAGTCCAGTCTGGCTTCCCGGCCTCTCGCATTGCAGCGTTGTGTTCCTCGACCTTTTTCTTCAGCGACGAGATCGTGCCTTCGCTTAGAGAGATGTCACCAGACTTATTCTTTGCAGAACCCTCCGCGTTGACGTCGCTGCCTTTGACTTGATCCTTCTTGGGGGCTGGGGCGTCTCCGCGAGACTCTCGTGGATGCTCCGGCGACTCGCCCCCAAGATCGAACTCGACGGTCAACTCTCTCTTTGACTTGTGAAGCACGCGGGCGATTCTGCCTCCGGGCGGAAGCTCAACTGGCTTCAAAGGCTTCACCTCAGAGAGAGGATATCCAAACTTTCCTTGAGGGCCGATGTAGTGAGGCGAGTCCTTGTCGATCTGATGCTTATCGAAGTCGGCGTCGAACTCCTCTGGCGTGCTGTAGAACTTTGGCTCGCCGACTTTCATCGTGCCAACGAGCGTGGCCTTGCCCTTGCCCGTGCGGACGATGCCTACGTTCTGACCGATATAGGGCTTGAGCGAGTTTGTGATCCTAGTCTCAGTCGTCTTGGCACCGGAGAGAATCTGACCCGTGAAGTCCTGAGACTCGTCGTTGACGTTGATTCCGACACGGCACGTGTTTCCATCACCAAACTTTCCATCGTCATCGCGGCCACAGTCTGAGGAGCGTGACTGCTTCTTAGTCTGTGGTGCTTGCTTGATTTGCTTAGGGTAAAAAGCAACCCACTCGCCTTGTCCGTTTGTTGCTCCGTCGTGCCCCTGAGACTTCTTCTTCTCAGTCCAAGCGACTACTTCCTCTCTCGTCATTCCGTAGGTTTGATCCGACTGTGAAATGACAACTGGGTTCTTGATCGAAAGGTAAGCTTCTACAACGCGTGGCGTGCCCGGCTTATTGTCAGATGCCATCAGTGAGTATTGGGTGGCAAGTGTTTTGTCTGCGATGAAGTAAGACCCAGCACCCATGTAGCCGTCGTCGTTCACGGGACTGGCGGCAGGATCAAATTCGTCAAACTCAGAAGATGTACCGTGGTAAACAACGAGCGGACTGCCGCTTGAGTCGACCACCTTGCTGCCGCCGAACCACTCCTTGAATTGTGGTGAGCCAATCGGCGGTGCCGTGTTGCCGCCTTCCGAAGCACCGCACGTGTTGCTGATGCCGCCGCCGGTGCCGTTGGGGCAGAAGGCCCGCTTCTCGACCAGAGACTTGAGAAGTGCAGGCCTCGACTTGATGTGCTGGTATCCCAGCGGCTCGTCGCCGTCGTTCTTCGCCGCACGGCTGCTCTTCGTCCGCTTCTTCAGTTCGCCGCGAATGATCTCCGGGCCGACCTTCGACGCGTAGGCATTTTGCGGTGCGTAGTTTTTTGTCTTCTCGTAGACGGCGTTCTGTCCGAACGTCTCAGCGAAGAGGGCAGGCCACGCTGCCTCTGGGAGCGTAGACGCGTGAGTCAGCATTCCGTTGTACTCGCCGTTCGTGGAGAACGAGTAGCCGCCGCGAACGTGAGCCACCATGTCGTGGACGACACGGAACAGGTCGTTGGCGATCATCGGCTCGCCGTCGGCGGTCTTGTACTTCGTCTCGCGAAGCATTGGGTGGTCAGGCGTGGCGTCCCCGGTGCCGAAGCCCTTGTCGGTCATAAAGAAAGAGAACTCGCCAGTCTTGGCGACCTCTTGACGCATCTTGTCTGAGTTGGGCTTCGTGCTGCCCGGCGGATCGCCGTATGGCTCGCCTTCACCACGCCAAGCACGTGCCTTCAGCCCGGCGGCAGTCAGTGCCTCGTACTGCCTGCCGATCTCATCGACGAGCGAGCCGTAGGACGCCTCTGCTTCCGGCGTGAGCGGCACGCCTGTGTTGCTAGTCTGCTCGTTGGCGATGTCGTCCATCTCCTTCGCGGGCGGCGTCTCCGCCAAGCCCTTCGACCGATTCCATACTTGATCGGGAGCCGGGGCCACGGAGTCGACGGCGTCCCTGAGTTTCTGTGAGCCTTCTGGGAATGACTTCGCGGTCTGGGCGGGGCTACAGTCGTTCGTTACGCCGTTGCCTTCGCCGTTTGGGCAGAAGGCACGCTGCTCGACGAAGCCGCTCCACAGGGAAGGGTCTTCGCGAAGCTCAAGACCGGCAACGTACTCGAAGAAGAGAGACCTGTAAGACTTGGCCTTTTTAGAGAGAGAAAGCATCCTCTGATACCTCAGATAGCCGTCGCTCTTCTTGTCTGTGAAATCGAATGTTAGCGGCAGAGGAATGCCCCACTGCTTCCAGATAGCTTCACCTTTTTTTGTAGCCAGAACCTGTTGCAAGCGAACGACTCCGTCCTCTCGAAGACGAATACTATCCAAAGGGTTCAGTGCTTCAGAAACGTCTATTCCCTTGTTTTGCAGATTCATAAACCAGCCACGGGGCACGTCTCCGTCGAAGCCAAACTTGCCCCACAGCCTGTACCCCTGCATCTCAGTCTTTTTTCCATTCGTGTTGCCGGGGCCGTATCCGTCCGCGAGAGTCTCTGCACGAACAAAGCCCGCCTTCTCCGCTGCCTCAAGCGAGGAGAGCATCACGTCCATAACCTTGCCAGCTACGCGTAGCTGGTAGGACTCATCCTTGTCGGCTTTCTTTTGAGCAGTGTCGTCTAAGCTGAGTAGTCCGTAGTCAATCTCTGGCCCGTCAGTTCCAGAAACGACAGACGTGTCTACTTGAATTTTTCCATCTGACTTTTTGCTGCCAGCCGGAATGTCAGCACGAAGACTGAGAAGATTGCTTGAATGAAGAGTGAGGCGAACGTCTGCATCAGGCACGTTACAGGCACCGATAGTGAGCAACTGAGACGGTCCTTCGATACCCGTCTGCTTAGCTATCCCCATGACGTCAGCAGTGGTAGTCGAAGGATGAAAAGACAGAGAACCAAGCGATGAGAGTCCGTCAGGAAGCTCGTCGAAAGTTCCTCCGCCAGTAGTGTTGTCGGACCAAGTGTTTTCGTCCCACGTGTCTGGTGCTGCTGGGGCAGGGGAGCGTCCTCCGCCGCCGCCATCTTTGTCCGGTGCGGACATGATCTTCGCACCGCAACTGTTGTCGATGCCGTTGCCTTGGCCGGTAGCACAGAAGGCACGCGATTGCTTCTTGCCAGTCAGGTCAACGTAGTAAGCCTTCGACCCGGCGTCCTTCGTGCCGATCTCGTCTGGCTTGAGGAGATGCTCTACCTCAGACTTCTTTACGCGAACGATCGCCACGGGAGGCGGATCGTCATGCTCGTGAAAAAGATGATCCTCGACCCGGTCCCTCCAAAACGCTAAGCCGCTCTTCTCGGTGAAGAACGTCTTGCCTTTTGAGTAATTCTCGTATGATCCGCCCTTAACAGTGGACCCTGACTGTTTGAAGCCGTCAGACACGATCCCTGCCGCGTTGCCTTGGGTCGTCACGTGATAGACGTGATCGTCGTCAGCTTCGTTGTATGTCGGCTCCTGATCGTGAGGCTCTGTAGACTGAGGGCGTAGCACGCCGCCGACAACGGCACACTTGTTGCCGCCGCCAAACTTGCCGTCAGGGTCGCGACCGCAGTCGCTTCCACGTGACTGTGCAAAAGCCAACAGAGACGCGTAGCGTGCCGAAATCATGCACGTCGATCCATGAGGAACTTGAGGGTCTCGGCCACGACTTGATCGGCACGAGGGTCTACTGAACGCTTGCTGCCAGAGAGTTTCTTCTCGTAAACGCCCTTGCTGGTCGAGTAGCCGCCGGGGGATGCAACAACTTGGCGATACCCCTTCGACGTCAGCGACTTAGCATCTTTGTCGCTCCACACTTCGGCAGACACGACCTTCGCACCGACTGCCTTCGCTGCTTTCTCGACGGCCTTGACGTCGAGAGTACCCTTGATGTCTGAGCCGGGCTGAAAGTGGAAAGCAGTTCCAGCCGCCTTCGAGAACTGACTGCCACTGGAGATGAGAGCGATGCTGTCGCCAGACTCGATGGCAATCGTCTTGCTATCGAGTGCAAATGGTTTTGACTCTGAGCCAAACAAGGCAGATGAAGCAGACGAGAGCTTGTCCGTCGTAACTCCAATGCTCTTCGAGAGTGAGTCCAATCTTCCCGAAGTGATCGACCCAAATGCCGCTGAGGCACCTGCTTTGATTGCCATTCCGGCACCATAACCAGCAGCCGCGAGCAATGCTCCCGTGACTGAACCAATTGCAACGCCTGTATACCCTCCAGCCGAACCAACTACACCACCAATTAGTGCCCCCTGTGTAGCTGCTACGGCAAGCATTGATGGCGGTCCACCAACTGACTTTGGACCGCACGAGTTGTCGATCCCGCCGCCTTGGCCGGTGGCACAGAAGCCACGTCGCTCGTCGAGAAATGCACGAGTCTTCTCGATCTCGCTGGCGACGTTTGAGCGAACCTCTACGATCTTCTTCTTGCCAGAAGAGAAGACCTCGTAGCTCCGCTTCGCGATCTCGACGGTAGCATCGTCGTAGGCTGGGTAGGTCACTGGCGAGCAGTCCAGCAATGACTTGATGCGTGTCACGGTCCTGATTGACTGACCGTCCTCGTTCGACCACTTCTCGCCACCTTCTGCACATACGAAACTGAAGCTTGATCCACGCAAATCGCCGCGAGAAATCATTTCGGCGATGTCTTTTCGAGACTCCGGAAGAAGACACTCGTACCGCAGGCCGACCTTGTCGACCGTCATCTTCATCGTCGTCGGGAATCGACCAAGAAGGTGGTTGGGATCGTGGTTGAACAGGCAACGCGTGTTGAGCGGCCTGCCCTTGTCGTCCTTACCAGCCTTCACGATGTCGAAAGCGGACGGGGCCAGCCTCTCGATGAAATCCCCAAGCAGCAAAGAGTCAGTTCCAAATTTCGCCGCATAGCCGACAATGTAGGTTCGCTTGACGCCGGTCGCCGGGTCAGCACGATGCTCGACCGTGAGCGAGTTTTCGTCTGGCTTGTCGAATGAACCGAAGTAACGACGCTCTACGCCCTGCATTTCTGCACTCCTTTGCGATACAGCCTCCTCTTCGATCGTAGCGGTCTCTGCATCCGTACTATAAGTCCGCTCGTCAGCAGCGTTCATCTGTGCAACGACCTTATTTGCGTAAGACTCGCCACTTCGACTGCCCCACAAGAGATCGGCTATACGCCCGTTTGAGGGGTAGCCTTCTTCACCGGCGTTGAAACCGGGTGCCTTGCGGTCTGGTGCGTGTCGATCGAAGAACGCTTTCATGCGTCGGACGGTGGAAGGCGACAACTTTGTGCCGTTCGACAGGTCACGTGCCCTCGCGATGCCGATGGCAGTGCCTCCTCGACCGTGTTCACGTCGCATTGCAAGTCCGCGAGCGGCTGCGGCCTTCACTCCAGACGGCGGAGTGAAGTCAATGTGGCTGTATTTCTCAGGAATTGCCATATTCGTCGAGAATCCCTTCTTCAATGATGTCTTCCCATCGCTTTTCAGCGGCGAAACTGTCGAAAATACGGCCTTGAATGCCGTCGAGGTCGATCGTGACGTCCACGTCGCGACCGTTTTGCTCCCACCACGAGCGTCCTTCGCCTGTTACGTGCAGATCGAGCAGCGTTTGGCAGTGCGAGAGCGATTCTGGGAGCGAATCTACGAGGTCTCTGGGGATATCAGCGTCAAAACCCATGACGTGAAGCCCATCGCGGCCTGCATTCGGCATCAAAATCGTGTTCAGACCGGCTGAACGTAGCTCGATGACGACTTCCTTGGCTGATTCAAGTGTGGATCGGTCTTCTTGGTCGTTGCGGCGAAGTAAAGACAAGGCCAGATCGACAAAATCATCGTCGTCCATGCCAGAAATCGCGACGTCAAACAGTGCCTGCTCAATTCCGCTGGGCTGATCAGATAAATAGCGAAGCTCGCCGTCTCCTTCTTGCTCGATGTACGCACGAACCTCCCTCCTTTTGATCTTACCGCTCGCGATTTGCTTCATCACGTCGGAATACAGCGAAGGAACACCTACCTCCGTCGACGTTCTCGTGCCGAGAGTCCCATAAGCGTCCTGCTCGTCCTGCCAAAGGATGTCCTGCATATAGGCTATCGGGACGCCTGTCCTCGCGGATGCCTCACGCATGACCTTGATCATGTTGCTCCGCATCGTGGCGTTCTGAGGAGCGTCCAGAGCCTTTGTTTCATTGTCGAGGATGGCAACCGCAAGCCTGTCGATCTTATATCGAGTCTCTGTGCCAGTGCCGTGCTTTGGGTCAGGGTGTCCGTCATCCTTGTACTGTTTCACGCGTCGCTCGGCCCAGTCAATTACAGTCGAAGGAATGACTCCAGACTTCTTCATTCCAGACACGATCGTCCGAAACTGCCTGCCGTCAACGCCAACCTCGGCCAAGTCTTTTCGTTTAATGTCTTTCGTTGACTCCATAAGAATGGAGGCGTGTTTTTTCGCAAGATCGGGGCTTTGCTCCTTAATGAGTTCACCTGAGAGCCGCCCCCAAGTTCGCGAGAACCACAAGTCCGCAGTGAGCGGGTCGTGATCGCCCATGTTGTTTGCGAAGAACGGTCCAACCTTTGGGCCGAAGATAGAAAAAAGTGGAACAACTTCGTCGGCGTAGTAGTCTGCCGTGAACTTTTCCTTTTCTGATCCGGGTATTTGCGATGTAAAGTATTTTTGAAAGTCCCTGACAGGCATAGGGGGCTGACTGAAAAGCCTGCGAGTCTCTTCAAGGCCAATCCTGTCTATGATTCCCTGAAGGCGAGCAAACTTCTTCGCAGTCTCCTTACCACCAAGGCCCGGCACGCTCAGACCATTCCCAAGCCTTGCCGTCTCGGGGTCGGGGTCCGTGAAGAATCGCGTCAGCACTTGGTCAGCGATCAGCATATTGTTCGTGGGTGTCGCCATCGGTGACGTCAGGGCTTGAGTAGACCGGAAGAGAAACTCAGCATGAGGGGAAATGCCCTCTCCCGGCTCGCATTCGCCATTCGGACCCTCTTCGCCGATGCAGCGTCCCGATGCAGTTCTTCCGCCTCGCATTAACGGCTGAACCTTCGCGTACTCTTCAAGTTGCTTCTGCCTGTCTTCTGGGCTGTAGAAGTTTGGTGCCACGCCGCGTGCTGTGGCTGATTGAACTTGAGACACAATCCCCGTGACCATGTACTCAAAATCGTCTCCTTGCAGGGGCTTTGTCCTGTCGGCGGTGTCGATAACTCGGCCACGATGCTCCGACTGTTTGTCGGCCAGATACCTTCCCACAGAAACAGGGTCGATATAGTTTCCGCCAAAGCCCGGCGATACGGCGGCACCGGGTATTGTCGTGCTTTCGACTTGTCCGTCCGCACTGCGGGTGACGACATTGCTCGACACAGCATCGGAGAACAAGTCTGGATGTGACTGGCCGGGCGACCACTTCAGCGGCTCGGCCTGTGCAGAATCTCCGCCACCACCCTTCTTCTCCTTGGCAGCATATGGTGTTCTCTGGAAGCCTCCGACGTCTCCTCCGAACGCATCGGTCGGCCCGCCGTTGTCGTCGTTGCCGCACGTATTGAGAATGCCACCACCCTCACCAGTCGGGCAGAACCCACGCTCCTGAACCCACGCATCAAAGAACGCACGCGTCTCGTTGCGAATCTTGAGCCGTGGCAGGCGTGACTTCATCTTCTCCCAACGCTGATAACCGAGACTCGTCTTGTCGGTGAGGTCGAGCTTCAGATTGATGTCATCGCCATTCTCGTCCCACCAGCGATCGCCCTCGCGAGTCTTGAGCAACTCTTGGATCGTCAGGTCTCTGTACTGCGACGCGAGACTCTTGATCACGAGATGCTGCGGGATGCTCGTCGAGCCGGGCGGGGGAATCTCAATGCCCTTCGACTTCAGGATCAGTTCAGGCGGAATGTTCTTCGTCATGTGTCGCGGGAGATCGGCATCGAATCCGAACTGCGGCCAGAGCCTGTAGCCCTTGTATTCGTTATCCGCGTCGCCCACAGCGAACGTAGTCACAGCGACGAAACCGTTCTTCTCTGCGGCGTCGATCGACTCAGCCACCTTCTCAGAGATGATCGACATGACAGTCTGCTGAGCGGCAGGACTGTCGACTGAGCCGCCGGTCGGGCCGAACGCCTCAA
>Ga0209135_1000186_pt1 | contig 22058 bp, 20 predicted proteins | sample LauGreSBDMM110SD_4_FD_187570 | JGI IMG/M metagenome (GOLD analysis project Ga0209135, IMG submission 187570) | Freshwater lake microbial communities from Lake Michigan, USA - Su13.BD.MM110.SD (SPAdes) (version 3) | ecosystem: Environmental > Aquatic > Freshwater > Lake | place: Lake Michigan... | reverse complement strand
TCTGTAATAATTATCCGATGTGTGTGGTGTTCAATTTGATGAACGAAGCGAGTTTGACGGTGTTTTTAGCACCCAAGATATCGGACGATTAAATGTGGGGGGGAGACCCCCCCACACGCCCCCCCCCCCCTTTTTTTGGATGGATAAATGCGGGGGGACCAGTATTATTATCCCCCCGTAGTATTGGATGAATATGGATGAATCACAAAACTATTTGTTAGAAAAACACGTATAAAATTTATAGGATATACATTCTATCCTATAAATTACATGACTCGAAATGACAATGAAATCATACAAGAATACAAGTTGCGCAAACGTCGCAGTAGAAGAGAACTCCGCATCGAAACTTCTTCATGGCTCGCAGATACCTTAGGTTTCGCTGAATCCGAAGGCGAACCCGAATTTAATGAGACACCCAACGAAAGGTCTAACAAAATCACCTGTTTGATATTCCTAGGATTTATCCTATATACGGTATGCTACGACTGGTTTATCGCCACATCTGGTGTGTGGAAAACCATGAACACCGCGGTGAATGAATTGGTTGCATTGTCTACGCAGATTCGCGGAGGATGTCCGAGGTATAAACCATCGAGAACCGCCCATTTTTTATCGAAATACGGGTTCGGATATTATGGATACGGTGATGCGCGAGTCATCGAATCGGTGGATTCGATTATACAGTGTATGACGGTTGCCGATACGGCGGCGATTCAACTGTCTGAAATGTATAAAACAGAATACAACAAGGAGGAATTACACCGATTATTTATGAAATTATCGGAAGATGTCCCGGAAATACATCCATCGAAATTTTTACAGATAGGACCACCGTCTTCGTTCTCGTTTCACAATGCAACGAGGGAAAACGCATCGACGATTCCATCGAGAACATCATATGCCGTTCTTGCAGAGAATACAGACCATTACGACAAAATCATGATAGAGAACCTGGAAATACTTGCCAAAATGAAACCGGTAGAATTTGAACGATTCATGTATTCATCCGGAATGATACCACACTACTCAATCGCACCTGCACCTTATCCGAATCCGACGGTTCCATCGCCCCCACCCATAAAAGACAGAATTTTCAGGTCACCGGTAACCATGGTTACATTCGTAAATGATTTGTATGGTATGTTTTATGATGTGGCGCCCGAGAAATGGTCGGCATCGTTTTCCATACAAAATATTGTTCTCTATACCATCCAGGATGAAATACGAGATGCATTGCGTAAAATGGAAGACATGAAAATAACAATAAAGAGAACCGTGGAGGACAAAATAACAACCGCAAGCAGATTGATTACTGAAGTCACTGCATTACCACAAATCATATATACTCTGTGGTTATTCAATAGTATTTCAATATACATTGTATGTCATTACATGAGTATTCAACGATATGAATCTATCAAAGGTATTAAAAACTAATACTAATATATACTGAACATGTCTAACCCAAAAACACGAAAGACATACAAAAAAACATATAAACTGACAAAATCGAATATTACATTACAATTAAAAACATGGGAGGTGAATCAATCCATGTTTAATGATTGGATAAGTCCAGATGTGTGTATTCCACTTGAAAAAAAAAAAGGTTGTGCAATTGATGCAGCTAAATTTTTGAAAATCATACCACCAGATTTAGGAAACTATTTTTCAAAACTACGTAGTCAAATTCAAGATAGAGGAACATTTTATTCTGAATTGTATGGATTGTTGAGTGAGTATACCACGGCGCATTTGATATTTAATGAATTTAACATTTGGAATAATAACCATTTTGGTGAATTACATGACTATTTGTTTGAAAAAATCAAAGAAAATCATGCGACTTTATTTTCGTTTCATTTATCACAACCACAAATAAAGAGAGATGAGACGGTGAATCATACAGTAGTATTGATGAAAGTAAAAATAGATAATGTAGTTCAATTAATATTTGTAGAACCTCAACTACATAATTATAGTCAGTATAATCGGGAACATAAATATCATTATGAACCATTTTACGATTATTTTGCAAAATACGATACGCTTGTTGATTTTAGTAATCCTGACATGGTGTATAATACAGAAGTAAAATTGATATGTGAATATGATACATCAAAAATTGACAATGAATCCATTGTTGTAGAATTTTTAAATAACGAATCCTTAGTATCTTTTCCACTAACAAAGGAACAACTTATGACATGGTCACCATTAAATGAACATATGAAAAAAAGATATGATTGTTATTATAATGTTACATCATTATTGAATATTATTCCTCGGGATATCGCAGATTATTATAGTGTTATAGCGAATCAACCTGAAGATATTGCATGTTTAACCCAAGACACTGCATCAAAACGGTTTATGTCGATTATATATGACTTTTACATAGATGATTATAGTCAAAAATACATTTTTATGTTGAAACATTTAGAATTTGCAGAGGCGATTATTCCACAAATGAACAACTATAAACTATTGTCATTGGATGTATTCACACAATTTTTAAAAATACATTTAAATCACTCAGAAGGAACTCCTATATGGTTGCGTAGAGGAGAAAATAAAATCGGACATTGTGTTGTTATAGCAAAAGACAATTATAATAACTTGATAATATTTGACCCACAAATGAACAAAAAGTATACTGAAAATGAAATGAAACACTGGTTTGAAAGACAAGAATTTACTTCTGTTGATTTTTTGATAAAACTAAATACCGGAAAAAGGTTCCGAACCCGTTCCATTCAGAATGAGATGCAAAGCCAACGTGAACACTCTGCATCAAGAGAACCAAAAAAGTTAAAGATGTCGTCCAAAACGTCGTCCAAAATGTCATTGAGCGATAATAAAATGTCATTGAGCGATAATAAAATCGATAGTAAACCTAAAACTAAAATCAATAAAACAAAGAAAAAAACATCAAGAACAAGAAAAACATTAAGAAAAACAAGAAGAACAATAATAAAACCGGACGATGATGAAATAACCAATGTTACAAATAAAATTTCAGAATTGAAAATAAAGTCCGATACAAGTAATGATATCGCAAATCTTACAGATAAAATTTCAAAATTAAAAATTTAAACCTTTTCTCATTTCAAACGCCCAATTTTTTCTCGTTTTTATGACAACTATTACACTTGAAAGTGAATTTTGTATATTTATGTTCTTCTAAAAATGCTATTATAATTTCTTTCATAATAATAGGTTTTGTTGTATCACTCCAAACCTTTTCTAATGCTCTTTTTATTAACAATGGTCTTTCTTCACCTATTCCATGACACCTTTCTGTTGATGGACTATTACATTCACCGCAAGGAAATTGCTTAATATATGAGTTAGTAAATGTATTTCTTACTAAATTTGTAAATACATTTGAAGCATAATCTTTTATAAAATCTTCATGAGAAGTGTCGATTAATTTTGAATTCCATTTATTACTTTTTTTAATATCATTTATTCGTTTATCAATATATTTGCTGTGGACATTTAGTTCAGTCATTATAAATTATATCGTATTGTTATATAATTTATAAAGTAATCAATTTTATAAATATTGGGCGTTTAAAATGTGAAAAGGTGTAAACCCCTTTTGCTTCGCCAATGGGCGTCTCCCATTTCAAATCTTCACTGGTATAGAGCAACGCATAATCCGTCCAATATCTAATATAGAAAATCTATATTAGATATAATAGCCGAATGAATAAAACCAAGAATGTTCTCATCCAAGTATTTTCAGACATCCAAATCTACAGTCGCCTCCCAAAAATACCCGTCAAAACAGATTATTTGTTTTTAGCAGGTAATATTTGCGATATTGCACATCCACTGTTTTTCCGATTCCTGGATGATTGTTCTCATAAATGGAAAAAAACATTTTATGTGCCTGGAAACAGAGAATATTATTCCAAGACAAAGACCGTAAATGAATTGGATTTCGAATACAACAAACGAATTTATCAGCGATACAATAATATATATTTCTTGAACAACCGATTTGCTCCTCTCGGTTCTCATGATTCGCCTTTCCACAACATAAATGTGTATGGTTCGATTTCCTGGTATATTCCACACTATCCTGTTTCCAATTATCCTACAAAAATATTGGATGCGATTCATGTCAATAAGTTGGCAGAAAATTCAATGAACCGTATGATAACTTATCTCAATGAAACGACAAAAAAAACGTTGGTTCTTACATATTATCCACCGGTTCGTAGCAAAGAATATTTGTTTTTTAGTGATAAACAGAATCGTTTAGAAAGAATCAATACTACCAATGTTCCCGCATGGATAACTGCACATCCACACTGGAATTCTGAGGATAAAACCCCACCGCGCATTGTAAATCGATACGTTCCTACGTGGGTAAGGCAGGTGAAGTCGGACTTTGACCATAAAAATACTGGACTTAGACTTATTGTAAATCCATATCATGAAGATACAATAAATGAGGTGTTTGACATTGAGATACCGGTTTCAGATACCGAGTCGAATGCGATTGTAAATACTGACAACATAGAATAAAACCTTTTTAGGTAAACGTATCCAATAAAATCTTCTATACACATAATCTGCTGCATAATAAACACATAGGATAATAGTTAGCAGCATGTTCAATGAGCTACCTGACTTATTATACATATCGGATATAATTAATTCTGTAAGACAAACGAGCGACCAGCCGCCACTGCTTCGCTTGACAGCCGCTACCTCTACCGCCACCGCTTCGCTACACTGCGGTTATTTCCGAAGAAAGAAATCAGACCATGTGTTATATTCATATTCCATTCCATATATAATGTTAATTTCATTTTTGATATTTATCATTATACTATTTCTGTATGTCCATGTAACAGACCATTTTAAAAAAAGCGAAGATTTAGAAATATATGAAATGGACTATGTATCCAATCCAAAATTACAAGAAGTGTGTAGTATCAAACAACCGGTTCTCTTTGACTTTTTTTCTGTATATGATGAGAACATCTCTTTACAAAAGAACCTGGAAGAATCCAAAATCGACGTCAAAGTAAAAGACACGCAAGATTATCCTGAACCGATAATACTTCCCTTTCGAAGTTTCGTTGGACTCTCCAAAACAGACCCTACAGGACATTATTTTATTGAAGACAATCAGGATTTTTTAGAAGAAACAGATTTCCTGTCTGACATACAGGATATGGATGCTTATTTAAAACCCCCTTTTACAGTGAATACTAAATATGATTATTTACTGGGTTCTGCTGGATGCACCACTCCATTAAAATATCACACCGATTTTCGTAAATTTGTTCTCGTGACCCGTGGTAGAATACAGGTAAAACTATGTTCGTGGAAAAACCACCGATACCTGTCGCCCATCAAAGACTATGAGACCTATGAATTTAGGTCAAAAACGAATCTGTGGAAATCCCCTGTCGATGAACGGATTCGTGTTCTCGACATAGATGTTCCTGTTGGATTTATTTTGTATATTCCTCCTTATTGGTGGTATTCTATCCGGTTCTCTTCTGCAGCAGATGATACACAACTCATCAGTCTTCAATATCAAACAGCAATTACTATGTTGTCCAATTTGCCGGAACTCTTTCGATATTATCTCCAATTTAATAATATTAAACATAAGGTTGCGAGAACATTAGAGGCGCATGCGGCAACAACAGATGCAGCGGCAGCAGTAGAGGAAACCCCTACACTATAGTTTGTTTTTCTTTATCAAAAAAGAATTTGTAATGCATGGGTATACATTATTTGGAAATTCCACTGAGAACTAAATATAGATTCGGCAAAATAATCATCAGTGTGCCCAATATTTTCTGTAAGGTAATCGTATCCTTCTGTATGAAAATGCCATACACATATGCCATAAATACCCCAAAATACGAAAGAGGTGCATACAACATGGGTTCCAATCGAGAAATCGCGAAAAAACGCAACAAATAACCAAACAGTCCAATTACGACATTAATGCCCAGCGACCACGACAATGAGCTATTGAGATTCATTCCAAGAATCTGCGGCGAAAATCCAACAGATAATATTCCTGCTCCCAAGAAATACGACAAAAAGATATGATTCCATGAGTTCTCTGTTTTTATATTTCGAACCACAAAATAAATGAGTGCCTCGGTGAGTGCTGCCAATAAAATCATGATATATCCTTCTGGGTTCCATGCAGCGCTTGCCGCAGAGCTTGCCGTAGGACTTACCGCAGAGCTTTCTACAAAATCCTCTTTATGCTGGTCATGTGCAGCGACTTTAACTGCCGGCGAGTAAGACAATAAGAATACTCCCAACAAGGATAATAACATGACAGGATGCAGACCCTGTTTCGAGAACAGCAAAATCAAAATAGGATAAATATAAAACAAAGTATAAGACACGCCGCTTTCCAACAACTGGAATCCGCGATAGGATGTATAAATATGTATCAAAGTAATGAGCGACAACAGAATACCATTTTTTGAAAATAGATTCTGTAAGACAAATGGATAATCAATAAAAAAAGCAGAAATCGCCGTGTAAGAAAATACCCGGCTCCATACTTGAAGAGACAATGGAAGTCCGATGTTTTTCACGAAAATGGGATACAAACTCAATAATCCCTCTGCAACTAATTTACTAAAAATGGCAGAAAACATCTGGATGATAGTTGATAGATTATATACACTACACGTATATATAATCTGGAATGGGATGGGTAAACGTCAACCTTAAAATGGAGCAACTTTATCAAACAGTTGAATTATCGATTCATCATCAACATATCGAATCATGCTAATAAAGAAATCATGCACTCCGCGTATATAGAGAAATACGTCATCTCTCCTGAATGCAATGTCATGTAGTTCTCGCAAAATAAACTTGCAGTAATCCATGCGTTTCAACCAATAATTCGCCACATAATTAAAGAACCACACCCTGTATACATTTTCCGCGCTCAAATCTATATTTTTTTGAAGATACCCCGCTCGCAAACTATCCGCGGTTTTCCACGTATAATAATGATTCCCCACGTCATAAGACCGTTCTAAAAAGTTAATCGCCAAATAATCGTAGTCGCGAATACGCAGCAAATTCTTCAGGCATCCACCGTAATCTCCAGTGTAGGGGTCAAACAGCTGATGATTGTGTGCAATAACGTAGGAGTATATCATTTCATCCGTGGGCGCCAAGTCTTCATTTAATGCATTCATAAACTCCTCTTGTGCCAATTCACAAAATCGCATGAGGGGTGCAGCACGCCCCGCAAAAAATCCCGCGGCGACCTTTCCGCGAGTCCCCATATAAAAATTCGCGCGTCCATGAATTTCATCTGTATGCGTATATGCCATTTGCATGATTTTCACACGGTCCGGATGAATAAGAGCAAACACTTTGTCTGTTTCATCTACCGGCATATCATACACACAGTGCAATCTCATATCCATCCATCCGAATTTATCGGTGGAAAAAGGATTCATCTGTATGACCTCCTTGACGAAATTCACCTTTTGATTGACAATGAATTTATACAGCGCTGTGAATTTCTCCTGCGTTAGATTTACAATCGGATGACTGTTGTGGTTCTCCTCGTATTTTCGGAAATATGTGTAATATGGGAGTTCTTCGTAATCCTTGAAAATAAAACGGGTAATGGAATGAAATGCTTGGGGGCGCGCGTTTAGAATAAAGTCCTTGAAACGCGGTTCTGTATAAATCACCATCGGAAAGGGTTTATTAAATAGTTGTTTAGCACTTTCAAAATACCAATCCATCGAGCAAAAAAAATCATTGGAACCCTGGTCTTTTAATGGATGGTTTTCCTTTTCGCGCACATCATACCATGCTGTTACAATCGTGTAATCATACTGTATGTTATTCATGAAAAATATATGGTTATATTATATACATATGAAGTTTTTATATTTATTGTTCCCGTATATTTTATTTGTTTTATTGGATGTAGTTTTCTGGCAATTCAACAACCGTCTCATTGAATTACAAGTGATTGATGTGCAACGAACTGCCATGAAGGTTCGCGGAATCCCTGCCATTCTTTGTTATTTGGTTATATTTTTCACTTTGTATTGGTTTATTTTGAGAACCCATCGTCCGGTTCTGGATGCGGTTTTATTGGGCGGTGCAATCAATGCGATTTTTGAACTGACCAATATGGCGATTCTCAAACACTGGCACTGGAATATGGTGGTTCTCGATATATTCTGGGGAGCCTTTTTATGGGGATTTGTTACGTTTGCCACGTATCGATTAGAACGCCTGATGTAGGTGGTGCACCCGCTACTTACGCAGACGCCTCTACTTACGCAGACCTCTTTCATAAAATTGATTTAAAAAAGAGGTATAAATAAATAAACACATAAACCATAATACAACTTAAAATGTCATCTACCAGTAACAGTAACAAGCACGAAAAGCAATTTGATGAATTATTAAACAAATATGTATCTGAGAAAACAAGTGGTCTCCTAAGCGAATTCGATAAGTTTGATGATTACAAAGAAAACTATAATTATCTGTTGGATATGCCAATGGTTCGTGGTTTCATTCAAAAGATTTGTTCTCTTGGACATGAATTGGCTCATTTGCAAAAAAAATACAAGGAGACCAAAAAACGAAATAAATACTTAAAAAAGGATTTGTTGGAAATGTCTTTGAAGGTGGCTCGTAGTAATAGCGTATACGTAGATACGAATGACACCACTGTAAAAAAAACAGTAAAGGTAAAAACAGAAAAATCGTTGTCTCCTTCGTTGACTCCTTCCGAAATCATTGTGTTGGATGATTCTAGTGAAGAACCTGAAGTGGTAAATAATACCAGCCAACAAAAAGAAAACATTGTCTTCCAAATTGTGGAAGAAGAGGAGATTGAAGTAGAAGAGGTAGAAGTAGAAGAGGTAGAAGAGGTTGAAGTAGAACAAGAAGAAGAGGTAGAGGTAGAACAAGAAGAAGAGGTAGAGGTTGAAGTAGAACAAGAAGAAGAGGTAGAGGTTGAAGTAGAAGTCGAAGTAGAACAAGAAGCAGAGGAGGAAGCCGAAGAAGAAGAGGCAGAAGAAGAGGTAGAAGTAGAAGTCGAAGAGGAAGCCGAGGAGGAAGCCGAGGAGGAAGCCGAGGAGGAAGCCGAGGAGGAAGCCGAAGAAGAGGTAGAGGTAGAAGAGGAGGTTGAAGTAGAAGAAGAGGTAGAAGTAGAAGTAGAACAAGAGGGTGAAGTAGAAGTGGAAGTGGAAGAGGAAGCAGAAGAAGAGGTTGAAGTAGAAGTCGAAGAAGAAGTCGAAGAAGAGGCAGAGGAACCAGAGGCGTATGAGGTTACTATTAAAAACAAAACATATTATGTATTCAATGAAACAGACAGCATTATATATGATACCGATGAAAATGGTGATGTAAGTCTAGAAGTAGGACAATATAAAAATGGAAAACCGACATTCTTCAAGAAAACAGTAAAAAAATAATAAAATCGAAAACAAACATAAAGAAACGCATATTATAATAAGTGGGAGGGTAAAACCTCTTATATAATTATTTACATTTTTTTATATGAAAAAATGATTGTAGATAATTATTGTGCGAGTGTGGATACAACACGTTATAAACTTGAATAACTTAAAATCGTGTATGCTAATACATTGAAAAATAGATTGGTAGGAACTGATTTGGTTATTTTCATTAATTTTTGATAATATCAAGAATTATCAAGTTTTATCAAGTTTTATGTATCGGAGGGCTATATTTTTTTATGCCCAGATAGCTTAGCGGTAGAGCATCAGCTTAGTAAGCTGAAGGTCCTGGGTTCGAACCCCAGTTTGGGCTTTCTTCCCCTCCTCCCACATTTTATTTGCGTACCAGTGGTTTACACAATTGCGCATTTTATTTGCGTACCAGTGGTTTAATGGTAAAATTCCTGCTTGCCAAGCAGGTGCTCCGGGTTCGATTCCCGGCTGGTGCATTTGATATGCTATGCTTCGCTATGCGTTGCTTCGCTATGCCCAGATAGCTCAGAGGTAGAGCATCAGTCTTGTAAACTGAAGGTCCTGGGTTCAATTCCCAGTTTGGGCTCTTTTTTTTATTTATAAAAATAAAAACTTTTTTATAAATTCTTCATAAATTCTTCCTACCATCGAAATCTTCGTGTGCCATAGTGTTTTATGAATTCAGTTCGAGCTTTTCGTGTTCCACCTTTTTTCGCAGGTGTTTTCGGTAATGTATTGGGGGCTTGTTTTCCTACAGCTGCTGCTGTCGCCGTCGCCGCTGATTGTATTTTTTCTTGGACGCGTGCATCTTCCAAATCAAAATAGACTCTGTTTGTATTGATTTCCCATATATTGGACACACTTTCATTCACCAAGTATTCCATTCTGTTTCCTAAGAAGTCATCTTTATACAAACAATCAATGGCAGATTTATTATCATCTGTCAGTTCTCCACCAATACAATTCACTAGTAAAAATATTTCATAGATAGGCTGATTTTTGTCATACACAATAGTAATCCCTGTATTCTTTCTTTTTTCAAAAACCTTTTTTTCATAGGTAGGCAACCCTTGAGGAATACTACCGAATTTTTCTATATTCATAATGTCATTAAACACATTGTCTGTATTTTTTAAAAATTTATCGATGGTTTCTTGTAAAAAAACATTTGTTGTCTCTTTATTTGGCACAGTGAACTGTTTAATCGTTTCCGCAAAATCAACGTATTTGCCAAATTTCTCTTTAAGACGTTGTTTATATATATCTTTCTCGTTTTCATAATTTAAATTAATACGTTCCGTCTTCATATAATTGTTTAAAATAAATTCATTTGTTTGAACTATATCTAATTGTTTCTGTATGTTATTGATAATGGTAGTATATCGTTGTTTGGGTTTGAATCCCAATTTTAACAAATCGTCGTAAGCCATTTTTAAATTATTCGCATTGTCCAAAATAACCATTATATCGGTCCCATTGATAGAAGTATTAAACTCCTTTATCGCCTTTATCATCGTTTTTATTGCATTATTAAAATTTATATAGGAAGTTTGAATTTCCCTCGTAATATTGGGATCATCGAACCCTTTTGTTTGTCCACTAATATCTGTTATATCGCTTTCCGTAAAATTGTGTTCTTGACTCTTGTTTTTTTCTGGATCCTTGAATTTTTTCATTTGTTCTCCAATGTCTTTCTCTAATTTGATTCGCTCGTTCTCCTTCCATGCCATAAGTGTCTGAAATTTTTGTACGAGAACCTTATAATCAGGATGATTGTAAATATCGTTTATCCAGACAGTTTGAGTGACAGTGTAGATTTTTCCGTTAATTTTTAAATACGTATAGGTAATGGGTTGAAAGGCTTCTTTTACAAATCCTGGTAAAAAATCGCTGAATTTAAAATTGAATTCTGGGTTTCGCTTGACTATCATCTGAAAAGAGGATAAGTTGTTTCCTGAAAATGGGTATTTGGTGGAAAACAGGGTACGTATCATACAGAGGATATTAAATTCACCGTTTTCATATTGCTGGTTTTTTTTGCGCATGTCATTTTGGGTATTTTGATTCTCTTGGATTTCACTCTTTTGGCTTTTTGATTCTTCATCGATTTTTTTTTTCATTGCAGTGAGAACTTCTGTTACAATGGATTCAATTTTATCCTGATTTCTATACAGTGTTTGTATTTCAGTATTTATATTTCCTATTTTCTTAAGTAGGTCCGGTTGTATTTGTGTAAGTTCGGTTATATTCGCGAGTTGCATGTTATTGACATCATTTAAAATATTTAACACACCAGACACGTCTGCATTGGGTTTTACAGAATTTAAACCCTCGAAAAAATCAAGTAATTTAGGCACATTGTCGGTAAAGACTTTTGGTGTCCATTTAGCGCTAGTCGGTCGTGGCGAACTACCACTCTCTGCTGCTAATTTAATCTGTTTTTGTAGCTCTGTAATTTTATTTGAAATGTATTTTATGACCTCATCGATGGATGCATTTGTCTCTTGTGGCAATTTCAGTTTCTGAATGAGCTCGTTGTATGCATTGGGTGTGCTATCGTCAGACTTCACTGCGACTTCTGCATCTGCAGATGAACTCGAATTCGACGATAATTGTAAAACAGGTTGTGATTTTAAAATCCGTGTCATCATTTGTTTATTGAAAAAAAACTCGTAGCGTTTATCATAAGGAAGATTTTGCAAATAAGTCTCTGGATATTTTACATCCATCGTAAAATAGGGATAATTATTGAAACTACCTGTTTGAAGAGGCACGGAACCCGGACCAGCAGAACTATGTATTAGGGATTTGTCAAACGGTATGAACGAGGATGCTTCGGCACCAGAGGTAGCACCAGAAGTAGCACCAGGGGTAGCACCAGGAATATTGGTGTCTAACATTATTTTGATGGGGAAAATATTGATAGTTTTTGTAGCCATTTGGTGTTAATTTATAATATCACTATATTTACAATGGCACTATTGGGTCGCGTTTACTTCCAACATCCTAAATGTAGGGAACCAAGGTACCCCTCCACTTCGTTTGCCCTTTTTGCTTCGCTAAGACCCCTCCTTTTACTATGTTTCACCTGCGCATGCGCTAAGACTCTTTTTATTTAGTTCAGAACCCATTCTAAATAAAAAGGAAGGGGGTCACAGGGGGAAACGTAGTTTCCCCTGTTTAGTATCCCTGTAAGTTAATCGTAGATTCATCTACTTTTTTATAAGCAGTTCGTGCATTTGTATCTTCTAAATCCGGTGTTACTCCTGCATGTTCCAACACCTCCTTTGCTTTTTTTATTTCATCCGCCGTCGGTTCTCTTCCTTCCATCCCTTCCAACATGTTAATCTGCTGATTAATAAACGATTGAGGCAAACAACAAATCGAACTGTTCTCATTTAATAAATAATCCACTATGAAAATAAACAAAAGCGTCATTCCTAAAGAAATAAATATATCACGTGTTCCCATCCATGTAATGGCAAACACCAATATATCACGGCTAAATGTGAATTTTAAATAAGATTCAACTGTTTTGCTTAGCTTAAACGTAACAAATTTGGATGCGATGTTAATAATCACAACCATCAATCCAGCAAATATCTTGCTTTCATTGATAGAACGCGCGTAATTGCTTACATAGCTTAATATACGCTCAAACGAAGACATTTTTGCAATATTTTGTTTGGTGGGGGTATTTTTTGGCATTTCCTTTATATATCGGGAGATTCGTATACATAAAGATAAAGATAAGTCAATAGCCAGCGGGTTCTCCACCTTCTAAATTCCTTACATTTCTTTCGAGAAAACTGGTTTTCGCAAATCATCTTCGGACTTGATATGAGGTTCAATTAAATCGAATTTACACGATGGGTCACATATATTGCATTTATGATAATCATCGTGTTTGATTTCCCCGAAGATATGTTCTGCCATTTCAGTGTTTACAATTTCGCCCTTATGAATCAAGTGCCCTTTGTCGCAGTATTTTTTTCTAAATTCTTGTTTGGATTTGTCATACAGAATTCGATTGTTGGCTATACTGGATACGGTTTCATAGGTAGAGAAGGGTTCAAGTGGTTCTGTGCGGGATTGGGGTGTTGTTGATGATTCTGATACAGGAGTTGTTTCAGGCGATGGCATCTCAGCTTCTTCGTCTTCCTTTAGCATTTCACTAAACCCTTCTACATAGTCAGTTTGATAATATAGAATAATTAAAACACACACGAATAATCCTGTTAGAAAATCCAGTTTTAAGTAAAACAAAATGAGGAAAATAGCAAGTAATCTTCCTAAAGCAGTTTGACTGAATGCCGCAAATTCTGGTGTGTAGGTTGCTAATAAGAAAATGAGAACAATCGGTAAAAAATTTATGACTATTTTTTGGATTTGATTTTGTAGTTTACTCATATATAATTTCAAAACATAAAAAGCCAGATGCGCAATGAAACTGGATAATTATTATCTATGTATTTTTTAAATAGAAAACATTCACTTATATGTCCTTGATTTTGATGGCATCTCCGTGGACGAATGATGATTCAAATATATCCAGGAAACGAACCCCGTCCTTATTACGAAAAACCGTCAAAATAAAACCATATGATAATTCTTCTTCTCATTCCAAAGAATTCCAGGAATACAAAATGTCGGATGAAACCGCGGCGTCAGCGACAGCAAGGGCGTCAGCGACAGTCCCCGGAGAACAACTATCCTTTGAAAGTATTGAAGATGTGCAAACACTCAATGAGAACAGAAATACCAAAGTCAATGAAATTATTGATAAAATGACGGCATTGAATGTTCAAAATGACGGCGACAAACTCGTGGATTTTAATCCGCCGCCCAAACCAACCATTCAAATGAAAAAGGATTTACAGACTGGATGGATAAAACCCGACGACCCCATACCAGAATTGAAAAATTCACTGCAAATGCCTGCGCCTTCTTTTCAGGGACAATCTGTGAATCCCTATATAATAAATAATGCCCGAACTTCTTTAGGCAATTATCAGCAAGTATACAATCCCGAAAATATTGGATACAAACCCAATGTGTCAGATGTTCCATACTATGCTAAAATGGGTATCTCGAATGCTGGAGATAGTAAACTCATGGAGAAAATCAATTACATGATTCATTTGTTGGAGAACCAGGAGAACGAAAAAACCGACAATATCACAGAAGAATTTGTTTTGTATACATTTTTAGGCGTATTTATTATTTTTGTGTTGGATTCCTTTTCCAAGGGTCGGGGAAAATATATTCGGTAGAGCAGGGGGCATTTCATAGTACCTACGGCTTCCGCTTCGCATGCCCCCTGCGACCCCCTCCCTTAATAATGATATGAACTGGTTGAATGGATGACAATATGAACTGGTTGAATGGGTCGTTGGGTCATTGGTTGATTGGGTGACGATATGAACTTGGAATTTATTCTGTAAGATATCTTACAGAATAAATTTAGGATTGTTTGGTTTAGTTCTGTTTTATTTATGAAAATATCCGTTCTATATATCTTATCTTTGATGAATACACCACAAAAAACATCCACACCTAATGACTTTGTAAGAATCACTCCCGGTCTTTCTATAAATCGTTCTCAAATCCTCTGGGTCCAAAAATACCAAGATTGTATATACATATCTCAACCAAACAAAACCCATACGGTGTGTAACATACCTAACAGTGATGATGTTTTTTACAAACAATTGGATAACGATTTTTTTGGAAAAAACCCCAAATAAAATACATACAAACAGTATAGTATATACATATTGACTGGTTTCATTCACATGTGACACGAATGTGGTCGAAATAAACCCCAATAGATAAGGGAGGGGCAAACGAAGTAGACGGTCTTAGCGAAGCAAAAGGGGGCTTGCGCAGCGGAAGCCGTAGGTACTATGAAATGCCCTACTATATGTTGTAAAACACCTCATTAATACCACCCCGTTGGGTCGGTTCAATATAAAATTGCGGACAATGGAGAACATTTTTATAAGTAGAGCATCTGTATTTATAAACATCCTCGACATTTCCGGTAGGCATTCCTGTTTCATCTACCAATTGAGTGCTAAACACCTGGTAAAATAAATTCCGATGACATCCCACCATTTCACATCTATCTTTTCTATTTTGAACGAGAACATCCGTTGTTCCTGTAAGATTTTTTCGCAAATAGTTTTCTAAATCCGGAATATAAAACCGCCCAGTAATCTTGATAACAAAATCATGCAAATCATGTGGTGGTTCTTTTAACAAACAGGAATTCTGATAAGCATACTGTATGGCAAATATCTCACTGGTCCCTTTGAATTGGTCATTTCTCAAATATTTCGCTTCTGGTAATTCAGACTCTGTATATGTAATGACTTCAAACCGTTTCTTGTATTTTTCTTTTTCTACGGCAAGTTCTTCGAATGTATGACCCGTGTTCTCCACCAATAAAATGGGTAAACTGGTGTCTTCCAACCATTTACGGACTCTTTTTACATACACATGGATTCGCTCATCGCGATTGGTTTGAAATAAATAGACCTTGTTTTGAACATTCACTGTGGTAGTCAATATAATAACGGGGTTTCCTGCGAACATTGGGTCCATGTTTTACAAATGTTTAAGGGTGTATATTATACACATGTAATTTTTGTTTATTATGTTTTTTATGTTTCCTTGTTTTTCACAAAATTGAATAAATTCTGTGTTATGTTCTCTCAAATACATAAAACAGACCCAAAAAATCATTCGAATCCCAATGGAATCTGCACAATCATATTACCTATACAAACTACAAAACGATTCAACCCATGTCAAACAACGTAAACAACAAATGTTACAAGCATTAGTGGAAAAAAATAGAGAGAGACAAAAACAAATCATGCGAGATGCCATCTTGTGGTCAAAAGAATCGATATGTACGATAATGTCTTACCCAGACGTTCAAATGAACCTCCTGAAATTCTACTTTCCGCTATTGAATCAAGAAAACATAAAAACATTTGAATGGTATTCTTCCATGAAACGGGTATTTGACTACTGTGAACAAGTCGTCACGGATTGCGCAAGCAGTGGTGCAGGCGCAATTCATGTCATCATGATTACCAAGCGACAAATCATTCTCATTGAAAAAACATTTCAAGAAGTCTATATTCTGGACCCTACCGGGATGTTGTCTACCAAGAGCATACATGATATCCGATTTCTAGAAGAAAAGCTGATTCCGATGTTTGTGGACCATGGATACTCTTGTGAATTTGTGAAACTCACTTACCCGGCAATCACTCAACACCATGACCCATATACCGAAACATGGTTCATGATTCTTCTGATGGACTGTTTACAGCAATTGTATATGATACATAGTATCGATATACTGGTTATTCCGGATAAACTACATGAAAAATACAACATGATTGTAGAATTTCACCGCGAAATATTACAATATAAATATATCCAAAATGAAGTCATGAGTAATTATCTCGACCATATCAATAACAACAAATATTCAATTCAAACATTTGACGATTTAGATTTTGTGCTTGATATCAATCCAACGGAGCTTATCCTGCAGTACAATTTGTAAGAGGCGATTGCCGCTGCATATGTTCAACCTCTTTCAAAATCAAATTCTTTCAAAAATATATATTTTTTGATGTTTATCTCGAGTGGGTCCGTCTTCCAAAGTAAAAAACCCTTTCGCAGTAAATCCGGCAGATAATATTTTCTGTAGGGTGTCTTCGATGGGTTCCATATACAACGTTTTTTCATTCTGTCTCACATTCTGAGTAGTTTTATCAACAAATGTCTCTCGATGACACATGGTGCATTTGGGTTCCTCTGCCGCTGTCGCCGTCGCTAAATATTCAGATTTATAAGTAAAATCCGGGAAATTTATTTCAGTGTTTAACACACGTTTGCTGGTCGTAGCCGCAGCAGCAGCTGCAGCAGCTGCAGCAGAAGCAGCCGCCGGAACAATGGGTTGAAATCGGTCTTTATCGACTAAATGCACAATAAAATATCCCCCACTCTGCAACCACCCATGAGAATTATAGAAGAAACGTGATTTGTTTTCGATTTCATAGACCGTAGAATCCAAACAAAATATGTGTGTGAATAAAGACATGTCATAACACATCGGGTCAATGATGTCTGCTTTTTTTATTTGAATGTCGTCATATTTGGATTTCGCTGCATCTATCATGGCATCTGACTTGTCGACCCCATATGCGCGGTATCCTAAATCTGTTAAGTGGTTCACAAATTCACCGGTCCCTGACCCAACGTCCAACATGACCGACGTCTCCTTGGGTGGCATCATGGTTTGAATCAGTTTATCGCTTTCATATTCTACACGTTGTTTGGGTAACATCAATTGGTCATAGATTTCACCATAAAAATCATCATAAATATCACTGTTTGATTTTAATATAAACCGGTCTAATTGTTGAAATCCTTCTACTCTTGCAGGAGGTTTCCAGAATTTTATATAAAACAAATAAAAGAGAACGATTCCAGCTAAAAGAACCGTAATGGAAAAAAATTTGTTCGTTATATGCATTTAACATATAACGACATTTTGTTTGGATAAGGTGTCCTACCCTGGTTATGCATGAGGAAATGAAACCGTCCGGAGTTGGGTGCGTGTATTATTGAAAAACTTGTCAGAACCGATTTTGGGGTCGACACGTTTGAAATTCAAAAAGGGAGCTCTAGCGGCGGCGTCATCAAACAATAATGGATGTGTTTGTTCAACCACGGGAAGAGAGGGTGCCACCATTTTCACAGAATACAAATCACTGGTAGATGAAGGGACATACACTCCTTGGATATCCCCTCGTTGAATCGCGAAATATTGGTTGCGTAAAGCGGATTCGGTATTTATTTGTGAGAAATAACCACTGACAGGTGCTTTTGCATCGGTTGCTGGTAAGAAATTCTTTTGCACGGAGAAATCGACGGCAGGTGCAACAGGAACCTTGGAAAGAGGCACCCGGTCAATCACTGGAAAATGGGCATATTTTGTAGGAACCGGACGGAAATCGATATTGGGTTGCAATGGAGCGGAAGGAATAAAACGTCCTAAAATTCGGTCATTCAATTCATCGACACGTGCATTTTGACCATATAAAATTCCTTCTGGTACTCCGAGTATTTTATCGTGTTCGGTTATATTCATTTCTTCTTATACTGTCCGTATATTTTATTTTGGTTCAACACGCTGTAAAATACATAAAAACAATCAAACAATATCTATTAATCGATGTCAACCCGACCCATTATATTTTCAACCTGTTGGTATCAATTTAAATGTAAAAACGACCCCACCACATTTCAACAATGGATGCATAATATGCTGTCGAATGTTGAAGAATATTATTTAGTGATTTATACAGATAACAACAGTGAATCCTATGTAAGACCCTATGCAGATGCAAACCCTCAACGAATTCGTATAGTGATTAAACCCATGGAAGAATTTTATGGGTATCAATACAAAGACCATTGGATATGTAATCATACATGGAATTATTTATTAAATCATCGGGTGGAATGGAATGTGAATATGTTATGGGCGGAAAAAATACATTTTGTATGCGAAACCATTGAGAACCGGTATTTTATGGAGAATCATGCCGTCGGCGAGACCGACACCGACACCGACACCGACACCGACACCAACACCAACACCAACTCCAATACCAATACACAATACTATGGATGGTGTGATATCGGTTATTTTCGTTGCAGACCCGGTATGGATTTTACACGAGAACAATTGGTCGGTTGGGGGCACCCCGAAAAAGTCCAACAGCTCAATATTAAAAAGATACATTATGCATGTGTGAATAATGACAAACAATACATTAATCAATTGGTTCGATGTGTGAATCATCGCGGGGAAAACGGACTACCAGTGGAGCCCATTCCACCGAATCAAACATCGGTAGCTGGCGGTTTTTTTGTGGGAGGTATCGAGGTTCTCATGTGGTGGAGAACGAAATTCGATGAAACTTTACAGAAATATTTTGAAAATGGATATTTAGTAAAAGATGACCAAATCATTGTGGCAGATTGCGTATATTCAAATATGTCGAGGTTTGTATTGCATCGGGAAAATACAGAATACGATAATTGGTTTATGTTTCAACGTATTTTAGGTATGGTATGAGCAGGCTTAATAATAAATGTGTATATATTATATATGTCACAAGGAGAATATAAAATAGATTATGAATATGCAAAATATAATATTGTAATAACCAAGAATAACAACCCTATTATAAATATACCAATTAATTCATTATTATTGAATAATGGTAATAACCCGGCAGATAATCCTGCTGGTGCAATTGCTTTTGAAAAAAGTCAACAAGAAGTAAATTATCTTGATTCGATAAAGGATGGAACAAATGTAACGATGTTAAATCAACTTAATATATATCCAGAAGTGAATTATTTACCCTTTAATAATCTAGAAATATTTGAAGATAAAATTACGGAAGTCCGAAAAAGTTATTTAGAACGCACAACTTGGTTAAAGGTGAAAAAAGGTTCTCTTCTTAATAAAGGAAAATATTATAACCAATGTTTATGGGAATCCGGTCTTGGTTATGAAACATTTTTTAATAACCCATCAAATGTAAACACTATAAAAACATTTGGGTCTTTTATAGACCCACTCGAAAAAAACAATGCGAATGAGGTATGGCCCCCAAAAAATTCAAGTATAAAATTAACTGAAAATTTTATGAAACTTATGGGATTTGATAAGTCATCTATTACTGCGAAGACTATAAATAACAATGAGTTTGAATATATAATGAATATAAAATGTGGTGACGCATGTAAACAAAATAGTTGTTATTTAACCGACAAAGGGGATGATGAAAAAAAATCAAGTGATTTTTATTTTCAAGGAAATAATCAAAAAAAACAAGTAATTAACAAATCATCATCTTTTGGTGCAAAAAACAAAGTTAAATTTATTGTAACTAAAGAATGGGGAGACAAATTACAAGTGATTATCTATCTAATGTATTATCATACAATCAATAACATTAAAAATAATGTTACCATGGTAACATGCGATAAGGTTGTTTTTATGTTATGTTTGAATTTTGGAATATCATGTATATACACAGGTCAATATAACCCTCCTGGTTTTTTTATTGATGCTAACACTGGTTTAAAATTTCATGCTAATGAAAAAAATTATTCTATATTGGAATATAAACCGTCGGATAACCCATATGAGGATGCATTACGTAGATTACGTAGTAAAATAAAAGAAATTTCAGATGAAAATGATAGTTTTATTAATAACTGTTTAAGAAGACTCGCAGAAAATGCAGATACAACCATTCTGGGTGGTGGTAGTAATTTCAAATTTAGTGATATTTTTTATAAAGCATTGATTACCGATATACTCGAAATACAACAGAAATTTAAGGATAAATCCGATGAAATATTAAAAAAATATAGTAATCTAAAGACTACAAAAGAATCTGTAAAAAAATATATTAATGAGATTGAAAGCGATATAAAAATGCTTGAGTCAAACTTTATTATTGTTCCATTTATAAAAATTAAAAAAGGCACAAAAAATACACCTATAATTCTTACGTCAAAGTCATATACCTTGCAAAAACCTGCCAATAATGTAAAACCATCTATTGCAAAAATATTTATGGAGAGAGAATATAGTGAAACAGAATCATATGACGAATCTAAAAAAGGTTTTTTAGAATTGGCTACAAAATATTTTCAATATGCAGAGAATAATCAGAATAACCAGTATGATAAAAGTAATTATATAAAAAAAGGTGGTGGATTATCAAATACAGATATTGAATTATTTCCTGCTGATGAAGAATATGACGAAAAATCAGGGTTATATGATTATATTACAAATGAAAAAAAAGAGAATAATACACATATATATGATAAAGAAAATAGCGAGGTAGTTAATCTGAACACTTCACGAGACCCAATCAAATTTAATTTATTAAATGAATTAAATACGTCATTCAATCAAGCGTTTGAAGAGTTTACACAATTTATTAAACAAAAAGTATCAAACAATTCACTAGATATCATGGATAATTTTAAGGATACAATTTATACACTGTTTGTGTATGAATCTTATATAGAAGGATATGCTACGATAAATTTTACAGTCAATGATATACATAGAATAATAAAAAGATATGACCTTGATTTTAAAGATTTATTACCAAATAAGAGTAAGAGTATTAAACAAGGTATTTCATTAACTAAACGAAAATTAATAGAAAGCTTTTCCAAATCCAAAAAAAATAAATTCACAAAAAATAAATCCATAAAAAATCAATCCATAAAAAATCAATTATTAAATACTTGGATGGGGAAAAATATTCGTGAATTCACTATAAAAAATTCTCAAAAAAGAGCACAAGGATTTTCTAAAAAACGACAGATACCAAATTCAATAAGAACAATATCTATTTGAGGTATTGGTTTCTTCTATTTTTCTACATGAAATGAATATAGAATATTTTATGTATATTCTATACCCAATGAATATAATAC
>Ga0209135_1000185_pt1 | contig 22121 bp, 26 predicted proteins | sample LauGreSBDMM110SD_4_FD_187570 | JGI IMG/M metagenome (GOLD analysis project Ga0209135, IMG submission 187570) | Freshwater lake microbial communities from Lake Michigan, USA - Su13.BD.MM110.SD (SPAdes) (version 3) | ecosystem: Environmental > Aquatic > Freshwater > Lake | place: Lake Michigan... | reverse complement strand
GCGTTCGCCCTTAGTATATATAGCACTCTTATCATATGGCTCGCAGTCCGCGCAGTCATAGTACTGGTACTCATCTTTGTCTTTTTCTCCAAGGCATAAAACATTACTCAATCCTGAATATTTCCCGGTAAACATGGTCCGAGTAAAACCTTCCTTCTTATATAGTTCCTCAATTGTGACCCAGGTAGGACGAGGAAACCATTTATTTGTGTATGCCATTTTAGTTGGTTGTTGATGTTTTTACGATTAGATTGTTTATGATAAAAAGGTTTCAATTTTTTCGCCTTTTTAATTAATAAAAATACGTTTTGTTTTCCTAATTCTATTTTTATTTTTTAATTTATATTTATCTTTATTGTATTGTTTCCCTCTATCGTATTTGATTCTTGTTTTTTTACTACACTTTAATTCATCGTCGTCATTAAGTATTTTATCAAATACTTTTTTCGCGTTTTCTATATTGGCGTCATTTAAATTAACGGTTATCATAAGATTTCCGTGGTTTTCTGCATATTGTCTAAATTCCTCATATGTAGAAAATTCTACCTTACCGCCCGGATCTTCCGCATTAAAATATTTTACCATTAGGTATGCAGAAATTGGATTAGCAGCTTCTGATCTTATATACGCAACGTCCGGGTGTATGGTCCTTGCTATAATAATAATTACGGCTCTCAATAGTTTGTTTAATTTATTACCATCATGTCCTCGTTTTGTGCGAGAAAAAATCTCGATTGCACCATTGTAATAATCTATAATCATTGAAGACGCACATATATTATTTCTAAAAGCACATAGTAAGAGGGTTTTGGGATACAATGTATGATGTGCAGTTACTTCTGCGTTTTTATCCATTCGGTAAAAATAATTAATGTCGATTTTATAGTCGCATTTTTGTTTTTTATTAAATCCTACAAGTTGTTCGTTTATTTTATTAAGTGCGTTTTTTGCATTGACCAAATCAATTTCTTCTTCTTCTTCTGGAACGTTCATATTATTTTTATATTATAAAGAGTTTTAAAAATAAAAAATGTAAGGTTGTAAATAGCCAATACTAAATGTTCCGGTAACGTTACTTGTGTAAAAATATATATTTATATTTTATAAAAGAGAGAATGTCACAGACAAAAGAGGGGACGTCAAAGACAAAAGAGAAATTATCAAATGAAAATTTATTAGACGCGGCCGGTAATGGGGACCTAGAAACAGTCCGAGACCTTTTAGAAGTCGAAGACATAAACGTCAACTACCAGAACCGCTATAATAATACAGCTCTTACTTTGGCGGCACATGAAGGACACCTTGAAATAGTCAAAGCCCTTCTAGCTGATAAACGTATAGAGGTCAACGAGATTGGTGACTATGACGAGTCTTCGGCACTTATTTTAGCGGCACGTGAAGGACACCTTGAAATAGTTAAAGCCCTTTTAGCTGATAAACGTGTAAACATCAACAGTAAGACGTCTTCTGGGTGGTCAGCCCTCTGGGAAGCGGCCTTTGAAAAACATACCGAAATAGTTAAAGCCCTTTTAGCTGCGGGTGCTGATATAAATTATAAATTGATTGTTAGGGTAAATAAATTAATACAAGACGATCAAGATAATCAAAATTTGAAGACAATTCGCAATCTTATATTAAAAAAATATATTAAATCCAAAACTATAAAAAGTAGCAAACAGTCTGGTGCTGGTACTAGTGTTGGGCGACGTTTGCGCAAACATAGAAGGACAATGAGAAAACCGACAAGTGGTAAACATTATTGATTTTAAACTTTTTAACAAGGCAATCTTATTTGGGCTGCCCGTGGATAATTCTAAGTTTAATATCTAAAATCAAACGCCTCTCTTTCATGTTCAAAAAGCCCGTCCATAAATAATTTGTTCAAATACAGAGGATTTCCGTCCTTTCTTTTCCACTCATACCATTGTTCTTTCGACGCACTAATAAACTTTGTCTTCTTTTCGTAATTTAGACCATTTACTTTTATAACAACCGACAAAATAGTGCCACTGGGAATGTCCGTTTTATTAAGGTCAAATTCTGGATTATAAAGAACCTCGCAACATGCGGCACCAAAACCTTCTTTCTTCCCATTGCAACAAGACTCACAAATTAAGTATTTTGCAACTGGTCCTATATACGTGACCAAAGGATTTTGGCTTTTGATGATGTGGTGTATTCTTTTGTAATTTGCCGACATTGGTTTGTCTATCAAGATCACCGTATTTTCTGTCCAAGTGTCATTGAATCTTTTTTCTTTTGGCGCTTCCTTCAGCTTGCCCATTACTTGCCATAGTCGTTCCATCATCTTGATTTTGGTTGTTTTGTGTAATTTATAAATGCATGAAAAAGGGATTCAATTTTTTGGAGTAAACTTGTGAAATATGCAAAGCGACTATTCCATGCCACTTATACTACCTTCCCTTTATGGTGTGTAGACTTTGAATATGCAATGGTGTAAAATAATTTGTATTTGTATATTATAGAATGAGTTTAGAAAACTCTAAATCTGAACACGTCAATTTTAATGATCGTATAGAAAAGCAAGAGGAATTAGAGACTTTTGTTAGTGAAAACCGTGGCAAAAACCCAGAAGCCGTCAATGCAGTTTTGGAAAAAGTTTTTAGTGTCGGTCAAGAATTGTGTGATGCAGTTAAACAGGAAAATAAGGATGTACTAACTACACTTTTAAATACATGGAGAAACGATAATTATTTTATACTTATGATAAATTACAAAGAAAAACCAGTTGGAATTACTCCACTTATTTACGCGTGTTCTGGTGGACGTGTAGATTTTGTAAAAATGTTTATAAATACTCCTGGTGTTGATATCAATTGTGGTGATTATTCGTTTAGAACTCCATTATTTCATGCAGCGTGGCAGGGTAAAAAAGAAATTGTAGAATTACTGCTTGCACGTTCTGATATAAATATTGACAGTCATACCATGCGTGATACAAGATGTGATGATCCAAAATATAAACGGCAATGCCAAGCACTAGATGTTGGAGAAGGCATTACTCCTCTAGGAATAGCATCACAGAAAGCTGTATCAATTACTAAAAGTGATCCTGAGCATATTAAGATTAAGAATGGATATTTAGAAATAGTCGAATTAATACGTAATGCCAAATCCAAGAAACAAGAAAACGGGGACAGATTCTATTTAGGAACGCTTTCAAATGTAGCTAGAGGTGTAGCTTCAGGCGTTTCAGGTGCAGCTGCAGGTGTAGCTTCAGGCGTTTCGAGTGCAGCTGCAGGTGTAGCTACAGGTGTAGCTTCAGGTTTTTCAAAAGCAGCTTCATACTTTCCAGGATGGGGAAATGGAGGCAAAAGTAAACGAATTCACAGAAAACGTAAAAATAAAACAAAAAAAGGTCGTTCAAGAAAACATAAAAAATAAAATAACAAAAGGGAGGTTACTTATATTACATTAGCTCTATTATTTAAATAATGTTTTTACTCTTTTTCTATACCAAAGTAATCCAAAGCACGCTGGTCGTCGCTCGACACTTTTCCCTCCGCGATCTGAAATACATAGTCGAGGTCGTCTGAGCATTCACGTAACTGAGCGATTATTTTTGCCATACGAGTAAGGTTGGGTTCAACGGGTGGCGGTGGCAAATCCTCGACAGCGGGTTCATCGGAATCCATGCCCGGACCGCGTTCGCCGTTGTAATCATACTTCGCGCAATTCAAACAGTATCCTAAAAACACGCCGTCCTTTGAACCGTAGTCATAGCAGTTCCCGCACTGCTCCGGTCCAGTCCCAGGTAAATGATTCAGTGCCCACTCCTTCGGGAAACTATTGGCATACTTGTAATATTCAATCATATAGTAGTCGCCGCAGTCAACTGGCTCGTATCTCCAGTCGTTGTTTTCCTCGATTTCTCCATTCTCGTATTTAATCTCGAGGAGGGATGGGCGATTATCGTAATGTCTTGACATCTTATCTTGGTCGTTTTTACAGAAAAATGAAAACTGAAAAAGCTTTTCAATTTTTTACCAGGGGGTTCCTGCTAATTACCTAACTGTAAAAACGCGGACAAAACATTCTTGTTTTTTTCCTCGTATTGTTTCGACGCGAGCTTCGCCTGATATTCTCTACGCATATTCGCCTCTTTCGCCAGACGTTCTTGTTCTTCCAACATTTTCTGTGCCTGGGTCTTATCCATCGGATCGAGAGAGTGACGGCTACGTTCGCGGTTATAATCATCTACCGAATTATATTGTTGTACCTTGGAAAAATCGGATTCACTGACCGCAAACACGGTTTGGTCTTTATGGACTTTTCGTAAATCGTCGAATTTCAATTTACTAAAAGGGTCGCTCGTTACATAAGAGTCATCATTGGCGGAGTCATCATCATAATAATTCCCGCCCGATTGGCAAGTCATATTTTGCACCCCACGATAACGGGTTAAACCCGTGGATTGCTGTTTCATTTTATCAAAAACTTGACCCATATCCTTGGCGTTTACGTTTTGTGGGACATCGTAAGTGGGCTTATCTGTTTGGAACCATTCGTTGCGTTTCGGATCAGGGCGACTCGCCATATTATTCTGTTCAAATAAATGATTGAATTTGTCTTGGAAACCTTTACCTTCCATTTGTTTCATGACGCCTTGGACTTGGTTCTTTATGCGATCCTCGCCTTGGTTTGTCGGGACGTATTTTACCTCGGTGTCCGGGACTGTTTGTGCTTGCCTAGTCTGGTTCTCGTAAAACTGAACTACTACCTCGAATGCCTTTTTATAAAACAAAAAATAGTCGGCGGGTAAGCGGGATTTATCGGGATGTAACATAAGGACGCGGTTTTTCGCGCGCTTCATATCTTCGGGTGTCAGATCGTAGGATTTCAGATCAAAGAGTCCTAGAAGCTCTTCAAAGGAATACGACTGGATCTGTAAGTTATGCGAGGGAGGGGGGTGATGACGATTCATTCTACTAAAGTATGTCTTGGTTTTACTTGTGTTTATTTTAACGCGCAATACTGAGACTGCCTCTGATTCACTGCGTTGCTGTTAATATATTGCATTTGAACCATTCGTCACCAATTATATTATATAATATCATATCCAAAGCACGCTGTTCCATAGTTTGTTGTATTCTCTTTTTTTTAACCTCGTAGAAATTCCAGAGATATCCTAATTCTACAGCATATCCTTCTTCATTTTCATTAACATTTCTAAAATTGGCAAAACAAGCAAATTCTCCATTCATGAAAACAAAGGTGCCTATGAGTTTTTCTATATTAACGTTTCGGATTACGTTATTATTAATGTCATGTGTTAAACATTCTATATAATATTCTTCACCTGGCATTAGCTGACGTCTATTGCTTGGTATCATTAAATGCGAAAAAGGTATAAAAAATAAACATTTTGTTTCAATTTTCCAGACCTTTCCACTTTTTTGTTTTTCATTTGTGTAAATGCCTAATCAATGATCATGCCGCCGTTATTGTAGAGTCGCAATACTTTTTTCTGCCACTCTTCTTCAAAAGAATCGATATGTGCTCCCAAAACATACTTTACCGGATTCCAATATTCATCTTTCATTCTAAGTTCCGGTGCTACATTAAACCAACCGTCTTTTAGTTTAGTAAGCGCTTCTCGAAGTTCGGTTTGATCCAAAGGAATAACATCTAAAAGGAGATCGATAAGATGGTCGGCGGGAACGCGGGTTGCCATTTTGTATCATTTGTTATTGTATTATGTGTCCCGCTCAGTTTCAATTTTATCACTAAACAAAATTGAAACATAATAATATAAACGTTAGCTTGTAATAACAACCATCATGCAAATTACAAATCCAGAATCGTTTCGCGAGAATATTCGCAAAAAGTTCGCGCCCATTCTAGGATCCGAGGACCCTATTGTTTCCGGAAACCTGGAAAAGGCGGTATTTAATTATGCGATCAAGGAAGCGACCCAGCGTAAGATCGTGAAAAAGTGGGAGAATCCACAATTCGTTCAGATATATACCGATCGTATGCGTAGTATATATTTGAACCTAAAAAACCCGGAATTACTGGAATCGATTCGTTCAGGCGAACTTAGCCCACAGACGGTCGCGTTCATGACGCACCAGGAATTCCAGCCTGCGCATTGGCGGACTTTAATTGATAAGAAGATGAAGCGCGATGCTTCGAGATACACGGACAATTTACAGGCTTCTACCGATATGTTTACTTGTAAGAAATGTAGATCAAAGAGATGTACGTATTATGAGTTGCAGACTCGATCTGCGGATGAGCCTGCGACTATTTTCGTTACGTGTTTGGATTGCGGTAAGAATTGGAAGAGTTAATTTATCGGCGTCTTCTTGTTAATTTTCGGCTTTTTTTTGTTAATTTTCGACTCTTTCCGCCTCTGGGTGTAAGTGCCTCTTTTCCGTATCCCTTTATCAACGAATAAATCTCGTCATAATTTGCATGTGTCTCGTTTTTTTTATACTTGTCTTTTGATTCGTCTTTTGATAAATATAAGTCTGACATTTCTTCAAATACAGACGCATCAAGATTTTTGTATAGTCGTCCAACAACCGCCTTTATTTTATTGACTTTTGCGGAAAAACTATTCACCCTTGCCTGTTCGTCTTTCAATTCGTCTTGTAATTTACCCATGAATTCTTTTAAAGCTGCCCTTTTATGTGCTTGTATTGAACTAGGAGACATTGGAGGATATTTATTTTTAAATTCTCGATAATTTTCCCTTTTGGCATTTTCTCTCGAATTTGGAGATAACCCTTTCACATCATCGGGTAACAATTCATATTGTTTGTATCCCGTTTTCGTAAAAACTTCCGGTATTCTTCGTGAAGTGCTCATTTATAATATAGTTAGAAAAAAACTATATTAATATCGTAAACCATTTATTATAATTCTATAACATCTCTAAATCCTGAAGCTTCCAGTATTCACATCCTCCGTTTGGTAGAGGGCGTTTCACAATAAACGGAATCTTTTTCTCTTCGAATTCTTTTAACGCAATTAGATATCCATCAATCAGACTTGCGTCCACTTCGACAAACGGTTTGGCTCCCGAATTGAGTTGCTTGGCACGTTCTCCCAAGACGCGAGACTTTTCGTATTTCGTAATAAACGGCAACGTCCTATGCAATGGATCAACGATAACTCCGGCTTCGTTCCTCACAACTCGCGTCATGATATCAACCTCATCGTTATTATGAGCCTTAAGTTCGGGGTAATGTTCTGCAATAATATTGGTTTTCAAGGATTCGTCGAATTTCTGTAGATAGTTCTCTTCCACATCATCGTCATCCTCTTCTTCCGAATCGCTTTCCTCGTCGTCCTGGATTTTCAACAAAGCCGATTCTGTTGGCTCTTTGGAAGTGACGGAATCCTCATCCTCAGATTCATCCTCAGATTCCGATACATCAGCTTCGGAATCGTTGTCCGACTCAGGCTCATCGTCTTCGTCATCATCTGAACCTGACTTTTTCTTACTCGCCTTAGGCTTTACGTCTTCATCATCTCCATCATCGGAATCTTCACCACCTCCGCCAATAGAGAATCCTTCCGCGTCGCTATCATATTCGTAAGGTGTAGGCGCCCCACCCTTGGGTTTAATTGCAATAAAATTTGACATTATATAGTTCTGTTGATATTATTCTAAATCGTTTATAATACAAATCAATTTTGGAGGGAACCTTAGGTCATCAGAATCGGCTTCGCTAATTCCACCGCTACGGTTTACCTTCCAAACCCTCCTCTTCAGTAAAAAACGTTTGCTTATTATTTTACAATAACCCTCTTTCTCATTTCAACCACCATTAATCATGAAACTCGATAATATAGGGTTCAGCGCCTTCGACAGTTTCGGGTTCATCTTCCATATGTTCCAATACGATCTTATTAAAGTTTTCCCTACAATTTAGAATCTCGATTTCGCACCAAAAACGTGTCATCAAATCATTGAGCATATCTGTAAACTCGCTAACTTTTACAAATTTTCTTGTAAAAACAGACACGTTTTCTATTTTGTACCCAATAATGCATTGTCCCTTATCCGTATAAAATAATCTCATTACCACGTTTTTTCCTTGGAAGAAGTTATTCATGTATTCTAGAGAATGGCAGTCCATGAACCTATTTTCGATCAACTTATATTTTTGTATTATATCACATTTTGCTTGTTCATAATCTAAATTACATAGACGAAACGCCTCTTGACAGGTAACAGGAAATCCAAAATAGATTGGCATGTTGGTTTTTATGGATGACTTTTCGTCAAAAAAATCAATTTTTAATCGGACGAAAAATTGATTTTAGTTAACGACGTATATCTATTTTACCATGGACAATAAGCAAAAAAGACCCTATCGAAGACGATGTCGCGGCGGATTGCTAAACTGTAAAAATTACATTGGTGATTATACGGATGTCGATGGTGTAAATTGTTGTAAACAGTGTGATGATTACGTGGATCAAAATCCATATGATCCATATTGGGAACAAATGGAGGAAAGCTTTTCGTTATCCAAAGAATACGAAGAACTCGAAAAAAGTAATCTACTAGAAGATTCATATGCTTATGAAAAGGCATTTGAGTATTTCCAAGAAACTTATGAAAGTTGGTATGATATGCGGCGGAGAATGTCTAAGGAACGAGCAGAAAAGGAACGAGCAGAAAAGGAACGACTTTGCAAGGAACGTGCGTCTAAATCATAATATTATCGTTTATTTGCTATTATCCGTCTTCCAGACCGTATCGCATTCTACGCACATATACAGATATTTCAAATTAGCGTCATCATATCGAATATAAATCGCCTCCGTTGAGCCCTTGGATTCCGTATTCGTCTTACATCCCGGATTCGGGCACTGCATATTGAAGATATGCGGCAGGGTCGGATCTAGCTTTGTGTACTGATTGATAATATGGTTAAACTTCTGTTCCCCCTTTTTCAGTTGAGTATTCATTACGCAGACGCCCTCACTAGAAAGCGTCTCGTCCTTATGTCCGCAATTTCGGCAATAATGCGTCAATTGGTTCCCATCTTTCTCGCTAATTCCGATATAGTACATATTATCGCATACCGTGCAAAACTTCATTGTGTTATAATATAACGTTATTTTTATGTTGGTTTTCAGATTCATTATGTATTCAATTTTACACCGATGAGCTTTTCTTTCTCCGTCCACCTCGACTTCTTGTTTGTTTTGACGGACTTGCGCGTTTTCTTAAATGTCTAGTTCCCTGATGGCTTGCAATAATACGACTTTTTGTGACAGGATGAAGCGTATCATTAAAACCAGAGCAACTAAAATCTATAAAAATTATATTTTTAGCTCCATGATCCGATAAATATTTAATAATATCAGGCATTTCTACACTTAGTGTTAAACCTTTTTTTCCGTGATTTATTTCTCTTTTAGGCAAAGAAAACCATACGTCGTCTAATAAATTTGGCGCTTTTGGCATATTTACTATAGTGATTGTCCAATCGTAATGTTCTTTTCCTCCTCTTAGTATATCTTTTTCGGATACTGAAAACCCTTTCGTAGGCGCCGAATCAAAATGTTTATTTATATGAAATATCTCGTTCGCCCGATATAACGATAAATCATTTCGTTTGTCCGTATGACTGTCCTTTTCAGCAGTAGCAAGTTCTTTAAGATTTGATTGTTCTGTGCGTCTTAAGAAATTAGCAAATCGTTCAGTTATCCAATCCAACATTTCATCGCACGAATCGCTTTCTTTACAAGCGTCTATTAAAGGTTGAAATACTTCATTATTTTCGCCTATTAATTCTTCTATTTGTTTATTAAGAAGTTTAGGATCTGGAAAATTGCAAACTCCTATTGGAGCCGCGGTTATTGTTCTTAGTGTAACGCCTGGGGGTAAATCAAAATATACAATATCACTTCCGTCAGATTTCACGTAATAACTACCGTGGATTGTTAGTCCTAAAACGACAGTTTCAGGGAATTTGGGAATTTTACGTTTTTTAGTTGGCTCAGATTTAACGCTTTTCTGAAATTCCGTAAATTCAAGAAATGCGCTATGTTTTGGGTTATTAAGAAGAGTGTTATATTTATGTAATAATTTTGAAAAATTATCATATGCTTCCCTACATTCCATTGCGTATCCTGGACGCCGCGGTAAATTTTGACACCGCACCCATTCATTATAAGCCTCTGTCATTTTATCATGCGCCTCCTCTAATTTTTTATCCATTTATAATATGACAACATATACTTTTCAAAAATTAATGATTTCGTCCGTATCCGTGCCCGCGGTCGTAGTAAAAACATATATCTTTCAAATAAATACAATTAGTATGTTCCAAAGACTTCAACCAACAAGCATAATCTTGACCCCTTCTATTATGCGGCATTCCGCCGATTTTATCTAATATTTCCTTTTCCATTAAAACGGAACTACATATGATACAATTGTGTATTGTTAAAAAATCCAAGGTCCATATATTAGGAAAACCGTTATCTAAAAAAACGCTCCCATTTTTTATATAAATGTTTTTCAATATCTCGTAATAATATTCAGCATTATATTTCATATATTCTTTTTTAGAGTCATGTAAACCTTCGCCTATCAAACCATCTGTGCAGCACATTTTACAGCTATTTTCTTTCATTGCTTTAATTTGAAGTTCTATTTTATTCGAAAACCAACTGTCATCGTCATCTAAAAAAGCTATGTATTTTCCAGAAGATATTTCAATACCTTTATTTCTGACAAATCCGACACATCCATATCCAAAAATGGTTTTGCTGTTTTCTTTTAAATTTATTATTGTTATATTATTACTTTTCCAATCATATTCATAATATTCTTTCTCGGTTGAACCGTCATTCACTACTATAATTTCAATATTTTCATACGTTTGTTCTTTTACGGACGTTATAGCATTCAACAAACACTTAAATCTGTTATACGTCGGTATGATAACGCTAACTTTGTCCATATGAATAGTATGGGATTTAAAAATCACAAATTATACAGTAAAAATTGTATAATATATTAATTTCTCCGTGTATAATAATGTCTTTTAATTTTCCATATGATACATGCGAAGCATCAAACCAAGATTCCTTTGTAAAACAGCCGTTTTCGTTCGGCGTAGGAATTCTAACGTTATTGATCCTGTCTTGGTTTATTTATAACGCCAAGACCGTCCAATCAAAAGTATTGTTGGGGACATTGTTCGCGTTCGAGGCTTTCCACGCTTATTCACATATGGTCCATGTCCAAGATTTCGTCCAAACACGGGTTATCCATGGACTAGCGTATTTTGTAAACGCCGCGTTATTATGGAGTCTTTCGTCTTCCACGCGACATTTCCCCGAAGTATGGATTATCGCGCTCCTAATCGGTATAGTCGCCCTCGATATTTACGCGTTTTTATACATGCCTCTTGTCGCCTACATTTCCACGCAGTTTTTACTGTTTTTCGTCATTATCGCCTATTTTTTGAGATGGCTTCCTGTAACCGTAAAACAGTGGATTCCATGGCTTTCTGTAATAATGATATTCATTGTAATCTTGGAAATAAATGAACAAGTAAACTGCACATCATTAATGCAGTGGGCACCTTGGTTTCCTTGGCATATATTCATAGAGTTAGCGGGACTCACCGCTATTATCATAATAGCTAACATGTTTTCTGGCATTGGACTCACTCGTTTAATGCTCTGGGACCGCGGTCTCTACAGATAAAAATTGAATTGGAAAAATGAAATAAAAATACCCGTATAATATAATTCAACTTAGAATCCATGGAATCTGGACTTGCGGTAAAACCCGCACGATTACGTGTACGTTCGAATTCCAAAACGGATGACAAGGAAAAGGAAAAAAAGAAGACCATTAAATACAAGGATTTTAATGATTTTATTGCAAAACATCGTCTTAAAAAAGACGATCCAGAAACAGTAGATCTCGTTAGAACACATACTCGTATAGGTGGCGAAGAGGGGTCGGGCATTTATAGCGGGTCGTATCATATTTCCGATGAAGAATATTTGACGTTTATGAAACTGTATTATCGCGATATTGTCGCAAAGGGGGGCGTCGAGTATTTGACCGAGAAACAGCTCACCGGGGATAAAATCGGTCCGATTGCGATCGACATTGACCTACATTTCGCTTTGGATATTAAGTCACGTCTCTATTCCAAAGACCATATCGAGGATCTAGCCCTCGGATATTTAGACGAATTGAAGAAAATGTTTCAGTTCGATGAATCGACACACTTCCAAATTTATGCGTTTGAGAAATCTGATGTAAACCCGGTCCCCAGTAAAGGAATTACCAAGGACGGGATTCATATGATCATTGGCATTCAGTGTGACCATAATGCCCAGATGTATTTGAGGAGTAAAATGATCCCGAAAACGAAGGAAATGTGGGGACAGGATTTACCGATCGTGAATACAAACGGGTGGGAGGATGTATTCGATAGCGGAATCAGTAAGGGTGGAACCAACTGGCAGTTGTATGGATCGAGAAAGCCGAATCACGAGGCATATCTGTTGACCCGGATTTTCGATATTACATTTGACCCCACCGATGAGGAATGGAGCGTGGGAAATATTCCGGTGCTAGGGTTTCTAAACGAGGAGACGTTTCCAAAATTATCCGTTCGAAACACCGGAAACCCGCAGTTCTTCTATAAGACCGAGTTTGTTCGACAACTGGAAATGTTTGGGGATGGCGGGAAAAAGAAGCCGAATTCGACGACTTCAGGAAACAAGATGATTGGAGGAGGTGAATCGACTATGACACAAGAAGGTCTTATCGGATTCCAAGAGCTCCGAAATATCAGAAACGCGGACGATATGCAATACATGATTGAAAGATTCTTGGATTCCATCGCTCCGTCTCAGTATGTATTGAGAGAAACACACGAATTTACGATGTCTCTCCCCGAAACATTCTACGGAAACGGATCTTACGCAAAATGGATCCGCACGGGCTGGGCTCTTCGAAATACGAGCGAACGACTATTGATCACTTGGCTTGCGTTCAGTGCGAAATCCGCGACGTTTAGTTATTCCTCGATTCCGGATCTCTGTGACCAGTGGTTCAAGTTCGAAAAAAAAACACGCGATGGACTTACCGAACGTTCGATCTTGTATTGGGCGATGCAAGAAGCGCCGCAAGAATTCGCACGGATTTCCAAGAGCACAGTAGGGTTTTATTTGGACCAGACACTGAATTCGGTGACACTGGACACCGTCGCAAACGAGGGAAACAAGAAGGCAAAGGGATGTGGCGATTATGATATTGCAATGGTATTATTCCAATACGCCAAGGGTCTCTTCAAGTGCGTGAGTCCAACTAACAATATTTGGTATTTATTCAAGAACAACCGCTGGGTCAAGAACGAAGGCGGCACAACCTTGCGACGTATGATTTCGGATGAACTCCGTGATTTGTATATGGAACGCGCAGCGCAGATGCTCCAACAAGCCTCGCATTTGGACCCGGAGGATGGAAAGACGAAACTAATAAGATGCAAGGTCGGAATGATTACGAATATTTGCACGCGTCTGGCATCCACGAATGATAAACGTAACATTATGACGGAGGCAAAGGAGCTGTTTTGGGACCCAGAGTTCTTCGCTAAGATGGATAACAACCCGTATTTGCTATGTTTCAATAATGGCATCATCGATTTCAAGGAAAAGATTTTTCGAAAGGGTCTACCCGAGGACTACGTGACCAAGTCGACAAACATCGATTACGTGCCTCTGAACCCGGCTACTATGATGCAAATCATGAACGAAATCAATGATTTCATGACCAAGCTATTCCCGCGACCGAATCTGCGAAAGTATATGTGGAGCCATTTGGCATCCACACTCATCGGAACCGCGTCCGTGAATCAGACTTTCAATATGTATATCGGCGCGGGCGAGAACGGCAAATCGGTGCTTACTGACCTTATGAGCAATGTGCTCGGCGAATACAAGGTCGTGGCTCCCCCTGCGCTGATTACACAGCAGCGTGGTAAGATTGGCGGCGTTTCCCCGGAAATCGTCGCGCTCAAAGGCACGCGTTACGCGGTCATGTCGGAGCTTTCCAAGGGCGATAAGATGAACGAGGGCGTGATGAAGGAACTGGTAAGTGGAATGGAGCCCATCAAGGCACGTGGTCTCTATATGATTGATCCACTGGAATTCATCCCTCAATTTAAGCTTATTATGTGCTCCAATGAGTTTCCCGAGATCAAGACCCAGGATCACGGCACGTGGCGCCGTATTCGCGTGGTGAACTTCGAATCGCGATTCACAGATACTCCGGTTTCCGATGATCCGGATAAGCCTTATCAATATCTGATTGATCGTAATCTGAAGGAGAAGTTCCCCGCGTGGAGCCCCGTGTTCGCCGCAATGCTCGTTCAGGAGGCATTCAAGACGGATGGAGTTGTCAAGGATTGCCCTGAGGTTCTGAGCGCGAGCAATGACTACCGTGAGCGCCAGGATTACTTGGCACAATTCTGTAAGGATAAAATTGCCAAGGAGCCCGGACAACAGATTCGCAAGGGTCAGCTCACCGAGGAGTTCAAGGTTTGGTATAGTACCAATTTCGGAACGAGAAATCCGAGCCCGAAGGATTTGCATGAGTACATGGATAAGGTCTATGGAAAACAGCGATCCGGCGTCTGGTATGGAATCAGACTTAAGATGCGTGAAGACGAAGACGATATTGGATTAGCCGATACAGGATGTGACGAAGACGACTTCGGCGATGATGTGCAGTTCAACGAACTATAGCAGGCGTAAGCTTCGCTGAATACCAAGGTACTGCTTGCGCCATTGCGACCCCTCCTTTATTATTATTTTTTTAATAAATAAAACAATATAGTAATAACATTGGGTTAATACTATAAATCATGCCAGACCCCCCGATTATTTACCGGAAGGCTTGTTTGGCGGATTTTTTGGATGAAGGAGAGGTTATTGTTCCCGCGCAAAATAATAAAGACAATAAAAATCATTCACGTAATGATAGTATAGCCAAAAACCAAGAAGAGTTTGGTCATAAAAAGCGCATAAAGCCCTGACGCACGGGAGCCAAAAGTCAACAACAGATCACTCCTAAGGGGCATAAAAAGGGGTTCCGTGGATAAACGGTTGATTCGAATGATATGTGAATGACGCGATTCGTATACTTTATCGCCGACAACGTATCATCTCATCTATCCCGACCAACTAAAACTAGGCGTATCGTATTTGCTCTTCAGATAAACGTTTCTGAAAATGAGTGCATACAAATATCTTAGTGCGGAATAAATAAAGGATTCGATGGGTGCAATAATATAGGGAAATAACAACGTGAGTAATACTATGAAAAAATTACGAACCGAAAAGCCTTTATTTTTTCCTACCAAAACTACGTAAATTACACCTAAAGCTGCAATATAGTAAACCCACCTCAAATAATAATTAATGAATTTATAAAAGGCAATATCATCTCCTTGATATTTCACACGCTGAGTATCCGTCGAGAAATTCTGGTTCATCGATATCTTTTCATTTTCTAACGTGGAATTTTGGGATTTTACAGCGTTGAATAATTGTTGATAATCGGACATGGTTTATATAAACTATGTGCGATTAAAATTTTAAACTCCCCCCTGAATATTTACACCCTTGACGATTTCGTAACTTGTAAAGATGACACAAGCCTTTCTCGGATTTGTGCCTTTTAATTCATTTATCGGTTCAAATGCGTAAGAAATCATTAAACATGGAATACGTGTTCGGTTGAACATTATTCGTGGATCCCATCCAATAGTTTTTTGAATTGTTTGTAACTCCGCTTGGTAGAATAGACTTACCGTAATATTCTCCGTAATTGGATGCGATTTGAATTGTTGTAAATCCGGACTGAACTGGTGTAGGAGCTACTGTCGGTGTAGGAGCTACTGTCGGTGTAGGAGCTACTGTCGGTGTAGGAGCTACTCTCGGTGTAGGAGCTACTGTCGGTGTAGGAGCTACTGTCGGTGTAGGAGCTACTGTCGGTGTAGGAGCTACTGTTGGTGTAGGAGCTACTGTTGGTGTAGGAGCTACTGTTGGTGTAGGAGCTACTCTCGGTGTAGGAGCTACTGTCGGTCTAGGACCGGCTGAAGTTGTAGGAGCGGCTGAAGTTGTGGGACCTACTGTCGGTCTAGGACCGGCTGAAGTTGTGGGAGCGGCTGAAGACAGAACAGGGACGCACAATTTCAAATTTTCATCCCATTTCGTTCCAGGCGCGCAACATTCGCCCCCCTTGCATTTGTTAAACGCGTCCCACATACTATTTTTTTTGGAATCAGGAGAACCTGTGATAAGATTTCCTTCTTTGTCTTTCTTGGGAGGCTGTCTGACTATTTCATCATAATTTATATTATCTCGACCTGATAAATCCGCATATAAGATAATAATATAGATAATACCTATAGCAATAACAGATGCAGTCAAAACACTATATGCACTCTGAGGAAATATTGTAAACGCCCGACTCGCTAGAGTCAATCCAATGACACATAAAAGAGTAACCGAAAATACAATCATCATCTTGGAATAATGCGCATATTTCTTACGATATGTAGTATTCAAAAGGGCTTTTCGTTCTTGTTCCGCCTGTGCTTCATCTATAAGAGCCTGTTTTTCCAATAATCGTTTATGTTCAGTGTTTACAATTGCTTTCATCTCGTTCTGTTGTGTTAGAACCGCGCTACTCTCTGTATTCGCGCTATCATATTCACTAGAAAGAGACATCAATCGATTCTGCAACTCATTTACGTTAGCCACTATATTAGAAGCATTATCTACATTCGGATAAGAGTTTGACAAATCGACAATTTGATTCTGCTGAACATCAAAAATAGTTGATAAATCAAAATAACCATTAGTTGACATAATTTCTATAGTATCTACAGAAATTATATACATGGATCATTCTCTCGCAATCAATACGGCTAAAATCAATAACGACACCGCGGTCATTGTTCCTAAAACGTACAAAGAATTTTGCATAAAGCCGCTTTCGTTCGCGTCGAATGCAGTCTGTTCTCTCAATGTAGGAATGCGTTGATTGCGAAAATAAAGCAAAACGTTTCCACTTAAATCGCTATTGACGTTGTTATTCATCTTCGTTCGTTGTTCCAAATAAAGTGGAATATCATTATTCGATAGATCGTATAGGTTTTTGTTGATACCTATTTGTGTAGCGGCAAACCTCACATCTTTTGCTTTGACTGCCGCTATAGCATCTTGCGTATCTAGAACCGCCTGTGTGTTTTTCGTATCCATTCCTTCTAGACGATTCCGCATTCCCTCTGGTTGTAACTTAATGGAATCCCAAAAATTTCGATCGTCACTGGATGGATAATTTGCTCGTCTCATTGACCCATCTGGATGCAAATACTCACCACCGGATTGATATTTCGTTTTCGAGTATAAAATATTTCGCGCTTCATTTTCCAAACCTAAGAACTCGGAGTCAGCACATTTCCCTACTGCTTTATGTGTAGTAATCGGTGTTGAAGCTAAAGTATAATTCGAATACGCAAAAGAATTCGTATAATCAACCGTGTTTTTTACGTCTTGTTCTGAATTAACAAAAACCGCATTTGCACCACAACCCTCAACTTTCGGAAAATTAAAGGTTCGAATATTTAAAGTGGAAGTATTTTCGTCAACAGAAGTCAGCGCATCAGGACCAATAGGTCTTATCTGCGTAAACGTAGGGTTTTTGTCGGTTGTTCCTACTAGACATCTTGGAACATTATTCGATTTATAAGTATAATAAAAATTACAATCTGGTAAGTCATTACACTTTTTCTTACATTCATTTGGACCCGTAACGGGTGCCCCAGACGCAGGATTGTCGGGATAGTAATTCGGTAGAACGTCGTAAGACGATCCTTTATTAAATTTGATATCCATTGCAATCATCTCATATGGAATCTGAACGCCTCCAACAATTTGTTTTTGAGTTTTTATCTGAAACGCTTTACCCATGCGAATGTCAGAGTCGACGCGATTGATAGAAAAAACGACGGGCATGGAATTCGGATTATTCGCAACAGAAACGTCTGTATAAGTATTCCCGTCTTTCAGCGTTCCATATTGCATGACACCGCTCACTTTGTCATAATCATATTGTTTCTTTGCAAAATTATACTTTTGACTATTCATGAATTCGTAAAATTTATCACAATCCGCTTTCGACTCATTCTCCATGTCCATCGTATAACAATCGAATTTTCCGTATCGGAAATTCTCCAAGGATCTGGAGACGAATGCGCAATATACCAATTTGGGCAAATAGGATCCGTCATTGATAGTATACAAACACGTTTTTAAATCAAGTTGAGAAAGTGTAGAAGTGTTTGTAATTGTGAACGAAAATAAGCGGGGATTTTTAGGAGAATTATCCGAATCTGCGTAATATTGAATTCTTATTGGATAATATCTTTCTTCTGATACTACGATTGTAAAAGGATTGGTTTGTATATTTATGTCGGCGTTTTCTCTTATGTATTCGCATATTGCTTTGTTTCCTATCCATAAAAGACAATATCCACTTCCAGAACTAATAGTGAATTTATATTCACCTAAAACCGTCGGTTTGAAAAATCCACTCCATTCAATTCCTACTGCGTGTTTATTAAGATCGGGTTTATCAGATGGGATCGTAAACAGGCTTTTATAATTACTAAAATCCGTTGTTTCGGTCTCAAATGAAATCTTGGAACTACTTGAAAAACGATCTATCCAGGCTACGGATTTATCATATTGTCTGTCTACGGATGCGTCTAAAAATACTGAATTTGAGGTTATGCCTAACTCTGTTAAATTAGAAACGTATTCGTTATCTTTTTCATCGGGATTTGATGATATAAGCGTTATTCGGCATTTCAATCCTGGATTAGTTGTCTTAATATTTGAATTATATGCACTAGATAGTCCCATATCTCCTCGTTTCATTTCACTGAGCTTCTGTCCTATTTGCATTTTCCACCCTTCTGGTGTGTTTACACCTGACATGGGTTTCCATAAAACGTGAGAATCTGAAGCCGATTTCAATGCGAGAATATCGCGAGATAAACATCTTCCTATTTCCATCAGCATGATGGCATCTGGCGATGTGGCAAACTTATAATATTGATATGCAGGCGATCCATCAGATGTACCGCCCTCTATTTTTTTCACATATTCTTTGTATCTTTTCGAATGGTCATTTACTCGATCATTGGTATAAATCGACATATTTTTCTGCTATATAATATAAATATTTTATAGCAGGAAGAACTTACGGTTAGAAGAGAACCATATGTTCTCCTTTTTATTGAAAATTTCCAAGAATAAAATTAAAGGCGCCCGATTCCCTTCTGGTTTACGTAAGTTCCACGAAAATATAATACAACAAACAACTTGCTAAAATAGTCCAGAGGGTATTCGCATAAATTCCGGAATTCAACTGTGCTTGAACTGATTCCGGATTCGCATTGTATTCGTTATATAAATTCTGTAGTTTCTGATCTAAATCCCGCCGAAGACGCAATATATCTTTGTATGTAGATTTGATGTCTTTTTCCGTCTTGTTATATTCGTTAGGAGACACCGCGTGTTTTGTGGTCTGTTCTGGGATTGTATTAGCAACTACGTCAATAGAAGAAATAAGATTCGCGTAAGATTGTTCTAAACTGGCGTAACCGTCGGCGCCATATTGATCGCATGCAGGCGTGACGTTTTTTGCAAGCTGGTCGTTTTGACATCTTAGATATCTCGAATATTTCGCCTCGTATGCATTCAAATTGTTCAAGATATCATTGTTCAGTAAAAACACATTTGATGGATCCAGTAAACTAAGCGATTGTTTTATCGAGCCGGGAGATTCCATATTTCCTGTATTTGAAGTAGAATTGGGGTCCGGTGTAGACGATGACGACAATGTTACACTATCCTTTCCAAAACTAAGCACTGAAAAATATTCTTTATTGGATTCGTCTTGGAAATACGACATATTATTTGTTATAGTATATATAGAAAAATACTAATGCCGTTCCCACGGACAAATTGATTGTTCTTACAATTTCATAGACGTATTGACTTTGAATATCCGTGGTTTTTGTCAAGTGTTCGCTGTGTTTATTCTGACGCTCATGTATCCAAGCCACTAAATCTTTGTTTCTACATAATTCGCGTTGATAGCATATTTTCCAATCCGCTAAAGATTTAGTTGACTTATCGTGGCATTTAAGGTCTGCGTTCGTATTTTCCAATGTACTACATCCTCCTATGGGATTGGGCATGTCTTGTCCAGCGTTCAGATAAAAAAAATCTAGAGGTGCGTGTTTCAAAGATATAGAGGGATCATTGGCTTGCATATAGTTTATGGGTATATAATATCATAGAATCTTCTATACACAAACACGATAATATGTATAATCTAGAGCCGTTGCGCTCTTGCGACCAATTGAACATACTTGCCCAGGTCTCAGTCCCATTACTAACGCCTGCGGATCGAACCGAGAAATCTCGGGTAGCTGCAGTGTGTGATCTTTGATACTGTATTTTTGTTTGAGTTCGGCGGTTTCCTCGTCTGAAAGTACGGCAATCTCAGGAACAAGTGAGTGATTCAAAATATTGAATTGTAGGCGCTTAATATTATGGATGACCACGAAGATTCCGTCGCGATCATATAGATACCGCATCTTCGCCAGAATCGTATCATTGGGCTCATCGTCGATAATGATAACAAGCGTGTCTTTTTTCGTAAGAATCTCCTCGATCGTATACAAATCTTCGATCACGTCGTCTAAGACCGCGGGCTTGATTTGCTTGGCGCTCTGCTTTACCGAGGAATAATATTTCACATAGACCTTTTTACCATCGGTCTTATGCGTAATCAACATATCGAGTTGAGAGTTTTTCAACATGGCGTCGATCTCATTCATACTAAACCCCAAATAATCATCGACGGCATAGTCCTGGGACTCTAAGAGTTCCAAGATTGTATTGCGTGACTTGTAGATACTGATAATTTTGTTGCTTGACGTGGACATGATTATATAGGTTTCTAGAGACTTTTTTAATAGGTTTTGCTATCAATTTTATTAGCTATGATTTTTATTTGCAAAGTTCTAAGATATACTTTATTACATCCACTGTTCCCCAACATGTAACATCGTATCGATCTAAATATGGATATGGTATCCTATAGTAGGCATCATAATGTGGAATTTCCCAATAATTATATTTATAATAATCATTGCGTGATACAATAAATAATAAAGCACCGCCTTTCCAACTATAAAAGACAGCCCTTTTCGTTGTCATATCATTTTCAAACAATTCGATAATGTTTTTATTGTCATTAACGGCTTCTTCTGTTGACGCGTGAAAATCTAATCTTAAATGTTCTACTCTATTTACATGAAATCCATACTCATCATATATTGGCGGCTCTTTTTGACCCAATTTTTTCCTAATATAGTTTTCCACACTATTACGACATTCGTCGCATTTTACGTTTCTTATACAATTGATTGTCAACGGTTTTCGTTCAATTGAATTTACCAAAGTTAATAATGAAACTGCGTCAATTTCAAACCATGGATTTGGACGGTTTTCGGCATCTGTTTTATGTTTATAGCATATTTCAAATATGCAAACCATCTCGTTGTTATCTAGATAGGCGACGTCTGCTATTTTTAGGTCTCCTCCATGTTCAAATCTATGTTCTAGTTGAATTGACGAAGTTTCGGTTATCGCCGGTATTTCAAACGCTTCGTCTGTTTTACAGCAAGGGCAATTTCTTTTCAACTCAATCGGAACCTTTGATTCCAATAAGAATTTCATAAGCAGTTTGGCATCCTTATGAATTTGACTTTCGCTTGGTTTATCATAATAATGACACGGATTCACACTATCTGCGTAGTGTCTGAAATATGGCGCTTTAATTTTCCCTCGACATAAAATAACATCCTTACTGCAATCCGGACATTTGTATTGGAATTGTTTGTTTGCTAATGAAGCGGTTGAATAATAGCCTGTTTTTTTATCGATTGCGCCTAATGAAAGCATTTTATATTTGTTACATTATACTTGATAATCGTTTTATAAATCAATTT
>Ga0209135_1000184_pt1 | contig 22155 bp, 12 predicted proteins | sample LauGreSBDMM110SD_4_FD_187570 | JGI IMG/M metagenome (GOLD analysis project Ga0209135, IMG submission 187570) | Freshwater lake microbial communities from Lake Michigan, USA - Su13.BD.MM110.SD (SPAdes) (version 3) | ecosystem: Environmental > Aquatic > Freshwater > Lake | place: Lake Michigan... | reverse complement strand
AGCTGGAATGTGAGCAACGTGACCGACATGTCTTGGATGTTTTCTCACTGTAAGGTCTTCAACCAGCCTCTCGACAGCTGGAATGTGAGCAACGTGACCGACATGCATTCTATGTTTTCTCACTGTCATGCCTTCAACCAGCCTCTCGACAGCTGGAATGTCGGCAAAGTGACCAGGATGCATTGGATGTTTAATAATTGTCATACCTTCAACCAGCCTCTGAACAACTGGAATGTGAGCAACGTGACCGACATGTCTTCTATGTTTCAAAAATGTCATGCCTTCAACCAGCCTCTCGGCAGCTGGAATGTCGGCAACGTGACCAACATGAATTCTATGTTTGAAGAATGTCATGCTTTCAACCAGCCTCTCGACAGCTGGAATGTGAGCAACGTGACCGACATGGGTTCTATGTTTAGTGAATGTCATGCATTGATTCCAAATCATCTCAGCCTTGGGCTCGTCAAGGCATACTACACGAGCCAGTGGCATCATCATCCCGCGGTGTTTGCCTCCTCCAGATCGCGGAAGACGATTCGGCAGGAGCTCGATGAACTGCAAGACGAGAAAAAGTTTCTCCAACAAAGAATCGACAAGCTGTTGCAAGAGCAGGCCAGCCACATCATTCGCCAGTCGATTCAACTCCATCTTCCTGCAATGCGCGATTGGCCAGGTCGACCTCCGTTGGTACTTGGCGATTTCGACCCGGGGAGTCACGACTTTAGAATGGCCGAAACGCGTTGGAACAAACGAAGTCGCGTTGAACAACAATAGTAGGCGTTTTTGTTTTTTTTGTTTCCATTTGTTACATAAAGCTGAGGCATGTTTCTTACGGGTACCCATGTTGGATTGTTGGAAGGAGGTCAGGGCGGGGGCCCACAAAAGGGAGGCTCAGCTCAGTAATGAATGGTTGGTATCAGGAATCATCTTGTGTAACGGTTCCCAGTTAGACACCTTTCCAACATTCCAACACGTTGATATATTGTTTGAGTGGATGGATTGCCATTTCTACGTTTGAACTTTCCTTCTTTTTTTCAGCACTACATCGAACACTACACAGGAGTGGAACAACACACCTTCGAGCACACCCTCGGATTGAGGGCAGCGGATCTCCTTTGTTTGACTCGAATTAAAAATTTAGTTTATAGACTCCTCGATAAGTTCATATTTTGTTGCAATGATCTTGACTTGCTCATTTTTCGAAATCATTTTACCGTATCTTTCTTGGGAGGATATTAGTCTGTTGGATCAGGCCATTCTTGGAGACAAAAGGCCGGAATTGCTTCTAGCTTATCAATCTAAACGCAACGATTTTTCTAAATTAAAGTTTACTTTCAACAGCAACATTGGCCTTGAAAATGATAAGTTTGTTCGATGGGCTGGGCTGCGTCGCATCCACTACTCGAGGTTGTCTCTCTCTATGTGGGATGACTCTGGCGAGAATGTTCGGACTGACATCCTTCTGTATCTATCGGGTTTGACCGGTCTGAAAAAAATTGGATTACAAAATGCAGTTGATGAGCAACTTCAGCACTTGCCGCTCCTGACAAGTCTTAAAACCTTGCATTTTCAGGATTATGTAAACGACGAAATTACAGACGATGGTCTCCAACATTTATCGACAATGACAAATCTGACGGATTTGAGTTTACACGGCCTTACGGCTATAACAGACGATGGATTGAAGCATCTTCGCAGTTTGAAAAAGCTTGAGATCTTAGATTTGTGTGGCGCGGACAAAATCACAAACAAGGGTCTTGAGGTTTTGTCAACTTTAACCAACCTGAAAACTTTGGAATTTTGCTTCGCAGAACCAGACGAGACCGGACACAGAGACCTTCATATCTCAGACCTTGGGTTGCAGCATCTGAGCACTCTAACCAACCTAACAACTTTGTACGTAAACTTTAATCCTTTTATACTGAATGACGACGACAACTACGAATCCAGATTCACCGAAAAAGGCCTTCAACACTTGTCTCGGTTGACAAACCTTAAGGATTTGACACTATTGAATACGAACATTGAGAACGATGCTTTTCGTCATCTCGCCGGACTCACCAAGATGGAATCCTTGAACATAGAGGGCAGCAAGATTGGCGACGGACTTCGGTTCCTGACCAGAATGAACAACCTCAAATCCTTGATAATAGACTCTTGCCCGGTAAAGAACGAAGACTTGAGGCATCTGTCGGGGCTCACCCAGTTGACTGATTTGAATTTGCGACACTGCGACATCACCGCAGACGGGCTACACCATCTATCGAAGCTGAGCCTCCGGAACTTAAAAACTAACTTGGCATCTCCAAGATGAATGAATGTTCGTTTATTTTTGTACTTATTGGTGCCGTGTAGCTCTAGACCACCCGGAAACCCGGAATACTTGTATTTCGTTGTGTATTCTTTTGTTTGTATAAGAAGCGGGGAACCCAGTTGATTTCCGACTGTTTTTCGTAAAATCCCTTACAGGATAGTGTTGGATAGTGTTACCCGAAAGAAACAGTCCGAAAGTCATTGGAACAATTCTTTTGTTGAGCACACTCTCGTACACACCCTCGGCTTTGCAATGGATGAGCGATTTACACCTTCAAGTGAAGAAGAATTGCAGCAAGCTGTCGATCACATTGATGTTTCTACCGGTATCCATGCTGCATATGGACACATCAACACGTGGGATGTGAGCAACGTGACCGACATGCATTCTATGTTTTCTCACTGTAAGGTCTTCAACCAGCCTCTGAACAGCTGGAATGTGAGCAACGTGACCAACATGGGTTCTATGTTTAGTGAATGTCATGCCTTCAACCAGCCTCTCGACAGCTGGAATGTGAGCAACGTGACCGACATGTCTTGTATGTTTTCTCACTGTAAGGTCTTCAACCAGCCTCTCGACAGATGGAATGTGAGCAACGTGACCAACATGGGTTCTATGTTTGAAGAATGTCATGCTTTCAACCAGCCTCTCGACAGCTGGAATGTGAGCAACGTGACCAACATGTCTTCTATGTTTGCTTATTGTCATGCCTTCAACCAGTCTCTCGACAATTGGAATGTGAGCAACGTGACCGACATGTCTTGGATGTTTGAAGAATGTCATGCCTTCAACCAGCCTCTCGACAGATGGAATGTGAGCAACGTGACCAACATGCATTCTATGTTTGAAGAATGTCATGCCTTCAACCAGTCTCTCGACAATTGGAATGTGAGCAACGTGCCCGACATGTCTTGGATGTTTCAAAAATGTCATGCCTTCAACCAGCCTCTCGACAACTGGAATGTCGGCAACGTGACCACCATGTCTTGTATGTTTTCTCTCTGTAAGGTCTTCAACCAGCCTCTCGACAGCTGGAATGTGAGCAACGTGACCAACATGGGTTCTATGTTTGAAGAATGTCATGCTTTCAACCAGCCTCTCGACAGCTGGAATGTGAGCAACGTGACCAACATGGGTTCTATGTTTAGTGAATGTCATGCCTTCAACCAGCCTCTGAACAACTGGAATGTCGGCAAGGTGATATACATTGATAACATGTTTTTGGAGTGTCATGCATTGATTCCAAATCATCTCAGCCTTGGGCTCGTCAAGGCATACTACACGAGCCAGTGGCATCATCATCCCGCGGTGTTTGCCTCCTCCAGGCGGAAGACGATTCGGGCGGAGCTCGATGTACTGCAAGACGAGAAAAAGTTTCTCCAACAAAGAATCGACAAGCTGTTGCAAGAGCAGGCCAGCCACATCATTCGCCAGTCGATTCAACTCCATCTTCCTGCAATGCGCGATTGGCCAGGTCGACCTCCGTTGGTACTTGGCGATTTCGACCCGGGGAGTCACGACTTTAGAATGGCCGAAACGCGTTGGAACAAACGAAGTCGCGTTGAACAACAATAGTAGGCGTTTTTGTTTTTTTTGTTTCCATTTGTTACATAAAGCTGAGGCATGTTTCTTACGGGTACCCATGTTGGATTGTTGGAAGGAGGTCAGGGCGGGGGCCCACAAAAGGGAGGCTCAGCTCAGTAATGAATGGTTGGTATCAGGAATCATCTTGTGTAACGGTTCCCAGTTAGACACCTTTCCAACATTCCAACACGTTGATATATTGTTTGAGTGGATGGATTGCCATTTCTACGTTTGAACTTTCCTTCTTTTTTTCAGCACTACATCGAACACTACACAGGAGTGGAACAACACACCTTCGAGCACACCCTCGGATTGAGGGCAGCGGATCTCCTTTGTTTGACTCGAATTAAAAATTTAGTTTATAGACTCCTCGATAAGTTCATATTTTGTTGCAATGATCTTGACTTGCTCATTTTTCGAAATCATTTTACCGTATCTTTCTTGGGAGGATATTAGTCTGTTGGATCAGGCCATTCTTGGAGACAAAAGGCCGGAATTGCTTCTAGCTTATCAATCTAAACGCAACGATTTTTCTAAATTAAAGTTTACTTTCAACAGCAACATTGGCCTTGAAAATGATAAGTTTGTTCGATGGGCTGGGCTGCGTCGCATCCACTACTCGAGGTTGTCTCTCTCTATGTGGGATGACTCTGGCGAGAATGTTCGGACTGACATCCTTCTGTATCTATCGGGTTTGACCGGTCTGAAAAAAATTGGATTACAAAATGCAGTTGATGAGCAACTTCAGCACTTGCCGCTCCTGACAAGTCTTAAAACCTTGCATTTTCAGGATTATGTAAACGACGAAATTACAGACGATGGTCTCCAACATTTATCGACAATGACAAATCTGACGGATTTGAGTTTACACGGCCTTACGGCTATAACAGACGATGGATTGAAGCATCTTCGCAGTTTGAAAAAGCTTGAGATCTTAGATTTGTGTGGCGCGGACAAAATCACAAACAAGGGTCTTGAGGTTTTGTCAACTTTAACCAACCTGAAAACTTTGGAATTTTGCTTCGCAGAACCAGACGAGACCGGACACAGAGACCTTCATATCTCAGACCTTGGGTTGCAGCATCTGAGCACTCTAACCAACCTAACAACTTTGTACGTAAACTTTAATCCTTTTATACTGAATGACGACGACAACTACGAATCCAGATTCACCGAAAAAGGCCTTCAACACTTGTCTCGGTTGACAAACCTTAAGGATTTGACACTATTGAATACGAACATTGAGAACGATGCTTTTCGTCATCTCGCCGGACTCACCAAGATGGAATCCTTGAACATAGAGGGCAGCAAGATTGGCGACGGACTTCGGTTCCTGACCAGAATGAACAACCTCAAATCCTTGATAATAGACTCTTGCCCGGTAAAGAACGAAGACTTGAGGCATCTGTCGGGGCTCACCCAGTTGACTGATTTGAATTTGCGACACTGCGACATCACCGCAGACGGGCTACACCATCTATCGAAGCTGAGCCTCCGGAACTTAAAAACTAACTTGGCATCTCCAAGATGAATGAATGTTCGTTTATTTTTGTACTTATTGGTGCCGTGTAGCTCTAGACCACCCGGAAACCCGGAATACTTGTATTTCGTTGTGTATTCTTTTGTTTGTATAAGAAGCGGGGAACCCAGTTGATTTCCGACTGTTTTTCGTAAAATCCCTTACAGGATAGTGTTGGATAGTGTTACCCGAAAGAAACAGTCCGAAAGTCATTGGAACAATTCTTTTGTTGAGCACACTCTCGTACACACCCTCGGCTTTGCAATGGATGAGCGATTTACACCTTCAAGTGAAGAAGAATTGCAGCAAGCTGTCGATCACATTGATGTTTCTACCGGTATCCATGCTGCATATGGACACATCAACACGTGGGATGTGAGCAACGTGACCGACATGCATTCTATGTTTTCTCACTGTAAGGTCTTCAACCAGCCTCTGAACAGCTGGAATGTGAGCAACGTGACCAACATGGGTTCTATGTTTAGTGAATGTCATGCCTTCAACCAGCCTCTCGACAGCTGGAATGTGAGCAACGTGACCGACATGTCTTGTATGTTTTCTCACTGTAAGGTCTTCAACCAGCCTCTCGACAGATGGAATGTGAGCAACGTGACCAACATGGGTTCTATGTTTGAAGAATGTCATGCTTTCAACCAGCCTCTCGACAGCTGGAATGTGAGCAACGTGACCAACATGTCTTCTATGTTTGCTTATTGTCATGCCTTCAACCAGTCTCTCGACAATTGGAATGTGAGCAACGTGACCGACATGTCTTGGATGTTTGAAGAATGTCATGCCTTCAACCAGCCTCTCGACAGATGGAATGTGAGCAACGTGACCAACATGCATTCTATGTTTGAAGAATGTCATGCCTTCAACCAGTCTCTCGACAATTGGAATGTGAGCAACGTGCCCGACATGTCTTGGATGTTTCAAAAATGTCATGCCTTCAACCAGCCTCTCGACAACTGGAATGTCGGCAACGTGACCACCATGTCTTGTATGTTTTCTCTCTGTAAGGTCTTCAACCAGCCTCTCGACAGCTGGAATGTGAGCAACGTGACCAACATGGGTTCTATGTTTGAAGAATGTCATGCTTTCAACCAGCCTCTCGACAGCTGGAATGTGAGCAACGTGACCAACATGGGTTCTATGTTTAGTGAATGTCATGCCTTCAACCAGCCTCTGAACAACTGGAATGTCGGCAAGGTGATATACATTGATAACATGTTTTTGGAGTGTCATGCATTGATTCCAAATCATCTCAGCCTTGGGCTCGTCAAGGCATACTACACGAGCCAGTGGCATCATCATCCCGCGGTGTTTGCCTCCTCCAGGCGGAAGACGATTCGGGCGGAGCTCGATGTACTGCAAGACGAGAAAAAGTTTCTCCAACAAAGAATCGACAAGCTGTTGCAAGAGCAGGCCAGCCACATCATTCGCCAGTCGATTCAACTCCATCTTCCTGCAATGCGCGAATGGCCGTATCGACCTCCGTTGGTACTTGGCGATTTCGACCCGGGGAGTCACGACTTTAGAATGGCCGAAACGCGTTGGAACAAACGACGTCGCGTTGAACAACAGTAACTGTTTTGTTTTTCTTTGTTTCCATTTGTTAAACATTTGTTACATTGGCACTTGGCGATTTCGACCCGGGGAGTCACGACTTTAGAATGGCAGAATTGCGTTGGAACAAACGAAACAAACGAAGTCATGAACAACAGTAACTTTCTTTATTTTTTTTGACAGTTGTAACAATGTTTTACCACAGAGCAAGTTGATACCCATGTTGGATTGTTGGAAGGAGGTCAATTTCAACCGGATTAGAATCATTGAATTTGGCCGAAACGGGTATACCAGTGAACCTGATTAAAGAACATGTACCATCCTCTTGCATATTGTACGGATACACTGATTGAATTGTTGTGGTGGACAGTGTAACCTTTGTTCATATTTGTTACATGAAGCTGAACCACGTGGTAGCATCTTTCTTCTTCTTCTTCTTCGTCGTCTTCGTCGTCTTCTTGGCATCCTGCTGCTTCCGTGGTGTCCTCGCCGTCGGTTGATACGACAAGAACCAGGATTGGTACTCTTCCGAAGTACGGTCCGTCTTCAACTCGGCGAATTTCGCCGCCTTTTGGGCCCGAATCGATTCCAACGTCTCTTGTGTCCCATAACATTGCGGGGTGAATCGCCGCAACAGTCCCTTTTGGGCCAGACGATTCTTTTGCTCCAGTTCAAACAGGAAATTCACCAAACACAATTGGCGATTGCGAAAGGTTGTGTACATCGGCTTGTCCACAAACAAAAATGCCAAATAAAAACTCAATATCGTGTCAATCGTGGCCACACGAATTTTCCGATGATTTATAGTAAGTGTGTTGTAGCTGTGACACGCAATCGGTTTGTAAATGCAGACAATGGTATCTTGACCGACTTTGAATTCCACACTCTCCGGAATCAGTTCCCCCACAGCCTCGTGTTTTATCACCGTGATTGCTGGTGCTGCTGCTGCTGCTGCTGCTCCAGAAGTGACCAACAACAACCGGTCCGACAACATGGCGGCACAGTGTTCCGGATTGTCGTAAATAACGTCAAAGTCGGGATGCTTTTCTATCAACCGTCGACGCGACTTGGGCATGTACCTCGAATACAATGCACTCGCATATCCGCCGAAAAATACGACACCAACTTCTATGAGGACATCCCGCACCGCATCAAACAAGGCGGCTTCTTCTACCTGCGAAGCAATGTGTTTTCGTTCCGGCGAATTTCTTGTGGTTGACATGGGACGTTGAAAAATATCCACGCTGTCGCATCCTTTTGCAGGCATCTTGACGGGATGATGCCGGTTCAACAGGGTCAAACGCTTCAACACTTTTTCCCACCGCGACACGTCGCCTTCGGGACGCGACAATTCCGTGTACATGTTCATCCGCAAGAAATCGGGGGGCACATAATGGATTCCTTCGACCACAATGGCATGCTTCATCAACACCTGAAACAACTCGATGTGAATCTCCGTGATATCTGCGACGGGAATGAAATTCACAAACACCTTGTACGTTCCGTGATGCACCCCTGATTTGGCTTCCACATTGGAATACCCCTCTGCTACATACACGTCGGCCAACTCCTTGGCGTCCCGAATGGCCCGGTGCGAATAAAAGTCGTAATCCGGAACGTCGACGTGGTAATCGTAAAACTGCGCCGTTTTGGGCAAAATGTTGTTGATGGCCGTACCGCCGTAGCACAACAACTTTTTGCGTGCTATGAATTTCTCCACAATGTCAATCATCTTTTGGATTTCCGCTTGGTTCACGAGACGTTTCCCCTGCAACCGTTGACTTTGGTCCACGGCTTGACGCAAAATGGCCAACTCGCAGTCTTCAAAGGTGATGCCCGGTTGTCGACACGCGACGGGGAAATATGTGCGACGATGTGATTGTTTTTTGGGTTCAGTTGGTGATGGTTGTTGGCCGCGTTTTGTTTTCTTCGTTGCCATCCGGCGAGGTAAATATGTAGTAGTAGAAGATCGGGGTCTACTTTACACGTGGATAATTAATTTGATGTTTCATTTTCCGGAAGACCGTTTGATGGCACCAATCGTGTCTGTCAATAACAAAAAGGCCGAGTTCTTCGCATCAAACAGAGATTCGTACGTCTTCAAATTTTCATCCGCAATGTAAAAGGCCTCCAACACAATTTGGGAACTATAATTTGAAATCAAAGGTGGCGCATTGGGATTCGTGACCCCCCCGAAAAATCCTAAAGAGGGCTGCACAATACGCATCAAATACGGTGACGTTGACGACGGCGAATACATTTGCTGCAACAAATTGGCTTCTGAGTATATCGGGACGGTGGGAGTACCCACGTACATGTTGGTCACATCTGCCAAGGTATTGGTCACATCTGCCAAGGTACGAGTCGTGTTCGTCATGTCTTGCGTCGGCGTATACGACGACAGCTGGGGTGCGTTGATGAACAGCACAACTTTGCCCGCCACATCGCTCAATCGCGTGTCGGGGGTCACCTCGAGGGCTTTGGCGGTATCCTTGACCCAGGCCAACTTTCCTTTCAAACCCGCATACAAGACTTCCGATATGGTGTCGTAGTTGGTCGCGTTCGTTTTCAAATGTAACTGCACAAAGACGGGGTCATCCTTGTTGGGCGACGTGTCTGAAAAGGCATTCGACAAAATCGTGGTACAGACACCGGCGAGAGACACGCAATTCAATGACGTCATGGACGAGAAACTGGGGTCGTATATCGCATTCGAGTACCCCACGACCACGGCACCATCCTTCAAAAAGACTTGGAAATCCAACACGCGACATCCACGTGACAGTACTTGGCGAATCATGTCTAAATTGACATAGTTTCCAGTGAGTGCGGAATTGGAAGACGACTTTATCACGGCATTCCGCAAACTCACCATTTCCATCGTCTCCGACATGTTCCGCAGACTCGTACCTTGACCGAATTTCACCTTTTGAAACTCGGCATTCGCAGCAGCCGAGGGTGTATCGTCAAATGCGGGAGACCCTGAAGGCGTGGAAGAGGACGACGTGGTGGTATTGCCCATAATTTTATACATCATGTACACGAACAGTGCCAAAAAAGACAAAAGGACGATGACGTTGAAGAAGGTATTCATTTTTATAGGCGGGACAAAAAATATACTTAAAGTGTAGTGCACCCTTTTTCCAGACACCACCAAACGAACCGACTTTCAGATGCCAGGAGGACTGTTGAACATTGTTTCCATTGGCAACATCAATGCTTTTTTGACGGGAAATCCTTCCAAAACATTTTTCAAAGTGACGTATGCCAAATACACCAATTTTGGACTACAGCGCTTTCGTTTGGATTACGATGGCTCCCGTGAGTTGCGTCTCACGGATTCGTCTAAATTCACATTTAAGATGAAACGACATGCCGATTTGTTGATGGACACTTACGTGGTTGTGACGTTGCCCGACATTTGGAGTCCCGTACATCCACCCACGGAAAACACCAACCAGACCTGGTCTCCCTATGAGTTCCGATGGATTGACCAACTCGGGGCATTGATGATTGAAGACGTTGAAATCTTGGCGGGGTCGTATACCTTGCAAAAGTATTCAGGACAATACATTGCCGCCATGGTGGAACGCGATTTCAATCAGACCAAAAAGGATTTGTTTGACCGCATGTCGGGGAACACGAACGAATTGAATGACCCAGGCAATTGGCGACCACGAACCCACTCGTATCCTTATGTAGCCAATACCTATCCTTCCGTGAAACCCAGTACCGAGGCGTCCGAACCTTCTATTCGCGGTCGCCAACTCTACATTCCTATCAATGCGTGGTTCACACTCAATACCCGCTGTGCTTTTCCACTCGCTGCCCTTCAATACAATGAATTAATCATCAATGTCACACTCCGACCCATCCAACACTTGTTCCGGGTGCGCGACGTGTTCGACCATGTCAATTACTTTCCGTGGGTGCGCCCCGACTTCAACCAAGACCGCTTTCAAATGTACCGTTTCCTGCAAACCCCCCCCGCCGATTTCGTCTACACCAATCAAACGCGAACGTGGAATGCCGACGTGCATATTGTGGCAACGTATTGTTTCCTGTCCAATGAAGAAAAACAAGTCTTTGCCGCCAAAGACCAAATCTATTTAGTCAAAGATATTTTTGAATACGATTATTTGAATGTCACCGGTTCCACCAAGGTGAAACTGGAGTCGTCCTCGGGCATGGTTTCCAACTGGATGTTTTATTTACAGCGCAACGACGTCAATTTGCGCAACCAATGGTGGAATTTTTCCAACTGGCCTTACGATGGTGTGATACCTAAAAATGTGTCCCTCGACACCGAGAGCAACACATATATTACGGGGACAGCCTATGGCCAGAATCGACGCCATATTTTGGAAACCTTTGGAATACTCATTGAGGGTGAATACCGCGAGAATGTTCTACCTCGCGGCGTCTACGACTTTATCGAAAAGTATACCCGTACCGACGGTACCTGCAAGGAGGGTTTATATTTGTACAATTTCGGTTTGTCTACCACACCATTTGACATGCAACCCACGGGGGCCTTGAACTTGAGCAAATTTAAGAACATTGAATTCGAGTTTACCACGTATGTACCACCCGTGGACACTATAAACTCGCAGTACAATGTTGTTTGTGATGACACGGGGGTTCCTCTCGCCGTGTCCACCAAACCCGCCTGGGCATTCTACGTCTACAATTACAATATGCACATCTTTGAAGAAAGGTACAATATTCTCTCGTTCATCAGCGGACAGTGTGGCCTCATGTATGCGAGATGAGATCGCAGGTCAAGGCGATTTTTAAGACCAGTGGACATGGCTGCGCTACTGCGACTCTCGCGATTGGTGGAACCAAAACTTTTACTTTGCCCAATATAAAAGAAGATACGTGTGTTGGGTGCAATGGCGGAACTCAAAGGAAATCAGAAGCAACCCGTGCTGTCGAACCCGAAACGCATTCCTGAATTCCAAAGTCTGTATGCGAAGGATGCTGCCACTACTGCACTTGAGACGCTTGAGACGATAGTCGGAGATGATGTCGATACTGCGTATTCCAGAAAAAATAACAAGGCAGGCAATGTGAATGGGCTTTTCGGTATGTTGAAATTACAAGAGGGGTTCCAAGAAGGACTAGAAGCAGCCAAACAAAAAAACTCGTCATCTCCCGCTCCCGCATTGGATACCAAACAAACCGTAGGCGATTTGTTAAAGGAAAAAAAGAAAAAAATCATCGACAAGGTCAAAACTTCCTTTGCTCCCGCTTTGGCGGCGAGGGAAAAGAGGGAGCTGGAAAATAAAAACAAAACTGCGATGCAAAGTGTCAATGATGAAATCGGCAGTTTGCTGGACAGCATCGATGCCCTCAGTCAAAAAGACTTGAGTAAGATGTTCGACATTGACATTTCCGAAGACAACAAATTGGAAAAGGGTGTGAGCGATATGGACACCAAAAAAGTCGTGACTCAAGTCAATTCGGCGGTTGCGCAGCTGACCAATATCATCAAATCCATCCTCAAAAAGGGTTCCCTGTTGGCCCGTCTGGGGGCCAAAAAAACACAGTCGTTCATGTTATCCTGGAATGAAAATGTCCGCACCGGTTGCTACAAAATGGCTCAGGCACTCACGGGAGGCAATGCGACGGATACCGAGGTAAACGTATTTGTCGACCAGACCCAAAAATTCTGCACCGCGTTTTTGATTTGGATGTTTGTCATGAACTGGTATTTCGTCACATTTTTCATCCAGGAAGACCAACGCTATGCCTTTGACCACACTGCTCTCCAAAAATTCAGCATTACCTTGTACGCCCTCTTTGGGCCCAGTTATCGCGCACTACAATGTTTCAACTGGGCGTTGGTCGAAGTTCCCTCCATGTTACGCTACGTGTTGTACAAAAAGGTGATTTTCGTTCTCATGATGTTATTCTTCACCACACTCGTTGCTTCCAATTTCCATACTACAATTTTGACCGACTTCTTCAACTCTCTGGAAGGGCGATATAGCACCTCCGTCTTTTGCGTCTTTGCCATCTTGATTGTCTTGGCCTACGCTCTATGGTTCGTCGGCAAAGAATCGGGATGGCATGAGTGGATGAATGTCTTTCGCAACGTTCCCGGTACCGTCGCCTACTTTTTCATCGTCTTGATTTACCTGATCTTCATCGCCACCATCGGTATTCCCCTCGCCATGTTATTCGTTTCCGCGTTTTTCGTCTTTTACTCCTTTCTGGCCATTTTTGTGTACACGGGGTCCAACACGTTGACAACGTTTGCGCAAATCTCCGACGACATTTCCAACTTGAGCGAAGTGGTCCCTTATGAATTTGACTCCAAAAACGGCTCCTCTTATTTCGAACTTACCAAACTGCACATTTATTTATGGAACCTGGGGTTCAAAGGACTTCGGGTCATTTACGCCTACGCCTTTGAACTCATACTCCTCTACATTTTACTTTTGGGCATTAGCAAATACCGCAATGCATTTCAAGAAGTTCTGAATTCCAAAGTAGCGGCGAATGAAGTGTTTTCAAAATCGGGGCCTTTGGCCAATTCGTTCAAAAATCTCTTTACGTGGTTACTTATCATCAACATTCTGCTCGTCATTGTCATTGTCGTATGGATGATTGGAAAATGGAATACTATTGAAATGTTGAAGTGCAAAGACGATACTCTAAACAAACCGTGGTCCTTTAGTATCACGGATAAGCTCAAGTCCGCCAAGGACTTTGTCGGGAAAAATGTGACTAATTTGGCCAAACAACAGTTGGGGAAAACGCCGGAACAGTTGGCCAAAGACAAGGCAACCCAGGCCATTGTTGACCAAGCCAAGGCGAATCCTGGAGACCTCGCGTTGCAGCGTCAGGCTCAAGAAGCTCAAGCAAAGGATAAAATCGAACGCGAACAGTCCATGAAAGAGTCGTGGGCGAATGTCAAGCAGGATGTAGGCAAAAAGTGGCTCTCGAAAGATGCGTGGACGCCGAGTTTCATGAAGAAACCGACACAAGCAGGTGGTGGGGATGGACAGAGTAGCAGCAGCAGCATGCCTCCCACCTCGGAACCTCCGACGGCAACATTTGTTCGTTAAAACACATATAAAGACAATCTACGTGAAAGACAATATTCAGACAAACAAACAAACCATCATCATGGGAAAAAAAGGTCACACGTCGCAACAGCCTCCTCAGGCTCAAAAAAAGATTTTGCCCTTTGTGAGCATATGCACGCCCACGTTCAATCGCCGGCCGTTTATCGAAACCATGTTCCAGTGTTTTCGCAATCAAACGTACCCCAAACACCGCATGGAATGGATCATCGTCGACGATGGCACCGATAAAATCAACGATTTGGTCGCCAAAGCCAACATTCCACAAATCAAGTACTTTGCCCTCCCCGAAGGAACCAAACTGACGTTAGGCGCCAAACGCAACTACATGCATGACAAGACGCGGGGGTCCATTTTGGTCTACATGGACGACGACGACTATTACCCCCCCGAGCGCGTCGAACATGCCGTCGACCGACTGACTTCCCATAGCAGCGCCTTGTGTGCCGGCTCGTCCGAAATTTACGTGTATTTCAAACACATTCAAAAAATGATTCAGTTTGGGCCCTACGGTCCCAACCATGCCACGGCAGGAACGTTTGCTTTCAAGCGCGAACTTTTGGCCACGTCCAGGTACGACGACCATGCTTCCTTGGCCGAGGAAAAGGCCTTTTTGAAAGACTATACCGTGCCCTTTGTGCAACTTGACCCGATGAAGAGCATCCTGGTGTTTTCCCATGAACACAATACGTTTGACAAACGTCGATTGTTGGATAATCCCGACCCGAGGGTGCTCAAAGAGTCTCCCAAAACGGTACTGGACTTTATCCGCAAACCGTGGGAAAAGGACATTCTCCAATTCTTTATGGATCAAATCGAAGGACTGTTGGCCGTCTACGAGCCGGGGCAACCGAAAATGAAACCCGACGTCCTGAAACAGCTCCAGGAAATTGACGACGCGCGTCAAAAAATGATGGCCGACCATCAACAACAACAACACGAACAACAGATGAATCAGCTTACGCCCATTGCGATGGAGACGCCCGGTGAACCACCCCGTTCCCTCACAATGCAAGAAGTAGCCACACTGATTCAACAGCAGCAGCAGCAACTCCGGGAGCAACAGGACCTCATCCAACAACTCCAACAAGAACTCGCCGCCGCCCATTCCTCAGCTTTGCAGACCCCCGCATGAAAAAACAAAACCAAAAAAAAACAATATAAACAAGTTGACCATACACGTACATATTCCCTACAAGCACGAGGAAAGCCCATTTCCATATCCATACAGATGATTCTTCTTGAACAATCCCATGCCACGGTGGTGCTCGAGAAAGACGGCGGTCCGGCGGAAAAGGAAATCCATGTGGTCATGCAATATTTTGTGCACTCCAAGCCCGAACGCGACGCCGAATTGAAACTGACACTTCAACTCCTGTGTGACCATCCGGACATTACGCGTATTCACATGCTGAATGAATGCATCTATGATGCTGCTGCTTCTTCGTCACTGATGGCGCATCCCAAAATTCACCAAGTCGATATTGGCGCCCGTCTCAAATTCAAAGACGTGTTCCAGTATCTGCGCGAACAGAATATCCAAGGCTACCACGTCATTATCAATTCCGACATTTGTTTTGACGGTACCTTGTCGAATTTGCGCCTCTCGGACTTGCACTGTTCGAAAAAAATGATGGCCCAATTGCGTTACGATGTGACGGACACGGCGAATCTTCTGTCGTCATCGACGACGGCGGACCTGTCCCTGTTGTCCAAACAGTCTGAATTGTTTTGCGGCAGCCTCTATGGCGGACCCGTTGGACCTCGATGTGACAGTCAGGACACGTGGATTTTTCATTCCCGACAGGCCATTCCGCAGCGATTTGAAAAGTTGTTCAATTTCCATTTTGGAAAACCGGGCTGTGACAACAAAATGATCTATTTGATGCGCATGCTGGGATACGAGGTCGTCAATGACCCCGCCTATGTGAAAACGTTTCACATCCATTTGAGTCAAGAACGCAACTACACGGCCAAGGACCGTGTCCCTCCGCCTTACGGTCTGTTGAGTCCCCATGGCCACGACTTTGCTGCGGTCAACCACTTTGACGTAGGCAGCGGCGGTCGGTCTTGCATGGACGTCGGATTTGACGACAATCGCGTCCTGTATGACTACGTCACACGAAAACTGGCGGCAAACGAGGGATTCGTCATCCCACGCATCGCGGGACACGAAAACAACTATGCAGCCTTTGGTCGTATCATCCGCGACCAGTGTGAGGGAAAGATACCCGACGGACTCGCCGACTATTTCAAACAGACCCGTCCCGTGATGAAAAACAATGCGGGCATTCGCATAACATCGACCGCGTCCATCGTAGAATACTCTACCCACTATTTGAGCGCCTTTGAAAACTGCCAACTCTTTGCGGGATGGGAAACTCACGGTCATTATATTCGACACATCCAGCAATCCCACGACATGATAACACAGTGGTATCTTTCATCAGGACAGAGAACCATGTTCTGGGCCTTTGCCTTTGACATTTTCCACTACATTTACGACACGCCATGGACGTGGGCACTGCGGGGCAAACGAGTGTTGATTGTCTCGCCCTTTGAAGAGAGTTTCCGGGAAAAAGTGCCCATTCGCTCCCAGTTGTACGACGGCGTTGACCTGTTTCCCGACTGCGAATTTTTGTTCATTCGGCCTCCGCAAACACAGGGTAGCGAACCCTCCCAAGAGTTTAGCGTCGAACTTGACGGATTCTTGCAGCGCTTGGATGCAATCCGTGGTCAATATGACGTTGCACTTGTGTCTTGCGGCGGCTACGGCAATTTGGTTTGCAATGCGATTTATGAAAGTGGGCATTCCGCCATTTATGTGGGCGGCGTCCTACAAATGTATTTTGGCATCCTCGGTAGCCGCTGGCTGCGCGAACGCCCCGATGTCGTGCGCCTGTTTTTGAACACGCACTGGTCACGACCCAAGGCCTCGGAACGACCCAAAGATTGTGAAGGCGTCGAAGGCTGCTGTTATTGGTAATACCAAGCTTGACCACTGGTACCCCCAAAAACTCCAACGCAAGACCTGGGTTCCCCGCGAATTGGTGACAAAAGAGGTATAAAATATCTTGTCGTAGTAGAACAAGATATGTTAGAAGATGCATGGAAGAGGATAGAGGCGCATTATCGTGACCAACCGAATTTTTGGGTTCAACCTCACATCGATTCCTACAATGACTTTTTGGACGAGGGCATTGCCACTCAGATTCGGGCCTCCAATCCCATTCTCCTGTCCTCTCGCTTCGACGATACAGAGGGGGAGGGGGGAAAACACTTGTCCGAGTGTCGCTTGTACATTGGCGGAAAGGACGGCTTACTCCTCCGTTGTACACCTCCTTCGGAAGAGCAGAGGCGGATTTTCCCCAATGAAGCCCGAGCTAGACGCTTGACCTACGAGGTAGCTCTCTATGCCGACGTTGTCGTGGAATGGACAGAATGGCTAGTTCCCGGTGCAGAGGCCGAGTATGCGCATCTGTTGCTTACCGACAAGCTTCAGGAAAAGGAAATTGGAGACAATGTCGTCGTGCGTCGCCAAGCGTTCGATAACGACTTGTTGGAAGATATGGCGCGTAAAAAGGTGCACGAAGAACTCGCACGGGCGGTCGACAGTCGGCGCAAACTCGCAGTCCTACAGGAAATGACCCATAAGGTGGAGTCTGGAGCATCTTCCTCACGACGAGACGTGAGTGGTAATGGCGTGCCCTTGGTACCCAAAGTGTATTCCACCACGCTACACAATGTTCTGTTTGGACATTTGCCGATGGTTGTCCAATCCAAACCTTGTTTCTTACATGCATTAAGTACAGAAATACGGTTCGGTCTTGGAGAGTGTCGCCATGACGTCGGGGGCTATCTCATCATTGAAGGCCGAGAAAAAGCCGCGCCGTTGCTCCAACATCGCACGACGCTAACCGGTGCTTCTTCTTCGTTTCACTTTCAAACGGACGCGGTTGGAAGCATTCTTGTGCAACACCAAGACCTTTCGGGAGCATGGACCTGGTGGCCGCTCTTTTCCCTCTTTCGCGCCCTTGGCGTCGAGAGCGACAAGGCCATTGTCCAATGCATTGTCTTGGATATGAACGAACACGATGACCTCGTCGATGCTCTGCGGCCTTCTGTATTCGCTGCTGCTACTGCTGCTGCTGCAAGAAACAGTCCGGCGAAACACCTGGCGCTGGACCCGTATGTGTTGGGGTACGCCGTGTACGAATACCTGAGCTCCTCTATCATTCGACAAACGTCTGTTCATAACAAACACGCCGTGTCTCGCTATCAGGGTATAGGGTCCCAACTGGATCAACATTTTTGCGGTGCATGGCAAAAACAAATCCAGGCGACGACGGAGAATCTGGTCGAAATATTGCAGTATTATAAACACGATTATGACGACAATTTATATGCCTTGGTCATGGACCATTTCAGAAATGTCGTTGCGAAACACCGGTTCGACAAGGACATGTTGGAATTTTGCCGGTCTCTCCCCGATTTGAACCGCACATCGTTTGTTGCCACCATCCATCAATTGCGCTCCGTAGCGGCGGTGGGAAGCAGCGCGGCAGGAAGCTCCTCGTCGTCGTCCTACGGATTTGTCGACCCCTTTGACGGCACGCTTGCCCTGTCGACGGTGGTGTCCCGCGCCGTTTCCGACACAGATGTGGTCGCGTGGCTCAAACTTCATTGGGGTATGGCGTCTCTGTCCGATTACCATCCGTCGTTTCTCGGGAGATTTTCCAAAGTGCGGGTAAATGGGAAATTGGCCGGCGTCATTGAAACCGACCAGGTTGTCCGAAAACTTGCCCTCTTCCGAACATGGCGACACAACGGCTTGCTCCCGTCTTCCATCAGCTGTTCCCTGGTCGAAAATCGCGTCGATGTGTGGTGTGATGCTGGACGTTTGATGCGTCCTCTCGTACATTCCAACTCTAAGCATAAGAACACCACCTCACGAACGATGATATGGTCACAAATTCTCACGGGGTATCATGAGAAAAAGGAACAAGTCAAGGAACGTCAGGTGTACATGTCCCTGTCCGATTTGTACGACACTACCGAAACAAATCCCAACAAATTGGCACGATTTGAACAAGAAAAGGGCGAGGTTGAAATGCTGGACGAATATGAAACCGACGCCATGGTCTTTGTGGGGGGGGTCCAAGGAACGAAGGGAGCGACACACTCCGAACTCCATCCATCCTTATTCTTGGGATGGTCCAGCCATCATGTGGCCTTTATAGAACATCAGCCCGCCGACGATATTCGACGGGAAATACACCATCTTAGCGGCATCGGTCACGGAGGATCAAGCCTTGCCGCCGTCTATCATTCCAATCCCACCATGCGACTCGATGCTCTTTCCACCTTGCTCGTGGCGGGTCAAACTCCGTTGGTCCAAAACCGGCTTCTCGTGCAACACGAAGATTTGACATATGGTCAAAATATCGTCGTTGCAATTGCCGCCGGCGGACACTGCTACATCAACGAAGGGGCGATGCAACGCGGATTGTTTGCCACCGTTTCTACCGAAAATCGTCTCCTACAACCGGACGATATATGCCCCAGTCATGGACAACAGCAGCAGCAGCAGCAGCGGTTCACCACGACGACGACTCTCGACGGCGACCCCTTGGTTTGGGCGCGTCAAACGACCATGTCTCTAAGGAGCGGCAGCGACGGCGTCAGTGAATGTTCCGTGGCGACACGGACAAGCGGTGGCGGATACGTGTCGTTGCCAGTCGTGAAAGAACGCGACATGCCCTTTTTACCCGACGGCACCCGACCCGATGTAGTCCTGTCCCCCTCCCACGCTTCCACCGTCGCATTTTTGTACGAAATGTTTGTTGGAAAATTTGCGGCCTTGCTTGGGGGGGGTGGTACGTCCACGCCGTTTGAAAATTCCGTCTTTGCCTCCTTGGGAGGCATGGGCACCTTGTTGACGACGATGGGATATCACAGCAGTGGGAATTCCATCTTGTACGACGGTACGACGGGTAAACCCATGGAAGTCGAAATCTTTGTGGGAGTCGTCCACGCCATGAAACGGTTGCCATCCCCCGAGGTGTGCAATCGCCGCAAGGGACCACGCGACGGGACGACACGTCAAGCATCCGCGGAAAACAGTGTCCGGTTTGACGAATCCGACACGTGGGCCACCTTGGGTCACGGTGCCACCACTGTGCTCCACGATGCATTGATGACGCGTGGCGATGAAATCGACATGGCCGTTTGCAACACCTCCGGCTCGGCTGCCTTGTACCAACCTTCCCGCGACTTGTTCTTCAGTCCCGCCGTCGATGGACCCATTCCTTTTCTGGACGATGGAAGGCAAGATGTGCTTCCCACTGTTTCCAAAGATTTCAGTGTGGTTCGCGTTCCCTATGCGTTCAAATTGTTGACGCAGGAAGCGCAGACCATGGGACTCCAGATGCGCATTCTCACCGACGAGGCAGCTGCCAATATCGACATTTGGAAAAAAACTGTTGTTCCAACACTGCATCCGGCAACATCTGGGAAAATTCGTCCACCAAAATTTGTTGGAGGAATGAAAAAACATCAACACAACAACAACAACGCCTCCTTGACTATTCACTTGTTGGAAGAAAAGGAAAAACAAACTCATGCAGACAAAATGTGCACGGACCATGAGGACAACAAGACAGCAGAACCAGCTGAAGCAACAACGTTGTTGGACGACGTCATTGATTTGGACGGTTCATCGGCATCGGACCACCCCATTCATTCCTATCCATCGCTGGTGGTTGCACCACCACCCACCTTTTCGGGTTCCGAACCCTTGGGCGTGGGAACGCGCGTGTGTATGCAAGCCGTCACGGATGGCCACCCGGCACGGCCATGGCAAATTGTACGCGTAGGTGATGCCTTCCTCACGGTGCGGGCCCTCGACACCACCAATCTTGCCGTCAAAGACCAACTCCGCGTCGTCGCCAAATCCGACATTGTTCCAGAAATCGAGATTATTCCTTTCTTACAGCAGCAGCAGATGCAACAACAACAAGCAGCTTTTTATTCTCCTCTTCCTCCGCAGCAGCAGCAGCAGCCTATGGTGCTCCACATTTCTCCCAAATTCGTCAACGGACCCGACAATTCCTCCTCGCACGTCGCCGCCGGATCTGAAGTGCAACAACCACCACAACTGCAGCCCCTGCTGCAGCAAGACCCCTTTTCTTTTCCAACAAACGTCGGGCCATCTGCCGTCGTCCAGGAGCCCCAAAAGTCCAGTCCAACATCCAGCAAAGATGACCCTTTTTCCAAAGGCCTAATTATTGTGAAAAAACAGTCTTAGTTGGCGTCAAAAGTTGTGACAACAATGTCACAAAAAAATCAATCATTCATTTTGTCTTGTTGGAATGTTGGAACGACCCGTTCCTGGAGCCCTGGAAAGAAGTCCCGGGGTCAGAACGACTAGTCACTAGGCAAGTGAAACGGCTGGTCCGGTCTGGTGTCATTCCAACAATCCAACAACAGAGAGAGAGAGCTCTTTCGTGCTTTTCTCACACTTTCTATCAGAAAATCTGACAATGTAAAAAAGTTAAATCATATTTCGTGTCTTGTTGGAATGTTGGAACGACGTGCTCCTGGAGCCTTGGAAAGAAAGTCCCTGGGTCAGAACGACTAGTCACTAGGCAAGTGAAACGGCTGGTCCGGTCTGGTGTCATTCCAACAATCCAACAATAGAGACCTTTCTTTCGTGTTTTTCACACATCTTCCTCAGGTGACGACTTCAAAAAAATCTGACAATGTAAAAAAGTTACAATGTCACATGTTGGAATGTTGGAACGACGACCCGTTCCTGGAGCCCTGGAAAGAAGTCCCGGGTCAGAACGACTAGTCACTGGGCAAGTGAAACGGCTGGTCCGGTCTGGTGTCATTCCAACAATCCAACAACAGAGAGAGATCTTTCGAGCTTTTCATACACTTTCTATAAAAAAATCTGACAATGTAAAAAAGTTAAATCATAATCATAATCATATTTCATGTCTTGTTGGAATGTTGGAACGACGTTCTCCTGGAGCCTTGGAAAGAAAGTCCCTGGGTCAGAACGACTACTAGGCAAG
>Ga0209135_1000183_pt1 | contig 22229 bp, 17 predicted proteins | sample LauGreSBDMM110SD_4_FD_187570 | JGI IMG/M metagenome (GOLD analysis project Ga0209135, IMG submission 187570) | Freshwater lake microbial communities from Lake Michigan, USA - Su13.BD.MM110.SD (SPAdes) (version 3) | ecosystem: Environmental > Aquatic > Freshwater > Lake | place: Lake Michigan... | reverse complement strand
GGTGCATTTAAAGCAGCCCGCTCGGCAATCTCTCTACGCTGTCGATTCTCATGATTTAACTCTGGCAAATATCTTCTACGCCCCAAGATCGTTTCGGTATATCCCTTTTCCCGTGCGGTAACAACTACTGTTTTCAAGTAATCTCTAATACCGCCAAACCTTTCAAAATATTTAGCCATCAGCTCACTTGCAGAAGCTGGATCAATATCTAATGTTTGAGCAAGACCAAAAGAGGAAAGACCATAAGCCAACCCATACGACATTGCCTTAATGGTTCTCCGCATTTCTGCATCAACCTCATTTGCTTTAACTCCAAAAACAAGTGAAGCAACTGTTGAATGTAAATCCTCCCCTGATTCAAATGCGGCAATTAATCCTTTATCTTCAGATAAATGTGCCATGATGCGCATTTCGATTTGACTGTAATCAGCTGTTAAAAGATCGGTAAATGGATCCTGTGCAATAAAACAATCCCTAATTTGCCTACCTTCATCTGTTCTAATTGGAATATTTTGAAGGTTGGGATCGGTAGATGATAGGCGTCCGGTTGCGGCCACAGTCTGCTGAAAATTTGTGTGAATGCGACCATCTTGATCAGTTGCTTTGATTAAGCCATCGATAGTTGTGAGTAATTTTCCCGCTTCACGAATTCTTAAAAGGTGCTTAAGAAGTGGATGCTTTGTCTTAGTAGCCAACCATTCCAAGCTTTCTGCATCTGTTGTAAAACCCGTCTTTATTTTCTTTGTTTTTGGTAATTTCAGCTCATCAAAGAGAACTACTTGAAGTTGTTTAGGCGAACCAACATTAAATTCGTGTCCTGCTTCCTTATAAGCACCAGCTGTTTCATCTACGACAATTTTCGAAAAATACTTCGATAATTGCGACAATTTATCCTCATCAACACCAATTCCTGTCTCCTCCATTTTGGAAAGCAGAACCAAGGTAGGCTGCTCCAAATTCTGATAAAGATCAGCCATAGATTTAGATTTGATCTCAAGTGAAAGCTCTTTTTGCAGAGTAAATATCCAAGCAGCACTCTTTGGGTCAAAGGCTGAAAATAGATCATCACTAGTACTTGAAACACCCAACAATCGTTCTGCGAGATCAACCAGATCAAGATTTCTACTACCAGGATTAATAAGATACGCCAGAAGCTCAATATCTGCAGTAAGTCCCGCCATGTTAAGTTTTTTAATCGGATATTTTGCGCCATGAACATACTTTGGAATATTGGGATTTGAGATCCAATCGCCAATTCTATTCTCATTAACGCTGAAGACTTCACTATCGCTAATTGCCACGGAATAAGAAGTAAGAAATCCATCTAAGACTTCAAATGAAATAGCAACAGGGTCTTTTCTATCTTTAAGAATTGCGTCTAATTTATTTGAATCAAGTTTAGTGACACTAGTTGAAATCTCTTTAGACTCACTACCACCAATTTGTGGCAGGGATTTAATCCGTTCTTTCAGGGCCCGGATCTCTAATTTTTCAAAAAACAAACCCATTGCACTAGCATCAAATCCGGGCCAGCTTAAGTCTTCAACACCTGATGATAATTTAACATCATCTAATAAATGTGTTAGCTCGCGATTTAACTTAACAACTTCAATATTTGCTCGCAGTGATTCGCCTACTTTGCCAGTAATTTCTTTGGAATTTTCTAGTAATTTTTCTAACGACCCATAATCAATAATCCATTTAGTGGCAGTCTTTTCGCCAACACCTGGAACCGAAGGCAAATTATCACTTGGGTCTCCCCGCAAAGCTGCAAAATCTGGATACTGCTCAGGAGTTAAGCCATACTTTTCAGCGACCGCCGCAGGTGTCATCCGAAACATTTCAGTTACACCCTTTTTTGGATACAAGACTGTAGTTTTATTATTTACTAATTGAAATGAATCACGATCTCCAGTACAGATCAAAGTGTCGAAGCCTTTTAATTCTGCAGCCTTTGCAAGTGTTGCAATAATGTCATCTGCTTCAAATCCTTCAACTTCGAAGTGTTTAATTCCAAAGGACTCAATCATTTCGTTTATGTGAGACATTTGTGATCTAAATTCGTCAGGCGTACTTGCTCTATTTGCTTTGTACTCAGGAAATCTCTCAGTTCTAAAGGTCTTACGAGAAACGTCAAATGCAACTGCGATATGAGTTGGTTTTTCTTCCTTAATTAAATTGATTAACATTGATGCAAATCCATATATTGCATTTGTTGGCTGCCCAGCTGAGGTTTTAAAATTTTCAACTGGTAGCGCATAAAAAGCACGGTAAGCCATGGAATGCCCATCGATAAGCAATAAACGCTTCTGACTAGTACCCATATTGGGATTCTAATTCCTATTCAGGTTAAACTTCGGACATGACTGATTTCCTAGAAGTAATTCGTGAACGGGGTTCTGGCGCCCTTGATAAGAAAATGGGTATCGAGATAATCGAGGCCTCGCCAAGTAGGTTGGTTGGCACAATGCCAGTAGAAGGAAATACTCAACCAATTGGATTGCTCCATGGTGGAGCAAATGTTGTACTAGCTGAAAGTCTTGGTTCAATCGGAACTCAACTTCATGCTGGCCCTAATCGAAGAATTGTTGGCGTTGATGTAAATGCTACACATCATAAATCAGCTACATCTGGAGTAGTAACTGCCGTAGCTACTGCAGTTACTTTAGGTAAAACTCTTTGCTGTTATGAAGTAGAAATTACTAATGACAAAGGCGAGAGGACATGTAGCGCCCGTATTACTTGTTTAATCCTTGCTGAACGGTAGAACTAGCCGCCTAGATAAGCTTTTGTAACCTCATCATTTGAAATTAAATCCTTTGCTTTTCCGCTCATTTTGATTGAGCCAGACTCAAGAACATATGCACGGTCGGCAACATTGAGTGCAGCAAGAGCATTTTGCTCAACTAACAAAATAGTTGTGCCTTGCTTGTTAATTTTTTCAATAGTTTCAAAGATCATATCCACTAGTACTGGAGCTAAACCCATAGATGGCTCATCCAGAAGTAATAACTTAGGTGAGCCCATAAGCGCACGGCCTACAGCAAGCATTTGTTGTTCTCCGCCTGACATAGTTCCAGCTTTTTGATCAATTCGCTCACGTAATCTTGGAAACAGTTCTAGCACTCGATCACGGTCTGCAGCGATCCCCTCTTTATCATTACGCAAAAAAGCACCTAAATCTAAATTTTCATCAACCGACATCTTTGGAAAAATTCGTCGCCCTTCTGGTGATTGGCAGATTCCTTTGGCAACAATGTCATGCCCCTCTACGCCATCAATTCGCTCACCATTAAAGGTAATGCTTCCGCTCTTTGGTTTTAATATTCCAGAGATCGCACGAAGAGTTGTTGATTTACCAGCACCATTAGAGCCGATTAATGTAACAATTTCACCCTGATTTACCTCAAGTGAGATTCCTTTAATCGCTTTGATATTGCCGTAGGCGACCTCTAAGTTTTCAATTTTTAACATTATTTACCACTCTCTGCAGATTTACCAAGGTAAGCCTCAATAACTCGTTTATCAGATTTAATCTCAGCTGGTGTTCCTTCTGCAATCTTCTGACCTCGATCAAGAACAGTAATTCGCTCAGAGACTTTCATAACTACTGACATATCATGTTCAATTAATAGGATTCCTAAATTCTTCTCATCTCGCACTCGATAAACGAAATCTACGAAAACCTTTGATTCTTGTGGATTCATTCCGGCAGTTGGTTCATCAAGCAAAAGCACCTTGGGCTGAAGAGCAAGTGCACGTGCAACTTCAAGGCGACGTTGATCTCCATAAGAAAGATTTCGAGCAAATTTGTCTGCTGTTCCACCAATACCGACAAACTCTAAAAGTTCACGGGCAATTTTCTTGGACTCTGCCTCTTCTGCGCGTTGTTTACGAGTACCTAAGATTGTACTTAACACGCCAGATTTCAAATGAGAATGCATAGCAACCATAACATTTTCTTCAGCTGTCATTAATCCAAATAATCTAATATTTTGGAAAGTTCGAGCTACTCCGGCTTGGGCAATCTTGTGAGGCGGCTTTGCAGTTATATCTTTACCATCAAATGTAACCGTGCCGCTTGTTGGTTTGTATAAACCAGTTAATACATTGAAAAATGTAGTTTTACCTGCACCGTTTGGACCAATTAATGAGATAACACTATTTTCTGGGATATCAAATGAAACATCATCTACTGCAACTAGACCGCCGAATTTCACGGAGATGTTATCGGCATTCAGCGCGCTTTTATTACTCATGAATGGCTTCCAGTATTAGAGGTTTCATCATCGGTCTCGTGCAACAACTCTTTCAAACGAGATTCTGGCAACATTCCTTCACGCTTATAAAGCATCATGAAAATTAAAATTCCACCAAATAGTAGGAAGTTATAGGAAGGAAAATTGATTTTAGTTCCAAATGTTGAATTAAAAGTGTCGCCTATGGCTGGAAGTCCAGTGGCATTTACCCAAGCAATTGTTAGCGCACCGACAATTACGCCCCAAACATTTCCCATTCCGCCAAGTACAACCATCGCAAGCAAAATAATTGAGATTGAGAAGCTAAATCGATCAGCAAAGACACCATTTACGTGGGTTGCAAAAGCCACGCCACCAACTCCACCAGATACTGCGCCAATGGCGTAAGCGGCCAACTTAGAACGCATCAGCGGCACACCCATCATGCTGGCAGCTAGCTCATCTTCACGAATTGCAAGCCAAGCACGACCTAAACGACCACTTCTAATTCTTAATGAGATGAAAACCATCAAAGCAGTAAGTGAAACAAATATTAAATATTTCCAATCAAGATCAAAGGGCCCAAGAGTTTTTCCAAATAATCCGACATTATCAACGGGGGCTATTCCTTTAGATCCATTTGTTAGGTTAAAGCCACCAATATTTTCACCATTGTAGAAAATCTGCGGAATTATTTCACCAAAACCTAAAGTAACTAAAGCGAGGTAATCACTCTTTAAGCGCAAAGTAGGGGCACCAATAATTACGCCAAATACTGCGGCGACCAAGCCACCAATAACTAACACGCCCCAGAAAGAGATATGAATTCCTCTTTGCGCAGCTGGCGCCGTTGAACCAAGGTGAATACTTACTTGCTGGAAGAAGTCCGACATAAGCCAACCTGCTACATATCCACCAATCGCCCAGAAGGCAACGAAACCTAAGTCAAGTAAACCTGCGTAACCGACCACAATATTTAAGCCAAGAGCGCAGATAACCCAAACTAAAGCTTCATTAACAGTTGTAGCTGGCATCCATTTTTGGAAAACACTTGACACCTCATATGGAAGAAGATCAACCACAAATGAATAGAAGATCCAAATAGCAATTGCGGCAATTGAAAAACCACGAATCCATTTAGCTTGATCAAATCCAGCAACCGCTTTTTTGGGTGCTTTGCTCTTTCTAATTCCAGGTAGAGAAATTTTCATAGTTACACCTTCTCTATCATCGGCTTACCGAGCAAGCCAGTTGGCCTAAAGGTCATAAGCAAAATCAAGATGGAAAACACAACTGTTTGTGACCATTGTTGGCCTAAGCCAATCGGTAATCCATCATTTAATCCCTGAACTAAACCAATCAAAATCGCTCCCAGAACAGCTCCGGATAGATTTCCGATACCGCCTAAAACAGCGGAAGTAAAAGCAATTAGTCCCAATTGGTAGCCAAGGTTGTAATTAGTTACCCCTCGTGTTTGCTGAAATAACAGACCAGCAGCGCCTGCTAGTGCGCCACCAAGTGCGAAGGTGAAAGCGATAGTTTTATTTACATTAATACCCATTAAGCGTGCTGCATCAGCATCTTGAGCTGTTGCGCGCATTGCCTTGCCGCGACGAGTCTTTGTAACGATGAAGGTCATTAATGCTAGAAGTGGGATGGTTACGGCAAAAGAAAAGATTGTTGTGTATTGGATATTTACTCCAGAGATAACAAATTCACCACTTGGCAATACCGAGTTCCAGGTTTTTGGTCCTGATCCATTCCAGCGCATTCCAACAAACTGAAGAATAAAGGAGACTCCAACAGCTGTGATTAGTGGCGCTAGTTTTGGCGCTCTACGTAATCTTCGATAAGCAAATCTTTCAATCGCAACATTGATAGTTGCACAAAAGCCCATAACAGCGATTAAACATGCGAAGAAAACTACATACCCGACAGATGATGGTGATTCCTGGCCAAACCAAACTGCGATAAAGGTTGCAGCAAATACTCCACCCAACATGAAGAGATCCCCATGGGCAAAGTTAATCAATTCAATAATTCCATAAACTAATGTGTAACCCAAGGCTATTAATGCGTAAAGCACACCATTACTTATGCCAATAACACTTGCTTGAAAAAACTGAGATGGTGATTTAAGAAGATTTACAGCCAGCCAAAAAAATACTAAACCGATAATTACAGAAGCAGCAGCGCGCTCGATCAGAAGGCGGGCAGAAAATCGTGCCGAGCTATTCGCCATATCAACTCTGCCTTTCGATAGCCTGTATTTGCATTGGTAATACTATGCGAAACGGGAGCGCTTTTACACGCCCCCGCATCGCCATCAAATCTCAGTAACCTGAGAGTTTAGATATTTATTGAACTGTCCAAGCCTTCAAAGTGGTCTCTTTCTTGTCTTTAACCACTTCAATGGTGATATCAATTGCTGATGTGTCACCAGTTGCTGGATCAATATCTAGCGACTTACCTAGTACTGATTCATCAGCTGGAATTGAAATTCCAGAGCCAGTGAATACAGCGTCACGAACACCCTTACGAGTTCCGTCAGATGCAGCAATTGCCTTCAAGATAACTTGAACTGCAGCTACACCGTAGATTGGGTATGAACCAACTGGATCAGATCCATACTTCGCCTTGTAATCTGCAACAAACTTTGCACCAGCACCATTTGGGTTGTTGGCAAGCAAAAGATCTGTTGATAGACCTGCGAATGTAAGGTATGCACCCTCTGCTTCTGGAAGCTCATTGAACTCTGGGTAACCTGTGAAACCATCTGGTGCCATCAGCTTAACCTTAGTGTTGTCGCCAAGAACCTTTACTTTGTCCTTAGTCAACTGTCCACCGTTGTTGTCAAAGATTCCTGCGAAGTAAACCATCTCAGGCTTAAGTGCTTTGATCTTGGTAAATAGTGCAGAGTAATCAGTTTGCTTCTTATCCCAGCCTTCACCGTATTCACCAGAAGAAAGAACCTTGATTCCTTGCTTCTTAGCTTCTGCAGTAAATGCACGAGCAACACCTTGACCGTAGGTCTCTGTGTCATTTAGAACGTAAACTGACTTAACCTTTGCGTCTTGTGCTGCGAATTGAGCAGCTGCTGCGCCTTGGTTGTCATCTGTTGTACATACGCGTGCGTATGAACGTGAACCTGATGGGAAGTATTTCTCTGGCTCGCCAGCATCCCAAGTCTTTGTTAATCCTGGGTTTGTGTTGGCGTTAGAGATCATAAGCATCGGACCATCTGGAGCTTGGTTAACTACTGGTGCAATAATCTTTGCACAACCTGAGTTGTAAGTACCCATGATGGCTACTTCATTCTTATTTGCTACGTGCTCTTGCGCGTTAGCTGCACACTTTGCATCATCCCAAGAACCCTTGGCTGCTGTTGCATTGTCATACACCTTGAACTCAAGCTCGTAATCGCCAGCCTTGTAACCTTGTTGTTCAAGGTAAAGCTCGATTGCTTTATTTGTTGAATCATTTGAATCAAATGCTGATCCTTGTAGAGGTAGATCAGTTGAAATGATCAACTTGTTTGAAGAGCTGCAGCCAGTAAGCACGCCTGCTGCAAGTGCAGCAACTGCTAAACCGGTAACAATCTTTGACAGTTTTTTCATTGGTACCTTTCTGTTGTCTTCCTGTTCATATATCCCGGGACAGGGAGGGGTGAAGATTAACGCTTAGGTTTAGGTTTGAGCAATTTTCTATTAGCCCATCCCCCCTTATTCAAGCCCAAATTAGCCTGAGTATTACTAAATTGTTATCGGTCCGGGGCGGCCTCTGGCGAGATGATCGCATTAGCAACCTCTTTCATGGAGATGCGCCGATCCATTGCAGTCTTTTGAATCCAGCTAAAACTTTCTGGCTCTGACAAGTTCATCGCCTTCATTAATATGCCTTTAGCGCGGTCAATTACTTTGCGGGTTTCTAGTCGCTCATAAATATCTGCAACTTCAGATTCTAAAGATTTCATTTGCTTATGCCGACTAATTGCAATCTCAATGGCTGGCACAAGATCATTTATTGAAAACGGCTTCACCACATATGCCATCACACCAGCATCTCTTGCACGTTCTACTAATTCTCTTTGACTAAATGCAGTTAACATTAAAACAGGTGCTAGTAAAATAATTTGTTCTGCTGCTGTGATGCCATCCATCTCTGGCATCTTTACATCAAGTATCGCTAAATCTGGTTTGTGTTGCTTTGCAAGCTCAACTGCAATAGCACCATTTTCAGCTTGTGCTATTACCTCATAGCCAGCCTCAGTTAACATCTCAACTAGATCTAACCGAATGATAGTTTCATCTTCGGCAACTAGTATTCTTACTTTTTTATCTTGATTATTCATGTGCCTCGAGTCGGATTCGAACCGACACTATACGGTTTTTGAGACCGTCCTCTCTACCGTTGGAGTACCGAGGCGAAAAGAGAGTTCTAGTTTATATTGCTTATCTTTTTAATCGAAATTACTTACGATAGGCGGGAGCAACTCCACCTACTGCGTCACCGATTTTGTGAACACGCATGGCATTAATCGAGCCTGGAATTCCTGGAGGGGACCCTGCGACGATCAAGACTAAGTCCCCGATACTTACTCGTTTTGATTCAATCAACAATGTATCAACTTGCATAACCATTTCATCAGTGTGGTTAACAACTGCAGTAAGCATTGATTCCACTCCCCACGAAAGTGCCAGTCGGTTATATGTTCCAATTTCAGGTGTTAGCGCCAGCATTGGAATTGGAGAACGAAGTCGAGACATTCTTCTTGCTGAGTCACCACTTTGAGTGAATGCAACTAAAAACTTTGCCCCAACAGTTAACCCGACCTCTGTTGCAGCTTTTGTAATTGCCCCACCTTTTGTTGAAGGTGCATGCTTTAATGGTGGAATTTGATCTAACGCAACCTCTTCAGTTCGCTCAATTATTCTTGCCATTATTTTTACCGCTTCAATCGGAAAATCTCCAACACTTGTTTCCCCAGAAAGCATTAAAGCATCAGCGCCATCTAATACTGCATTTGCGCAATCAGTTGCCTCTGCTCTAGTTGGCTGAGAATTACTAATCATTGAATCAAGCATTTGAGTTGCGACTATCACTGGCTTCGCAGATTCTCGAGCCATAGTTATACAACGTTTTTGCACCATTGGTACATCTTCGATTGGTAGCTCTACACCTAAGTCACCGCGTGCCACCATAATTCCATCAAATGCATCGACAATCTCTTGTAAATTCTCTACAGCTTGAGGTTTCTCAATCTTGGCAATTACTGGAATCCGCTTGCCTTCTTCATCCATAATCTTATAAACATCTTTTATGTCAGCAGCATTTCGCACAAAAGATAAGGCAATGAAATCAGCGCCGGCTTTAAGGCCCCAGCGTAAATCAGCAATATCTTTTTCCGACAGTGCCGGAACTGATACGGCAACGCCAGGCAAATTTATACCCTTATTATTACTTACCATTCCTGGTTGAATAACCTTAGTAATTACATCATTTTTCTTTACCTCAATGACTTCAACAGTTACCTTGCCATCATCAATCATTATTTTGTCGCCCGGACGGCAATCACCCGGTAATCCTTTATATGTTGTTCCAACTCGCTCTTTGCTTCCAGCAATATCATCTGTAGTGATAGTAAAAATATCGCCCCGAGCAAGTTCATATGGGCCATCTGCAAATCTTCCTAATCTAATTTTTGGACCTTGTAGATCAACTAAAATTGCCACAGCTTTATTTGCCTTCTTCGAAACTGCTCTGACTGCGTCAAGCCTTGCTTGATGTTCTTCATAACCACCATGAGAAAGGTTAAGGCGTGCCATATTCATTCCAGCATTGATGAGTTCAGTAATTTTTTCAACTGATTCAACAGCTGGTCCCATTGTGCAAACAATTTTCGCGCGGCGCATAACTCGACCTTAAACCATCAGCGGGCGTGCGGTCGGCTCTATTGGGAATGGAAGTTGAGTGTGTCCAGATAAGTAGGTATCAACAGCAGAAGCAGCACTTCTTCCTTCGGCAATTGCCCAGACAATTAGTGACTGGCCTCTACCTGCATCACCGCAAACATATACACCCTCAGCTGCGGTTGCATAATTTTCATCACGGATAATGATTCCGCGTTCATCTAACTTAACCTCAAGTTGAGTTAGTAGCTCACTCTTTTCTGGACCGGTAAATCCCATAGCTAAAAATACAAGATCTGCAGGAATTACTTTCTCACTTCCAGGGATAGGTTCAAACTTTCCATTCTTAAATTCAGTCTCTACTAACTTTAAACCAGTTAATTTTCCGTTTTCATCTTTAACAAACTCTTGGGTTGAAACGGAATACATTCTTTCACCAGACTCTTCGTGTGCACTGCTAACCCGGTAAATCATCGGATAAGTTGGCCATGGTTGATTACTTGGCCGCTCCTCTGTTGGCCTTGGCATAATTTCAAGTTGCGTTACAGATTTAGCACCTTGTCTAATTGCTGTGCCTAAACAATCTGCTCCGGTATCACCGCCGCCTAAAATCACAACATCTTTTCCAGATGCATTTATTGCTGGCTCTGAAGTTAATTCACCCAATGCTTGCTTATTGCCCCATGGTAAATACTCCATTGCTTGGTAAACGCCAACAGCGTCTCGCCCAGGAATCGGTAAATCTCGCCAATTAGTAGCACCGATTGCAATCACAACTGCGTTATATTTATTTCGTAACGCCGAACCAGTTATATCTTTGCCAATATCTACACCTGTTCTAAACCTTGTTCCCTCTTGTTCCATCTGATAGAGCCTGCGATCAACAATTGATTTTTCCATTTTAAATTCTGGAATTCCATAACGTAGTAAGCCACCAATTTTCTCAGCCCGCTCGTAAACAGCAACCGTATGCCCTGCTCTGGTTAATTGTTGGGCTGCGGCAAGTCCGGCTGGCCCAGACCCAATTACTGCAACAGTTTTACCCGATAAGCGATCTGGAATTAGTGGCACAACCCGTTTTTCTAAAAATGCTTCTTCAATAGTTCTTAGCTCTACTTGCTTGATCGTGACCGCATCAGAATTAATTGCCACCACACAAGCTGTCTCACAAGGGGCTGGACATAATCTGCCAGTGAACTCTGGAAAATTATTTGTGGCATGAAGTCGATCTATTGCTTCAGCTTTTTCACCCCGCCAAATTAAATCATTCCACTCCGGAATTAAATTTCCGAGCGGACAACCTTGATGACAAAACGGAATTCCACAATCCATGCATCTACCAGCCTGCTTTTGTAATTGACCAAAATCCTGCTCCTGATAAACCTCTTTCCAATCTTTGATACGAACATCAACTGGACGACGCTTAGGTAATTCCCTCGGAGTATTTAAGAAACCTTTTGGATCAGCCATTTATCGCCGCCATAACTGCGCTCTCTACTGGCAAACCTTCGCGCTGTGCTTTTGCCATTACCTCTAAAACTCTCGCATAGTCCCTTGGCATTACTAATGAAATCCGGCTCTTGCTATTCGCCCAATCATTAAAAACCTCACTTGCAATTTTTGAACCTGTTTCTGCATAAAACTTTGAGATAAGTCCTTTGACAATATCTTCTTGATCAACTGGTAGTGATAAAACGTCCACCATCTCGGTATTTACTAGGCGTTGATCAAGATCTAATACAAATGCACGCCCACCAGACATGCCAGCAGCAAAGTTTCTACCAATAGAGCCAAGCACAATCACAGTTCCACCAGTCATGTATTCACAACCATGATCTCCAACACCTTCAACTATTGCGGTAGCTCCTGAGTTTCTAACACAGAATCGCTCACCAACAACACCGGCAATCATTATTTCCCCAGAGGTTGAGCCATAACCAATTACATTTCCAGCAATTACATTTTTGTTTGAATCAAATTTTGCTCGCTCATCTGGCCTGATAATTACTCTACCCCCAGATAATCCTTTAGCAACATAATCATTACTATCTCCATAAAGTCTTAGAGTTAGGCCAGAAGGAATAAAAGCGCCAAATGATTGACCGGCTGAGCCGTGGAAAGTTACATCAACTGTATCTGCCGGCAAACCTGCTCCCCCATATTTACGAGTGATCTCAGCCCCAAGCATTGTTCCTACAGTTCGATTAACATTTCGAACTTTCATTTCTAATCTAACTGGCGCAGCATTATTTAAGGCATCAGAAGATAACTTAATTAGCTCATTATCGAGTGCAGCATCTAATCCATGATCTTGAGTTGTAGTGTTCTTTCTAGAGCCATTATTAGTTGGCTTGATTAGTAGCGGCGAAAGATCTAGGCCACTTGCTTTCCAGTGCGCAACTGCTGATTTTGTATCAAGTAACTCAACCTGACCGATCGCATCCTCTAAGCTCTTAAATCCAAGGCTTGCTAATAACTCTCTTACTTCCTCTGCAATATACTCAAAAAATGTTTCAACAAACTCAGGCTTTCCAGTGAATTTCTTTCGCAACTCTGGATTTTGAGTTGCAACCCCAACCGGGCAGGTGTCTAAGTGACAAACGCGCATCATTACACAGCCAGATACAACCAAAGGTGCAGTAGCAAAACCAAACTCTTCTGCTCCTAATAAAGCAGCAATTAATACATCTCGACCAGTCTTCATTTGGCCATCAACTTGCACAACAATTCGATCGCGCAAACCATTTAGCATCAAGGTTTGTTGTGTCTCAGCTAGTCCTAACTCCCATGGTGCGCCTGCATGTTTTAATGATGTAAGTGGTGATGCACCAGTTCCACCATCATGGCCAGAAATAAGAACAACATCAGCATGTGCTTTGCTCACACCTGCTGCAACTGTGCCAACACCTACTTCAGCAACTAACTTCACATGTACCCGTGCATTCTTATTTGCATTCTTCAGATCATGAATTAATTGAGCTAGATCTTCAATGGAGTAAATATCATGGTGTGGCGGCGGCGAAATTAAGCCAACACCAGGTGTTGAGTACCTAACTTTTGCAATCCATGGATACACCTTGTTGCCAGGTAATTGCCCACCTTCACCCGGCTTGGCTCCTTGTGCCATCTTTATCTGAATATCATCAGCGTTTACTAAGTACTCACTTGTAACACCAAACCTGCCACTTGCTACCTGCTTAATCGCCGAGCGACGGGAATCTCCATTGCTATCAGGAGTATTACGGGCAGGATCCTCTCCACCTTCACCAGTATTTGATTTACCACCAATTCGGTTCATTGCAATCGCTAAAGTTTCGTGCGCTTCTTGAGAAATTGATCCATAAGACATAGCACCGGTGGCAAACCGTTTTAAGATTTCCGAAATTGGTTCAACCTCATCAATTGAGATTGGTTTTCTAACTCCTTCTTTGAAATCAAATAGACCACGCAATGTCATTAACCTACGAGATTGGTCATCAACTCTGCTGGTATAACGTTTGAAAACATCAAACCGTTTGGCACGGGTTGCGTGCTGCAAAGTAAAGACAGTCTCTGGATCAAAAAGATGTGGTTCACCTTCACGACGCCATTGATACTCTCCACCAATTTGAAGTCGCTTTGCACCTGGAATTTCACCACCGGGTGGATAAGCAATATGGTGTCTCTTAATTGTTTCTTGGGCGATTATTTCAATATCAACGCCGCCTAATCTTGAAGTTACGCCAACAAAATACTCATCAACTATCGCCTTTGATAAACCAATAGCTTCAAATATTTGAGCGCCGGTATAGGAAGCAATAGTTGATACACCCATCTTGGACATAACTTTTAATACACCCTTACCAAGAGATTTTATTAAATTCCTTACTGCCTTCTCTGGTGTAATTCCAGTAATAACTCCCTGGCGAACTAAATCCTCCGCACTTTCCATAGCTAAATACGGATTAACAGCTGCTGCTCCAAAGCCAATTAATAATGCAACATGGTGAACTTCTCGTACCTCACCACTTTCAATTACTAATCCAACTTTTGTTCGAGTTTTTTCTCGAATCAAATGGTGGTGGACTGCAGAGGTCAAAAGTAGGGAAGGTATCGGAGCATTTTCAGCGTCACCATCACGATCAGATAAAACAATAATTCTTGCGCCTTCTTCAATCGCTTTGGAAACTTCTTTTCGTATCACTTCAATCCGAGCTATCAAAGATTTTCCGCCGCCTGCAATTGGAAAGAGGCCGCGTACGACGTGGCATGCAAAACCAGGTTGATCACCATCGGCGTTAACATTAATTATCTTTGCTAGCTCATCATTATCAATTACAGGAAATTGCAAGGAAATTTGTCGGCATGATGAAGGCCCTGGATCTAACAAATTATGTTCAGGTCCAATTGATCCCCCGAGAGAAGTTACTAACTCTTCTCGAATTGCATCTAATGGTGGATTGGTGACTTGCGCAAATAGCTGCGCAAAGTAATCAAATAGCAATCTAGATTTATCAGATAAGGCAGCGATTGGAGTATCAGTTCCCATAGATCCCAATGGTTCTGCACCATTTTTTGCCATTGGGGTGATAATTATTCGAATCTCTTCTTCGGTATATCCAAATGCTCTTTGCCGGCGCACAACTGAAGAGTGCGGATAAACAATATGTTCTCTAGCAGGTAGGTCACTTAATCGAACTAAACCACCCTGTAACCAATCAGCGTATGGCGCAGAGGTTGCAAGTGAATCTTTAATTTCATCATCTTCAATTATTCGACCAGCCTCAATATCTACCAAAAACATTTTGCCTGGCTGAAGTCTTCCCTTTCGCATAATTTTCTCTGGAGCAAAATCCAATACTCCAACCTCACTTGCTAAAACCACTAACCCATCATCTGTAACCCAAAATCTTGATGGACGCAATCCATTTCTGTCTAATACCGCACCAACTTGTTTGCCATCGGTGAAGGTAACGCAAGCCGGACCATCCCAAGGTTCCATCAGTGTTGAGTGGAATGCATAAAAATCTTTACGCTCTTGTGACATCGTTGCATGATTTTCCCAAGCTTCAGGGATCATCATTAGTATTGAGTGCGGAAGTGATCTGCCACCTAAATACAACAGTTCTAATACTTCATCAAATGAAGCGGAATCACTGCCGGAGTTATTTACAATCGGAAATAATCGTTTTAAATCACCTGGGATTAAATCACTTTCAAGTAATGTTTCGCGCGCTCTCATCCAATTGCGATTTCCTTTAACGGTGTTAATTTCTCCATTATGTGCAATGTACCGATATGGATGTGCCAATGGCCAAGAAGGAAATGTGTTTGTTGAAAATCTTGAATGCACAAGAGCTAATGATGATTCAACTAGTGGATTAGAAAGATCAGGGAAAAACTCTTCAAGTTGGCCAGTAGTTAACATGCCTTTATAGACAATAGTTCTAGAGGAAAGTGATGGAATATAAATCGGCATTGTGTGTTCAATCCGCTTACGAAGGCAAAATGCCAGTCGTTCTAAAATTAAATCCGACTCATTATTTTTGCCGGAAATAAATATCTGCTTAAAATCTGGCATAACCGACAATGCAGTCTTACCCAAAGATTTAGAATCGATTGGAAGATCACGCCAACCAATAATCTCCAAGCCCTCTTCATTTGCAATCTGCTCGATAGACTTTCGGTATCCCTCTTCACCAGAATTAATGAAAAATACTCCAGTCGCATACTTGCCTGCATCTGGCAGATTAAAATCAACAACTGATCGATAGAATTTATCTGGTATCTGAATTAGTATTCCGGCTCCATCGCCGCTATCTGGTTCAGCACCAGAAGCACCACGATGCTCTAAATTCCTCAGTGCGGTAAGCGCTTTAGCAACAATTTCATGAGTTGGTAATTTATTTAAAGTTGCGACCATGGCAACACCACAAGCATCATGCTCATTGGCAGGGTCATACAACCCAACTGCATTTGGGGTGGTAGAAAAAAGACTTCTATTTTCCAATTTGAAAGGCCGCTCCCGTTAAAGGGTCGGGACGACAATGGCCCAACTTCTACTTATATCTAGCGAAATTGTATCAGGAGAATTAAATCCCAGTCAGCCCCACCAGCCAACCAATTCCGGCAGTAATTGCCAAACCTAGGGATCCGCCCATGAAGATTCGAATAATTGTTTTTGGGATAGGAGAAGCAGCAATCTTTGCGCTGATAAAGCCAGCAGCCAACAATCCCAGGGCTGTAAAGAGGAGGATCAAGTTAACTTGATTTGATGACGAAACTAATGCTCCGATTAATGGAACAACGCCACCTGCTGTGAAAGCTATTGCAGATGCGATTGCTGCCTGAACTGGCCTAGCTCTTGTATGGTCGAAGTGACCTAGTTCATCTCTTAAATGCGCTTCTAATGCATCTTTATTGTGCATTGCAGTTACAACCTCTTTAGCTAAATTTTCATTTAAACCGCGGTTCATATAAATATGGACGAGTTCGTCAAATTCACCTTCAGGATCAGTTGCCAATTGACTAATTTCAATTTCTCGATCAGCAGCTTCAATATCATTTTGTGATTTAACTGAAACATACTCACCTACTGCCATCGACATCGCGCCAGCAGCGATTCCAGCAAGACCAGCAGTCACCAAAAAATCACTTTTGTTGGCAGCTGCAATTCCAATCATCAAACTTGATGTTGAAACTAAGCCATCATTTGCGCCAAGTACTGCAGCCCGAAGCCAACCGGCCCGATTCGCTCGGTGGTCTAAATTTCGCATTTGTACTTCTTCTAAACCCATTAATGAATTCTAACTTGCCGCTTGATTATCACTTGTGTTGCCACGACGAGCACTTTTAAATAAATAAGTAGCCGATCCGGCCAAAACAAAGAGACAAACCCATATATTCAAGCGCAACCCTAAAATGTAATTTGCTTCATCAATTCTAAGTGCCTCAATCCATAGCCTGCCAGCGGAATAGCCAAATACATAGAGCGCAAAAATATCTCCTTTATTCGTTATGACTCGACTAAGTAGCCCTGGCAATTTAATTAGCAAAAATCCGATAAATAAACACCAAAGTAATTCATATAGAAATGTTGGATGAAATTTCAAAAATTCTTCATAGCCATCTGGTCGTTTAAAAGGTCTAATTTCAATACCCCATGGAAGGTTTGTGGGTCTGCCAAATACCTCTTGATTAAAGTAATTTCCTACTCGGCCAATGGCTTGTGCAAAAATTACTCCAGGCGCCAATGAATCTAAAAATTGACTAAATTTTAAAGTTGTTTTATGAGTTTTGAAATAAGCATATGCACCAATTGCACCGAGTGAAATTGCTCCCCAAATACCTAATCCACCTTCCCAAATGCGGAATGCATCAACTGGGTTACCGCTTTCACCAAAGTATTTTTGAGGAGAGGAAATTACATGATAAATACGCCCGCCAATAATTCCAAAAGGTACGGCCCAGATTGCAGCCTCGGACACATCTTCTGGATTACCTCCAAGACCTGAGTAGCGTCGACGGCCTAACCAAATAGCAATAGCAATTCCAGCAATGATGCACAGTGCGTAATAATGAATAGTTACCGGCCCTAGCGATAATTGTGAAGAGCTAGGGCTCGGAATAAGTTTAATCATTGATGTTAAGCAGAAAAACTACTTAACTCCGCCAGCCGCTAATGCTGCTCTGAATTTGACCGGATCTCCATACTCATTATTCTCTTTACTACGATCTAATTCCTTGCCATTAACAAAAATTGTTGGAGTTCCATTTACATCCGCTTTAGCAGTTGCAGTTGCAACATTTCCAGTCCAATTTACATAGCTTCCATCTTTAATACACGTTTCGAATTTTGCAGAGTTAATGCCAATAGATTTACCAATATTCAGCAGAGCATCACCTTGCCATTTTCCTGAGTTCTCCTCTGCGGATTGATCTTGGAATAAAGCAAGATTCATTGCCATAAATTCATTTTCATCAGCTGCGCATGCTGCGGCATTTGCTGCCAAAATTGATTCTGGGCCGATAAATGTCATAGGGTGAAAAACAACTTTTGCCTTATTCTGGGCAATAACTTCATTCAAATATCCACCATTTATTATCTCAAATGCCCTACAAGCTGGGCACTGGTAATCTACATAAACATCAATTGTTGGCTTAGTATTTGGATTTAATACGATTCCATAGCCATCATCAGCAGAGACCGAAGCTGGGACTGCTGCTGTTGTACTGGAGCGGTTACTAATTAACGAGAAAACAACTCCTACTACAACAATAAATGAGACCATCACTATTACTAAGTTGCGAGTTCCCTTATCGCCGCCATTATTTGCTGCCATGCTTTTCTCCTTTGCTTTACCGGACTGTTTTCCTATTTGTCTAAACTAAATCTACCCTTTGGATAGAAATACAGGTAAATTCCCAACATAAGTAAGCCTATGTCCCTAATAATTTCAGATAAATACTTAGTGTCCTCTGGGTTGATAGCACCCCCACCGCCAAAACAACCACAATCAATGCTTAAGCCCCTAGCCCATGCCTGACTGATCGCAATAATAAATGCCAACATTGTGATCGCACCGATTAATCCAGAAATTCTTACCAGGGCCCCAGTTATAAGTAGTAATCCAACTCCAATTTCAACCCAAGGCAATGTGTAGCCTAAAAAATTAGCAAGTGATACCGGAAGAAGTTCATAAGCTCTAACCGCCATGGCAGATTTTTGTAAATTACCAATTTTAAGAGCACCAGCTGCTAACAAAACTCCTCCCAAAATTAATCTAGCAAATAATGTTAACCACGGTTGAGCAACTTTAAATTTATCGCCCATCTCTTACTCCTTCAGATAAAGATTGCGCTAGCTTCTTTACTTTCTTTAGGCCAGATCTGCCAGCACCATGTTCTTGAATAATCTTGATAAAAGCAGAGCCAACAATCACGCCATCAGCGTAAGATGCAACAACCTTTGCTTGCTCCTTTGTAGAAACTCCTAACCCAACCGCAACTGGAGTGTTACTAGTAGACCTAATTCGACTTACAAGTGAACTCGCGTTTGCAGAAACAGCATCCCTAGTTCCAGTAACCCCCATCAAACTTGCAGCGTATATAAACCCAGAGCATTCTGAAGTAACTTTAGCTAAACGATCACTAGTAGTACTAGGCGCAACAACATAAATTCTATTAAGTAGATTTTTATCTGATTCTGCTCGCCATGTTTCAGATTCTTCAACAGTTAAATCAGGTGTTATGACCCCAGATCCTTTTGCACTTAAAATTGCTTCAGCAAATTTTGCAACACCATATTTTTCAATTGGGCTCCAGTAACTCATAACAACTGAAGGAGCACCATATGCAACACTAGTTTTAAGTAAATTAAATACCTCATCAACGCCAACACCATTTTTAATTGCCTGCTCAGATGCAGCTTGGATTACTGGTCCATCCATAACTGGATCAGAGTATGGGTAGCCAATCTCAATTGCATCAACTCCCCCATCAATCATCGATTTAATTATCTCTATCGATTCCTTTTGGGTTGGAAAGCCTGCTGGCAAATAACCTATTAACGCAGCTCGATTTTCATTCTTTGTTTTAATAAAAAGATCATCAAGCGCAGTGGGCATTAAAGTGGTAATCCAAAGTACTCAGCCGCTGTTTGTACATCTTTGTCGCCACGGCCAGAGAGATTAATTAGAAGTGTTGCATCCTTGCCAAGCTCAGTACCAATCTCAAGTGCACCGGCTAGTGCATGCGCTGTCTCAATCGCAGGAATAATTCCTTCTGATTTACATAATAATGAAAACGCATACATTGCTTGATCGTCAGTAACTGCGCGATATTCTGCTCTACCAATGTCATTTAAATAAGCATGCTCTGGACCAACCCCTGGATAATCTAAACCAGCAGAGATTGAGTGAGATTCGACTGTTTGACCATCTTTATCTTGTAATACATATGATCGTGTTCCGTGTAGTACGCCAGGAGTTCCACCAGAAATGGTTGCTGCGTGGAAACCAGTCTCAACACCTTTGCCGCCAGCCTCAAGTCCAATTAATCGAACATTCTTATCATCGATAAATGGATGAAATATTCCAATTGCATTTGAACCGCCGCCAACACATGCCAGAACAGCATCTGGAAGCTTGCCGGTTAACTCAAGCACCTGTGCACGTGCTTCAACACCAATAATTCTCTGAAAATCTCTAACCATTGTTGGGAAAGGGTGAGGACCAGCCACTGTTCCTAATAGGTAATGAGTGGTTTCAACATTTGTTACCCAATCGCGCATGGCCTCATTAATTGCATCTTTCAAAGTCTTAGATCCCTGTGTTACTGGCACAACTGTTGCGCCAAGTAATTTCATTCTTGCAACATTTAATGCTTGCCGCTTAGTGTCAGATTCACCCATATAAACAACACATTCCAAGCCAAACAAGGCCGCTGCTGTTGCAGATGCAACACCGTGTTGGCCTGCGCCAGTTTCAGCAATAATTCTTCTTTTACCCATTCGCTTAGTTAATAATGCTTGACCTAATACATTGTTAATTTTATGACTACCTGTGTGATTTAAATCTTCACGCTTTAATAAAATTCGTGCACCACCTGCATATTCAGAAAATCTTTTTGCATCAGTTAAAATACTTGGTCTACCGGAATAAGTCTTATGTAATTCATTTAACTCTGCTTGAAAAGATGAATCAGATTGCGCAGCGAGATGAGCCGCAGCTAATTCATCAAGTGCTGCAATTAAGGCTTCTGGAACAAATCTTCCACCATAAGGACCAAAGTGACCCAAAATAGATGAGTCCATGCTTTGCGTATTCTTGCTTTGTGTCATGGATAGAGTTTATTGCATCCTCAACGATTGAGCAGATCATTTATCGTATGAATTGGGTTACCTGCCTTAACGAGAGTCTCGCCGATCAAAACTGCATTTGCGCCCAAGGATTGCACAAATTGGACCTGCGAGCGTTGGCTAATACCAGACTCTGCAACCTTTATAACTGAATCTGGGAGTTGCGGCAAAATTAATTCAAAATTTTTCTCATCCACTTCAAGTGTTTTTAAATTACGCGAGTTAACGCCAATTATTTTCGAGCCAATCTCTACAGCGCGCTCTGCCTCTTCTACATTATGAACTTCCACTAAAACATCCATACCGAGCTCGGTAGCTAATTGATAAAAGTCGGTAAGTTGTGATTTTGATAATCCAGCAACAATTAACAGCATTAGATCTGCGCCAAGTATTCTTGATTCATAAACTTGAAACTCTGTAACAATGAAATCTTTTCGCAAAACTGGAATATCTATCGCAGCTCGGATTGAAATTAGATCTGAAATACTTCCCTTAAACCGGCGCTCTTCAGTTAATACACTTATGACATCAGCTCCGCCCTCTTGATAATTTTTTGCCAGGGAAACTGGATCAGTAATTGCAGCTAACTCACCCTTGCTTGGTGAAGATCTTTTCACCTCAGCAATTAATCGCATTGGCTCTCTACTTAACGCGGCGTAAGCATCTCTCAATTTTGGTGCTGATTGAAGTTGTTCACGAAGTTGTGAGATTGGGACAATGCGTTTTTGAACATCCTCTAAGACACCCTCGATAATAGAATTTAGAATATTCGAATCACTCATCAGTTGGATCATTCCCTTCTGAAAGTGCGTTCCATTTATTTTTGGGCTTTAATTTATATTTATCTGAATTAGCTTTCTTACTTAATCTAATTATTAAATATGTAGCTAATCCAACCAATACTAAACTGCCGAAGAGGGAATTTCTCATTTTCTAGCAACCATTAAGTTGGCAGTGGCAACAGCGCCTAAAACTGCAGCCGCCTTATTTATGCACTCTTGATTTTCAGATACCGGATCTGAGTCAGCCACAATTCCAGCTCCAGCTTGCACATAAGCAATCTGATTTTTAATAACTGCAGTTCTAATTGCAATACAAGTATCAATATTGCCCGTGAAGTCTAGGTAGCCAATTGTGCCGCCATAGATGCCACGTTTGGTTGGTTCATTTTCTTCAATAATCTCCATAGCTCGTGGCTTTGGTGCGCCAGATAATGTGCCAGCTGGAAATACTGAAAACAATGCT
>Ga0209135_1000182_pt1 | contig 22239 bp, 35 predicted proteins | sample LauGreSBDMM110SD_4_FD_187570 | JGI IMG/M metagenome (GOLD analysis project Ga0209135, IMG submission 187570) | Freshwater lake microbial communities from Lake Michigan, USA - Su13.BD.MM110.SD (SPAdes) (version 3) | ecosystem: Environmental > Aquatic > Freshwater > Lake | place: Lake Michigan... | reverse complement strand
GTAAACTGATTTTGCTTTTCCTGCCATTGTTGCACCGCTTTCGTATAGTTTAGATTATACGTATAGTATAACATCAGTTGGCTAGAATGTCAAGCCCATTTCATGGCAAACATGGTGGCATCTTGCTCATTTTGGAAATACCACGCTCGCCCATTTGGATCGCTGAGATCACGAAACTTGCTTTGGCAGTTTTCCAGACACCAGGTAAGTTTCTCTGCAAAGTCCTCGTCTCTGAGCACGATCACATGATAAGTGTCCAATAACTGCATCAATCTTTGATCAACCTTGAGATGCTCTTCTGCTCTCTGAGCTCTTAGAATGGTAGGAGTTGGGTTCGGATCTATCACTTACCGTGCCTCAGCATGTACTCTGTGAGTCTAGCACCTGACAGTTTGGCTCGAATCTCAAATCGGTAGCCATATTGCAGTTGATCTGGAATCCTGTGCCAACAGGGAGTTTCTACAGCATTTTTCATGATCCACGCACCCAATTCACTTTGTTGCCATTGCCAAAGTGGTTCTGCAGCATATAGATCCGGATCCTCAACATCGCCCATGGTAAACTCATGTACTACTATCTCTCGTACTTCCTCTACTTGATCGTTGATTATCATATACCTATATGTATCTTTTCTAGGTCCACGACCTAGATAACCTCGAGCGGGTTCAAATTGATACCCTTTGGTTTTTATTATTGCCATTATGACCACTTCAATATAAACATCAGTTTATCTTGTTCTTCAACAAAATGAAATATGTACTTGTCGTGATCGTTACGGCCTGCCCAAAACATAGTCCATGCACCGTCAGTGTCGCCTATGGCTTGCCATCGTTTACCAAACTGCGTTAAACACCAGGCACCAGCATCTCTGTATTTTTTAGCATCAATGAGAATACTGTGTTCTAGTTTTCTAAATTCTCTACGGCCTCTGCGTCTTTGCGATGAGTTCATTGCCACCTTAGAGTAAAATTCACAGCATCTACCTCAGATTCAAAGATAAAGTCTGCGCCTCTTCTTTCAAAGGCATGCTTGCAGTGTTCTGCTAACCAATATGTGATATCCACGGCATGATTATTATCTGTAAATCTATCCAAATTTACTCTGCGCCAACCCAACGATTTGAGCATGCCCCACATGACTTCTCGATCTATTTCACTCTGCATCTTTGTGCCGAGTTCATCTAAGATTTCTTTTTCTAGATTTTTCATCGCCATTTCATCACAAACATTAATTGATCTGCTTGATCGCGGAACCAAAACTTGCGATTATTCGTGTACCAACGCATGGCTGGTTCGGGAGCTGCTTTTTCTCCCCAAATGCTGCCTGTGGTTGTACCAAATGCTTCCATGCACCACAGTTCCATTTTTGGCCAAGAACCGCCCACTGGTTCTATGCAGTAATAACGACTGCCGTAGACTATGCCTTCACTGAGTTTTAATTCCTCAACTGGACGATGATGTATGTCGTCCCATAGCCGCAGAAAGGCTTGATTAGTTAACTGACTCTTACCTAGTTGTCGGCCTGAAATTATCATACGTTACCTCTTCCGCCAAATTTTAACATAAACATCATAGCATCGTAGTCATCAGTGAACTGAAAGTACAGTGCGTGATAGTGTTCTTCACGCCATAGATCTTTGCAGTTGTTGATGCACCAAGAAGCCATTTCTTCAATTTGATTGCGTGTGATGTTATCAAAGTTCACACGATAGGGATAAACTGTTCTAACTCGTGTTGCTAGGATCTCGTTGAGAGAACCAATTTTAATCTTGTCCGTTACCATATCTTAATAGAAACATTGTGCGTTTTTGTTCGTCATAAAAATCTAATCGAACAGTGGTCACATGTTGTTTGCCTTCATACCATCCGCCTGGTTCCATGTAAAACCAGTCATCTTTATCTTGTGGACGTCTTACATAATCAGGATCTTTGACATATTCCTGATGTGCTCTTACAGTAAACCCTAATACCGCTTTCATCTTTTCTCGTGAAAGGTAAACGCTGGGCTTTTCACGGGATTTAATTTTCTCAAGAATAACATCCCAAGCACCAGGCGTCATAACTATAGGCTTGCTCATTTCCAAGTTCTATGATCTTCAGCCACCCACTCTACACCATCATACTCACCAATGTGCCACAACACATCTCCGGGTATTTCTACTATCTTGAGTTTGGCGTGGCCACTGCTGGCAGAAGATCCCAGTTCCTTGACTATCTTGACCAGATAGGGATCGTCTCTAGCCACGTCACGATCGTACCAACCGGGATCTGTGATACCAGCCAGCTTCTTGTATTCGTCACGAGCGTGATCGCTGAGACCGAATCCGCCGTAGCAGTCATTGATTACCACATGCCGAACACCAGTCTTGAGATCTTGCATGAATTTCTCAGCTTCTATAGTCATTATCGATCTTTCTTTTTCTTCTTCTTTTTCTTTTCTACAGGAAATGGAATGTCATTCAACATGCGATGTTGATCGATTGCTTCTTGTAGGGCAATTTCTACAAGCTCGTTGAATGTGATATCACGATTGTGCGCAATCTTCATATACTCCAACAATTCTGCATCATCAAAGTTTACTTCAATCTGTACACGGGTGTCGTATTCTTCACCGTCTCGGATAGCCAAGCCTTTTTGGATAAAGTCATCGTCTACGTCGAGATCAATATAGTCCACATCATCCCAGGCGTTGTTGATTTCTATGCCCCGACTGTTGCTTTCGTGCTCGTGAGCAGATTTAAATTCTGGATTAATCAAACGATATGCACGATTGCGAACATAGTCATGTGCTTGAACTTCATAGACAGTCTGTGTCTTGGTGTCAAAGACCACTGTGAAGCTGTGACCGTCCTGATCACCGTTCCAAGAGTCCAACATGTGAACATTATGTCCGTAGCACTTCCAACCATAGTCACTGCCTTCAGTGATACGATAATCTACCAGTTCCATCCATTCTTTAAGAGTGATCATTTGAATTCCTTTGCATCAAAAATCAGTGCTGCACCCAGCACAATAAAACACACACCACTCAAAGTGTTGCCTTGCGCAACACCTAGAATGCCATTCAGCACATTAATGCCGCCAATAGAGTAACCAATCGTTTGACGGTTACGTCCAAACCATTCCATCCATTCTTTAAGAGTAATCATGTTAATCCTTTCATTTGATGAGTTATTATAACACTAATCTTTTGTTTTGTCAACTTGTTTCTGAGATTCAAACTCAGGTTCTTTGGAATCATCTGCAATGGCAAAACGGATTTTTGGGTAAAGACTTTCATTTCGCATGAACACCACGGTCACTGGTTTCCAAAATTTGTGCATTAAATTGTTGATCAATATCGCCCCAGCAACCAAGACCAAACAGCCCAGTGCAAATAAAATACTACCCGTTAGCCAATTAGTCATTTCTTGTATAATCATTTTGGCATCTCGTAAGTTTGAGCAAAGATATCTTTCTTCACTACACCGTAATCGCCTGGGGCATGCCGTACAATATAGTCCTCGCCTGACTTGTAATTCAAATCGCCCCACGATGCTTTAACTACGCCATCGTGATCTGCAAGTTTAGCAATCTTATCAATCTTCTTAGGGGTAGCAGTGTCATCTTTGTTGTCATTGTATTTGCTACGGAAGTTATCGGGATCCAACGGCCAAAATTCTCCTTTAGGACCCGGCCCCATGATATAGTGACCAGCTCGATGTTCCACTGGGCCTTCTAATGTTTTTGTAACACCATCACTGTCAGCAATGGTATAAGGCACAGGCTTGTTGAGTTTATATGTTTCAAAACTCCCTTTCTTAAACCAATCGTCAGTGATACCTTCCATTGATTCTACGATGTTGATAAATTCTTTAATCATTTTGTTTTTCCTTTGTAAGTTCACACATCAACATAAAATGATCGTAGGCTTTACGAACACCTTCATGCTTCATCAATTTGTCAGCTTCTTCCTGCATGGCTTGGATGCCGGCTTCTGCATGATCCCTAGCACTGCCATAGGTCAACGGACATAATTCATCACCGAGCTCTTTTGCCAACTTCTCCCAAGCCTTTTTTTGACCGGGAGTAATTGGAGTTCGTTGCGGGCGCATTTCGCTGGCCTTGCTAATGGCTCGACATATAGCATCTTCAGCCACACGTCCGGCTGCAATCATAGCAGCGTAATTAGGATCAATGTTATACCGGCGGCTTTGACCGCCTGGATACACCATCAAAAGGTGTGTGCCCTTGGAGTAACTGTCCATGAAGTCGCCGTCGTACTCTTGCACAGGCACATACCTACGTCCACGTTTTTCGTAATAGATCTTTTTCATATCATGCTTTCAATAACTTTTAATTAACCCTGCATTGTTAGTAATAAATTTTCCAAATTGTTCATGAAACTGATCAAAAGTTTTTAGCCTATCTGGATCCAACGGTAAACTGTAGGTACTCAACCAAGTCTTAAGGATTCTCACTGACTGCTCTTTATCAAACAGATACATAATAGTCGATAAATGTTTGTCTGCTGTAGAATTCATAGACTTGTATCTTTTTCTTTTACCTTGATTTAGTACCGCAAGTAGATCCTTTCCGGATTCGTGAGCATACCAATCAGGTCCTTTGAGTAGAGCCACAAGCCTTTGGTGTTCTGACATCATATCTCCTCTACTTTCTAGTACAGTACTGGTTCAACTGTAGACTCGCTACGAAGAGTCAACATGATTTCTTCTTGCTCTGTGTGGATCAAACCATATTGTTCGAGTATGGCTCTGCGATGGCCTTCAGGTAGACGACACCACTCACTAACTCGGTTGTAGGTGCTGTAAGCTTCTGGAGGCATGCAATCATTGATCCAACCCACTAGGCATTTCAGTGCTTCCACAGTGTTGCTGGGATGACTTGATTGTATGGCCGCAAAGAAATCATTGGCCAATAGCGCAGTAAAGAACCCGCCAGGCTCGTAGCCATAGACCAAATAGTTGGCCATGGGGTCAGCAAAGTCACGAGGAACATCCCACTTAGAGAATGTTTCGTACAATCGGTTCCGGCTGTAAACAGTGATGTTCATACTTCAACTACTTTCTCTGGATCCCATCCAGTGTCTTCACTAAATCCATATTCCTGATGATAACCGCGAGGGTTACAAACAACACGAGTTTCACCAATGACATAATCAAATGGATGATGTGTGTGTCCATGTGTCCACAGTTTGATCTGTGGGCGATCCAACATGACTTCTTCTAGGCTGCTGTGATAAGCACCGTTCATGAGATATTCTGACTTGTACTCATCAGCCACACTTTGGAAGCTGGGGCTGTGATGTCCCACAACCACACACCGCTTGTCCTTGTTCTCATCAACCACATGTTTGATATAGTCCAAGGTCATTTTGTGACGTTCGCAGGTGTCTGCAGGCTTGAGTTTGCGGTACCCTGCCTGGTCATTGTTGATGGCACGATAGTCCATCATCATGTCGCGAACGGCATGCAGAGTCAACGGATCAAACTTGTTCATGTCAGTCCATAATGTGCCACCCACAAACACCACATCATCGATGACCTTGGTATCACGCTCTAACATATAAATGTTTTCGTGAACACCACAGGCAGCTCGCATAGCGTCAATGCTTTCAAACCAGCGTCCATCGCTGTAGAATTCGTGATTGCCCATGATATAGATCACGTGAGGAAACTGAAAGCTCACACGCTTCAAGAAATCACGGAATCGAATGCCATATTCGCTTTCGGGTTTATGTACCTTTGAAGCAACCATGATATCACCGCCAAGGATCAACACATCAGCATTATTGGTGTTTTTAATGTTGATGTCTGAAAATTCTAGGTGTAAATCGGATACAATTTGGATACGCATTTTTGGCTCACTATCTTTAATATATGTACATTATAGCATCACTTTAATTATCTGTCAATCGGTTAAATACTCATATTACACAACCCGGGGGCGAAACAATGGGCGATATTTTCAAAATAATTGGTGATCTAGGCATGCCCGTGGCTGCGGCACTTGCCGGCGGCTACTTTGTATACTTAACTATTAAACTGTTGCTACAGGGCGTACTAGGCTCAATCAAAGGCATGGCTGGAATCATCACAGCACTTGACAATCGTGTAAAAACCATGAATCACGATGTTATACGTATTGATACCATCGTATCAAATGCACTGGGCCTTAAACCTGACACCGATCGTATTGCACGAGCCGACGGCAAGAATGATGCGAGACGCGATTGATGAAACATTACGATTATGAATGGGATTTGAATCCAGGTGGAATAATTTTAGATCCAGAACTTAACATAGACAAACTAGGCTGGCGACATGGTGACATGTTTAAAGTTACCAATATTGATGGTCGTGCTATGTTAGTTAAACTAGATCCGCTGGTTAAATTTATTGAGGAGGGATTACGAAATGAAACAAGCAATTTGGAATGATATAGATCTAATCAAAGGTGCTGCGTACGGCAGCATTATTGGTTTTATAATTGGAGTTATGGTAGGCTACGAATGGGCGTGGCAACCTGTTGTAACCGTATTTAAACCATTAATAGGATAACATCATGGATGTAGTCATGTTAGTCAACAAATATGGATTTCCAATTGTCATGGCAGTTGGCATGGGCTTTATCATCAAATACGTTTGGGAATGGGCCACCAAAGAAGTCAAGCCTGTTATCAGCGATGCCAATGCAGTGTTGATTGCCCTTATCGATCGTATCCGCATGTTGGACAACGATCTAATTCGATTAAATCAAAAGGTCAATACAGTGTTGCACCTGCGTGGTAAGATGATCGAAAGTGATCGTGTTATGGAAACAGCCCTAGTGGAGGCACAGGCCAACAAAAAGTTCCACGAAGCCATGGACGAAGCAGATAAGATTGCCGATAAGAAGTAATTATTTTTCGTGAGCCACAAACTCGCCCTGCCAGTCATCGCCTAGGTCTTGTTGTTTCATAAAGTCGCAGCGTTCAATCCACATTTTATAGTACTTGTCCATCTGTCCGCCAAAGGTTCCTTTCATCTTAGCACACATGGCAGCAGCTTCATCAAACTGTTTCTGACGATACAAATCATGCATGACATCGTGTGCTATCTTGTCTCTAGTATAATCCACACCCCTAGTACGTAACACTGTATAGATCAAGTCCGCTACAGTCTTACCTTTTGGTTGTAAATTATCTAACAGCAAATAGAAGAAGTCGTCTTTGGTACGATTGTATGTTTCTGCTCCAACAATGGCCAACACACCGTAGGCCTTGCAACGTGCTTCTAAGCGAGCGGCTGTGCTTACCATGTCCCCTAAGATGTCATAGCTGTGTCGTTCTGTGCTTCCCATTTCACCAATAAAGCCAATACCTGTATTACAACCCCAACCCATTGCGGCTGGTGGCAATCCCTGTGCTTCCATTATCTTGGTATACTCGTCTACAGCATCCAACATTTCTAAGCCAACAGCAACAATAGTGCGGGCATGATTTGGATCTTCAATAGGAGCACCATGTATGTGCATGGAGGCATCGCCTACATATTTGATAACCATGCCCTTGTTGTCCAACATGGGCTGGCTAATAGCATCCATGTAACCGTTCATGTACTTGCCTAGTCCAGCAACGTCATCACCATAGTGTTCACCAATAGGAGTAAAGCCACGTAGGTCACTGAACATAACTGATACGTCTTTGCGTACACCACGCTTGATCAAGTCTGGATCTTTTTGTAGTAGTTCTACTACTTCTTTAGAGCAGTAACCTGCGAACTGTTTCTTTATGGCTTGCTTTTGGAGGAACTCTGAAACAAACTTGACTCCATAGGCATGCAAAGCGACCAAGATTGTGCCAACTGCAAAGGCAGTAGCATCGAATAAGAATAAAAAGTTAGTGAAAGCGTACTGACTGCCAACGATACCGCCAACAACCAATACAACAACCGACGTAAGTCCAACATAAGTCCACCTCGTTAAAAATAATAGTAGTAATCCTGCAGCCAAGATAGCAATGATCTCTAGTCCATCTGCCCAGTCAGGACGTTGTATAACAACCCCGTTGGCCATGGTTGTTATAACTGCGGCCTGTAGTTGATGCGGAAACACTGCACCTACAGCAGTTGGCACCGGATTACTAATGCCTGCGGCGGTTGGGCCTACTACAACAATAGCACCTCCAAAGTCTTTAGGCAAGTCCATTAAACTGTATGACTTGTTTGTTTGACTCCAGTCAATCCATATACGACCAAGATTGTCTGTTGTAACAGGTCCGAACTTGGGTATACGCATTTTCTCAACGCCGCCTTCAACTAGTTTTACTTGGAAGGTAGAGTCACCTGCCGCAACTCTGAGAGTCTCTATGGCTATGCTGGGATACAGTTTTTCGTCAACTGACACAATCAACGGCATGCGTCGATTTACACCATCAACTTCGGGCAAGGTGTTTACTATGCCAACACCAGCCGCGGCATTTTCCAAACTTGACACGTTGGCAACAAGTCCGGGATATTGTACGATTTGATCCAACCACTCTGGTCCTAGTATTGCTGAGCCTGGCGCCCTAGGAGCATTCTTTGTTCGGTCACTAGGCACACTTGGAAGTATTACAGGATACTGTTTAAGAGCTGCGGCCAGATCGCGATCCCCGCCAGTACGATCGCGATCAGCCATAAGCACATTGAGCACAACAAGGCCAGCGTTGCGACGATAAAGATCTTCAATAATTTCAGCATAGTTAACCCTTGGTAATGGCCATTGGCCGTATTTGTCTAAGGCGGCTTCGTCTATATTAACTGTGACGATGTTATCTGGAGCAGGCACAGCTCTTGGTTGTGTGACCAATGTGTCAAAGTAGCGTAGTCTTACACTTTCTACAAAGCTAGGATCGGCGATTCTTATACTTGTAATAAGTGCCAATGTTATTAAGGCAGTCCAAGGACTTGTTAGGATTTTTTTCAACATCAATTATTTAACTAAATACCTCGGGGAGTAACTAACCAACAGGTGTTGGTTTTATAGGTCGTCAACACGGTATGCAAATACCCGGTCTATAGACAAAGCAGTGAGACCATAACTTTAAGGAAGATATGGAACTATTCACGCTCCAAGCCCTTTGGGCATTTCTCGCTATCATTTTGATAGACATTGTATTAGCTGGTGATAACGCTCTTGTTATCGGAATGGCAGCTAACAAATTACCAGACCATTTACGCAAGAAGGCGATCTTTTGGGGTACCTTTGGTGCCATTGCCATACGCTTTGTTTCAGTGGCAGCATTGACCTACTTGTTAATGATTCCAGGACTACGGGCCATTGGTGCAGCCGCACTGATATGGATCGGGTGGAAACTGGTATTTGATGCAGGTGAACACAACGTTGACGCCAAGGACACATTCTGGGGCGCTATCGGTACTATTGTTGTTGCTGATGCTGTCATGGGCATTGACAATGCACTAGGTATTGCCGCAGCTGCTGATGGTAATTTTGTATTGGTTATTGCTGGCTTGTTAATTTCAGTGCCAATTATTCTATTTGGTGCTACTATGGTCAGCAAGATTCTACAGCGTTGGCCTGACACTGTGTTCATTGGTAGCTTTGTGTTATTTGCTGTAGCAATGTTAATGCTGATGAAAGAACCATTAATGGCTGCATGGTGGTCAGGACTAGTACCTTGGGCAGCTGCCGTTGTACCTTGGGCATTTGCTCTAGTTGTTACGGCTGTTCAGTACAACAAGGCTCGATTAAATCTACACAAGAAGTTTTTGTTCAAGTCATAAAAAAAGCCCCTTGCGGGGCTTTTGAGGTGGGCTATGCCCGATAGTTATTATTAAAATCGCATAATGCCTCTGATAAACCAACTGTTGGTAGCTTGGCTATCTTTGGCTTGCCTGTTAGCATATACACCGATAGACTGATTTTTCTCAGGACTATAAGCAACGCCTGCCTCTGTGTTTGTAAATCCGTTTGTGGTTGCTGATACTTCGCCTGTTAATTTAACTTGGTCAATATCTTTGGATACACGGATACCTGCTTCGCCAAAACTAAAATTATTGTTAACACCTGCTACTGTTCTAGCACTTTGTATATCGCCTGCTTCTGTATAACCATTGCGAGTTGTACGTCCAACGGTATAACCAATGAACGGGCGAACATCTGCATTCGTTTCCTCTTTGATTGTAGGAGTATATACTCTGTTGCTGATCCACATGTCGGTGCCTTTGGTGGTTGATGAGTTGTTAAACACATTCTCAACTGTGCGATTAGAGTTGATATTATTTTTAGCATATCCTGCGTTTGTTGATATAATAACATCGTCTTCTGTGGTATAGATACTGTATACACCTACTGCTTCTTTGCTTTGTGAAGTATAGCTATCGCTGCCTGGCATCTTGGTGTTAACACGACTGTACTGAGCACCTAGTCTCCAGTTAGGATCTATTTGCTTGTCTCCGCCTACATTAAGCAAATCGCTTCTAGCACTGTATCCATTGCCCATTGCTGTCTGTAAGCCACCGCCTCTTAAAAAGAAGTTGCCTTCATCAGTTTTATAAACATCCATACGGAATGGATTCATATTTAAACTTTGATTGATGCCCATGTTTAAATCTGACAATTGATTTTGTTGATCAATACGTCCGCTAAAACTTTCGTCGGCTACCGATGTTGCTACACTGTTGCTAATAGTAACCGCAGTTGTGTTAGCACTGTCACTAGATGTAGAAGTGCCATCACTGTAGTTTGTAGTTGTTCTAACTTTGGTAACCAGTGTGCGTTCCATTGGAGTTGTTACATTAGTTGTTGTCTGTCTTGCAATAGTCTGTGTACTAGCAGATTCACTTGGTGTGTGATGTGCTAGACTTGCAGTAATCACTGGCAGTGTTACACTGGCTGCTGTTGTATCACTAACTGTGATAGTTGCTGTTGATGTGCTGGTAACAGTCGGTGCTGTTGGAGTTGACGCTGCTGATGTAGCGGAACCGACGTCAACTAATGTACCAAAACTACTGGTACCTGCTGTGCCACCACCTGCACCGCCATCAATCGCAGTGGTCGCTGCCCCAAATGCACTTGGTCCAAATATATAAGCATATCTGTAAGTTACGATATCACCGATGGCTAACCCTGAGCTATAAAAACCAATACCAACAGTGTAGTCGCCTCGTACAACATCCTGGCCACTTGTATTATTGTAATAGTCTGCAGCATTGTTTGACCATGTTGGACTAATACTGGTATTGGAGTTTGATGCCACAGAATACAAACCTAACGCATAACGTGAAGTTGTTGCTTCCGAGAACACCACGTTGGCTTTGGGAATGATTCCATATCCGCGAACATTGTCTGTTGCTGATGTATCGCCTGCTGCTGCTCTAGCATCGGGATCTGTGAAACGTGCAAAATATAATCCTGGCATTGCAATCTTAGCTTCAATGCGAGTATCGATATCTAGATATTGTTTTCCTGATGGTAAACTGTAAGTATGTTGTAGATTAAAATTACTATGACTTACTGCCCATACCGCTCCAGACGCTGTGGGTGTTCCTACCCATGCTCCACCTGTTACGTTAACAATCCCAGTATTGTTATTGTGATACTGGCCAATAAGGGTTCCACTACCATCTACAATTCTAACTGACCACCCTTCGAAAGGTGAACCGGGTGTTAGGTAATCGTATGACGAGTTGAAAGTACCAGTACCGGTTGAATCATATTGAATGCCAGGATTAGTGGTGCCGCCTGACCCTAAGGTACCTGCGGTTTCGTTTATCCCAATTTTGACATATTCATTTATTAATATTTCATTTCCTGCCATTGCCGACGCCGAAAGCATAGCGGCAACTATTGTTGCAATTAATTTTTGTTTCATTTTCGCTCCCCAACTTTATTATTGTTATAGGTGTTGGATATAATATATTTACAGTGGTATCACTGAAACATAAATGCTGAGTTAATTTTGTGTAACGATTATTGTGCTGGTGCTTCCTTTATTGATATTCTGTATGATGGTTTGTCCATCTTGTATTAGAGTATATGTAGCACTTCTTGATGTGTCAAACGTCACCACAGCATTGTGTGTGCCTGCTTTGTACAAGGTTACCTTGCTGGCATCATCGTTGAAATAATACAACAATCCTAGTGATTTGTTTGCCGCATATCCTGGTAGTACTGGTACGTCTAATTCGTCGCCGAGTAATGATGCATTTTGTCTGTCTAATTCATTCAATGCGTTATAAGCCAGCAAGTCAACGTTAAGGTCGTTTCGATCTAGTTCTCTATTGTTGTCCAACTTGTTTTCATCCAATGCTGAAAATTTTAATAGGTCAACATCTAACTTGTTAAAATCTAACACGCCTTTTTCTTTTTTACTATTGCCTGTTTGTGTATCATCTTGTACTTCTGGAGGTCTACTGATGATCAACATGTTGTTGATATTGGCTTGATCTAGTTTGACTATCACAGGCTGAGTGGGAGGCAAGTTAGCAGAACTTACCATTGTTGCTTGATAAGGCACATCTAATAATACCACACCTGCTAGACTGCTAACTTCAATTGCGCCTGTTACACAGCCCTTGCTGTCACAACTGGGTAATAGTATAACTAGGCTACGGCCCAGTTCGTCCACAGTCATTGAAAAATCTGTACCTCGTACGGCAATGGTAGCTGTGGGAGTTTTAATTGCTACTTGCTGTGGATTATTTTTGGCAATCTGCCCGCTGGCATAGCGAGCAGTGCCCATGGCCATATTTAAAGCCAATTTGCCTGTGCCTTTCTTTGGATCATACACAAAGTCATCTATGACCAGTTTGCTGTGTTCTGTGAGTTTTACTGTGGTCTTATCATCAAAGGTCAGTTCTGCCTTGCCTCGAGCAGTACTGACTGTATCGTTCATTTCTACACCTGTGTTTACGCTCGAAGGTATACTCTTCTTTTCACGTAGTATCTCAGTGGGTCCTGTTTGCTCAGTGACTTTGCCTACACCGGCAAAGACATTAATCGGACTGAGTAACGATAACGTTGTTATTAGAACCGTTGCTGGTAATAACCGCATTCTTGGTCAGTGCTCCGCTTTGTGTTAGTGTTACTGCATTGGCTGCACCGCTTACACCGCTACCAGAAACTGTTATTTCACCTGAATGTAGTCCTGCGCCCGTTGCGGTATGTGTCACATTGTTCCAATTTCCGTTGATGGCAATTGTACTTTTCACAACACCGCCAGTCAACATCTGTATTGTGTTGTTGCTATTACCTGTGATTTGAGAGCTAATTGTGCTGGCATTACAGCTAGCACTCAACGCCGTACCGCATCCAATAGTTTGAGTATTACTACTACCGTCAGCTGACACTACCACAGTGCTTCCAGTGCCGGGATTATTAATAATGAGGCTAGCAATGTTACCACTACCGATCTGACTTACGGTCACATCATTGAGATCGCCTAAAATTAATGCTGGATCGTCAACGAGTCCAAGGCCGCCTACGTTGCCGTTGACCATGTTACCAGCACCAGTCTGTGTGATAGAAACAATAGCATTATCGCCGATCTGTTCCACATAAACATCGTTGGCGAAAGCTCCCGATGACACCATTCCAGATGCCAATAGTATTGCAAGTATTTTTCTCGACAACTTGCCACCGCCTTTGATTTGTTTGTTCATTTTTTTATAAAATTAGAGTTTAGCTCTAATTCGCTCCTTGGCCAATGGCCATAATTGTCATCACCTTTTTTATTTAAATACATCTATCACTTAATAATACTCTGCTGTTATTTTTTCGTTACTCTCAGGTGTAAAAAAATTTACACTGTTAAAAAAACAACACCTAGTATTATCACTGCTGTTTGTTAGTCAGTACATCCTGCTTAACAAAACCTTTACGCTTTTCAGCGTCTCTTACCAAATGCCAACCTTCTGGGCCTGGGGAAATGATGGTTAGTTCAACACCTTTCTTTAATTGCCAGGTTCGTTGACTTTTATCATCTGCTTCTTTATACAAGTATGCGTCTTCCTTCAATACTCTAGTGCCAAATAAATCCACAGGATCTTTCTTTATTTCTGTGGCGGCACTGGGTACGGCTTGGGTTTTGGTTTCGGATTTGGTTTGTGATTGAACCACGACATCTTTTTTCTCCTCTACTTTAACTTCTTCTTTCTGTATCTCTGCTAGTGCAATGGGTACAACCTTAGACACTAGCACTGCTTCTGGTTTGGTTTCAGAGATAGGTTGCGGTTCGACTACAACATCTTTCTTCTCCTCTACTTTAACTTCGGCCTTTGGTTCTTCTTTTACTACGGCTGGTACAACTTTTTTATATCTCCAAATGCCTTTCTTTTCGCCTTCAACAATCATATCGTAAACTGCCTGTTCAATGGCCACACGCACAGCATAGGTAGTGGGCTCATTCAGTGCCATACCATTTTCTAATTCCAGTGCCTTGGTTCCAGCATCGACAAAACGTAGTACACCCACGTTGTGCTGTGTACTAAAAATAGTCTTGCTTACTGCTGTGGTCAACAATACTTCACCACTGTTAACACTGATCAATCTCATGGAGATCACTATCTCATCCACACGATATTGTTGACTGCCACCAATACCTAAAAATCTAGCACCATTACCGCCACTGCGTATATTACTGTCGTAACCAATGATGCCGCCTTCTATCATAACTCCTGCTACTGTCATAGGCTTGAGTGGTCTAGCATCCTTACCTTCGTACACTTCTCTCTGGTTACGTATCAACTGACGCTCTTTAATCAAGTTGTCCAAGCCCACACGCTCAACCACTTTGAACCAATTCTTTGAGTCCTGTAGACTTTTGATTAAAAACACTTCAGCACCTTGTGTTACTGCCTTACTAAATACTGCCAACTTGTCGTTGGGTTTCATTTGCCCCGTTTTATCTTGGAATCCATAAACAGCAATAGTAATAGGTGGCCCATCTAATTCTGGTATTTTTGTAGTTAAACTTTCTCTCGGCTGTAGCGCCACAGGTTCTTCCTTGCCTGCGTCCATGTGTATGGTGGCACAGCCAGACAATGTTGTTGCTATTAATAATGATAATACAAGTCTTTTCATTAGAAGGCAAAGCTCGCTATAGGTACAGTAATTTCAGTGCGACCGCCAGTGGCTTCAATAATAGTCAAAGTCACTTCAGTAGCTGATTTAACCCAACTGATAGTGCTACCTTGGAAATCCATAGTACCGCTGGTAGCACTACCTTCAGTGAACATTTGATCTGCTAATTGTTTGGATAATTGTGCGTAGATACGTGCTTCTACGTTGACTAGGAATTTGGCTAGATTGGTGCTTTTAGCCGCAGTTTCTGCTTTGGCAATGGCTGCAAGTTCTTCTGCTTTGATTTCTTTTTTCTTGGCTTCTTCCAACTGGTGGATTGTGAGAACGTGCTGGCTGAATCCATTGCCTGGTATAAAGGCTGGACTTTGAAAGTTGTGTATTAGTTCGGCAGACATGGCCATTGAAGGCCAGAGAATAGCTGCTACTATTAGTTTCTTCACGGTTCGCTCCCGGTAATTGCTGTTAGTATTTACTACTGGTAGTAGATTTTTTAAGTATGTGTATTACACTTAGGGAATGTTATCGTTTGAGTGAAGAATACTGCTTAGACTTGGTCGACATCCAAATCTTTTCTGGGCGCAGCGGTTGCTATTGATTTTGTAACTTGTGGTGGCTGCTCTTGTTTCTCAGGCGGAATTTCAGTCGTCTGTGATTGATCTGTTTTATTTGCTTTAATACTTTCAGGTCTTCTAAAACGTTTAAATGCCGCCAATTCTTTCATTAATTTTAATGGTTCAATGATATTGTTTGCATATTCCTTGCCTTCTCCACCGCGTCCACGCACACGGATATTGACTAATCTTCCGTTTGGACCTGGGTTATTTTTATCAAAGAACGTCAAACTTGGAGTTTTAGCGCCACCAGTTTTGCTACTAGTTCCAAATGTTAACTGGCAAGTAATATCAATATTTTGTTCTTTGAATAGTTCTGCCAGCCCTTTATAATTAAGTAATCTATAATCACCTTTACCGTGTGTTGCGATTACCTGCATAGCTGGATCATTTTTTGTAGCATGATAATCTGCTAAACGAGCCACCCGAGCTGCCAGTTCTGCGTCTCCTTCTGGCAATTCTAAAATGCTTAATAGTTGTTCCCATGCTTCCTGATATGCTATGTTCATAGCTGGAACAAATTGTTGTTTGATCCCGCTTTTGTCTGCGGCCGCAAGTATGGCTTCTTTGGCAAATTCTAGGTTAACATCTAACGGTCCAAACAATTTGACAAGATTATCATATACTTCTTGTGGATTATCGCCTCGGCCCTGTTGCCCAATTAGCCCATCACTTAATTTGACACTGAGTTTTACCTGTTCATGTCTTTTAGTAGATTGTCCTTTGGCATTTAACACATTGATTGCCACATCCATTTTTTCACCTGCTTTGCCTGCAAGTAGAATACTGATGTTATCTGGGCGATTATTTTTATATAATGCATCAGCATAGCGTTGCCCTAAATCACTATTGGCATACTTGATCCAACTGGCAATTTGATCGGCAAATGCTGGTCGAAATTGTGGATTAGTAAACACTGCTTGCACATCTGTACGCATTTTGATAGATATACTAATGTTATCAGAAATTAGACTATTTCGATCAGTTACAGAATCTCCAACTTCATCATCACCTTTTGGTTTAACTCTATCAACAATACTCCAAATATCTGCTTCGTTGATTTGTGCAGTTAGGTCTCCGCCTCGAGCAACCAGTTTAGCATACATGGCCACACCCAGTAATGCTTCTGCAACTAGACCTTTTACACTAGGGCTGAACTTTGCTTGTGCTTCTTCACCTGTTTTTGGTTCATAGTGTTTGGTTAATCCACCTTGTATTAGATCCTTACCGCCAAATAACATAATTGGTTTTTTTTCTTTGCGGGTAAATTTAATAGAAAATAATCCGCCTTTTGAAGCACTGCCAACACGAGCGAATAATACATCTTTAGGTGGTTTGAAATCATCTTTATAAGGACCTGCCGCACTTACTTTGTATAGTATATCTTCTGGATCAAAATCTGGAATGGCTTTTTGTATGAAGGCTAATAATTTTTGTCCTTTCGCTGCCGAACTGATTTTAACGGCTTGCGAACCGTCATATCGAGGGGCAAAGACCGAAGCTTCGCTTAAAATCTTAAATTCAAAAAATCTCATGCAAATATTTAGCCAATTTCCGGGAACAGGCATTCCTGGATGAAATGTTCAACATCGTCCTCACTTAGCCCTAAACTAACCATTACACGTGGTGTATGCGGGTTACATTTCTGATTTTGTGCGTAGTAGTTCTGTGCTTCTGTGGTATTTTCAACAGTATTGTTGGTTTCAGCTACTGTGCTTAGATAGTGTTCTATGGTAGTTCGAGCAAGATCTGTGATCTGCTCTAATTCTTCTGGATCTTGTACGTTACCCGCTGCCACCATACTGCCGCTGAATATGTTAGTAGCCCACTCAGGTAAAGCACGTTGTTTGCGCCACTCCAACTTAGCAACTTCATTATGAAACCATTGCATCATTGGATGATCAGCATCACCTGCTTTGGAATAATCGTGGAAACAACCTGTGATCTTATTCTTACCGGCTATTACATCAAAGCCGTAAATTGGTGCTGGATTATGCGTATGCGGGAAGATGCAACAGTGCATCATCCACAGACCTTTGCTTTCTCTAGCGTCTACTACATCAACGTGAGCACGACGATACCGATCACTAGTCCACACACGATTAACCCAGCCAGGTTGATTAAATCTTTCCATCCCAGGCTCATTAACCTCTTGACCCGTGCGGCTGAAGTTATCTTCCAGTATATGTTGGATCTCAATTAGTGTGTCCCAAACCTTACTCTCCACGATACAAATCTCGCATCATAGAAATAGCATATTCAAATGCCACACGAGCTTCGTCTCCTAGATCGTCTGTGAGCAGTTCACGTATAGACATTTTCATAGCATCTGCATTTTCAAAGTCGTAGAACTTGCCACTTGAAATATGTGCTACCTGCTTCTTAATGATTTGACCACCGAATAGGTCGCCCATATGGCGGCAGTATAGATGCGCCTTAATAAGATGTTTACGTTCTGGATCATTGCCTACCCTGTGTAAGTATGCTTGGTATTCTAGTGTAGCAGGAGTTAGATAACAATAACTGCCATCATCCAATTCTAGGAAGTCTGCAAGGATGCCTTTTAAGCGAGGAAGGTCTGGCATTGTGATCAGGAAACCCTGACGCTGACAATACCATTCAATTGGATCATAGATTGCAAGTAGGTTATACAGATAGTTTCTGTAGTCTTGTTTTTCAATCTTGCCACTCAACAGCATCTTGGCGAACACAGTAGTTTCTGCTTCGTGATGCAGATCTTTGGTAATCTCTCTTAGACTCATTCTGGATCCACTAACACACGCAACGGTGACCCGTTCTGACGGGCCACTGCTGTGGCTTCCATGCCTTTTTGTTCAGCGATCTCAAAACTATACACGCCTGCAACTCCGCTGCCTGTTTCGTGTATTTCTAGTGTGACTTCTTTGGCAGAAGATTCAGTGTGTTTGAATATGCCTGTGAGTAGTTCTATAACCAGTTCCATTGGTGTGGCATCGTCGTTGAGCAGAACCACTTTCCACAAGCTGGGTGGCTGAAGTGCTACAACTACTGATTCTTCTACTGCGGTATCTGTTGACATATCGTTCCTGTGTTCTGTATTTAATAAGGGAGGATGCCCTCCCTTATATTATACTATTTAATATCGACAATGTCAATAATTTTCGGCTTTGCAGACTCGGGAACGTGTCTTACTAATTTAACAGTAAGCATGCCATTCTTTGTTTCTGCACCAACTACTTCGATGTGTTCTGCCAATGGAAATTCTTTAACAAAATCTCGAGTAGCAAGGCCTCTGTGTAGGTAAACAATCTCCGGATTCTCATGGCGAATAGATTCTTCTCCTTCACCCGTAACTGTAAGAACATTGGATTCTACAGATACAGTAATTTCCGATTTTTCAAATCCTGTCACAGCAATTTGTATCTCATACTGATTTTCACCAGTCTTGAGAATATTGTGTGGAGGGTAATTGTTGTTAACACTGTTTCCATAGCGGCGTTCCATTTGGTCAAACATGGTGTCAAAACCAATTAGTGCTCTATTAATAGCGTCAATTCTATGCAATGCGTTATTGTTCATAATAGTCTCCTTTTAAAGTAAGAACAATTGAGGCCCCGAAAGTACCTCAGTTATGATTAGTCTGCCTTCTTCTCTGTGAAGCTGGCATCAACTACATCATCTGGTCCAGGCTGAGTAGGCGGCGTTTGTGCTGCTTGTTCTTTGGCCTGTTTTTTATCTAGTAGGCTTTTCATTGCTGGGAAAACCTTGTTAAGCTCTTCTTTGATCTTTTCAGTATCATCACCGTTGGCTGCTGTTTCAACTGCGGCGACCACAGTTTCAATTTCTGTGATTTCTGCTTCTGTGAGCTCTGCACGGAATTCTTCAAGATCTTTTTTGACTTCGTGTACTTGTGCTTCTGCTGAATTTCTTGCATCGATCAATTCGCGAGCTTTTTTGTCTGCTTCTGCATTTAACTCTGCATCTTTGATCATGGCTTCGATTTCAGCTTCACTTAGTCCACTGTTAGACTTGATAGTGATCTTGTTCTCTTTGCCTGTGGCCTTGTCTTTGGCAGAAATATGCATGATACCGTTGGCATCAATGTCAAAGGTGACTTCAACCTGTGCTTGTCCTCTACGTGCAGGAGCAATGCCATCTAGTTTGAATTCGCCTAACATCTTGTTGTATTGTACAAGTTCACGTTCGCCTTGGAACACCTTGATATCCACGGCTGGCTGATTATCTTCTGCGGTGGAGAATGTCTGCTGTCCCTTGGTTGGAATAGTTGTATTCTTTTGGATGATCTTGCTCATCACGCCGCCCATGGTCTCGATGCCTAGGCTCAAAGGTGTTACGTCTAGTAGCAACACGTCATTGCGATCACCGCCTAGTACAGCTCCCTGGATAGCAGCACCAACTGCCACTGCTTCGTCTGGGTTGACATCCTTGCGTGGTGCTTTGCCAAACAGCTTCTCAACTTCTTCTTGCACCTTAGGCATGCGTGTTTGTCCGCCTACTAGGATGACTTCGTCGATGTCTGAGGCACTCACGCCTGCATCTTTGAGAGCGATGCGGCATGGCTCTAATGAGCGTGTGATTAATTCGTCAACCAGTTGTTCCAGTTTGCTACGACTTAATTTTATTGCTAGATGTTTTGGCCCACTTGCATCTGCTGTGACATAGGGAAGGTTGACATCCGTTTGTGTTGAGCTTGACAATTCGATCTTGGCTTTCTCAGCAGCATCTTTTAGTCTCTGCAAGGCCAACATGTCTTTGCTTAGATCCACACCTTGATCTTTCTTGAACTCATCCACCAAGAAATCCATGATGCGTTGGTCAAAGTCTTCACCACCGAGGAATGTATCTCCGTTGGTGCTTAGTACTTCGATCTGTTTGTCTCCGTCAACGTTTGCTATTTCGATGATTGAAACATCGAATGTACCGCCACCAAGGTCGTAAACAGCAATTTTCCTATCAGCTTTATCATCTTTATCAACGCCATAAGCAAGAGCTGCCGCAGTAGGCTCGTTAATAATACGCAGTACTTCCAACCCTGCGATCTTTCCAGCGTCCTTAGTTGCCTGTCTTTGGCTGTCGTTAAAATATGCAGGAACTGTGATAACTGCTTGAGTAACTGTTGTACCAAGATAATCCTCCGCGGTCTGTTTCATTTTACGCAGAACTTCTGCTGAAATCTGCGGTGGTGCTAGTTCTTTGTCCTGTGCCCTAACCCATGCATCGCCATTGCTATTTTCATAGATTTCGTAAGGCATTAGGTCGAGGTCTTTTTGCACAGCCTGTTCTTTGAACTTGCGGCCAATCAGTCGCTTGCTGGCATAGATTGTGTTTTTGGGATTTGTTACTGCTTGACGCTTGGCTGAAGCGCCAACGATGATTTCATCTTGTGTGTATGCTACGATTGAGGGCGTAGTTCTTGCACCTTCTGAATTTTCAATAACTTTGGATTTTCCATTCTCGATAACAGCCACGCATGAGTTGGTGGTGCCGAGGTCAATACCGATGATCTTAGACATTGTCTATCTCCTTTAAAGTAAGATCTATATGAGCACTATGCTCTACAAACTGCCCTTGACGGTGCAGTTTGCAATTTTATTTATATCAGATATTCTCTAGATTCTGAATATTTGACCATTTTTTTAGTTTTTCTATTTTAGCAGTTTGGGCACGTTCGATATTGGTGTAGCTAACAATATCCATGCTTTGTAAGATATCAATCATGGCCAGCATATCGCCCAACTCTTCTTCAAGATGTTCACGGTTAGTTTTAGGCTTACCGGGTTTAAAATTGTCCAAGCCAAAACGGCTGATTTTACTTACCGCTTGAATTACTTCTGCACATTCCTCTTGTAGAATGTCCATTACTTCTTTGATTTGACTGTCCATGTGTTACCTTTGATTTGCGAATGGTGCGATATAATTACCGTTGCTCATGGTGCTGGTACGCAGAGCCTTGTATACATTTTGTACACCCACTGCCTGATTCCATGCATCTTCCAGCGCATGATGTTTTAGTACTGGAGGACGGTTGGGATTAATACCTACATCGAAAATTGTACGGGTATCGCGAACTTCCCAAAAACTCCAGGGAATAGCTTTGCCAATTTTACGGAAATACCATTCTAGGATAGTGACGTCGAATCCTGCACCGTGACTCCATACTCGCTTTCCGCCCCAACAAAACTTGTACAGTTGTGTCATTGCTTCTTCGATGGAAACTCTGTTTTCGGGATCAAATGCTTCTTCCTGAGCAGCCTGGCTTTGGTTAGCCCACCAATCTAGAGTCGCCTGGCTAACCGTAGCACCAATCCGATCACAACTATCAACATCAACACGGACATAAAATTTCTCACATTTCTTTTCGTTTACATCATCACCAAATGGATCAAATTTAACTGCTCCGATGGTAAGGATTGTGGCGGAGGGGAGTACGTCAAGCGTCTCCAAGTCGATCATAATATCTGTGTTCATACAGTTATTATACTACCTTTCTGACCAATGGTCAATGATTAAAACAGTTTGGGGGGAAGTTGTTGATCGCGAAGTTTTTTACGCCAACGTGCTTTGGC
>Ga0209135_1000181_pt1 | contig 22256 bp, 22 predicted proteins | sample LauGreSBDMM110SD_4_FD_187570 | JGI IMG/M metagenome (GOLD analysis project Ga0209135, IMG submission 187570) | Freshwater lake microbial communities from Lake Michigan, USA - Su13.BD.MM110.SD (SPAdes) (version 3) | ecosystem: Environmental > Aquatic > Freshwater > Lake | place: Lake Michigan... | reverse complement strand
ACCTACGGTTCCCCCTACGACCCCCTCCCTTTTTAATTGAGAATTTTATACATATATTACATTTATTCTGTAAGATGGTCCTACAGAATAAATAGTTAAATACAACACATGTAATACACATAACATATCATGTCATTTGAAGAGAACATGACAATTGAATCCATTGAATCCTATTTGAATAATTTACCGGATGACATCACTATATTGGATGTTTCACAAAGAAATCTAACTTATTTACCAGACATTTCACGTTTTACACGTCTACAGATTTTACGATGCCATGGTAATAAATTATCTGTTTTACCTGATTTGAAATTATTAGTGGAACTCGTAGAATTGAATTGTGGTTACAATAAATTGATACAGTTACCTGAACTCCCATGTAATTTGGTTATCCTAGAATGTGAATACAACAAGTTGACTAGATTGCCTGCATTGAATAGCGAACTCACTTATTTGAAATGTTCCAATAATTTGTTGGATGAATTACCTGCATTACCAGACAGTCTATATAAATTATGGTGTATGAATAATCAATTACAGAGTCTACCTACATTACCACCGAATATGCGCGAAGTAGTATGTATATATAATCCATTACAAAGCCTACCAAAAATGCCGAATAACCGCATCATATTCACTTATAAAACAAAGTTTCCATGTTATTTTGATAATTTATTAGATAATATACTCGAAATAAATATTGAAGGTAAAGAACTAACAAGATTACCCAGTCTCGCAAGATTCACATCCCTAAAAGAGTTGAATTGTAGTTTTAACTGTTTAACTGAACTACCAGAATTACCGTGCAATTTAAAAAGATTATATTGTAATAATAACCAATTAAGGGGGTTACCTAAATTACCTGAAATACTAAAAGAACTTAATTGTATTAGTAACAAAATGACTCATCTACCTGAATTACAAACAAACCTTAAATTATTACAGTGTAGTGATAATCAACTTACAAAGTTACCGAATTTACCATGTAGATTAAATGTGTTAGATTGTTATAAGAATTTACTTACAGAGTTACCAGAACTACCAAATACTTTAGTATTTTTACGATGTCATGATAATCAATTAGATTTTTTACCATGTTTTCCGGATACCATGAAATATCTGGATTGCGATTCAAATAACTTGAAAAAACTTCCAGTATTGACGCCAAATATAAGCAGAATTTTTTGTAGTAATAACAAATTAAGTGAATTACCGCCATTTCCTTCAAATTTACAAAATATTACGTGTGAAAACAATAATTTAAGGGCATTACCATTATTGAATGATGATGTAAATGTGTTTTTTAATGGAAATCCAATATTAATGGAAATTCTTAATGCAGACGTTCGTGATGAGAATACCGACTATAATGATTACCAAAATAATTTAATAAATATTTTTTACAAATATACATCAAAAGAATTACAGAAAATAGTAAAAACAATATACAATTTCAAATATACGTATTACTGTTTGAAATTCAAGAAACGGTTTCGGGATTTTCTATGGCAACGATTAAGAGAACCTATTGCAATGAAGAGATACCACCCATCAGAATTACAAAAAATGCTAGATGTTGCTGCAGCATCAGACCTTGATGAAAATGAGTTATTTGAACAATGGTAATCACAAAAAAATAAATGATTATAATATATATTATGTCAGTGGATATTGACTTCTCTTATAATAAATTTTATGAGTATTATACTGATAGAAATACTAAAAATTATTATACTGAACCAAATAGACGAAGTGCAAAAATTTATTTTTATAAAAATAATAAACATAATAGAGAACCAGTAGAATCAAAAACTTCAACAAATTTCATTATTATAAATGATGTGAAAGTATATGTTACGCCATATGAAAATAATAAAAACAAAGAAATATTATTTACTATACCAACTGAATATAATGGACAATTGTATGATTACCATTATCATTTTGGAATAAGAGAATTGAATAATAAAGAAATACAATCAGAAATAGACGAATTTTATATTATAAATAGTTCTCGAAGTAATAGTTCAAATTCAAACAGTTCTAATTCCAGAAAAACAATACAACCCATAAAAACAAAAAAAACCATCAAAAATAAAAAATCTAAAATTTCCACTGCTGTAATGAATGAATCAACTGAATCTCCTTTAGAAGAAATTAACAAATTACACCTTATAAAGAAAAAAATGAATTCAAATGAAAAAGTCGTATTTTTTCATAAAACCATACAAATACCAGACAGTTCAAGTAATTTAGTTTTACCAGAAGGTAAAAACTCACATATTGAATGCTATTTTCAAAATAATGTAAAAATTGAAACAATAAAAAATATAATTTGTATGAATGAAAGCGGTAAACTAATGAAAAATCAATTTACAGATGAAGAATTATCATTTATTGATGAAATTATTAGAAGACCGTTCAATATAGGAAAGAAAGAAAAATCTAATCCTCGAAATAAACGTAAAACAATACATAATAGACGAAAAAAATCTCGAAAAATATATACAGAAAAAAAAGAATCAGACACAGAAAAATATGAAAAAATATTTGAAAAAAGTCAGATAATAATATAATTTATTCTGTAAGATGGTCCTACAGAATAAATTTTTTAAATAAAAAAGGGAGGGGCAAACGAAGTAGACGGTCGTAGGGGGAACCTACGGTTCCCCTACTCCGTAGGTTCCCCTTAATAATTTGTATAGATAGGGTATATCATATTTATTGTCATATGTTTTTTGATTCTGGTTATGTCCGTAAAAACAAGGTCATTGTTGCCATTTTTATATTTATTATATTGTTCTCCATTGTCCATTATATGAAACCAGGAATTGTGTATAACGAAGAAGGAGGATTTAGACCATTCGGTGTTGGTTACAGGAACAAAACAGTTATTCCCATTTGGTTAGTAGCAATTGTTTTAGCCATTTTTTCTTATGTAGTCGTATTATCTTTGCAATAAAAAACACTCCATATATTAGCGTTCTATGAACACTGTAAGCGAATCAAATCCAATGGAGAACCAACGGTTGGTGCAGCTATTACGTAAATGTCCTACAGAAATCGTTCACCTTATTTTCGAATTTCATGGATATCATAAACTTCGAAATGGAAAATACATGAGACAATTGGATATACATTCTCCAAAATACGAGGTTCTCCGTCATGTGCATGAATCCATTTACATATCACGTGGTTGGGGGGTGGAGTGCAGAATTATCAAACAATATCATGATAAAATACTGAAATACAGGATTAGTGTGATTACGTATCAGACCTATGTGGAATGGATAATGCATGTTTCCGTCGTATATCCTCTTCGTAAATCTTTTGGTAACCAACAAGTGTATGAATATGACATGGTTCGATTTATCGTGCATCGCTGACCGAGAGGTCGGGGGGTCCAAGGTTGTTAATCGTGGGTAGTGAACCGAATAAAATACTTGTAATACGATTCTTGTGCAATATACGCATAATCCCGATAACAATTCTGCGAGGATAATACAGTATTATATTCCATGGTCCATACCACTCGGTCCTCATACACTCTTGTATATATCTTGTATTTGTAGTCATCTCTGTATATGAAACGTCGTGTATATGACACTTCATATTCCCATTCATCGTAAAGAGTCGGTTGGATAATCGGCAATGTTTGCAGTGGAATATATCGGTGCTTCTCTAACTGTCGCATGTATTTTCCATTGCGGAATACATGATATCCATGGAATTCTAATATCAGGTGTATGATTTCGTTCGGCAGATGTTGGAGTATTGTCATACAGTATATATTTGTAAGTGTTTATATGGGTTGACTGGATGTCTCCCGCTACACATTTTCATCAGAGTTCTCGTTGTTATGTTCTTGTTCGGGTGTATTGTCGGGTTGCTGCGATAGTTGCTGCTGCGGTTGTTGCTGAGTAATAACGGCGGCAGACCCAGATATCGTGTCATTATAAAATATCTGATACAGGTCATTCCATTTTTTATTCACATCACAATATTTGTACAACTCGTTGATGGGTTTGTCGGGAGAATATTCCATGTGTTTTTCCGCTTCAATGAGGCGCAATCCTTCTGTAACAGCAATATCTTCAATGATATTTTTCACTTCAATACCTGAATTTGTATAGGAGCCATGGATATGATACATAATAGCATTTTTTTTCCAAGTTTCTCTGAAATTCTTCTGTATTTTCTTTTCCATAAAGGCTTTGATGGACACGGGGATTTCGAGTTCCGCCTTAATAAGGTCTAAATATTTTTCTTTGTATGTTTGAATCAAATACAGGGCATCTTTTCGTAAATCCACGGGAAGTTGTAATTCCGACACAATTTTTGTTACAAAAAAGGTCCAGTCTTGTTTGATTTTGATAAATTGTTCGAGACGTTCTTGCACTTGATATATTTTGATTCTTCCTGTATTCAATGCAATGATAAAAGACATGGCTGTAAAAAGTGAATTCAGTATCAGTGTCATGTGCTCATTCGAAACAAAACTAATGTTGGCAACACTAATGGTTCCAGAGGCGGTAGATAATAATAATCCCAATATGATGTTAAATCTGATTTGTTCTCGCAAGAAATTGATGGACATCTCCAGACACTCAATATTGTATTGTGCGATTGATATCCAGTTCAACAATGTGGATATGTTGTTTCCAGTCCAATTCGTTCCAATATTTACTTTTGATTTCGCAGTTATATGTTTGAATTCTTCTTGTGTGGTCGAATCATCTGGAATGTCGTCTTTTTTTGTTACATCTGTTGTATCCGGTATCTTTTTTGGGTCTTTATTTTTCTCTTTACTATCCTTTGACATGGTAGGCGATGATGATGGTCGTATAGTATAACATAACATAATATGTTATAGTAGATGTAGATATAGATGGGTGGATGTGGTGGATGTGGTGGATATAGATGGATGTAATCAACAAAACAGTATAAATATAATATCTGGTATTTGTAATAGAAGAGCCGTATTCGTTTTTTATGAATCGTTTACCCACTGAACTCATTGACCTTATATTGGAATTCCAAGGATATCATGTATTCCGTAGTGGTAAATACATGCGACAATTAGAATCATCACGATATGAACCGATTAAATCGAGACCCCGAGCAAATTATGTGTATCGTTCTTGGGGATATGAGGTGAACTTTATCAAAAAAATAATACCGAATATTATGTATGAGGAAATTTATCGAATGGTGTATGGTGAAGTGGGAGCGCAAACGTCAGTAGAAGCGCCCACAGGTGCAGAAGGGTCAGCGCAAGCGCAAACGCAAGCACAAGCTTCAGCAGAAGACGCCGACAAAAAAAAATCTCTAGATATTGCGATACAACGATTATATGACATATATGAAATGGGGATGTATGTCAAATTTACAATTAAACCGATGGTCCATGTAAAACACGTAACATGGACCATGAATAGTTATTATCTAGAACCGAAAAGTTATTCTCACAATGGGCAAATTTATTGGGAAGAAACGGCTAGGTCCACAGATGTTATGATTCTTAAGTGATGTGTTGGAATCGTCTTACATAATAAATTCGATAGATGGATTCATCGAGCTCCACGAGTTTTTCGGTAGAACTGTTTCTATGTGATATTTTTGTGTCCAAACAATGCGACCTTTTTTTATTATACGACTACTACCAGTAGTCGTTTGGTTTGGTTTGGTCATTGGATACTCTATTTCACGGACATTCATGACCCATCGAGTTACGTCGTCATACACATAATTGGATAGTGTGTATCTGGTTACTTTCTTCGGGGTGGTATCTGTTTCCGGGGTGCTTCGCATAAACGTGCATTCGCATCCCCCATATAGAGTGGTGTATTGAATGAGTCCGTTCACGCTGTTTATATAATCACCGGGTTGGATTGGCTCGATGCGTGGAATCTCATACAGTGCCTTGTATTTTGGGGAGGTCACATCGAGTTGTCTCATGTATTTGCCGTTTCGGAACTTGTAGTATCCCTGGTATTCCAGGATAGTATTACATATTTCGGTGGGTAGTTTACGGAAAATCTGAATAGAATCGGATAGGGCGTTGTTGGGTGTCATTTTGGTTTATTATAATATGACGTTTTGATATTATAATATGATTCAATTTTGTGGTTTTTGCAGCGGTTTTGCAGCGAGATGTTGATTCATTCATACACCACGAATTTTTCTGTTTTTACTTGAGGCTCACTCCAACCCATACGTCCACGAAACATGTAATTAAGCGGAGCGATAGCATACGATGTCATTACCCACACCACATGGTCTTCTAATACAATCGTTCGAATCGTATTTTTGTATGTTTTTCCTTCTATGGTTTTGATGTAATTCACTTCATATCTGGAATCTAAATTTACATGAGTCAGTGTGGGTAAATACCTTGTAATCGTCGGTATCGTTCGAATTACATTCATTCTCTTTTTTTCGAGTTGTCTCATGTATTTGCCGTTGCGGAATATATGATATCCATGGTATTCTAACACGATGTTCATAATATCGGTTGGAAGCCGCTCCCACGGGTTTTGCTGTGTGCAGCTGCAGCTGACGCTTGTGCTACTGCTGACGCTACATGATGGTTCTGTTTCGGGTGTCATTATACGTTGTCTTATATTGCGATGAGATGGCGACTCATTCATTTTAGGAAAGTTACGTCTATCGATTTATTCTCTTTGCACGCCAAATATATATTTATTTTTTACAAACATATAATATCTGTTGGACCCATGGAAGCTCCACGACTCATTGATTATGGTGCAAAAAATTACATGTCCGGAATTTTAAATAGATGCCATGAGAACCGGGTGAATATATACCTCTATGTATTTAACTTTACGGTTTTACTCTTGTTTTTTTTAGTGGTTGGGTTCACTCTTTATTATTGTCACAAAACGAAGATGACCCCGGAAGAAGCCCATGCAAAATATATCAAAGACCAAGAATATGTTCTCTCCAAAATACGCTTTTATAAACATCACCAACAGACAATGTCAAGCAAAGCATCGATTACCGGTCTACCCATGTAGGGGCATTACATAGTACCTACGGTTCCCCCTTTTGCTTCGCTAAGACCCCCTCCCTTTGTTGTGGATGTGCATTTTTGACGGTGGATGTGCATTTTTGACGGTGGATGTGCATTTTTGACGGTGGATGTGCCTTTGTGGTGTGTGGGGGTATCTGTATCTGCATTTTTGGCAGTGGTCGCACGTATTTACTCAAAATAATTATCTATATATTTGTAAGAATTATCATTATAATTTTTGGAACATGTATTCAGACACATATTTATATCCATGGTATTGTCACTATGTATTATTGATACAGAACCTACATACATTTGTTCTATAGGTAATTTACTACAATTCCACGCGATTTTAAAATCAAAATCGCTTGTAATATACATTGATGAAATAATACAGTCTACATAATTACGCAATTCAAAATTTCCAATATTAGGTAAAGGACAAGTAATAATAAAATTACTACAATATGCTTGATAATATGCGTTTTTTATTTTTTTGTCTAATGTTTCAATTGTATCCTTTATTTCATAATTTATTATTATCATACCAACATTGTTTTTGATGTATGGTAATTCTTCAAATGCGATTGATAATGCGACTACCATTGGTCGGCTCAATTGAAGAGTATTATATATTTTACTCAATATACTCAAGTATGAATAACATCGTTTGTTTTTGGTCAGTGTAATATTTTTTTCTACAATAATATGTTCTATTTGTTTTTCTGTTTTTGCATAATCTCTTTTTTGTAACAACATCAAATCATATAGGTAAAATGGTAAATAAATTATACCCAAAAATGGATTTGTAGTCAAAAATTTGGGAGGACGACTATTTACCATTTGATTCAATAACATAAACATATTTGGACCAGAAATGAAATAATGATTGAAATATATGTAAATACAATTATTTCTGAAAGACAATACCAATTTATTATTCGAGTTGGTTAGAATACTATTTGTAGTTATACCATATTTACTTACAAACTCCTCATTATTTATTATATCTAATGCATTATTTTTTACTATATTATATTCGTTTTCTTTTATAAATTCAAATTTAACCTGATTCATTGAGTTATTATTATTTTTTTTATGTTTATGAAATTTATCCTCTAATGATTCAAATTTACAATGTCTATGTAAGAATTCAAACACATACAATACACAATGATTGAAGACTGAGATTAGGTTATACATCAAGGTATGTATGTAAGAATAATATATTATTTATATCTGTTTCTTCTCATCCATCATATCACTCAAGTCACTCAAGTGTCTATCAAATAGAATAACATCTGGAATACGGCGGCGGTTGAGGACATGCGTAGTAGTTACGCTTGCAAATGCCCCATACTAAGTATATACACATATTATACAATACCCACATGAATTTTATAGATGAAAACCGACAAATTGCCATAGAAGAAAACACCGCCCAACCTGATTTTCTCACATTTTTAGAGAACTTGGACCCACAACTCTCCGATATTATTGTGCGAGACGGATTATCCGGAGATTTAGATTTAAACGTTCTCAGCGAATGTAATTTCAAAAACATCACCTCCCTCCAATTCTCCAAAGGTAACATCACCAGTCTGAAAAACATTCCAGAAGGAATTACCCGTCTCTTGTGTCCTCAGAATCTATTGCAGACCATTGTTCCCGACGATTTACCGACCTCTCTTGTAGAACTCAATCTGTCTGAAAACGGAATCAAACGTATCGACGCATTGGACCATCTCATCCATTTAAAAGAGTTGAACCTGTCCAACAACCAGCTGTCTTTTTTAGACAAATTGCCGAAAAATTTAGAAATCCTCAAATGCGAGAACAACTCGTTGAAAGTGATTGATTTAGAAGGAATGGATGCTCTCCGTGTTTTGCATTGCACCAACAATCCGATGTTACGCATCGAACATTTCCCGGAAACCGTCAGCGACCTCCAAATGTCGAATGACCCAACAGTATCTATTTCAAACGGCAGCGGCAGCAGCGGCGCCGAAGGCGCCTCTAACCGTCACGGTAAACGTCGCGGAGACCCCGACGATGCTGAGGCTGAAATCGGTATGGATTTTACAGAATGTCTCGACAAGTATTTCCAATTAAAAAAGAAATACACCGACTCTGTATTTAACCTCAAAAAGAAAACATTCCAGGCTGCATCCAACAAAAGAGGATACAAAAAGTCGATGCCCCGATTAAAATTCAAGTGCGTGAATTGTGACCGCATGGAGGGAACCATTTTCGAGACCAAGGACCGCATGTATATTGCGAGATGTGGTGACGCTGCGAACCCATGTAATCTGAATATCAAACTGTTTGCAGGGGAATACGGGAACCTCGATTATTTGGTGCACTTTTTCCGAGACTCGGTGCAGATTCACAAGGAGAACATTATTCGACACAAACTGGATACTCTGTTTAATTATGTTGATGAAAAGAAAGCCGTTGCGATATTCAAGAAGGAATTTGCGGATTACACCGAATCCAATGTGTTTTTTGAGGAACTCTCTGCGGAATATAGTGAACTGCGATTTAGCGAGGAACGGGCGGAAAAGATTCGCAGGAAACAGGAGGAAATTGCACGCATTCAGGAGAACATGCAGGAATTGAATGGGAAATATCGGGAAACGGGAAATGAAGAGTTGTTTCGAGATGCCATGTATATGTATATTAAGGAGCTGGTTCCGGAGGTGAACAATTTGCGATTACTGAAATACAAAACGACTGAAATGGTGGATGCAGATAGTGCTGGTGCTGGCGCTGATGGGCAGCGAGGAGTAGAGGTCAAACAATTGTATCAAACAGAATATAATTTGTCGGATTTGGATTTTACGTTTGGGAGCTTTCCTAAGGTCATTCGATTTAGGTCGTAGACGATGTTCTCGCTGATACACTATATTTTATTTGATGAAGCAATGAATAATCAGTGTTTGAAATGTTAAAAAATATAAAAATAGAATTACTACGTTATTATCACATAAATTTTATGGAAAAACTTAAATCATTATACAGTTTTGAATGTAACATAGATAATCTCGATTTGACCAAGAATTTTATATATGTATTAGAATTAGTTGAAAAGAGATATTATATAGGTAGGACTAGTAATATTGTACAACGTATAGCGAAACATTTTACGGGAAATGGTGCAGTTTATACAAAGTTTTTTTTACCAATAAAAGTAATAGAAGTAATTGAAGAAAAAACAAAGGAAGATGAAAAAATAAAAACATTAGAATATATGTCAAAATTTGGTTGGGAAAAAGTAAGAGGTTATTGTTGGTGTAGTAGAGAATTATTAAACCCACCAAAAAATTTACACAGCGAATTACTCTGAAAAATATAAAGAATATCAAATGAATGTAAAATCATTATAATGAAAAAAGAAGGGGGACTCGGTATGCGTAAACGAATATGAATAAATTATATATAATATATATAATGTATAAGCACATTTTCAATCGTGTAAAAGGTATCCTTCCGCGAATTTCTCAAACAGAGATTATTGCATTGAAATCCGGAGGAGTATCTATTGACCGGGAAATTTTTAGGGGGAAAATCAATTACCACGAATTGTACAACAAGAAAAATCTCCACCAAATGCCTGCAACAGAAAAACACTTTATACAATCGACCACCAATGAACTCTTGAAAAAAGTCGGTAAGGGAAACATCTATCCCAGCAAACACATTCACGATATTATGAAATATTTGGGAGAAAAAGGATTTTTAAGCATGATTATCGACAAGGAATATAATGGAAACCGCATGTCCATTGCCGCACAATCCCGTGTGTTATCCAAAATATCCTCATATAATCCATCCTTAGGTGTCGTTACCATGGTCCCCAACTCTCTCGGTCCTGCAGAATTATTACAACACTATGGAACAGAACAACAAAAGAAACATTTTTTACCGAAATTAGCCGATGGCACCTATATACCATGTTTTGGATTGACGGGACCCAATAACGGAAGCGATGCCACCGGTAAAATCGATGAAGGAACTGTTGAAAGGGTCGACGGGAAAATCCGTATAAAAATCGCATTAAACAAGAGGTATATTACACTGGCTCCTATTTCCAATCTCATTGGTATCGCGTTTCATGTAAAAGACCCGGAAGGGTTGCTCGGCAGCAAAAAAGAAGGGATTACTGTCGCATTGATTGAGAACAGCCAACCCGGATTATTACAAAACACCTATCATAACCCGAACAACGCCGGGTTTCCAAATGGGACATTGAAAGGAACTGTCTATATTGAACCCTCTCAAGTCATTGGCGGCGAAGAGAAAATTGGCGAAGGATGGCAAATGTTGATGGAGTGTTTAGCCGTAGGTCGAGGTGTGAGTCTTCCAGCTACCGCGAACGGTTCCTCCAAAATGATAACTCTGTGTATTCTCAATTACATTCAATTGCGAACACAGTTTAACATGGAAATTGGAAACATGGAGGCAGTCAAAGAAAAATTCGTGGATATGTTTGTAAATACTTGGATAATTCATGCAGGAGTTCAATTTACAAATAACATATTGTGCTCTGGTTCGACGCCTTCTGTAATAACCGCCATTATGAAACAACAAACAACAGAACGTGCCAGAACGATATTGAATCATGGTATGGACATTTATTCTGGCAGTGGAATCTGTGTGGGCGAAAATAACTTTTTCACGAGTTTTTATAATTCATCCCCGGTAGGAATCACGGTCGAGGGGTCCAACACCTTGACTCGTGGGTTAATCATATTTGGACAGGGATTGAATAAAAGTCATCCTCATATTTTTCCTATTTTTGAAAGTATACAAGAGAACAACCAGGCGGATTTCCAGAAAAATTTCAATTTGTTGGTAAAAGACATCGCATGCAATTATATGAGTCTGTTTCACCCGTTTCGCGCTGCATATGTGAATTCCGTGGAACATTTAGATTATCTTACACTAAAATTCAGTGTTTTGAGTAATTTTGTTGCGACACTCGGAGGAAAAATCAAGTCGAGTCAAATGATTTCTGGAAACATGGCAGATATATTGTCGAACTTGTTTTTAGGATATAGTTTGGTGTGGTATCATCATCATTATGTGCACAACGATGAATTGCGCGATTTTTGCATGGATTACTTGATTCGAGAGATTGAATACAAAATGAATATTGTTGTTGAAAATTTCCCGAACCCGTTCTTGGAACCATTGTTGATTCCGCTAATGAACCCGATTCGATTTCCCATTCTTGAAGAAAAAAACAAATTATATTCTCTAATTGTTCGTGATACCGAATTATATAATCTCATGAAGGAAGATATTTATTATGAGAACACTGTTCTCTCGAAAATGGAAAAATTGAGAAAAATGAAAAAAGACAGTGAGGGTTATGATGCATTGTATCAGGAAATTATTCGTGTAGGCGAGTTTGATATCGAAAAACACAGGTGATTTGGGTTGTTGTGAAACGTTGGATGCGTAGGTCGGTCGGATGCGTAGGTAGGGTATTATGAAACGTTGGTTGCGTAGGTTATGGATGGATGAATAAAATATAGTCATTGTATAATGGCGACCGTGGTTCCTTCGTTTTCGTCTTCGTCTTGGTATCCCATGATTGGTTCTCTAAGAAAAATACTATACACCAGCAACAATCATTTCTTGTTTGAAACGAATTTTGCCTGTTGGTTCCTATTAAAATTATTTTTAGCCGTTTATTATGGATTATATATTCGTTATGCCATGATGGGATTTATGGGTTGGTCCGTTTGGGAATACTCCTATCATCGTTATATAATGCACGGATTGAAAAACACGGAATATTACTTTCAATTGCACGGTTACCATCACAAGTTTCCAAAGAAGTTGTCACACATTCCGATTTTTCAGTATATTTTAGTGTCTCCTGTGTTTTTCGTTGCTGCTTACTATGGACAACCGGGGGTTGTATTTTCTTACTCGGTCGGTCATTTGTCAGGATTATATTGTTTCGAGAAAATGCACTGTTTTATTCATCAGGATGAGAACCAAATCCAAATATACAGTCAATATCATCAATGTCATCATACAAATCCGAATGTGGCGTTTTGTTTTACGACTCCGTGTCTGGATATTCTTTGTAATACTTTTCCTGCGAATAAATTTTCTTATGGGGCATTGGCGTTGTTACCGATTCCTTATGTGGGGTTCTGGGGATTACGGGCGCGACCTGCCGTGAGTTAGGGGCTTGCCGGGCGCCCTTTTGTCCGTGGTCACGATATGGGGGTCACGATATGGGGGTCACGATGTGGGGGGTCACGATGTGGGGGTGTGTTTTTGTTAGAAAAAAGATATAAAACTATCATCTGTTTGATATATAACCATGGAAACCCCAAAAACATCGTCGGACTCTTATCTCAGAGCAGAAGACAACAAAATATTGAATGAAAGATATATCCGATGGGCGAAAAAAATCGGAGACTGTATGGAAGTGTGCACAAAATCAGACGGTTGTTATCTATATGGTAACACAAGTCAAATATGTAAAGCGACGAATCCAGACAGTTACAATAAACTGAACAAGCACTTTTGAATGGGTTTGCCTATTGGTTGGTCTTTTTTACATTTTACACGATGATTTTGTGTAAAACGTAAATTGTAGTGGGATAACCGATAACTATTTGAAATACGCCCATTTCAAATCTTCACCGGTATAAACTATATATAAATAAAACAGTAATACACTATATACATAAACAAAAAATTGATTTAAATATTACCAATTTAACTGAACCCACAGACAACAACATGGATACTAAACAAACAAAAGGACTACAACGTAATACTATTGATAAATATTACACAAAGGATATTGTTGTAGAGTTGTGCGTAAACCTCGTTAAAAAATATATACAAATAAATGCAGACGATTTAATTGTAGAACCAAGTGCAGGTAATGGTTCTTTTATTACAGGCATTAAATCATTAACCAATAATTTTAGATTTTATGATTTAGAACCAGACAATCATGAAATAATCAAACAAGATTATTTGCTATATGACTATGGTAGCATTAAGGAAAAATTTAGTAAAATACATATAATAGGTAATCCTCCATTTGGTCGACAATCTTCATTAGCGATTAAATTTATAAAAAAATCTTGCGAATTTGCGGATAGTGTTTCGTTTATATTACCTAAAAGTTTCAAAAAAGACAGTTTGAAAAAAACGTTTCCATTAAATTTTCATCTTATTTTTGAAATAGATTTGCCTGATAAATCATTTTTAGTAGATGGCATAGAACATAACGTTCCATGTATATTTCAGTTATGGGAGAAAAAGACAACGAATCGAGCTGTAAATGAAAAATTAGAACCACTGAATTTTATGTTTGTTGGAAAAACAGAAAATCCTGATATATCATTTCGTCGTGTTGGGGTCAATGCTGGAACAATAGATGTGAATATTGATGAAAAAAGTATTCAATCGCATTATTTTATAAAATTTACAAATGGGAAATCTATTAGTGATAATATTGAGTTATTATCTACAATCACATACGACTTTAACAATACCGTGGGTCCTAAATCCATATCAAAACAGGAATTAATATTCAAATTCAATCCATTATTAGAATGTTAGACCGACTAAAAAAAATGAGAAAACACCCTCCTTACGCACCATTTTACGCAAAGTATGAAATAATAATGTTTTGTAGATTATTCAAATAACACAATGTGTTATTTTCAAAACCAGTTTCAAATAATTTGTATGCTTTATTTTTTTTTCTTGTAAATTGGATTTCATTACAGACTACACATAATAACTTACTATTTTCGTTATTATGTTTATTATTTTCTATGTATTTCGACCCTCGGTTGATTTGCTGTCCTCCTCTCCATAAATCCAATTGGTTCATACCAATGATAATTTTATTGGTTGATTTCTCCAGAATATACCAATCTGGTATCTCGGTAGTAAAATGGTCTTTACATGTTTGTTCAAAACGAATTTCAAATCGGTCTGCATCTAACTCCATTTTTGTAATTTTTTGTTTCACTAATTTATTGAATTTGTTACCTCTAATAACACCCTTCGTTCCCGGTGGTATTAGTTGCAATAAATAATCTTGTATAATTTGTTCTCTTGTTGTTTGTTCGTCAACATATTTTACCAATACGTCACTTAGTTTTTTTATGTTGTTTTTGAAAGACTTACACTCTTTGTATTCATCCATTAGTTTTGTGTCGGATAATTCTTCCAAAGTTTCATAGCAAATTTCTTGTTTTATTCTTGCGTTGATATATTCCATTTGATGTATATGTATACACAAGATGTATTTCGTTCCAAATCAATCAATTTTATCAAACAAACAGGATTATGTTATCTCGACGAATATGTATATGACATTAACTGTCACATGATTCACTATACATTGTCATTTTGACCGTCTTATACTTTTCTTTCTTGTATTTTTCGTCTGTATCCATCTTGTCAAGCAGACCTCTGACTGCTCTATTTGTATTTTCTGGCACATTTGGGGTTTCTTCTAGAATGATATGTAGGTCACCTATTCTGTAATCCACTAATTGTTCGATAACGCGTTTCAAATCCTTTGTAATGTATTTTTTGTCATTTTTTGAATACACTTTACAATGGGATTTTGTCATGGATGTTATTTTTACGTTTTGGAATTGTGGATATTTCTTATTACAATGATATTTCTTGATAAAATATTCAATACTTGAGTATTTCTGATTGAGAATTTGTAATTTCTGTTGGTCCGTCAATACTTGTTCGAAATTTTCATTACCTAATTCGAATATAATATTGTTTTGAATATTATTATTGGTTGTGTTATTTTGTGTTATGTTATTTACAGTATTGTTATTGTTTTGAGTTGTTACAATACTATTTTGTTCCAGTTTTTTTATTTTTTTGTCTTGTTCTTTAATGTGTTCTTCTAGTTTTTTTATTTTTTCTTCATATTTATTTAACTGCGGATTGGGTGTTTCATTTGAATCATTTTCAGAATTCATCTGTATTGTATTTTTGGGATTATTCTTCGTTCTTATAGTATCTACACGATTTTCAGCTTGCAATTTATTCATGCATTCTGTATATGACTCCATAACAATAATGTTCCAATTTCCAATTCCGCCATTTTCTCTTATAGTATTACAGATGTGTGTATTCTTACCATTTTCAATCTCACGTTTTAATCGATGTTTCATATTATCGATATTTGTGCAATGCCCATAAAACACGTCATGCACGGAATTATCTACGTACTGAATTTTATAAATTTTCGTTTTTGAATAATCAATTACTGGCATATATAGTAACGTTATATTTTATTATTGATTTTTCTAATTATTCTCGCTAATTCTTGCTTAATCTCTCTAATTCTTGCTTAACCTCGCTAAATAAGCCAACCCCTTTTTTGAGGGGGGGAAATACTTAATTTTCAAAACTCTATTTTAATAAAAAATATTCCATGGAATTTTTTCACGGAACTTTTTTTGTAGGACCCTATGGAAAACAGGAAAAAAATCGTTCGCTGCATATTTTAATAATATAATGGGATATTATTAAAATGACACCATGTATGGTATTGTATTAACATTTCATTGGCATTTAATCGTATAGTCGCAGGCGCCTATATATGTGAATAACAGATTCCTTATGGTTAACTGTCACATGATTCACTATACATTGTCATTTTGACCGTCTTATATATTTCTTTTTTGTATTTTTCGTCTGATACCATCTTGTCAAGCAGACCTCTGACTGCTATATTTGTATCTTCTGGAACATTCGGGGTTTCGTCTAACATGATACGTAGGTCATGTATTCTGTAATCCACTAATTTTTCAATGGTGTATTTCATATCCTTTGCAATGTATTTTTTGTCATTTTTTGAATATGCTTTACAATGGGATTTTGTCATGGATGTTATTTTTACGTTTTGGAATTGTGGATAGTCCTTATTACAATTATATTTTTTGATGAAATATTCGATGCTTTCGTATTTCTGGTTGAGGATTTGTAATTTCTGTTCGTCTGTCAATACTTGTTTGAAATTTTCATTGCCTAATTCGAATATAATATTGTTATGAGTGTTATTTACATTATGGTTGATTTGAGTATTGATTACAACAATTTGTTCTTCTAACTGTTTTATTCTGTCGTCATTTTTTTTTATTTTGTCATCATTTTTTTTAATGTGTTCTTCTAATTTATTTAACTGCAGTTGGATAATTTCAAATTCATTTTCAGTAGTAGATTTATTACATATATTTTTCCGATGACGTGTTAAATTTGTTTTTAATGTGAATGTTTTATTACACATATTGCAGTTAAATAATTCCGGGGTTTCTGGGTTTAAAGTATTCATAGGGATTGTTGTGGGATTCAGTGGGATTGGTTTTGCGGGATTATTTTGCGATTTTATAGTAGCGACACGATAATTCGCTTGTTCTTTATTCTTACAATCTGTATATGACTCTATAACAATAATTTCCCATTTTTCAATTCCACCATTTTCTCTTATAGTATTACAGATGTGAGTATTGTTACCATTTTCGAGGTTGTGTTTCAGACGATACTTTACATTAGCTATTTTTGTGCAGTGCCCATAAAACACCTCTTGTACGGATTCATCTCTACACTGAATTTTATAAATTTTCGTTTTTGAATAATCAAACGGTGACATATATATATGTAAAATTAGATATTTTTTTTTGATTTTTCCCTGCATTATCCCGAATTATCTCGCATTATCTCGAATTATCTCAAATTATCTCGAATTATCTCGCCATGAAATCCCTAAATAAGTCAACCTTTTTGAGGGGGGGATAGACCTAATTTTCAAAATTCTATTTTATATAAAAAATATTCCATGGAATTTTTCCACGGAACTTTTTTTGTAGGACCCTTATGGAAAACAGGAAAAAAATCGTTCTCTGCATATTTTAATAATATTCCATTATATTATTAAAATGACACCATTTATGGTAATGTATCCACGCACTCCGTCATTTAACCGTCGCGCGCAGGCGCGCGCCTATCCTACCGACAGTTCCAACCAAAATAATTCTGTAAGACAAATCCCGCAAAATCCATTACAGTAATAAGTATAAAAATAAAAGAGGAGGAACTATGCAAGTTGTTTCAAATAAGTAGAAACGCAGTTTTCATTAATAAAAACTGAACTATCATACAAATAATATAATACTGAAACTACAGCTATCATATTATTTTAAAAAACCCTCAGCAGATGGCACGCGAAGCAATGACTCGCAACCAAAATAATTCCCATCACGGAAGGGAGGGGGTCGAAGGGGGAACCGTAGGTGCCCCTTCAGCATTGGTTCGTGTTCATGATACCATCCCACAGAATCGCATTTTTGTTTGCCCATTTGTATTTATCACACAAACTAGTCCAGTTGTTTTCCGATGGGTCTAAACTTACTATTTTAGTTGGGTTTTTAGAGACGTCAAAGATAACCCCATTATGACTTATATCATGTATAGTATAAAATTTACCTGGTGCAGGTGTATTTAACACAGATGGAATGCATTTCTTTTCCTGATTAAGTGTCCAAAAATCCGGGCAGTGAGTTTGGTATTGAGGGAATGGCACGGTGCTGTTTTTAGAATTCAGTGTCATTCCAATGAGAACGAGTGCCAGAATTAATATTACAATGGCGATGATAATGACAATAGTATAGAACGATAACATGTTATATTATATAGACATTTTTTATTTTTTGTCTGTTTTTTGGCTAAATGCACCTATGTATATTTAGGAAACGATAGTGGAATACAGTGGTTCCCTTAATTTTCTATTGAGACAGTATAGAACAGTAAAATCGAGAACATGGATATTCAAAATTACAATACAATGATTTTACAACAGACGGGTTCTGGAAACTATAATGGACGAGTAAACATTATCGAGAACAGTGACCCGAATGCGGTGTTTAAAATGCAAGAACGCATTGCCCTTAAAAACAAATCCACCAATTACGCCTCCGCTCTTTCCGGTAATGATTGGGAAGACAATATGGTTTCATGTGTCTTCTTTTGCTCAGAAAACATCCAAATCCTACAAAATGGTCTGCGGGCAGGTGTGTATGCCATGTCCAACAACAAAATCGTGATTCCTCCTCAAAATGTCGACCAATTAAAAATTGTCATGCGAAGTGTGTATTTACAATATGCCGAACACTTCCCCACCAATATCACTGCACAAATTGAACGATTAAACAAAATTGTATGGGATTATGTAGTGCCTGCGGTGTATGGCGAAGCCGTGGGATACATGAAATATATGGAAGACCAAAGCACACTGGTTATGCCCATGGAACGCCCACTCCATGTGGACCGAGAATACAAACAACTCGAATTGAAACCTTGGGTTTAGGGGGACCCCCGTCTTCCGCTACGCATGCCCTCCCTCGATTTTCAGCATCCCAATCCATGTAATCTGAAACGATGGGTGGGGGTTATTCTGACATTGATTATGCAGTGCGAGTTGTATAGGTTTCTATAGTCTTGGCTGCATACCGGGGTCCCGGACTTCTGACCGACGTCCGGGGCTTATGAACCACCAAAAAGTAAGGCTCTATACTATATACGGGTTGAACCATGGACCTTTTTTATAAAGTTGTTCTCATTATTTCTATTCTTGTTTTTCTTGGATTATTTACATACACTGCAATTATGTTTTATTTGAGCAGGGATACGATTTACCCACCTGATATTATGACGTGCCCGGATTACTGGAAGGTGACCCCTGAAGGCAGATGCAAGATTCCTGCTGTTGGGGAATTGAATTTGGGGAATTTGGCTGAAAAAGGACAGCCAATTTATGTGTATGATAACATTACCGGCATACCTAATTATAGCTTGTTGTCTGAATATTATGACGCCTATAAAAACCAATTGTATATAGGACATTTAGACAAAACTTTAGCACCTGGATTTTATAATGCTGACATTCCATATGGCTACAATCAAGAGACACCGCAGATTGATAGCATTGATTTCGGGGACCCAGGATGGGCATCGTTTGGAGACCCACAGAAAGAAATTCAACGGTGGAAAGCGGTGAATAATATCATGTAAGCAGGGGCATTTCATAGTACCTACGTTTCCCTTAAGAACCCTCCCTTTAAATGAAGTGACTGGTTGAGGGTTGTGGTTGGATTTATGTTGAGATTGTTTGTGTATTATTCATAAAAACAATTATTTTTTATGAACTTAGTTTGATGGATTCTGTAAGATTCTATCTTGATGAAAGAAAACAGGGTTGACATGGGCATATGCATACGAAGTATACGGTCTTAGCGTATGCGCATACGAAGTGGAGGTGTAAACGGAGTAAAAGGGGGCAAGCGAATACGAAGTGAGTAGAGGCGTAGGTTCCTCCCTGCAAAAATGTTTAGATATAGTATAAAATACAGAATGCCAATCGGAATAGAAATGAATAACTATGACATCTCGATGGGATCGGGAGGGTTGTTATTTGCCCCAGGTGGAGGAATACGTGGGAATGTATCTCTGAATGGTAATGTAGGAATTGGAAAAACCAACCCAACAGCTACATTAGATGTAAGTGGTTTTCTCAATACCAGTGGGGTTATTCAGGCTGGTTTTAATAATAATCGCGCGGTAGAATTGGCTACTAATACTAATTCAGCTCATATTGATTTTCATTCATTAGATACAACTTATAATGACTTTGATTCCAGAATAATTTCCACCAACGGAACCGCAGGAAGTAGCGGTAGAGGAAATTTGGATTTTCAAGCAAATCAACACACATTTACTACAATCGGTTCTACGAGGATGACAATTGCTAATACTGGAGGTGTAGGGATAGGAATAAGTTCACCTGGCGCAACCTTAGATGTATCTGGAGATATAAGAGCTCGAGCTATAACTTCTAATGGAGGTGTAGGGATAGGAATAAGTTCACCTGGAGCAATCTTAGATGTATCTGGAGATATAAGAGCTCGAGGTGAAATCCAATTCGGTGCCGACAACGCATTCCAAATTAAACGTGATGTAAGTAAAACTTTGTTAATTGAACATTTTTCAAATCCATCTGCAAAAGTATGTTTTATTAATAATTTATCAGGAGGAAAAACACTCGTGGGTATCGATACAACCAACCCTACAGCAAACTTAGATGTGAGTGGAACATTGAATGCTACCAGTGATATTTCAACAACAAGTGGAATATATAAAACAGCAGGAGATTTAAGAGTTTTCTCTGCTAATGGGTCTGCTGATACGAAAACTATTTATTTTGCTGGACAACAATCAGTATTCCTCTCTGGAAATCAATCAGTAGAATACGCCAGGTTTAATAACACAGGTCTTGTAGTAACAGGTGGTGCTTCTTTTGGTAGTGGAATAAGTACTGGTTCTGTTACAAGTCTTGCTGTTACCACAGGAAGTGGGGGAGGCCAAAGATATGTAGAAATTGGTTCTAGCATTAACACAGCGCATATAGATTTTCATTCACAAGACACAACAACAACAGATTATGACGCACGAATTTCATCAACAGGAGGAGTAGGGGGTAATGTAACTGGTTCTGCTAATTTAACTTTGATAGCGAGTCAAGTAGATACAACAGGTATTCTAAAAACTACTAACACCACTGCTTCTACAACTACTACTAATGGTGCGTTGGTGGTTGCTGGTGGAGCAGGTATTGCTGGTACTGTTCATATTGGTAGTAGTACGTCAAACCCATTATTATTACAAAGTGATGCTACAAACTCATACATAAGACCTACTGGAGTAAGTAGCACACTATATATTGGAACAGGTTCAACTAATTATTTATCTTTAAGTTCAATCGGTGTCTTAAGATCAGCAGGGAAGATAATTGCGAATGATGAGATAACACTTAACAATTCTGCCCAAACTCTTAATTTTGGTGCTTCTCCGAACAGATTAGCATACATTACAAATGGTGTTGATGCATCAGGGTCGTTTGATATTCTTAATCAAATGGGAGGAGCAAATTCAAAAATTAGATTAGGAACGAATAATAATATCTTAACTGGAATACAAATAAGTAATACAGGATTATTAACTACGAGTGCTGGTATAACTGCTACAGGATTAATAACTGCGAATGGTGGTTTAACTACTGGTGCTGGACAAGTATTAACTTCTACTGGAACAACCACCTTAACTGGTGCGACTACTGCTACAGGATTAATAACTGCGAATGGTG
>Ga0209135_1000180_pt1 | contig 22258 bp, 20 predicted proteins | sample LauGreSBDMM110SD_4_FD_187570 | JGI IMG/M metagenome (GOLD analysis project Ga0209135, IMG submission 187570) | Freshwater lake microbial communities from Lake Michigan, USA - Su13.BD.MM110.SD (SPAdes) (version 3) | ecosystem: Environmental > Aquatic > Freshwater > Lake | place: Lake Michigan... | reverse complement strand
TGGGGCGCTTTGGTTGGAAGGCCAATCAGCCCAGCATCAAGCAGCATATTGCCGCGGCTTTTTCAAGCGACATTGGCATCACCTCTGCGGTCTATCCGCAAACCGATTGCCAACCTGTGCAGCTTGAATGCTTGGCCGCCATCAAAAGTGCCAAGCCCGAGTTGCGCCCCGAGTTGTGGGACTCGATCACGTTTTGGACGCAGGCCTTGGAGGTACCCAAGCAGCGTCACACCGACAAACCTGAAGTCATGCGCGGCGAGGCCTTGTTTGTGTCAACGGGTTGCGCCATGTGCCATGTGGCCGAATGGCGCACCGGCAAATATGCAGCGGTGCCGCAAATTTCCAATCAACGTATACGGCCTTATACCGATTTGCTGCTGCATGACATGGGGCCCGACTTGGCCGATGGACGACCCGATTTCAAGGCCAGCGGCAGCGATTGGCGCACACCACCCTTGTGGGGCATAGGTTTATCTAAGCAGGTGAGCGCCAGCACGTCTTTTTTGCATGATGGGCGCGCACGCAATTTGTTGGAAGCGATTGTGTGGCATGGCGGTGAGGCCCAAGCTTCTCGCGATAAATTCACAGCCTTGCCTGCACCGCAGCGTCAAGACTTGCTGGAATTTTTAAACTCGCTTTAAGCTTAGCTGCTCAGCGTCACTGTTTGTATGCCTGCCAAGCCAGGCATGGCAAAACTCTCGGGGTCGAAAGCCGTGTCGCCATCGGCGTCTGCCATCCCCGTGGTTTTGAGGTTTTGAAAATCAAACAGCTCGGTGTCTAGCAAATGCGAAGGCGCAACATGTTGCAATGAATTGAACATGATGTCCAAGCGACCAGGGTGTTTTTTCTCCCATTCGCGAAGCATATTGCCCACCTGCTGGCGCTGCAAGCCGTCTTGGCTGCCGCACAGAGTGCAAGGAATGATGGGAAACGCTCGGTGCATGGCCCAGCGTTCCAAGTCGCGCTCAGCCACAAAAGCCAAGGGGCGAATCACGATATGGTGTCCCGCATCGCTGACCAATTTGGGCGGCATGCTTTTCAACTTGCCCGCAAAAAACATATTCAGAAAAAACGTTTGCAAGATGTCATCGCGGTGATGACCTAGGGCAATTTTGGTTGCACCTATTTCATCGGCCACCCGGTACAAAATGCCACGGCGCAAACGACTGCACAGGCTGCACATGGTTTTGCCTTCGGGGATTTTTTGCTTGACGATGGAATAGGTGTCTTGGGTTTCGATGCGAAAGGGCACGCCCAATGTGCTGAGATAGTCGGGCAGCACATGCGCGGGAAAGCCAGGCTGTTTTTGGTCTAAATTGACCGCGATCAAATCAAAATGGATGGGCGCGCGGGCTTTCATCTTCAACAAAATATCCAGCATGCCGTAGCTGTCCTTGCCCCCCGACATGCAGACCATCACTTTGTCGCCTTCTTCAATCATGTTGTATTGAACAATGGCTTCGCCGACCTGACGGCACAGGCGTTTTTCGAGTTTTTGGGTTTCCCGTTCAATGTGCATGGTTCACCATGTTCCCGCCTCCATGCGGATAGCGACTTCGCAGTCGTCAAAAATTTCCAGTTTGGTGATTTTCACCCGAACCGCTTGCACCCCTTGCAGTTGCATTAAGCGGTGGCAGAGTTTGCCAATCATGGTCTCAAGCAGGTTGACATGCTCGGCGGTGCATTCATCGATGATGATTTGCCGCACCTTGCGGTAATCGAGGACGCGGTAGATATCGTCGGCTTCGGGCAAAAGAGGTTGTGCGCCCAAGCTGAGTTCAGCGTCCACCTGAATCGGTTGGGGCGCTTTTTTTTCGTGCGCCAAAATGCCCAAGTCTGCGTTAAAGCGCAGGCCAGTCAGTGAAAGAATTTGTTGAGGGCTTGTTTGCATAGGGAAAGCTTGCTACCAAGTTTTACAGCCGACACGCTCGGTGCCTATAGACAGGCAGTCGGGATAGACATCGGGTTTTGAAGTGTTGACGCGTGCTGCCATGATCTGTGGATGCGACATGAGTTGATTGAAGAGGGCGTCGCACAACGTTTCTTGTAACTCGTGGTGCGCGTCGCCTACGGTTTGTTGAATCATCTCTCGCAAAAAATCATAGTTGAGGGTGGAAGAAATATCGTCTGAAGTTGCGGGCGCATGTTCAAGGCGAACACATATATCGACATCAAACCACATCCGCTGGGCTGCGCTTCTTTCGAAATCATGCACCCCAATGCGAACCGGAAGATCGAATTGGCGCAGACTCATGAGCCGGCAGTGTGTGGCCAAACGCGCATCGAGAACGGCGAAATCAAGCAATGTACTCATGAACCCACCTGTGGGTTGATGGCGAACATGACATCTCGCGTAAGCGGTACCAGGTGCTGTCCGTTATCAACTTGAATGGTGCAACCTGTCAGAGCATCGTTTTCCGCCATGAAAACCGCCGTGCGCGCAATATCAACGGTTTGGATTTGACGTTGGAGCAAATTAATTTTGCAAGCTTGATCAAAGTTTGCTTGGGTTTGATCGCCGCTGAGGTAACTCAAGCCTGGCGACAAACCGCAAACCCTAACCACGGGCGCCAAGGCCTGCGCTTGCAAGGCCACGCTTCTTTCAAGCGCCAGTTTGCTGACGGTGTAGGAAAAATAATCGGGGTTGAGGTTGTGCACCTTTTGATCTAACACATGAATCACACACAAATGCTTGGCAGGGTGTTCGGCTGTTTTCGCTCTGAGCGCTAACGAATTGGCCAGCAGCAAAGGCACCACCGTGTTGGTTTGAAAATGCATTTGCAAAACAGCCGCGCTGCTGGAGGCTGCGTCGTCCATTGAAAAAACCGAGGCATTGTTCACAATGCATTGGGGAAGCTGGCCGGCTTGCAATTCACATTTGTCCAGCAAGTGGGCATGCGCATCAGCTGCCGACAAATCCTGCTTGAGCACAACGCAGGTCTTGCCCAAGCCATGCACCATGTCTTGTGTTTCTAGCGCTTCTGTGTCGGAGGTGTTGAAGTGACAAACAACATTCCAATCGGCACGCGCAAAGGCCAAGCAGAACTCACGCCCCAATCTTTTGGCGCCGCCCGTCACCAAGACCCAAGGGCTTTGATTCATTCGGCTACCTGCATGTTCAATTCAAGTTTCATCACTGCTTTCAGCATCCCCTGCATCCATTTTGCGAGCCATACAATCACCCACAGACTTCTGGGCCACTTGAATTATGACTGCTCAAGCGTCTTCGCTGACGACAAAAATCAAACAGTTCATGCAGGCGGCTGGGGGTTGGTTGCCCTTTGACCGGTTCATGGCGCTGGCCTTGTACGCGCCGGGTTTGGGCTACTACGCTGCGCGGCAAGGTCAGATTGGCCGCATGCCAGCCTCGGGCAGTGATTTTGTGACGGCCCCCGAGATGTCTTCTTATTTCGGCACAAGCTTGGCGTGCAGTGTCAAAGAAGCCTTGGTGCATACCCACAACAATGAGGTGCTTGAGTTCGGTGCGGGCAACGGCACACTTGCTTTGCAGCTGCTCTCGGCCTTGGGCGAGCAAGTGAAAACCTACACCATTGTCGAGGTCTCGGCGGCCTTGCGCGAACGCCAAGCGCAAACCTTGGCGGCTTTTGGCCAGCAAGTCAGGTGGGTGAGTGAGTTGCCCGACAGCATACAAGCCGTGGTGTTGGGCAATGAGGTGCTGGACGCCATGCCCGTGCGCTTGTTGCAGCGCAGTGCCGGTATTTGGCATGAAAGAGGCGTGGTGTGGCGTGAGGCAGAAAGCTGTTTTGATTGGCAAGACCAACCCACTGACGAGCGCCCGCCTGTGGAGATTGCCGGCGAATACGATTACCTGACTGAAATACACCCACAAGCAGAGGCATTTATTCGCAGTGTCGGCGAGCGTTTGCAACGCGGTGCGATGTTTCTCATCGACTATGGTTTTCCAGAGGCCGAGTACTACCACGAGCAACGCCATATGGGCACATTGATGTGCCACCAAGCGCACCTGAGCGACAGCGACCCTTTGCAAGATGTGGGTCGCAAGGACATCACCGCACACATCAACTTCACCGGCGTGGCCTTGGCAGCCCGTGAGGTGGGCTTAGAGGTCTTGGGTTACACCAGCCAAGCGCATTTCCTTATCAACAGCGGCTTGCTGGGATTGCTAGAAAATGCCTCAATGCAAGACAAGGCCATGGCGCAAAAACTGATGCTTGAACACGAGATGGGTGAGTTGTTCAAAGTTATCGCCTTTGGGCGTGGCGAAATTTGGCAGCCTTTGGGCTTTGTGCAAGGTGACAGAACGCACAGGTTGTGAACACATGTTTCGTTGGTTGATTGTGGTTTTCTTGGCCTTGTTGTTGATTCAAAGCGTTATGCCTTGGTTGCACAAACTCGGCTTCGGTCGCTTGCCAGGCGATTTTCGTTTTCGCTTGTTTGGGCGCGAGTTCTTTATTCCTTTAACCACCACCATCATTCTGAGTATGGTGTGTGCAGGTTTGTCACGCTTACTCTAGGGACATTCGCGGCAGTTAACATGACCGCATGGATAAGAAGTTCAACCCATTCAGCGCAATCTCACCAAATCAAAATGGTGCGAGCAAGCTGTGGCTGCTGTCAGTCTTGGCAGTGATGGCATTTGCCGCAAGCTGGTTTTACCCAGAGATCAAAAACAAGTTCAGCACCCTTTTGGGTGGCGAAGAAGTCACAGCTTCTGCCGACGGCCGCGCCAAGCCAGAGGGCGGCAAAAGTGGCAAAGACGCCAGAGGCGGCAAGGACGGCAAAGGCAGCAAAGGCGGTGGTGAAGGTTCGCGCAACACGCCGGTCAGCGTGGGCGAAGTACGCAACAGGGATGTGCGTTTCACCGTGCAAGCTGCGGGTACTTTGATGGCGCTCAATACCGCTGTGGTGCGTGCCAAGGTCGATGGCGAACTCAAAGCCCTGCGGTTCACCGAGGGTCAGTATGTGCAAGCCGGACAGTTGTTGGCCGAAATAGATTCACGCCCTTTTGATGCGCAGCTCAACCAAGCCCAAGGCCAATGGGCCAGAGATACCGCGCTTTTAAAAAACGCCGAGCTCGATTTGCAGCGCTACCAAGACTTGCTCAGCAAAGACGCGATTGCCAGACAACAAGTGGAAACACAAGCGGCTTTGGTGCGTCAGTTGCAAGGCACGGTGCAGGCTGACCAAGCGCAAATCGATCTTGCCAAGTTGCAGTTGTCCTACACCCGCGTCACCGCTCCTATCAGCGGACGCTTAGGCCTCAAGCAAGTCGAGTTGGGCAGCTTGGTGCGCGCCAGCGACCCCAATGGCGTGGTCAGCATCACCCAAACCCAGCCCATGGCGGTGGTGTTTTCGGTGCCCGAGATACACGTGCCTTTGATCATGCGGCAATTGAAATTGGGCAAAGCTTTGGCTGTGGAGGCTTGGGACCGCGATCAAAAAATCCGTTTGGCCCAAGGGCGCGTCAGCACCACCGATAACGCCATCGATGTGGCTACGGGCACTTTGCGTCTCAAAGCCACTTTGGATAACCGTGACGGCAGTTTGTTCCCCAATCAGTTTGCCAATATCCGTTTGCAACTCGACACTTTGAAGAATGCATTGGTGGTGCCGGTACAAGCCGTGCAACGCGGCGCAGCAGGCACGTTTGTCTATGTGGTGCAGGCCGATAACACCGTGCAAGTTCAAGCTGTGCAACTCGAGGCGGTGGAGGGTGACTGGCAGGCAGTCATTGCCGACCTGAAAGCGGGCCAACAAGTCATCACCGATGGCGCCGACCGTTTGCGCAACGGCAGTGGCGTGGAGGTGGTGAAAGCGGCCAAGCCATGAACCTGTCGCGTTTGTTTATTTTGCGGCCGGTGGCAACTTCCTTGCTGATGCTGGCACTTTTGTTGTCAGGTGCTTTGGCTTACCGCCTTTTGCCGGTGGCCTCCTTGCCGCAAATTGATTACCCGACGATTCAGATCAACACCCTGTACCCCGGCGCAAGTCCCGAGGTGATGACCGCCACCGTCACCGCGCCCCTCGAGCGACAACTCGGCCAAATGCCTGGCTTGGATCAAATGACCTCGGTGAGTTCGGGTGGTGCATCGGTGATCACTCTGAGGTTCACGCTCAAGCTGCCTCTCGATGTGGCCGAGCAACAGGTGCAAGCCGCGATCAACGCTGCCACCAGCGTCTTGCCCAGCGATTTGCCCATGCCCCCGTCCTACAGCAAGGTCAACCCAGCCGATGCTGCGGTCTTGACCTTGGCCATCAGTTCGCCCTCGCTGCCCATCACGCGTGTGCATGACATGGTGGAAAACCGCTTGGCCATGCGTTTGTCGCAAGTCGCTGGCGTGGGTTTGGTCAGTATCGCCGGCGCCCAACGCCCAGCCGTGCGGGTGCAGGTCAACAGCCAAGCCCTGAGCGCGGCAGGCTTCTCGCTGGAAGATGTGCGAAGCGCCATCAACCAAGCCAATGTGAGCATGGCCAAGGGCAGTTTCGATGGGCCAGCACGTGCCTCCAGCTTGGATGCCAACGACCAGTTGCAATCGGTAGAAGACTATGGAAACTTGGTGTTGGCCTACAAAAACGGCAACCCTTTGCGTTTGCGCGATGTGGCGGCAATCGTTGACGCGCCGCAGAACAACCGTTTGTTTGCTTGGGCCAATACCCAGCCCGCCATCATCTTGAATATCCAACGCCAACCGGGCGCGAATGTGATTGAAACCGTGGGCCGTGTGCAGGCCTTGTTGCCGGCATTGCGTGCGGCATTGCCGCCGAGTTTGGATGTGCAAGTGATGACCGACCGCACCACCACCATACGCGCTTCGGTCCATGCTGTGCAGTTCGAGTTGTTGTTGTCAGTGGCCTTGGTGGTGATGGTGATCTTTTTGTTTTTACGCAGCGCCGCCGCCACCATGGTTCCCGCCGTGGTGGTGCCTTTGTCGCTGGTGGGCACTTTTGCGGTGATGTATTTGGCGGGTTTTTCCATCAACAACCTGACCCTTATGGCGTTGACAGTGGCCACCGGTTTTGTGGTCGATGACGCGATTGTGATGATTGAAAATATTGCCCGTGTTTTGCAAGACCCCGACAGACCGCGTTCACCGTTGGAAGCCGCCATTGAAGGGGCGCGTCAAATCGGTTTCACCATTGTGTCGCTGACGTTTTCGCTGATCGCGGTGCTGATTCCCTTGTTGTTCATGGGCGATGTGGTAGGGCGTTTGTTTCACGAGTTCGCCATCACTTTGGCTGTGGCGATTTTGATTTCTGCGGTGGTCTCGCTGACCCTCACACCCATGTTGTGCGCCCATGTCTTGCGTGTGGACACCACCGACCACAGCACCCTAGGCAACAGCGCTTGGTTGCAGCGCTTGATTGATGCCTATGCCCTTGGCTTGAACTGGGTGCTGGACAGACCTTTGGCCACACTTGCCACCTTTGCCTTGACGCTGGTCTTGACCGTCGTGGCGTATCTCATCAGCCCCAAAGGCTTTTTCCCTTTGCAAGACACGGGTGCGGTGCAAGTCATCACCGAAGGCACGCAGTCAAGTTCTATCGAGGCCATGTCGCAACGACAACAAGCGCTGGCCCGACTTTTCTTGCAAGACCCTGCGGTGCAAAGCCTCACCTCTTTCATTGGTGTTGATGGCCCGAATGCCAGTGTGAATGCCGGGCGCATGACCTTGAACTTCAAGCCCAAGTCCGAGCGTTCAGAGGGCTTGCAGCAAACCTTAGAGCGGCTGACCCGACTCGGCAACCAAATCCCAGGCTTACAGGTTTTCTTGCAGCCCTTGCAAGATTTGAGCTTGGATGACCGCGTCGCGCGCAACCAATTTCGTTTTCTACTCAGCGGCCCCGATGGTCCTGCGCTGGGCCAGTGGTCTGGGCGACTGCAAGAGCGCTTGCGCCAAGACCCTGCGCTGGCCGAGGTGGCGTCCGATTACCAAGACCAAGGCTTGCAAGCCTATGTGCAAATCGACCGAGAAGCCGCCGCGCGTTTGGGGGTGAGCGTCTTGGCCATCGATAACGCTCTCTACAACGCCTTCGGACAGCGTTTGGTCTCCACCATCTTCACCCAAAGCAACCAGTACCGCGTGGTGCTGGAGGTGCAAGACCCAGAGCGCCAAGGGCTTGCGGCTTTGTCGCGCTTGCATGTGCCTTCGCTGAATGGCACGCAAGTGCCGCTCAGCAGCGTGGCCAAAGTGGAGGAGCGCGCGGCACTGCTGAGCATCTTGCATGTGGCGCAATTTCCGGCGGTCACCCTGTCGTTCAAGCCGGCTGCTGGGGCGTCGCTTGGCGAGGCGGTGCAAGCCATAGAGCGGCATTGGCAAGCCTTGGTTGCCGAGGAAGGCGTTCCTGCTTCTATCGAGACGCGCTTTGAGGGCGCGGCTTTGGCTTTCAAAGCCTCCTTGCTCAGCAGCTTGTGGCTGGTGTTGGCGGCGGTGGTCACCATGTACATTGTTTTGGGCGTGCTGTACGAAAGCTATATACACCCGGTCACGATTTTGTCTACCCTGCCCTCGGCTGCCCTGGGTGCTTTGTTGGCTTTGCTGGCAGCACGTATTGAGTTGGGTTTGATTGCGGTCATTGGCATTGTTTTGCTGATTGGCATTGTGAAGAAAAACGCCATCATGATGATCGACTTTGCGCTGGATGCCCAGCGTCACCAAGGCATGCCAGCGCGCGAAGCAATTGTCCAAGCCTGCTTGCTGCGCTTTCGCCCGATTTTGATGACCACCATGTGCGCATTGCTGGGTGCTTTGCCGCTGATGCTGGGCAGCGGTGTGGGCAGTGAGTTGCGCCATCCCTTGGGTGTGACCTTGGTGGGCGGTTTGATTTTGAGCCAGTGGTTGACGCTGTTCACCACGCCAGTGATTTACCTCAAACTCGACGCTTGGGCGCGTCGTCGCGCCTCGCTGCCATGAATTTTTCTGCGGTCTTTATCAACCGACCGGTAGCCACCAGCTTGCTGAGTTTGGGTTTGGCCATGGCGGGTGTGTTGGCCTATATGCAGTTGCCTGTGGCGCCTTTGCCGCAGGTCAACTTCCCCACCATCTCGGTGTCGGCCAGTTTGCCGGGTGCCAGCCCCGAAACCATGGCTTCTACAGTGGCTACGCCTTTGGAGCGGGTCTTGGGCAATATCGCTGGCGTCACCGAAATGACGTCCAGCTCTTCGCAAGGCAGTACCCGCGTGACCTTGCAGTTTGAACTCAACCGCGATGTCAATGGCGCAGCGCGGGATGTGCAAGCCGCCATCAACACCGCGCAAAGTTTGTTGCCCACCGGCATGCCCAGCCGTCCCACGTATAAAAAGGCCAACCCCGCTGACAGCCCCATGCTGATTCTGGCTTTGACGTCAGACAGCTATTCACGCGGGCAGATGTACGACTTGGCCTCCACCACTTTGGCGCAACGCTTGTCGCAGGTCGATGGTGTGGGGCAGGTCAGCATCGGTGGCGGTGCATTGCCTGCGGTGCGCATAGAGCTAGACCCGAACAAACTCGCTGCCAACGGCGTTTCTTTAGAAATGGTTCGCCAAGCGGTGGTGGCGACCAACGCGCATCGCCCTAAAGGGGTGATTGAAGACCAGCACCTGGCCTGGCAAATCGAAGCCAATGACCAAGCCCGCAGCGCGCAAGACTATGCGCCGCTGATCTTGCGCTATGTGAATGGGCAGGCCTTGCGTTTACAAGATGTGGCGCAAGTGCTGGATTCGGTGCAAGACTTGCGAACCGATGGTGTGTCCCAGGGACAACCTGCTGTGTTGTTGGTGTTGAACTTGCAGCCGGGCGGCAATGTGATTGAAGCGGTTGACCGGGTGCGTGAGCTGCTGCCCAGATTGCAATCGGGTTTGCCCGCCGCGGTGACCATGACGGTGGTGTCAGACCGCTCGCCCACGGTCCGTGCCTCGTTGCTGGAGATTCAAAAATCTTTGGCCCTGTCCATGGCGCTGGTGATTTTGGTGGTGGGCTTGTTTTTAAAGCGCTGGCAAACCGCACTCATTCCCGCTGTAGCCCTGCCTTTGTCGCTGGCGGGCACCTGTGTGGTGATGTACCTCATGGGATTGAGTTTGAACAACCTCACCTTGATGGCCTTGACCATCGCCACCGGCTTTGTGGTGGATGATGCGATTGTGGTGCTCGAGAACATCACTCGGCTGCGTGAGCGGGGCATGCCGCTACGCCAAGCGTGTTTTGAAGGTTCGCGTGAGATTGGTTTTACCGTGGTGGCCATCAGCATTTCTTTGGTGGCGGTATTCATTCCGATCATGTTCATGGGCGGGGTGCTGGGTCGGCTGTTTCGTGAATTCGCGGTCGTCATGACGGCGGCGATTTTGATTTCCATGCTGGTCTCATTGACCACCACGCCCATGATGTGCGCTGCATTGCTGTCGCCCTTGAAAGCACAAGCCCGCAAGCTTCGGCCCAGCAAGTGGCTGCTGTTTTACCGGCGCAGCTTGGCTTGGGCTTTGCGCCATCAATGGTGGATGTGGTTGGTGCTGATCGCAGCGATTGCTTTGAATGTGGCGCTGTACCGCGCCATACCCAAGGGTTTTTTTCCGCAGCAAGACACGGGTCGCATCAACGGCTATATACGTGCCGACCAAAGCTCCTCGTTCCAAGCCATGCAAGAGCGCTTGCACACCATGCTGGCCATCGTGCAGTCCGATCCGGCGGTGCTCACCGTCACTGGCTTTACCGGCGAGGGCCAGCGCAATGCTGCCCGCATGTTCATGACGCTCAAACCCCGCGATCAACGCGACGTCAGTGCCGAGCAAGTGGTGGCGCGTTTGCGCGCACGTTTATCCAAAGAGGCGGGTGCGCGTTTGTTTTTAATGCCGGTGCAAGATATTCGGGTGGGCGCCAGGGCGTCCACTTCCGAATACGAGTTCACCATCAAATCCGATGATCTCGCCCAGCTGCGTGAATGGGAGCCCAAGTTGCGCCGCGCCTTGGGCAAGCTCAAAGAGCTGGAAGACATCAGCAGCGACTACGAGGAGCGAGGTTTGCAAACCTCGGTGGTGATTGACCGTGACGCGGCCGCTCGCTTGGGCTTGTCGGTCAGAGCCATTGACACCGTGTTGGCCAATGCTTTCAGCCAGCGCCAAATCGGCATCATTTACAACCCTTTGAACCAGTACCGTGTGGTGATGGAGTTGGCCCCGCCTTATTTGCAAAGCGCCGAGTCTTTGCGCCGCTTGCAGTTCATCAACGACAAAGGCCAAGCCGTGCCCTTTGCCAGCTTTGCCCGCATCGAGCTCACCAACACCGCTTTGTCTGTGTCGCATGAAGGTGGCGTGCCCTCGGACACCTTCAGCTTCAGCTTGGCGCCTGGCGTGTCTTTGTCGCAAGCCACCCAAGCCGTCGACCAAGCCGTGGCTCAACTCAACTTGCCGGTGTCGGTGCGCGCCAGTTTTGCCGGCACAGCTAACGCGTTTCAACAGTCGTTGGAAACCCAGCCGTGGTTGATACTGTTTGCCTTGCTCACCCTGTATTTGGTCTTGGGCGTGTTGTATGAAAACCTGCTGCATCCCCTGACCATTTTGTCGACCTTGCCGTCTGCGGGCTTGGGTGCTTTGCTCACCCTGATGGCCATGCGCACCGAGTTCAGCATCATTGCCATGATCGGCGTGATCTTGCTCATAGGCATTGTGAAAAAGAACGCGATTTTGATGATCGATGTCGCTTTGCAGCAGCAAGCCCTGGGCCGCAGCCCGGCCCAAGCGATTTATGTGGCGGCGCAGCGTCGCTTGCGCCCAATTCTCATGACCACCGCGGCGGCGATGCTGGGCGCGATTCCCTTGGCCTTGGCTTTTGGCGTGGGTTCAGAATTGCGCCAGCCCTTGGGGCTGGCCGTGTTGGGGGGCTTGGTGCTGAGTCAGTTATTGACTTTGTTCACCACGCCGATTGTGTTTGTGGGCTTAGAGGCAATGCGTGGTCGTTGGCAAGGTGGTGACAAGGTGTTGGCATGAAAAACAGACAGACAGGATATTCCTACGCAGTTGTGTTGCTGTGCTTATCGTTGACCGGTTGTGGCAGTTGGTTCAAGCCGCCCGCTGCTTCAAGCCAACGGCCACCGGTACGCGTGCCTGAGGCTTTTGGCGCAGCGCAAAACCCCGTGCTTTTGGGTGAATCGGTGGACCGCGCTTGGTGGACTTTGTTTCAAGACCCGGTGCTGGATGATTTGCAACAGCAACTTGAATCAGGCAATCTGAACTTGCAAGTTTTGTCGGCCAAGGTGCGTCAAGCGCAGGCCAGCGTAGCGGCCGCGCAAGCGAGTTTGTTTCCCAATGTCTCGCTGAATGCGGGCGCAGCACGGGCGACCAGCGCCGCCGGTGGCGCATCCTCCAACAGCTTAAGTCTTGGCTTACCCTTGACGTGGGAGATCGATGTCTGGGGTCGCATTGACGCTCAAACACAGGTGGCCAAAGCCAATTTACAAGCCAGTCGCGAGGACATGGCACTGGCACGTTTGTCTGCCCAAGCCAGCTTGGTGCAAATCTATATCGCTTTGCGAACCGCCGAGCGCCAACAAGCCGTGCTGGAATTGGCACAAGCGGCGTATGAACGTGCTTTAACCCTGACACGCTACCGCTATGAGGCGGGCGTGGTGTCTGCCGGCGATGTGGCCCAAGCCGAGTCGCAATGGCAAAGCGCGGTGGCGCAAGGCATAGATGTGCAAACCACAAGGCAGCAACTCAGCCACAGCTTGTCGGTGTTGCTGGGCCAAGCCCCTGCGGCGCTGCAAATGAGCGCCACCCAAGCCTTGCCTGTCTTACCCGCTTTGCCTGTCTTGATGCCAGCCTCTCTGTTACAGCGTCGCCCCGATATTCGCGCTGCAGAGCTGCGGGTGCTCGCGGCCCAAGCGCAGTTGGGTGTGGCACAGACCGCCTTCTTTCCCACCTTCAGCTTTGCCGCCAACCTAGGCTTTAAGAGCACCGACTTGGCAAGCTTGCTGAATGCGTCTGCACGCTTGTGGTCCTTGGGGCCAACGCTGGCTTTGTCTTTGTTTGATGGCGGGCAGCGCCAAGCCGCCAAGGATGACGCCAAAGCCGCTTTGGAATTGGCCGCCTTGAATTACCAGCAAGTGGTGTTGACGGCGCTGCAAGAGGTGGAGGACAACTTGGTGGCTGCGCACCAACTGCAGGCGCAAGAGGCGGCACAAGCGCAAGCTTTGCAAGCGGCCCAGCGTAATTTACGCATCACCGAAGCGCAGTACGCTGCTGGCACGGTCAGCTATTTGAATGTGGTGACAGCGCAGGCCAGCGCTTTGAACGCGCAACGCAATTTGCTGGATGTGCAAAGCCGTCGAGCGCTGGCAGTCACGCAGTTGCTGAAAAATTTAGGCGGACGTTGGGATGCAGATTCGACGTTGAAATGATCAGCCCGTTAGCTCGTAAGTGCGGCTTTAAGGGCCTGCACACGCGCTGCATCAATGTGCTGGCCAATCTGCGCACCCTTTAATCCGCGTTGCATGGCCTCATCCGACAGCGCGGTGTTGTCCACAGACAAGGCCGCTTGCAACAAGCCACTTAAGTGGGCGGCTTGCGGGTAGGGGCGCAGTTCTAAGCCTAAACGCCCGCGTGCATCGGCTTCGCAAGCTTGCAAGGCCAGGGCAAACCGCTCGGGGCGGCGCAAAGCATCGCATCGCACCAGCAAGCGCAACACCGCTTCGGCACTCAAACTCAGGCAGCCGTGTATATGACAGTGTTCCCGCGCCACCACCTCGGCCAATTCTTTGCAATTTTGCGGCACCCGTAAACGTTCGCAGACACCGCGTAAAAGTTTGACGCTTCGGCCTTCATGGCCAATGTGGCGTGGCAAAGCCTCTGGGTGGGTGCTGCCCTTGCCCAGGTCGTGGCACAAGGCTGCAAAACGCACCTCCAGCGAGGCGTTCACCAACGCGCATTGGTCGAGCACCATCTCCACATGCACGCCGGTGTCTATCTCGGGGTGGTGTTTCGCCTCTTGCGGCACGCCGTATAAGCGCGCCACTTCGGGCAGCAAGATGGGCAACGCACCACAGTCGCGCAAGACCTGCAACATGCGCGAGGGCTGACGCGCCATCAAACCTTTGGCAAGCTCTTGCCACACACGCTCGGCCACCAGCGCCTTGACCTCACCGGCTTGCACCATCTCCACCATCAATGCTTGGGTTTCGGGCGCCACTTGGAAGTCGGCGAAACGTGCGGCAAAGCGGGCCAATCGCAAAATGCGCACGGGGTCTTCGCGAAACGCATCGCTCACATGGCGCAAGACGCGCAGCTGCAAATCTCGCTCTCCGCCAAAAGGGTCGGTACGCTGGCCTTGGGCGTCTTGGGCGATGGCGTTGATGGTCAGGTCGCGTCTGGCCAAGTCTTGCTCTAGGCTCACATCGGGTGCGGCGTGCACCACAAAGCCTTTGTAGCCCGGTGCGCTCTTGCGCTCGGTGCGCGCCAAGGCATACTCTTCTTTGGTTTGTGGGTGCAAGAACACCGGAAAGTCTTTGCCTACCGGCACAAAGCCTTTTGCCGCCATGGCTTCGGGGGTGCTGCCCACCACTACCCAGTCACGGTCGCTGCCTGTGATGCCCAGCAGGGCGTCACGCACTGCCCCTCCCACCAGGTATGTCTGCATGGGGTTCAAGGCAAGCTGAAAATGTTGGCCAAGGGTGTGGGGGTTTTGATACCCAATTCGCTCAACCCCGGACAACTGCCGCTGGCCACATTGTCAACCTGCATGGAGGCCAGGTTATCGCGGCTCATCAAGGTCGGGCCTGGCAGGTGTTCCATGACCCAAGCTTGCACATAGGCCAAGGCACCGGGCAAGGGAATCACCCAGCGCGGATGGCGTGACCAGACCCCCGCATGCTCGACCAGTTGTTTCAAGCTGAAGATGTGCGGTCCCACCAACTCATAGGTGTGAGTTGCTGTTGCCCTGTGCAGCACCGCATACACCACGGCTTGTGCCACATCCTTTACCCACACCGGTTGAAAGCGGGTATGCGCACCTGCCAGCGGCACCACGGGTGCCAGGGCTTGCAGTTTGGCGAACAGGTTGATGAAGGCGTCGTCTTTGCCAAAGATCACGCTGGGTCGCAACACCGTGAGCGCCAAGCCTTGGTCGGCAAAGCCTTGCAAAGCCTGTTCGCCACGCGCCTTGCTGCGTTGGTATTCAGAGGGCGCTTGTGTATCGGCACCCAAAGCGCTGATATGCACCAAGCGATGCACACCGGCGCCCATGCAGGCTTGGGCTAACCGCTTGGGCAATTGCACATGGACTTTGTCAAAGTCTGCTGCCGAGCCATGCAAGATAGCCACGAGGTTGATCACCGCATCGTGTCCTGGCAGCAAAGCAGCCAACTGCGCAGGGTCATGCACATCGGCTTGCACCACCGAGACCATGGGCAGCATTTGCACCGAACGAGCGGGCAAGCGACGGGTGGGCGCCGTGATATGCAGGCCAGCGCGGTTGAGCGCTTCACACACATGGCGGCCGACAAAGCCGCTTGCACCTAAGACCAAAATATTTTTCATGTTGCAGACTGTAGCGGTATTGCCGAACTAAGGGTTGGCCGAAGGCATCAGGGTTTTTTGAATCGATGTAAAAAAACTGAAGAGCTTATTTCTTGCGTAAAGACTCGCAGGGGTCGTCTCTGGCTTGTGGCGGCGTGAGCCACACATAGTCGGCTTGGGGCTTCAGCTCCACCAAAAAAGCCTGTTTCTCTGCGCTGGGCCGGGTGTCGTCCCATTCCATGAACAGCACGCTCAACACCCGCAGTTGGGGTGCTGCCTTGTACACAGCAAAGGGCACGCCCAGGTGCTTCCAAGCGTGGCCATTGCCAGCCACCACAATGCTGGGCAGGTGCGCGAGTGCGACTTCGGCCATGGCGGCATCTCGGCCACGCTGCACCGCCGTCATGCCTTCAAACATGCTCGACGGCATGGCACCGCAGTGGCCTTGGTTAATTTCTTGTTCCATGGCTTGGCGCTGGCTGGCGTCGAAAGGCGCTTTGGCCAGCACCGCCCGAACCGGCTCTGGCAGGCTTGCGCCTTGGGTTTTAAACACCTCTTTGATGGACGCGCTGGGCAAATTGCCGCCCATCAGCGGCATCTTCATCGCATGGACAGCTTCAAACAACGCTTGGTGCAAAGGCCAAGCCCAGGCCTTGGCATCGAAACCGGCGGCTTGCAAGCCTGTCAATAACTCGGCTTGAGGCTCAAAACGTTGTTGCCAGTTGAGATGTTCGGCCACCACCGTTTTACTCGCGGGGGACAATTGCCGCAGCAGCTCTGCGCGAAGTTGGTGATGAAGAGGGTTGTCGTGGACTTCGCCCAACACCGCCACATCAGCTTCGCCAAGGTCTTTCAACAACTGCCCCATGCTGGCGGGGGACTGCTCAGACATGCGCACAATTTGCGCTTGTGGAGTCTGGGTATCCATTGCCCCCGCTGTCTGCAAGGCAATGCCGAGCATGCAGCAAAGGACTAGGCTAAGGTTTTTTCTGAGCGGCGGCAATATTGGCTGGGACGGTGGAAATCTCATAAACGATGTCTTTGGCAAGTTCGGGGTAATCGGGCAACATGCTCACGCCATACAGCGGTTTGTAGGCGCCCTTGTGGCAAGTCGCGCAACCCACCTTGGGGAAATCTCCTTCTTCACTTAAGCGGTAAGGGGGAAACAGTTGGGCTAATTCGGTGAGGTAGTTGGTGTTGATATCGCGCACCATGCGTATGCCATACCAAGCCGTCACCCTTTGTGGCGTGCTGATGTTCCAGTCGCCCATGGCACGTGTATTGTGGCAATAGGTGCAATTGACGCCCAGCGATGTGGACATGTACATCATCAGGCCGTAAGTGTGCTCGGCTTGTTTGATGGAGCGGCGGTTTTCACCCGCCAGCGTCTGGGTTCCCTGAACGCGAATGTTGAAGTCGCCATTGACCAAATAAGTGCTTAAGGGATTGAATGGCAAGGAAGAGTTAGCCACTTCAGACATGGTCGGTGTGTTTTGCCCTGCTTTGTCCCCCAGCATATTGCCTTGCGAATGCGCTAATCCTGGGTTGTTAAACCAGTCACCACTGGGGACGGCTTGCCCACGATGGCATGTCCAGCAGGTCACTCCGGTTTCTTTGACATGGGTTTTCCACTGGTTGTTTAAGTTGCGGGTCATTTGCAACATGCGTCTGGACACCACCTTGGTGTATTTCTCGTCAGAGGCTAGGTTTTTGGTGTTGTGACAGAACTTGCAACCTTCTTCAGGCGCCACCCAAGTGGTCATGGCGGCCATCAAACGTGAAAATTCTAACGCTGACAAGTCATTGAGCACTTGAACGTTTTCGTACAGCTCATCGAGTTTTTGGGCATCAGGCTCGGGCGGGTCTACGGGCTCGGGCTCGGGTATTTCGTGAATAGGTGCTGCCATAGCAAGCGCAGTAGGTTTATAAATTTGCAGCATCCCCGTGCCTCTGTAGCCATGCTGCACCGAGGCAGGTTCCTCGCAGGCGGTCAACACTAAGAGCATACCGATCCAAAAACACGACCGCAGGGGAATACCACTCAGCGAACAAGCTTTGACGAGACGATTAAACATGGACACCCCCAGCGAATTGGCGCATAAGTAAAAACAAGTGAGATTAAAAAAAGATCATGTGTCATGATAGGTTGACACTTCATATAGTCAATAAGAAATTGACAAATCTAAATTGTTTTTTTATATGGGAGCTAGCTAAATATTTAATATCATGAAAGACCCCAGCCGCTGAAGGCCGCCGCTGGGGATTTGTGCTTAGGCAGCAGATTTGTTCAACTTGAAGTTTTTGCACCAACCACCAGCAGGCACGATTCGACCGCCGTAAAAAGAGCATTCTCCTTCCGTTGCACTGCCTTCGTAGAGTTGGCATCTGCTGCAATATTGCTCAGTGGTGTGTCGTGTATAGCGAACTTTGTCTACGTTTTTGGTCTCCAATTTGAAACCCATAGACTTGGGATACGCATCAGTTTCCGAGAGTTTTTCACCAGGCGCAGCAGCTTTCATTTTATTGTCTGCAGCGGATGCCTGAGTGGCTAAAGTTGCACTTGTGAGTGCGGCTGAATGAATCAAAAAGATGCGTCGATTTAGATTTTTCATTTGGATGGGGGTGAGAAGGTTAGTGAAGTTTCCGAACCAATCGCACAAAATGCGACTCTTCGGGATGTTTTAACGAAACACCAGAAAAGCCAAAATCCATGGTGAAAACATATGGATCAAAGTCATTAACGATGCGTGTGTAGCGGCTCCAAAAAACACCAGGGGGAAAGTTTGGGAACAATTCCAACCTGACGCGTGGATTGCGGCAGTGCTGTTCGGCAATGAAAGCCAAATCTTTGAGATGAGGTAACTTCCAGTCGTTGAAGCCGTCAAGTGCTTGCCGATTAAGCTCGGTAACAGTGCTGATAGCCTGAGCATAAGTCATAACTTCAGCATTGCCGACGCATTGCTGTTCTACCCAAGTTTGTCCAATCGCACATCTTTGCCACTGCAAGCGTGCGCGGTAATCAAAGACCCACCCACGTTCATCTGCCTGAATGTGCAAAGGAATTTTAGTAAAGGGTTGATCACAGATCTGCTCAGCAAAAACCAAATTGCCCCAAAAAAGTAATGATGTCCAAAAAGCATGAAGCGAGTATGAACAAATTACTTTGATGAGGCTCTTGGCAGGGTGCAAAGTTATGAACGTTGGTAGTTACTTGGTGTCAAAACCAATGCCAGAGGGCTTGCTTGGAAAACCTTTGCCGTAATCAACTTTGACCGGTTTGGTTTGCCGAGTTGCAAGACCCGGTTCAATGGGAAGTCCACGATGAAGGTTAAAGGCGTAGGCTTCAATGGCAAGCATTTCAGGCCCGCTCACATCCAATACCTTGCCACCTTGGGGGTTTTGGATACACCAATTGGCCATTTCACGCCAAGTTACCACTCTATCGAAGGCAGTGTGATATTTGGGGAAAGTTTGTGGGTTTGAAGCTGCAGCATCTGGATGACAGTTGCCACAAGCCAAGCCGTTGTTTTGCGTCGTTGGGTTGCTACCGTGCCATATGTTGTAGCCCTCTTCAACTGCCGCAAGAAGCTTTGTTTGTTGTGCTTTGAGTTCCTCTTTGGTGAAGGGCTCGCGCGCGTTGGCTTGGAAATAGACCACTGATGTTGCTATCGTTAACAGGATTGAACCAGTCAAAGATTTAAGGATATTATTTTTTTTCATGATTGAAACGTCTCCTTCTACGGGTTTACAGAAAAAACGGCCCGCAATTATGCGGGCCCCATAACAACAATGCAATTAGATTTTTATTCCATTCTTGAGGAATGGTGGCAGTGAGTCAGCGAAAGGCATGTGCTGTGCTTTGCCGCCATTTGCACTGAACGAAGCTTGCAAAGATCCCATGCCGTCTTGTTCATTACCTGGGTCAGCACGGTATTGCTGACTTTGTGGGTACTTAACATTGATAGGGGGATAAGGCCATGGCCATGAAGTGCTCATGGCACCAATGGAAGTCATGTTGCCGATCTTGTTGTAAATGGTTTGATGGACATGGCCGTGGAACGATGTCACATTGACAAACTTAGACAGAATCTTGCGAATTTCTGGAGCGTCAGAAGTTTGGAAATTCCAACGGGGATAGTAGTCCCACAGCGGTGAGTGACTGAAGGTGACAACCGGTGTGTCAGGTGCCAAATTAGCCACATCCTTTTTCAGCCATTCCAATTGCTGAGCTTGAATTCCCCACAGACCGCCGATGGGTCCTTCCAGCATTTCCATGGCTTCCATGCGTTGCTTGTTGGTTAAACCCTTCTCGGTCCAGAAGTCCTTGACCAAAATGGAATTGAAGCCGATGAAATGGACACCTTTGTGATCAAAAGACCAGTAGTCTTTACCAAACATGCCGTTCCATGCAGCACCCATGTCCAGGTACCAATCGTGCTCGCCAGGAATGACCATCATCTTTGGCTTGAGGTTGGCTAAGATTTTTTTACCTTTAGCCAATTGGTCCACAGTGCCGTTTTGGGCAATATCACCACCGTAAAGCACAAAGTCAGGTTGAATTTCTAATGCATTGACCTGAGCGACGGCGTCTTCAAGTTGCAAGTCGAATTTGTGGCCATCTTGACTGAATAAATGAGAGTCACTGATCATGGCCATTCTGAAAGGTGCTACTTTTTTGGATCCGGCGTGGACCAAATCGATAACACCTAGGTTGATACCAGCGGCACTTGCAACCAAGGTTGACAAGCCAGCTTTACCGGTGAGGCCAAGAAAACCTCGGCGATTATGTTGATTAGACACTTGGAAAACTCCTTTGGGTTAAGGCCTTCTTTGATAAAGTTGACCTTGTGGGTTGATAGGGGAGTTATAGTAGGTTACCAATTGACGTTTTGGAAATTGTTTGTTTTCATCAAGGGTATTAAATTTTTATATATGTGCTTAAACCACTTATCTTTTAAAGTTACCAAATTACATATTGTTTTATATTGTCAATAAATGAATAAATTCAAAAGTTTATTGTTAATGACTGTGTCGGATTCGCTGTCATTTGTACGAAAAAATAGCTCAGTTACATAGTTTACGGTGTCTTCATCTATTTACTTTACTAACAATGTGGTCCAAACACCGCCCTAGTCCCCCTTTGAAATCTCAAATTAGACCTCATTAACCGGAAACCACAGATGTCAATTTCAAAGTCAAGCTCTTTCAAACAACTGCTTACTTTTCATAAAGTAGCGCGATTAAGTAGCGTAAGCCAAGCAGCAGAGGAGTTGTGTATCAGCCAATCAGCAGCGTCAATCCAATTGGCTAATCTTGAAGAGGCAACGGGTACAAAATTGATTAACCGCACGGGCCGTGGCATTCGATTGACACCAGCTGGCGAAAAGCTTTTGGATATCAGTGCCCGCATGATTGATTTATGGCAGGAAATCAGCGATGAGATGGACTCTTTTTTAGGCGACTTTACGGGTACGTTGCGCATTGGTGCGGTCACGACCGCAGAGTTCTGGCTGCCCCATGTGCTTGTGAAGTTTGTTAATTTATATCCCAAGGTGCAACTCAAATTAAAGTTTGCCAACAAAGAAGAAATCGTTCGCAGTTTGAACTCGGAGGAAATAGATCTGGCCGTGACCGGTGGCCCTCCGGAGGGCCCAGCTTATTTGTCCCAAAGTTTTGCTAACAATCCGACGGCCTTTGTTGCCGCCTCTCAGCACCCACTGATGCAAATGCCTTTGCTGGATTTGTCGGTTCTGGCTGGCTCCAAAATGCTGGTGCGGGAAAAAGGTTCTGGCGCACGCGCCTCGCTTGAGCGAATTTTCAAAAATGCAGGCCTTAAATTGTCGGTGGGTGCTGAGTTGTCCAGCAACGAGTCAATCAAGCAATTGTGCATTGCAGGGCTTGGGCCAGCATATTTGTCGCTGCACTCTTGTTTATTGGAAATACGCGCGGGCCTGTTGTCGGTGTTACCTTTGGAAAACAACCCACTGAACCGACGCTGGAATGTGGTCCACTTGGAAAACAAGGCTTTGTCACACGTTGCCACGGTTTTCTTGGATCATTTGGTTAAACGCGGTCAAAATGAAATTGAAGAACAAATGGCCATGATGGCAAAAATGCCAGTGCGAGGAATGACCAATCTAACGCTTGGTAATTCTTTTGTTTTTTCACCCTTCTTGAACATACTTCATGATCAATCCTCGGAACTAAAAGATCCGGCGCTATGAACAGGCCGCTTCGCCAAATTAATACGCCCATGCAGACCCCCTTGGTTGGCCATGGCGCGCGGTTCAATACCTTTTCTACCCTCTGCACCAACCATAGTTTTTTGATGGGCAGTTCCTTTTTTGCCTGACCGCGTGAGGGGTAAGGTTTGTGTGCAATAGAAATATGTGCGGGATGGTTGGTGGGTCAGCTTCATATTCTTCAAGAGCGCGAGCAACACAACGCTCAATAGAGGCCGCTTTGTTCAAAACCACATCATCGGCCATGCACCAACGTTTGGTAGACCAGCGTGCATTCAGGGTGCCAGGTTTGTAGAGTGTGGGTTCGGTGGGTGCATGCATGAACACCTTTGATTGGGCTGCGCTGTGCGATAGTTAAGCCATGCAAAGAAGAACCTTACTCAAACTTGGAATCGGCTCAGCCATCGTGCTGGCCGCAGCCGCAGGCGCAGTGGCATTGCTGCAACCCGGGCTGGTCAACGGCAAACTCAGTGACCCGGCGCGCCTGGTGCTCAGGCGCGTGGCCCAAGCCATACTGGCGGGAAGCTTGCCGGCCGATGCGGCTGCGCAAGAG
>Ga0209135_1000174_pt1 | contig 22635 bp, 8 predicted proteins | sample LauGreSBDMM110SD_4_FD_187570 | JGI IMG/M metagenome (GOLD analysis project Ga0209135, IMG submission 187570) | Freshwater lake microbial communities from Lake Michigan, USA - Su13.BD.MM110.SD (SPAdes) (version 3) | ecosystem: Environmental > Aquatic > Freshwater > Lake | place: Lake Michigan, USA... | reverse complement strand
ACATCCCTTATCGAGGCGCTAGTCTTGCACTGACTGATGTAGTCAGCGGACAAGTTGATTTGTTCATCGGTACCGCTGCGGGCGTCTCCCCGTTGCTTGCCGGTGGTAAGTTACGGGCGATTGCTGTGACAAGCCCTATGCCCTCTAGTGCCTTTGAAGGGGTTACGACGGTCGCTGCAACACTGCCCGGTTACGCAGTTGAAAGTTGGTATGGCGTGTATGCACCGGCCGGCACACCTGTATCAATCATTGAAACGCTCAACGCCGCGATTCGACAGACAGTGAATAATCCTGATTTCATTAAAAAGATCGAGAATGAAGGATTGACGATTTCTGTTGGGCGACCCGCTGAGCTTGAGCAATACGTACAAACAGAAAATAATCGCTGGAAAAAAATTATCCTTGAAAACAAAATTCAAATTCAGTGAGTTCAATGACCAGTGCCCAGTATCACAATGCAGTTCTTGATTTTTTAGAAAAAAATAGCAAAAGGTTTAACGTTTGATGAACACGATTTCTCGCTTAATGCGACCGCAACGGGTTGCGGTCATTGGCGCTTCGGCGGATATCACTAAAACGGCGGGTAGGCCAGTTGCCTATCTCTTAAAGCATGGTTTTTCGGGTGAAGTGTATCCCGTGAATCCCAAAGCGACTGAGATTTGTGGATTAGCTTGCTATCCAGATATTGCCTCTTTGCCCAGTGTTCCAGATGTTGCGATCGTTTTGCTTGGTGCAGAGCGAGCGCAGCAGGCTGTGAAAGAGCTTGCGCAAATAGGCTGTGTTGCCGCAATTGTTTTGGCAAGTGGCTACACCGAGGTGGGTGAAGAGGGAGCCAGACGCCAAGCTGAGTTGCTTGAAGCCGCGGGTGCGATGCGGATACTTGGGCCTAATACGATTGGCTTAGTCAATATCACCGATCGCATTGTGTTGTCGGCCTCCGGTGCGCTTGAAATGGATCGCTTCCCGTCTGGTGCGATCAGTCTCGTTTCGCAAAGTGGCGGGATCTTAGGCTCGTTGCTTTCTCGCGCCTCAGCACGCGGAATTGGTTTGGCGAAATTAATTTCTACCAGTAATGAAGTCGATTTAGAGTTGGCTGACTTTATCGACTGGTTAGTCGATGATGAAGCGACCAAGGTCATCGCTCTGTATGTTGAAACTGTGCGCGATACCAACAAATTTCGATCGGCCGCGTTACGTGCTGCACAAGCAGGTAAGCCGATCGTAGCGTTCAAGATCGGACGTTCTGAAGCAGGTGCAAAGGCTGCGATCTCACACACGGGCGCCTTAGCCGGTTCTGACCGAATGTACGATGCGTTGTTTAAACAGACGGGTATCCTTCGGGTGCAACGTTTTGATGAACTGCTCGACATGCCTGCGGCACTCGCAACCGGGCGTACCCTGCGCGGCAATCGGGTTGCAATTTTGACCTCAACAGGCGGCGCGGGCACGTTGGTCTCTGATGCCTTAGGTGTCACGGGCTTCGAGACTCCGCCTCCAGATGCTACAACCGCCGCCAAGCTCAGAGCGCTTCAGAAAGGTGATCATGCAGCGTTAGATCGTAATCCCATTGATGTCACGCTTGCTGGCTTGCAGCCAGAACTGCTCAAAGGTGCGATCACTGCAGTCTTAGAGAGCCCAACGTACGATGCTTTAGTGGTGATCGTGGGTGCGTCTGCGCTTGCAATGCCCGAACTCATGTCAAACGCGATTAAAAGTTGTATGACGATATCTGAGAAGCCGATCGTGGCCTACATTAGCCCGCATGCGCCGCACATTGGTGCGTTACTAACACAGGGCGGTGTTCCTGCATTTTCTGCCCCCGAGAGTTGCAGTGCTGCGCTGGTGGCAATGCTTCACGCCAGTCAATACACGGCTACGCTGTCCACAGTCTCAAAGCCGACTGATGTCAGGATAATTCCGATTACTCAGTTGATCGAGAAAGGTACGTCTGAGGTGCCACAAACAAACGGCTCAGCTCGCTTCAGTCTTACTGACCGTCTCGCATCTGTTGAGGCGCTCGTTGCAGTAGCAATCGATACACAGTTTGGTGCAAATGACCAGCAGACAGAACACCGTTCGAACCAAGTGCAACATAGCCTAGATGAACACCAGGCAAAACAGTTGTTCTCAATTTTTGGTATCCCCACAGTACGTGAGACCGTTGTTACCACACCCGTAGCAGCTCAAACTGTGGCGAGGTCATTTGATAATCGCGCAGTCTTAAAAATCTTGTCGTCAGAGATCTTGCATAAAAGTGATGTGGGTGGTGTTGCAGTGAATTTGTCTGCAGAGGCGATTGGCGTTCGTTTGCAACAGATGACGCAAGACGTGAAAAAAAGGGCGGGGATCACACCTTCGCGTTTTTTAGTGCAAGAGATGGTATCCGGCGGTACTGAAATGATTTTAGGTATGCATCGTGACGCTTCAGGCACGGCGATTCTGTTAGGGATGGGCGGTGTGACTGCCGAGCTATTGCAAGATACAACTCTGCGCTTATTGCCCCCGCAAGGTGGTCTGCCTGAAGAGATTGCTCGCGAGATGGCGCAGTCGTTAAAAACCTGGCCCTTGCTTGATGGCTATCGCGGGCGGCCAAAAGCGGATGTTGAAGCTCTGGTCAAGGTGATTGTGGCATTTTCTGAAATGGCGGCAGCCTTAGGCGATCGCTTACTCGAAGCCGAAATTAATCCACTTTTTGTACTAGAAAGTGGGCAGGGCGTGAAGGCCGCGGATGGCATTGCGGTGCTAAAGCAAAGCGATTCTGAATAATTCTAAAAGAGTCTTGGTACAGAGGTTTAATTGCTAGTATTTGAGAGTTTTTTAGATTTAATTCAACGTACCATTCTCAGCGATGATAAATCTCGAGGTCAAGTAACACGATCTACGTGTCGGTGCTTTGCTGTGTCTACATGTGACTACCTCGATCGTACATAACCTTGGGTTTAATTAAATGCGTATCCTAGGAATTAGTCCATATCACGATAGCTCAGTCGCTGTATTTTCAGAGGCTGGGCTTGAGTTTTACTGTAAAGAAGAGCGTTTAACCCGCAAAAAGAGGCAGCCGTATCCCTTGAAATCATTTGAACTGGCGATTGCTACGGTCGGACCGATTGATTTAGTTGTGATTGCAGCGCCAGGAATAGCGCCAAAAAATATTGGCCCAGTTAAAAAACACATTGCAGATTTGCTTGCTTGTCCAATTGTCGAAATGTCCGATACCCATCACTTGCAGCATGCGAGTCTTGCGTTTTATAACAGCGGCTTTAATGAGGCGTTGGTAATTGTCTGCGACAGAAATGGCTCGTATTTTGAAGAAGACTACGCCCGCGAAGGAGAGACAGTTTTCACTGCGTCTTACCCTTGTAACTTCGAAGCAATGACCAAGAATTATTGGTTGTACAACGTCGGCCAAGAGGCTAGTGTTAGAAACAAAGAATTGATCGAAAAACTAGATTTAGAAGGGAAACTTAACTTTAAGTCGTGTTTTAGTATTGTTAAAGTTTATGAGACAGCAACATCCTTGATTGGTCAGCATCCGCTCGAAAACGGAAAAACCATGGGGTTGTCTTCTTACGGCAACAAAGCAAACATTCAACCTCTTTTCAGGGACAAGTATTTCCCGATTGATCATAAGTTTAGCCATGACAAAAAATCATTCTTTGGTGATTCGTCAGTGGCAATCAACACAGAGCTTGATTCACTATCAATTGGTAAAGTCACGCCAGAAAACTATCAGCCTTACGCAGACTATGCGCTTAATGTGCAACTAGAAACGCAAGAAGCTCTTAAACAGCTTATCGGTGAACATCTTGCCAAAACACACATCAAAAAAGTGTGTCTCACTGGCGGTTATGGTTTAAATATTGTCGCAAACACCTTTGTCGCAGAGGCGTTTCCCGATGTCGAGTTTTATTTTGAACCACTCGCAGATGACTCGGGTAATTCGATAGGTGGTGCAATGTATCACTATCACAAGATGACTCAAGACCGTACCGTCAGAAAAATTGAGCATACGTTTATTAACGGCGTTAAACACGATTTATCAGTTGTCAATAACTTTGAAAATGTTGAGTCAACGATCGTTGATGTTAATTTTGTAGTTGATTTGTTGGTTCAACAGAAAAGTGTTGCCGTATTTAACGGTCTTGCCGAATCGGGTCCCAGGGCGCTCGGTAATCGCTCGATACTCTTCGATGCACGTAACCCGCACGCCAAAGATATTGTGAACGTCATTAAAAAAAGAGAATGGTATCGACCATTTGCGGCAATGATCCTTCAAGAAGATTTGCACGAGTATTTTGAAAAAATTGCAAACATTGAAGAATGTCGTTTCATGACCTTGTCGTACAACACTCGCCCAGAGAAGATTAAAGAAATTGGCGGTGTGGTTCATGCCGATGGCACGACGCGCATTCAAACAGTGACTGCTCGTGACGGCATCTGCCATGACATCTTGGCTCGATTTAAAGTAATGACGGGATGCCCGTTGTTATTAAATACTAGCTTTAATTTGGCTGGCGAGCCCTTGGTTGATACGCCTGAAGATGCTATGAGAACGCTTCTCAATTGCGATTTAGATTTTGTATGGTTTGCAGAGACTGGACAACTATTTAAAAAGAGCTAGCCTAGAATGATTGTTGGCGCTATGTCGAGGAGTTGGCGTCATGCCAGAGTTGTTCGAGTTTAATAAATAGGTTGTATATTTAGACTCTATTAGACTCAACATGCCAACGTTGTAAATTGCTCAGCGCAGCAGTGGTTTGCATAAAGTCTAGTCGTAAAGTGAAAGTCGCATTCGATACACGCCGAATAATACACAAAGGGACTACACCGATCATGATGACGAGCGATCAGAAAAAAAATAAAAATTTATTCAGAGCCGTCGACAATCGGATGAGTAATAAGTGGTGTTTGTCGCCGATCTGGCTTGTTGACACAAGCCTAGATACTGTTTTTAATCAGCAATTATTTAAAGAGCTTTTAAAATTTTATAAAGACATCGACCAAGGCATTACAACGAAATGTGATTTGGTTCATTACGATGCATCTTCATTTAATCACTTGAAGGATGTCATCTTGTCGTCTGTTGGTGAAGCGGTAGCTGACTTTGAAAATATGAGTCCACCTGCGTCACCCAGCGAGCTTCCTTTCGAAATGTGTTCGGCTTGGATCACGATCATGCCGCCTGGTGAAAATTATTTGATGCACACGCATCCAAATGCCATACTCACTGGAACCTATTACATTTCTACGCCCGCAAATAGCGGTGATATAGCCTTCATTGATACGCAAGAGATTGCGCTTGATCCAGTCTCAGGGACAGCTAAAATTATTAGGATCCCACCCAAAGAGGGCAATTTAGTTTTTTTCCCAGCCTATCTGATGCATGAAGTGCAAACGAACAACTCTAATGAAGGTCGCATTTCAATCACGTTTGATTTGAAGCTAAAAGACAGTAACTTAAAAGAAACTGATAAAAAAGTGGCACGAACCATCGTTGATAACTACGAACGATTTGTAGCTAAAACGCAGTAAGTTCCTAGCTGCTCAGTTGTAGAGATACCAAGTGCCGTCGCATTTAACTCCGTGACCCTGTACTGTGATCCTGCGGTCATCGCAGAGCAGACGATGTCGGCCTGCGACACGGTGAATCACATGGCCCGAAAAATAAGTTAAGTGACCAGTCTGGTAGGGCACAAACTCATAGTCTGTGATGGCTTTTTGGGCTTCAGCTGAAGGAGTACCGTTGAACTTATTGCCAGCCTCAGTATCACCCGGATTTTTCCAAACATCCAAGCCAGAGCCCGACTGCGGAAGTTGCAGAGATAACGTAAACGTCAAGGCGTTATTGAAATCGGCCGTCTGAAAACGTTGCCAAAAAGATGTGTGTGGCAAATAGGGAGTATCGACATGAAAGTTAGACCAGCCGTCTAAGGTTTCTAAGTGCTCAACAATTTCTTTAGGCATGAGTTTTTGTTGAGGACTCGGGCCAAGGATTTGAAAGCCAGGCAATCCGATGTATTCGTCAGCATATAAAACTTTTTCACCCAGAGCAGTTTCTAGTCCGGCGCGGATACTTTCGTACATATCTTTGAAGTTTTCTGACAGTACCGGATTGATTGAGGTGCGAATATTATGATAAAAGTCGTATACATCACGTCTATCCGGCGCAACGACACCGTTTTTATCAAAAAACTCTCTTGCACTGAATGCCCCAACTGTAAAGAAATAATCTTGGTTTGGGCAAACCCAATGTTCTTCAAGCGAAAGGATTGTTTCGACTGCTTGCTTAGACGCTGTTGGACTTAGTACAGAGAGTTTTTTTATTGCTTCGCGGTACATTGGAACGTTTCCTTGGATAGCGGATCACTGTGTTAAATCGTACAGCAGAATCGCTTTCGTATTGGCTTTATCTTTCAGGTGGTTGCGTTGTATCGTCATGGCATGGTGCAACATGACAGCTTTTGCGAGAGTTCAAGTCTAAATAGTATCTTGGAGGATCGATCACATGTCGAAACAAATCAGAGTAGGTGCATTGGGAAACGCCAGAATCTTAAGCAGATTCATTCTTGATGGCGTGATCAATCCTTTAATCGATTTTTCTGCCATTGCAACGCGCTCTGCTTCGGCAGCTGCAAAGGCACGTCAAACTTATCCAACGAAAACTGTTACAGAGAGCTACGACGAGGCTTTGGCCTCTCAGGATGTCGAGGCTATCTATATATGTCTGCCGAGTGGTCTGCACTTTACGTGGGCTGAAAAAGCGCTGCAGGCGGGCAAAAATGTTCTGATTGAAAAGCCGGCTGTTCTTAAAGCTGAAGATGCGCAAGCTCTCGCAGCATTAGCACAGTCTCGTCAATTGATCGTCATGGAAGCCTGGTGGTACCGCTTTCACCCATTAGTCGAGGCGCTTCGAGCCGTCGTGTCTTCTGGCGTCTTGGGTGAAATTCGACTAATTAGCTCTAGTTTTTCATACGTCAATACCGACGTATCAGATTCTCGTTGGAAAGCTGATTTGGGCGGCGGTGCACTAAACGATATGTTCTGCTATCACATTGATTTTCTGAATCACGTCATGGGCATCAAGAACGAACACATCGAATTAGTTCAAGCGATTAGCCAAATGCGTCATGGCGTGGACGCGAGTATCTCAGCCGAATTGATCACGAACACTGGCGCTGTGTGTCAGTTTATGTCGGGGATCAACCGCCACTCAATGTGCAAGACTTTTATTTTGGGTGAAAAGGGGTCGTTAGAGATCCCTCATCTGAGGGTGCTGCCTGAAATGGGTAGGTCAACCTTCATGCTTCATAACGCGTCGGGTACGACCGTCCATTCTTTTGAAGCAACGGATGCTTATTTACTGATGTTGGATGGTTTTGCAGAGACGATTACGCAAAAAAGATTTGCCCATCCAGGGCTAGAAGATATGATCGAAAATACAAAGTTATTAACGCGCATTAGGCTGGCTAGCCAAGAGCCTTAGCGCGTTAGTGAAATGGGCTGGTTATCCAAGAGCCTTAGCGCGTTAGTGCAATGGGCTGGTTATCCAAGAGCCTTAGCGCGTTAGTGCAACGGACTGCTTTGCCAAGAGCCTTAGCGCCTGAGAATATTAGGTTGACTCACCAAGAATCTTCGCTTGTGTGAGCTTCTCTACAATGTTGAGAGCGATGCCGTGTGGACTCAAGCGACCTCTGATTCGCATACCGAGCTCTTCGCAATTTTGGTTGATGGCTGCTGACTGAAGGATCTCGGTCATGACTTCATAAAAGTTTTCTGCGTTGAGTTTCGGACCCGGAATACTTGAACCAAGTTGAAATTTTTTAATTCTTGCAGCATTGTCCCACTGGTCTCCTAAAGAGGGTGTAATGAGCTGAGGGACTCCCGCGCGTGCAGACTCAGCAAGCGTGCCGATTCCGCCATGATGGACGATCAACGCGCAGCGTTGCAATAGTGCAGGAAAATCATTGCAGTACTCTAACCAAAGCACCGAGTCGGGTAAGTTTTTTGGTAAAAGATTTTTGTCTTTACAAATAAAAATGGCACGATGATTGCCCTTTTTAATTGCGCTTAAAGCATGTTCAAAATAATTTTGGCAGTGAAGGTTTCCTGTGCCAAAAGTACAGAGAATGGGCTTGCTAGGTGCGTCTAAAAATTTTTCTATCTCTTCAGTGAAAACAGAAGAGCGTGTCTCTTCGTGAAAGATAAATTCACCCGCTATCAAGTTATCGGGCCAATGCGCTTCTTTCTCACCGAACCATTGGCTGAATAGCAAGGCATTAAATGAGGCAATACAGGTAAAGAGCTCCATATACGAATTGACCGTGGGCAAGCCGGCCAGCGCTCGGGCGCGATTCACTGGGGTGATGGTTGGCAAGTCAGAATACTGTCGTTCTTCGGGTTCTTCGACATGATGTGATTCTTTTGCCTCGCCAAATACGCTCGGGTATAAAGCACCACCAATAACGGTGACGGAGTCTGGACGATGGGCTTGCGCAAGCCCCGCATTTGGTAATAAATTTTGATGTGCCAAGATGATCAATGTTTCATCTTGAGGGCGCTGACTGATGTACTGCGCGATGGTGTCGAGGTTCGGTAAGAACAACGTTAAAGCGATATCCAAAAAGTTCTGATCGTTCCATAATTTATCGTTTTGTAGTACCATCAAATACTGATCTATTGTGCCTAGTGGATAAAAATCTAGGTCAAATTTTTGAATAGTTTTTTCGAAATATGGGTTGGTAATAAATGTTGTTTGATGACCCATTTTTTTCAGTGCGATAGCGACTTGGGCAAATGGGTACACGTCTCCGTATGTTCCGATTGTTGCTACGATAAAGTGTGCCATGTTTGACCTTTATATGATGACAGTGATTTGATAATGTGGTGAGCTGAAATTTCTAATGGTGACCAACGATTTGTGTTGGTTTAAACGCTGATCAAATTTTAATAGACGCATATGACTGATACAAATTACGAAGATACCGTTCCTTTTCTGGTTGTCAGAAACCACGAAGAGCAATATTCAGTCTGGCCTGTTGGTAAAGACATCCCTTTAGGCTGGGTTGACTGTGGCTTTAATGGTGACAAACAATCTTGTTTGAAGCACATTGAATCCGTTTGGACAGATATGCGCCCATTAAGCTTGCGCAAGCAAATGGAAGCGTTAGCCAAGATGCCAGCGACACAGAGTCCAGCAGCGCCAGAGCCCAGCGCACCAGACCTAGTCGAGCGACTGTGCGCTGGCTCACACAAGGTTCGGGCCGTGGTGCGCCCCGAGAATTCAGACGCGGCTTTCAAAGACGCAATCGATCGGGGTTTTGTTCAGATCGAGTTCACCGAGACGCAGGGCGGTACGGTACTCGGTTTTGCTGTGGATGTTGAGCAAAGTGATCTCTCGCAAATCGGTGATAACAAACTTAACGGACAGGCTGTAATCGTAGGGATGCTCACCTTAAATTTTCAAAAAGTCAGATGTGTTGCGACAATCGACTTAAAGAAATTAACGGGTGAGGGCAAGTTAGAATTGGTTCACTAGTTTCAACCTTGTCACTTGTTGAGCAACTTTAGAAGCTCTTCAGGTGATTGGCCGCTAGCAAGAAGCGCCTCGACTTCTTGCTCGGTCATATTCTCTAGCTTATCCAGTTCAATCGTCATCCTATTTGTTACGTCATTCGCTGTGATTTGCGCATCGATAAGCTGCGATTGTTCAGCAATGCTTGGCGCGCTAAAAAATAATCCTAAATCGACAGTGGCTTGAAAAGTCTGCTTGATTTGACGGATCAGTTGAGCTGCGAGCAAAGAGTGTCCGCCAAGATCAAAGAAATTATCATGCACTCCGATGCGTTTGATCTTCAGACATTCTTGCCAAAGCTTGGCTAGTCTTAGTTCTGTAGGCGATGAGGCATCGATGAACTCGGCTTCAAGTTCGGGGCGCTCATATAACTCCTGTGTGGCTAGAGTGGCAACCGTGTTTGCAGCAGAATACCTTGCTTGCTCTTTACGCAGTTCGGGATGACTGGTAGCGATCGTGACTGAGGGTAGGGGTAGCAGATCAAGAGCTTTCTGAAAGGCGAGCATCCCTTCTTTTATGCTGAAGTCATCACTCACTGCGCCAGTGTCTTTGTTATCAGTCCAGCGATCCCAATTCATTACCATCCAAGGCGTGGTGCCATTGCGCGATTGATGACCAACAAAGGCGTTGGTATAACTACCAGCCATCGCGTGTGCAGTTTGGCCAATACCGCCAATTTTTGCTGAAAGTGATGACATCACAATACAAAAGTCTAATTGTTTTGTATCAACGTAAGCGCTCAGCTGTTCTAAAAAAAGTCGCTGCTTGGCAAGGTATGTTTCGCACTGACTGATTTCTAGTGCATTGATCAAGCCGATCGGTTTAGAGTCGAGCATGTCGTAACAACAAATTAAACCAGCCACTTTGTTGGGCATTTGCCCAATCGTATTCAAAGACTCGTCAAGTTTATCGGTTTGCGTAGGATCTAGGTAAAGCGAAACAATCTGTGAGCCCGATTGTTCTAGGCCGTCAATAAACGATTTTACGTTAGCGTTATTTTTAAAGTCTGGTTCTCTGCTACTGAGAATGAGTTGGCCTTGAACAGTATCGGCAAGAGCCTGCGAAAAGGCTTGACCCGCGCCATCAAGTCCACCAAGCACAAGATAGGTTTTTTGATGATCAATTTGACGTTGCAGTGGTGTCTGATTTAAGGGCAGTGCTTGCAGGTTGAGTTCCCAATACTCGCCGCTTCGCAAAGCAGCGATACGTTTCGTCTGATCATGCAACAACCATTGATAGATTTTTTGTAACGTTGAAGCATCTAGCGCATCTACATCTAATACAGCACAGCGAGTCGTCGGTTGTTCGTACTCTAGGCTGGCAATCAGTCCAAATATGCTGGCTTTAATAGGATGTAGTGTGGCAGACGCGAAAGGCCCCGTCATACCTTGACCCACAAAGCGCAAAGTTCTGATCGGTGCCTCTTGAAGTAGACCAAGTGCTTTGGCAATATTCAAAAACTCAAGCGTACTATCGAGAGATGCGTTTATGTTTTCGTCGAGATACAAAACGTTATCAAAGTGCTGCTGTTCTTGTTGAAGCGTTGAAAATAACGTTTCGACTTGAGCAGAACTCTTGAAATCCAAAGTGAACTGAGTCGCTCCTGCCCGCGTAAAAGTTGGCGTTGAATGGGCGAGGATAACTTGGTGTCCGTGGCTTTGTAATTTGTTTTGTAATGCCTCTATCGTTGGGCTTTGCGAACAGAAAATTAAAAAAGTAGATTTGTTTTCTGTGTTCGGATTGAGTAAGTGTGCCGATTTCCAAGAGTCGATATAAAACCATTTGTTCGGATCGACTTGCCGAGTATTTAACGTTGCATCAACTGTTGTTGTTTCCGTTTTGGTTTTTCCGGCTTCAATCCAGTACTTTGTGCGTTCAAAAGGATAAGTCGGTAAAGAGACCTTGAGGCGCTTTCCTTGTTGATTAAACGCATCCCAATCGATGGGTTGATATCTGACCCACGCCTTTGACAGACTGTTTAGGATGAAATCTGTAGCGCTTGTTTTCTCGTGCACCGTCGGTAAGCTGTAGACAGCGGTTGTCGCAGTCTCGTCTTGGTTTTGATTCAGACGGGCTAACTGTCCTAAGGTTTTTCCTGGTCCAACTTCGATCAGTAAGGCGCTTTCAGTTTCGGCAAGTATTGTTTGAATACCTTGACTAAAACAAACGGATTGCCTGAGATGTCGGCACCAATATTCTGGCTGAGTTGGCTCTTGTTGAGTGATCCAAGTGCCACTCAAGTTTGAAATATAGGGGATGCTCGGGGCCTTGAACTGCACAGTCATCAGAACTTTCTCAAATGCTGCGAGCATAGGTTCCATCATTGCAGAATGAAACGCATGCGAAGTTCTTAAGACTTGACTATCGACTCCATGTTGCTGTGACAGCATCGCTTGGTAGTGTTCGATCTGCTCTTGAGGTCCGGCGACGACACATAAGGCAGGGCCGTTTTCTGCCGCAATCTCGATTGCCAGAGTCGACGATTTGATATCTTGTCGAATCTGTTCAGCCGAAAGCGGAACAGACAACATCGAGCCAGTTGCCATCCCTTGCATGAGTTGACTGCGACTTACCACCAGTTTTAGAGCGTCTTCCAAGGACAATACATTGGCAAGGCAGGCGGCAACATATTCACCCAAGCTATGCCCGATCATCGCTTTTGGTGTCACGCCCCACTCGATCCAGAGCTTGGCTAAGGCGTATTCGATGGTGAAGAGGCAAGGCTGCGTAATGTTTGTTTCTTGCAGGCGTAAGTTAGCCTGATCAATCTCATCCTGCTCAGGAAATAAAATTGTTCGAATATCTTGTTTGATAAGCGGTTGTAAAATCAATGCGCAGGTATCAACCGTATCTTTGAACGTTTGTTCGTCTTGATAAAGCTCTTTCGCCATTCCGGCATACTGACTGCCTTGCCCAGGAAACATGAATACTGCGTTGGTAAAATTTTTGTCTTCTGAGGTGTTGTACTTTTCAGCGTGCAGAACATCCACAGCCTCTTGTGCAGAATGGCAGGTAAATGAGAGGCGCTGTGAAAAGGCCTTTCTGCCACGTTGCAGCGTACTGGCAACATCCGCCATATTGCTGTCGAGATTGTTAGCGAGGTGTGTCGCGAGATTTTTGGCGTACTCAGCCAGGCCCTGTTTGGTCTTGGCTGATAAAGTGATCAGTTGCCGGTTTCGGCTCGGTGAAGACGGCTCGGGTAGTGGTGCCTCTTCTAAGATGGCGTGCGCATTCGTACCACCGACACCAAAAGAGCTCACACCTGCGCGGCGGGGCTGAGCCGTGCGGGGCCATGGCTTTGGCTGATGCACGACATAAAAGGGCGTTTTCTCAATTTGAAGTTTTGGATTGGGCGCTTTCCAATTTAGACTGGGCGGCAAAAGTTCATGTTCGAGCGCGAGCGTTGTCTTGATCAATCCAGCTAAACCAGCTGCTTTATCAACGTGTCCAATGTTGGATTTGACCGAGCCGACACCACAAAACCCCGTGCGATCAGTGCCAGTTCTATAAGCCTGAGTCAGGGCCGCAAGTTCAATCGGATCACCTAGTGGCGTAGAGGTGCCGTGAGCTTCTACGTAGCTGATCGAATCGGCCTCGACTTCGGCAACGGCGAGCGCTTCAAGAATCGCTTCAGCCTGGCCGTTCACGCTCGGTGCTGCATAGCCCACCTTGTCCGAACCATCGTTGTTAATCGCACTACCTCTGATTAACGCGTGGATTTTATCTCCGTCATTCAGCGCATCTTCTAGTCGTTTGACAATAATTACGGCAGCACCATTGCCGTCAATCAGACCGCTTTGCGTTGAATCAAACGGGCGGCAGTGTCTGTCCGGTGAATAGGCTGAGCCCGCTTCATGCAGGTGACCGACTTTCTGTGGCAGATGGATGGTGACACCACCCACCAGAGCCATATCAGACTGATACGTTAAAAGGTGCTGGCAAGCTAAATGTGTACTGACTAACGATGACGAACAGGCCGTACCAATATCAATGGCGGGCCCCTTAATGTTCATACTGTAGGCAATACGCGTGGGAACAAAGTCTTTATCGTTATAAATTGATAGCTCAAACCCTCCTACTTGTTCAAGCAAATCAGGATTAGACATTAAGTTGACCGGCAGGTAAGTATTCATGCCGGCACTCGTAAAAACTGCAATGCGTCCTGGGTATTGAGCAGGTACGTAGCCTGCATCTTCCATGGCTGCCCAAGCGCACTCCATGAGCACTCGATGCTGAGGATCCATGAGCTCAGCCTCGCGTGGTGCGATCCCAAAAAAATTGGCATCAAATAACTCGGCACCGTCAAGAATCCCTTTGGCAGCGATATAGTTTGGAAGATCAATCATCTCGGCGCTGACACCCGCCTCTAGCATTTCGTCTTTGCTAAAGAGCGAAATGGATTCCTTACCGGTTTTAAGATTTTCCCAAAATTGGCGCACGTCTGCTGCCCCAGGCATACGAACGGCGATGCCAACGATGGCGATACAATCTAGATTTTTAATCGATTCAGTCTGATTCATATACGCTTAAGCAGTAACCGGTTTGTTGGATGGCTTCTTGCTTAGGCTTACTTTTCTGCTACCCGCTGTCTTAAGTGTGGCCATTTTTTGCTTGGCAATCCTATCTGTCATTTGCTCAGACACAAGATTTTCACTTGTTGGGTCTTTGGTAATAAACTCAGCGAGCGTTTTAATCGTGGGATATTTAAACAGGTCGATGACTTGACAGTCAGTAGGTAATATCGAATCGAGCTTTTTAAAAGCCTGAAGAATCAGCAGCGAGTTGCCACCTAAATCGAAAAAATTATCAGTGGGGTTCACTTGAGAGCAACCCAACACTTCACACCACACTTTTGCGATCGTAATTTGTAGATCTCCAGAAGGTGCGACGTTGTCATGAGCCTCTATGGGTTCGCCGCTTGGCGGTGGTGGTAGGGCACTGACATCGACTTTGCCGTGGGTAGAGAGGGGCATCTCGGTGATCGATACGAAGGCCGTCGGAACCATATATTCTGGCAACTGATCCTTGAGAGCATCACGTAATTGTTGTGCGGTCAGACTGTCATCCCGATGACAGCTGTAATAAGCCACTAGACGGATGACACCAGGGCGATCTTCACGCAGCATGACTGCCACTTCTTTCACGCCCGCCACCTGAGCGAGGGCAACTTCAATCTCACCTAATTCAATACGATAGCCATTGAGTTTAATTTGCTTATCTTTTCGACCTAAGAAAACTAAATCACCGTTAGGGAGATAGCGACCACGATCACCGGTCTTATACAGCCGTGCGCCTGGGTTATCTTCTTCTTGACAGAAAGGATCCGGAACAAAAGACGTCGCGGTCTGTGCCGGACGAGCCAGATAGCCCCGCGCCAGCCCGAGACCACCGATATACAAATCACCTGCAATACCCGCAGGTAAGAGTTGTAAGTCGGAGTCAAGTACATACATCCGCATGCCTTCAATCGGTTTGCCAATCGGCACCAAACCACGCACCGAGTCTTTGGTTTCGAACACACAGCACCCGACCACCGTTTCGGTTGGACCATATTCGTTCACAATGCTAACCTGACCGGTTTGTAACCAAGGGTTCACTGAAGACGCTTGTAGCGCCTCACCACCTAACACGAGCGCTTGGGTGAGGGCAGTGTTGCTGAGTTTATCTGTCTCTTGTAATGAGTTCAGTATTTCAAGATGGGCTGGTGTAATCTTGATAAAACTGAATTGATACGGAGAGCGATTTAAGCTGTTCAAGGCTTGTAGTTCGTCACCGTTTGGCAGTAAAACTATTTTATTGCCCGCCATAAACGGAACAAAAATACTGGTGATGGTTGCATCAAAACTAAACGAGCCCAAAACAGGCGAGCCGTCGGCTTGCTCGGCGTGATACGCCTCTTTTGCCCAGTTTAAGTAATTACTGAAACCCTCGTGCGTGATCATCGCGCCTTTAGGCTGGCCTGTCGAGCCCGAGGTGTAGATGACGTAAGCTAGATTTTGTGCGTTGATTGTTACGGCAGGATTCGTGCGCGCTTGACTCTGAATCGCCTTGAGATCCGTATCAAGGCGGCAAGACCTTTCTGCAGGAAATGACAGCGTATCAAAGATAGCTTGCTCAGTGATGAGTAACTCAATTTTGGCGTCTTCTAGGATGTAAGACAGCCTGCTTTTCGGATAACTTGGATCTAAGGGCACATAGGCGCCACCCGCTTTGAGGCAGGCAAGCATGGCTACGACCATCTGCCACGACCGCGTGAGGCAAATGCCTGTTCGTTGGTCGCTTTGCAAGCCAAGACTGAGTAAATGGTGCGCCAGTTGATTTGCCTGTGCGTTTAATTCTGCATACGTGAGCGTCACCTCGTTGCCACTAACAAGTGACACGAGTGCGATGGTATCAGGGTGCTGGGTGACGCTTGAATTCCAAGTGTCAATAAACGACTCTAATTTTGGTTTGCGCTCTGCGTGATTCCATGTAGCTAATTGGATATTCGCATCGTGACGATTCACGAGTGGAATATTGCCGTGACTGACGAGCGGGTCTTTTACGACCGTTTCTAAAATTGAAAGATAAGACTTTAAGAGGCTTTCAATCGTTGACGCTTCAAAAAGATTGGTGTTGTAGTCGCACTCTAGGGTGACGTGATCGCGCTTTAGATTTGCTGTAAAGGTTAAATCCATCCGAGTGTACGCAATCGGTTGCTGTTGCATCTCAACCTTTAAACCATCAATGACTTGTGCTTCGTCGAGTCGCTCTAGATTAAAAATCACATTAATCAAAGGCGAACGACTGATATCGCGAGGCAAGTTCAACTGATCTAGCAAGCGCGCGAACGGATAATCTTGATGCTCGTAGGCTTGCAACAGTTTTTGCTTAATTGTTTGCAAGTGTGCTGCAAAGGTGTCGTTCGGTGTCAAGACACTTAAGATTGGGAGTAAATGCACGCAGTAGCCGACTAACGAATCAGAGCCGCTGATGCTTCGACCTGTATAGGGGGCACCGATGGCAACCTGCCGTTGTTCACTTAAGCGATGCATCAAAACAGAAAATGCTGCAAACAAAACCATGTACAGCGTGCTGGCATTTTTACCAGCAAGCGCTCGCACAGATTTCAAGAGCGTTGGGTCAATCTGCGCCCAAGCGCGAGCGCCGTTGTAGGTTTTAACTTGAGGCCGTGGAAAATCGTAAGGCAAAGTTAAATCAGGTATGTTGTTTGAAAATTGCTCTAACCAGAACGCTTCGTGCGCTTGAGTCGCCTCAGCTGTTTGTTGAAGAGTTTGCCACTTCAGAAAGTCTCTGTACTGCATGGCTGGGGAAACGAGCGGTTGCAAGCCTTTCGTTAGACTGGCATAGTTTTGAATAATTTCGTGCAGCACGACCCCCATCGAGGGGCCATCCGAGATGATGTGATGACTAGACAGAGCCAGCACATGATGCTCAGCGGCGAGTTTGAGTAAAGTTGGCTTAAACAGCGTTGCACCGCTCAGTTCAAACGGCGTGTTGGCTTGTAAAAGAAACCACTCCTTTAAAGCACTTGCAGGCTCTGCTGAGTCACTCAGGTCGAGGTGCTCAAGATGTAATTCTTCTGGAGCCTTCACGTGTTGCTCATTGCCGTCTTGATCAAGCCAAGTTCTGAGAGACTCGTGACGATGGATGCAGGCCTCGACGGCGGTCTTTAACAGTGCGGTGTCGAGTTGACCCTGCAAAGAGACAGCACCTGGATCGTTATAGGCTAAATTTCCCTCTTTGTTCATTTGGGCAATTAACCATAATTGCTTTTGCGCCTCGCCAAGAGGAAAAGAGCTTCGAGCTTTTAAAAGACGTGCTTGGTAGACGTCTTTCAGTTCGTTAATCTGCGGCAGGCTTTGTAGAACTTTTTGTGCGTTCACACCAAAGTCGATAAAACAGGCTAATTCGGTGACACCCATTTGAAGCATGACATCGACAATGGGTTCAACCGTTGTCGGTGAACCAATTAACGCACTGGTTGCCACGTATTTTTCGTAAGCTTTATTGACAATGTAGTCTTTATCTTCTTTTGAAGCGCGATCGATGTCTTGAACCGGCCCCAAGCCTGAAGCCATTTTTTGAAACAGATGAATACTCGAGAGTAGATAGTCGCACATGGGTTTGCGTGCTTCTTCAATCGCTTGCTCGGCGTTTTCTTCTAGGTAGGTGTGAATCAAAACAGTAATGCGTGCCTGGTTAAGATCGTGGCCATGTTTCGCGTAAGATTCTTTGTAAAGGCGAATATTTTTTGCCAAGTCCTCAAGTGACTGACCCATCAAATTGGTCAGAATATTCAGCCCAAGCTCACCTGCTTTTTGATAAGAATCTGGATTATTAACAACGGTGAGCCAAATTGGCACCTGTGCTTGTTTGGGCCTCGGAAAGGTGCGCAAGACAACGTCGCTATTGTTGCCACCTTTGCGTGAGATTGATCCGCCGCCCCAAAGATGTCTGACTGTGTTAATTGACTCAAACATGACATTACGATTCTCGCTGAAAGAATCGGGAGCAAAAACAAAATCGTTGGGATGCCAGCCTGAGGCGAAGCTGATGCCTACGCGCCCGTCAGAGAGATTATCCACGAGCGACCATTCTTCGACAATTCGAATCGGGTCATGCAAAGGCGCCACAACGCTACCGGCGCAAATTTGAATGCGTTTGGTTTCACGCGCGACGGCTGCTGCCAATACAGCAGGGTTAGGCGAGAAGCCGCCAAACTCATCGAAATGACGCTCGGGGATCCACACGGTGCTGAAGCCATGTGTATCAGCGTACTGCGCACCATCCATCACGAGTTGATATTTACCCGCAGCGTTGTTGGCATCGTAGTTGCCAAAATAAAACACACTGAAATCCAAGTGCTTGGCGCTAAAACCCGACGCAATATTGAGGTCAGACAAAGAGCCCGAATGGGCTAGTTTCGATTGTTGACGAAACCATGCCCTCTCAGAGGGCGCCTCCTTTTCTGTCGCGTTAGTTTCGAGTGCTTTAGTATTCGAAAGGGTTGAAGTCGTTGGGGCAGATTTGATGTAACCACCGTCGCGCAGCGCAAAGACTGTTTCTTTGACTGCTTTGATGACATCGTCTAAATCTTGATCGGTATGCGCTGTCGACAAGAAGCACGCACGCCACTCCCAGATATAGACCCCTTTTTCGAGCAATTGGTAATAGAACATTTCCAAGTTGCCAGAGAACTTGAATTGAAAAGTCGACGCAAAATAGACAACTTTAATCGGGATACTTTCAGATTCGAAAAATTGATTTAATGTATTGGCTAGTTCCGCAGTTCTGCGGTTCAGGTTCTCTTGTAAAGCAGGGCCCTCGGCCTTGAGCTTTCTCAAGGTTGCCAAGCATGTGGCCATCGAAAGTGGATGTTGGCAGAAGGTTCCACCAAAATAAGTTCGGGTCTCTCGAGGATATGACGCATCCCCATACTCCCAAAATCCGCCATCGATACCACCCATGAAGCGAGCCGAACCAGCGACTGCGCCAATCGGCAAGCCGCCGCCGATAATTTTCCCATAGGTTGCCAGATCTGCTTTGATGCCAAGTAGGCCTTGAACGCCGGCAGGACTGGCTCTGAAGCCACTGACCATTTCATCAAAAATCAAAGCGACGTTTTTCTCTTGTGTCAGTACTCTTAATTCTTTTAAAAACTCAAAGGGCTTAAGATCAAGACGTCGACTTTGAACGGGCTCAACCATGACTGCCGCTAACTCATGTGCATGTTCGCGGATGATGTCTAAAGATTTTTGGGTGCCATACTCTAAGACAAGAACGTCTTTGGCAATGTTGTCGGGTACGCCCGGAGCGAGTGGTTCAGAGACGAACTCGCCGTTGATGATGCTAGTCTTGACTAAAGTGCCATCCGAATGACCATTGTAGGCGCCATCGAAAATCACAATTTTGCTTCTGCCAGTCGCTGATCTCGCCAAGCGCATGGCGATCATCACGGCCTCAGTGCCCGAGTTTGTAAAAGCGACGCGGTCGTGTCCTGTTAAGTCTGTAAAGAGTTCGGTAATTTCACCCATGTGAATGGAGCGGGGGCCTAATTGAAACCCGTGCTCTAACTCTTTTTGAATGACGCCCTCAAGAAACTCTGGTTTGCTACCAAAAAGTAGCACGCCAAAACCCATGGTTAGATCGACGTAATTATTACCATCCACATCCCAAATACGTGAGCCGGTTGAGTCGACGCCTGTGATCGGATATAAAATTTCTTTGGTAGAAAATCTAAAGCCGATACTTGCGCGGCTGTCAGCAAGACCTTTTCTGCTGGCTTGTGCTAGCGCTTTCGATTTAGGCGTTTTCTTCTGATAGCGATCAATCAGATTATTCAGGTAGGTACTTTGTTGGGTTGATAAGTTTCCAACAGTTGGCTTAATCGGGATGTTCAGCGCGCGTAATGGTGACGAGCGGTCTTCTGACTGGGGAGACACAGGTTCAGAGTTAGAGGGTACAGGCGCAGAACTTGTTGACGCCGCGGTTGCAGCAGCAACGATCGCGTGCGCTGCAGTGGGCTTGGTGACAGAGAGAGCCTGCGATTGAACGGGCGCCTGTGGCTGAACCGACGCAGCGGGTTGCGTAAGTACCTGTGCCGCTGGTTGCGCGAGCACTTGTTGAGCAGGTTGCGTAAGCACCTGTGCAGCAGGTTGTGCAAACGCTTGTGTACCAGCTTGACCAAAAGCGGTTGCGTGCATCAAAGCCAACTGCTGAGACATTAATTGAGTTTGCGCCAGGATCAGTTGAGTCATCGCTGAGCCGTCTTGTTGTGTAAAACTTAAAGGTGCAGGCATTGAGACGGGCGCCATCACTGGCATGCTTTGGAACACGGCAGCGGGCGCATGGCTTGCTATGGCCGTTGGTGCGTAAGCTTGAGGTGCGATCACCTGGGGTGCAACAACTTGGGGTGCGATAACCTGAGGCACAGCAACTTGAGGTGCAACAACCTGAGGTGCAACAGCTGCTGGCGCAGGCGTTGGGTTGGTCGTGTTGGTCGCCTGCTCTGGGGCAAGCTGGGTTGCCTGCAGTGCGTTCAAGTAGTGTGCAATCGCACTCACCGAACTAATTTCTTCAAAAAACTGTCTAATTTCGATTTTGACACCAAAGTTATCCTCGATGACGCGAGCGCCGGACAGCAGTACCAGCGAATCTGCTCCCATTTCAACAAAGGGTGAGTGGATGTCGATCTCTTCAGGGGACGCCCGAAATAGTTCAGCAAATAAGTGCAGCAGTCGATTCAGAATGGAATCGTAGTGATCCACAACGGGTGCTGGCGCTTGTAAACCAGGTGAAGTTGGAGCATTCATGACTTGTTGTTCCTTAGTATTAATCCAGTAACTCTGACGCTGAAATTGATAAGTGGGTAGGTTAGGTATGTGGTGTGTGGCGCCGAAATTCCAATGCGCCCAGTCGATCGGCAAGCCGAACGCATAGAGTTTGGCAACTGTATGTGCGACAACCTGCCCGTCAGGCTTGTAACGCTGTAGGCTAGGCAGCCAAGCTGCGACGTTTAGTTGAGCTTGTCCGAGATTTGCCAACAGTGGGTTGGGGCTAATTTCGATGACTAGATCGGGCTTGGCACTTGCCAGGCTCTCGAGTGCCTTTGAAAAAAGTACTGGCTCACGATAGTGACGACTCCAATAGCTTGCTGAGATTTTGGTCTCTGCATCGAGCATCTTGCCTGACAGACTAGAGAAAAAAGCAAGCGTTGGCTGGCCGTAGGTTAAGCCTTTAGCAAAACTCTCTAGGTCTTTAATAATTGGATCCATCAGCGGCGAGTGAAACGCGTGTGTCACCGTTAGAGGATGGGTCTCGATCTTTAGATCTTGGCACTGTTTACTGATGGTCCTTAGTATTTCTTTGTCACCCGACAAAACAATACTATTTTCGCTATTGATTACGGCAACACTTATGCAAGTGTCATACGGCTGAATCAGCGGGGTGATTTTCTCTACATTAGAAAAAACGACCATCATCGCGCCATCACCGTCTAAGGTGTCGGTGAGCCTTCCGCGTTCTGCTACAAGCTGCAAGGCGTCTTTCAGACTCATCACCCCCGCAACACAGGCCGCGGCATACTCGCCTAAGCTGTGTCCAGTCACGGCGCAAGGCTTCAACCCCAACGCCATCCACATATGGCTCAACGCGTATTGAACGCTGAATAACGCAGGTTGCGCGTATCGTGCCTTTGTATTGAGCAGACTGCTGACACTCTCGTCATCAGAGTGCATGACTTGCAGCAGCGGGATGTCTAGAATGTCATCGAGTATGCTGCAGCACTCATCTAATGCCTTGGCAAAGCTGGGTTGCTGCAAATAAAGCTCTTTCGACATCCCTGCGTAAACAGACCCTTGACCGCCGAATACGAAGGCGATTCTTGGGGCCTTTTTGATCTCTGCTCGGGTGCTATGTACGTCAGCACTGTTTTTATCCGTTGAATACTGATCAAGAAGTTCGATCGCTTGCTCTTTTGTTCTGGCGGTCAGCGCCACACGATATTTAAAATGATCGCGATGGCGGTTACTGCTCAGGCAGACTGCGTTAAGCGAAGACTCTGTTTCGCCTAAAAACCGACGATAGGCGTTCACAGTTTGCGCCAAACCCTCTTTACTTTTTGAGGATAAAGCCAAAATCGAAAGCTGAGGGTCAGAGGCTGAAGCAACAGCTTCTACAGCCGTTGCGGCCTCTTCGATGATCAAGTGGGCATTGCTTCCGCTTGCTCCGAAGGCACTTAAACTCGCGCGCCTAGGCGTACCCTGAGTCGACCACGCGCGTAATGCAGCAACGGGCTGCAGATTCAAATCATCCCAAGGGATACGGCTGCTAGGCTGCTGAATATGAAGTGTGGGCGGCAGTTCACGGTGCTCGAGCGCTTTGAGCAATTTAATCAGACCCATGACGCCGGCGGCTGATTCAAGATGGCCAATATTTGACTTCAACGAGCCAACCAATAAAGGTCGATCGCGTTGTTCAGCCTGACCGATGACGACCCCCAAAGACTGCGCTTCGATAGGATCGCCTAGCGGTGTGCCGGTGCCGTGCGCCTCGACGTAATC
>Ga0209135_1000168_pt1 | contig 22990 bp, 14 predicted proteins | sample LauGreSBDMM110SD_4_FD_187570 | JGI IMG/M metagenome (GOLD analysis project Ga0209135, IMG submission 187570) | Freshwater lake microbial communities from Lake Michigan, USA - Su13.BD.MM110.SD (SPAdes) (version 3) | ecosystem: Environmental > Aquatic > Freshwater > Lake | place: Lake Michigan... | reverse complement strand
AGCGCCTCAGCACGTTATTTGGCTAAGAAAGAGAATGAGTCGGACTTGATTGGTGGCGTGAGTTTAGATAATAAAGATGCAAATTTAGCTCGCACATTACTTGATCTATCGCAAACAGCGACCATTAACGACAGTTTAAAGTTAGGTAAAGCAGTTTTAACGCGTATCGGTGAAATTAACACTTTACATAAAGGCTCGGTGGAGCAAGCCGGCTTTGCGGTTCTTAAGTCACCTGACATTCCATCCATTTTGGTTGAAACAGCATTCATTAGTAACCCTGAAGAAGAACGTAAACTTAACGATGAGGGCTATCGTGAAAAATTGGTTGAAGCGATTATTAACGGCGTTAAAAAGTACTTCTCGACCAATCCAGCTTTGGCTAAAACCAAGGCAACGAATTAACTACATTTAGGCAAATGATGAAGCTCACGTTTTTAGGTGCCACCGGCACGGTAACAGGCTCTAAATATTTGCTAGAGATTGGTAGTAAGCGCATTTTGGTGGATTGCGGTTTGTTTCAAGGCTTAAAGCAAAATCGCCTTAAAAATTGGGCTAAATTACCGATAGATCCTGGCAGTGTGGATGTGGTGATTTTGACGCATGCGCATATTGACCACACAGGTTATTTGCCGCTTTTCGTGCGGAATGGCTTTGAGGGTAAGGTTTACTGCAGTTTTGGCACGCGAGATTTATGCGAGATTTTGTTGCCAGATTCAGCGCACTTGCAAGAAGAAGAGGCGCGCTTTGCTAATAAGTATGGTTTTTCAAAGCACAGCCCCGCATTGCCGCTTTATACCAAGGATGACGCAATTAAAGCCTTGGATTTGCTGACACCGGTTGAGTTTGAAAAAGATATTGATTTAGGTGATGGCGTCATTATGAGGATGTTGCCTAACGGCCATATTCTTGGGTCTGCTTTTGTGCGCATTCACGACTCAAGCACTTCTATATTGTTCTCAGGCGATATTGGTCGCCCGGATGACGCGCTAATGAAGCCGCCCACACAAATCAAACAAGTGGATTACATGGTGCTGGAATCGACATACGGAGACCGTGTGCACGATAAAACTGACCCTAAAATTAAACTGGCTGCTGCGATAAATCGCACCATCTCACGTGGCGGAAAGGTCATTATTCCTGTGTTTGCGGTCGGTCGCGCGCAAGAGCTCTTGTATTACATTCATTTACTTAAGGCTAAAGGCAGTATTCCCGATGTGCCTGTTTATTTGAATAGCCCAATGGCAGTGGATGCAACAGAAATTTTCAATCGCCATCATGGTGAGCATCGTTTGTCTTCTAGTGAATGTGAGGCGATGACCCATACAGCGCACATGGTGAATACTGTTGAACAATCAAAAGCACTTAATGAAAACCGTCACCCCATGATTATCTTGGCGGCCAGTGGTATGGCGACTGGTGGGCGTGTGGTGCATCACTTAAAAGCCTTTGCGCCCAACCCAAACAACACCATTTTATTTGCAGGCTTTCAAGCCGCAGGCACCCGTGGGGCGGCTATGCTAAATGGCGCTGATAGCATTAAAATTCATGGTGAGTATATCCCTGTGAATGCTGAAGTTGCCTTGATTTCCAATTTGTCCGCACATGCTGATTACTTGGAGATTTTAGATTGGTTACGTGGTTTTGAATCTGTACCTAAACGTATCTTTATTACCCATGGTGAGCCGATTGCAGCCGATGCAATGCGACACCATATTGAAGAAACACTGCATTGGAACACCTGTGTGCCGGATTACCTTGAGACGGTAGAGCTTAATTAATGGCGGCAATTCGTTTACTTCCCAATCAATTGATTAGCCAAATCGCCGCAGGCGAGGTGGTTGAGCGTCCGGCTTCAGCGCTTAAAGAATTGCTTGAAAACAGCTTGGATGCTGGCAGTACCGATATTAATGTTGCGTTGTTACAGGGCGGGGTAAAGCAACTCCGGGTGGCTGATAATGGCACTGGTGTCCGATTTGATGACTTGGCATTTGCTTTAACGCGGCATGCGACGAGCAAGATAAGCTCATTAGAAGATTTAGAAAATGTCGCGAGCTTAGGCTTTCGTGGTGAGGCTTTAGCGAGTATTGCATCTGTTTCTCGTACGCATTTTATTAGCCGTCATGCCGATGAAAAACATGCTTGGCGGATTGCTTCAGATGGTAATCATATCGAGGCGCCAGAGCCTGCTGCTTTAGATGCTGGCACCATTGTTGAAGTGAATGATTTGTACTTCAACACACCAGCGCGCCGTAAATTCTTAAAAACCGAAGGTACGGAGTTTGGGCATTGCGAGGATGCCTTCAAGCGCGTGGCCTTGTCGCGTCCCGACGTGGGCTTTATGTTGCAACATAATGGCCGCGCTTTAATGCGTTTAAGCCCATCTCAGCCACAAAAACGCTTCACTGAGGTGCTTGGAGCTGACTTCGCTTCTGAAGCCTTGAGTGTTGATGAATCCGCAGCTGGTTTGCGCTTTTGGGGGATGACTGCTAAGCCCACTTTCTCACGTCATACGCGCGATACGCAATATGTCTATGTGAATGGTCGATTTGTGCGTGATAAGCTGATTTCGCATGCTATTCGTCAGGCTTATCAAGACGTGATGCATGGGGACCGCCATCCCGCATTTGTCTTGTTTTTAGAGCTTGATCCAAGTTTGGTGGATGTGAACGTGCATCCAGCCAAAACCGAAGTACGCTTTAGAGAAAGTCAGGCGATTCACCGCTTTATTTTTCATTCGCTTCATAAAGCCTTAGCGACCCCATCAGGGGCATCTAACTTAGTGACGGCAAGTCAAGCGTCTAGCAATCCTTTCTCCAGTGCTGTTTTTAATGCTGGAGCGGGGAGTGATCGGCCTTATCCGACTTTTCAGTCTCAAATGGATTTGCGAGCAAATCAAACTAGCGCTGACTTTTATCAATCCATGTTTGGCGGCATTAAGCAGGAATATCAAGCCCAAAGCGATGTCCTGCAAGTCAATATTGACGCGCCTGCTGGCGGAGCTGGGTATCAAACCCACCAAGACTTTCCTTTAGGCTTTGCTGTGGCACAAGTGCATGGTGTTTATGTCTTAGCCCAAAATAGCTTGGGTTTAGTGGTGGTGGATATGCATGCCGCCCATGAACGCATCATGTACGAGCGTCTTAAAAATGCCCTCGATGACGAAAATGTACCTATGCAGCCATTATTGATTCCGATTAGTTTTCAAGCGGATAGGCTGGAAGTGGCGACTGTGGAAGATGAATTGTCAAACGGGCAGGGGAATTTAGGGTTGTTAGGGTTTGATATTGCTGTGCTTTCACCGACAACATTAGCCGTGCGAGCTGTGCCAGTGATGCTTCAAGATGCGGATGCAGTAGCGCTTGCACTTGATGTGCTAAGAGATTTGCGTGAGTATGGCGGTAGTCGCGCACTTACAGAGCGCCGAAATGAAATGCTTGGCACCATGGCTTGCCATGCGGCTGTGCGGGCTAATCGTAGCTTAACCATCCCCGAGATGAACGCATTGCTCAGAGATATGGAAGCCACAGAGCGCTCCGGTCAATGTAATCATGGGCGACCAACTTGGTTTCAAGTGACCATGACCGAACTTGATAAAATGTTTATGCGTGGGAAGTAACATGTCAGCATTGCCCACAGCCATTTTCCTCATGGGCCCGACTGCTAGTGGCAAGACTGGGCTTGCAGTTCAGCTTTATCAACATTTGCCGATTGAACTCATTAGTGTGGATTCCGCGCTAGTATTTAAGGGCATGGATATTGGCACAGCCAAGCCTGATGCCGCGACGTTGAGGCAAGCGCCGCATCATTTAATTGATTTAATATCACCAACGCAAGTCTATTCAGCTGCAAATTTTCGTCATGATGCATTGAAATTAATGGCCGATATTACTGCGCGCGGCAAAGTGCCGCTGCTAGTTGGGGGCACTATGCTCTACTTTAAGGCGCTTCAGGGCGGTTTAAGCAATTTGCCTGAGGCTGACGTTGAAGTGAGGGCTAAGCTAGATGCGGAAGCCTTGCAAATTGGTTGGCCTGCGATGCATGCCAAGCTCGCTAAGATAGATCCAGTAACCGCAGCAAGAGTAGAACCTGCCGATGCGCAGCGTGTTCAACGCGCTTTGGAAGTGTTTGAGATTAGTGGTAAACCCATGACCGAGCTGCATCAAGCTAGCCGCGGTGATGATTTGCCTTACCGTTTACTTAAAGTGGCTTTGGTGCCATCTGATCGAAGTGTTTTGCATAGTCGCATCGCGACTCGCTTTGACGATATGTTGAAGCAAGGCTTTTTGGATGAAGTGAAAGGTTTGCTAAAGCAACATCCCGAACTAACGCCTGAGTTGCCTTCTATGCGCTGTGTGGGATATCGCCAAGCATTAGAGCATTTGGCAGGGCAGTACGATGAAGCTGAATTGCGTGACAGAGGGATTTTTGCCACGCGTCAGTTAGCGAAAAGACAGCTTACTTGGTTGCGCGGCATGGATGACACTTTTGAAGTGGATTGCTTAAATCCGCAAATGTATGATTTAGTATTTAACGAATTAAAACAATTTATTAAAAACCTAATGTAAATTTTTACATTAGGTTTTTAATGCGATTCGCCGCTTCAATACATTCATCTAAACTAGCCACCAAAGCCAATCGAATAAAGTTTTTTCCTGGGTTAACGCCATGTGCCTCACGCGCTAATAAGCTTCCTGGCAATACCGTCACATTAAAGTCGCGATACAAACGAATTGCCGCTTCGGTATCAGGCATCTCTGTTTTAGCCCAAAGGTAGAAAGCAGCATCGGGCATTTCAACGCCTAACGTATTCTCTAGCATCGGTGTGACGGTCTTAAATTTTTCTGCGTAAAGCCTGCGATTTTCAATGACATGGGCTTCATCATTCCAAGCCGCAACGCTAGCTGCTTGCACAGCCGGGCTCATTGCACAGCCGTGATAGGTGCGGTAAAGCAAAAATTGTTCAAGAATGTTAGCGTCACCAGCGACAAAACCAGAGCGCATGCCAGGCACGTTAGAGCGTTTAGAGAGTGAGCTAAAAACCACTAAACGAGAATAATCACGGCCTAGTTTTTGTGCGGCTTCTAACGCGCCTAAAGGCTTAATGGCTTCATCAAAGTAAATCTCGGAATAGCATTCGTCTGCGGCAATCACAAAGCCATATAAGTCAGATAGTTCAAAGATTTTTTTCCATTGATCTAGGCCCATCACCTTGCCAGATGGATTGCCTGGCGAGCATACGTAAACTAACTGAGTGCGATTCCAAATCTCAATTGGCACGCTATCAAAGTCCATCGCGTGTTGATTTTCAGGCAGAGTGTTCAGGAAGTAGGGTTCAGCCCCAGCCAAGAAAGTAGCGCCTTCATAAATTTGGTAGAATGGGTTAGGGCAAATCACGATAGGGTTTGCCACTTTTTTGGTGTTAATTACGGCTTGTGCGAAAGCAAACAAAGCCTCGCGACTGCCATTAACAGGTACTATTTCTTTTTCAGCGTTTAATAACGGAATGCCGTAACGGCGCGAAGCCCAATTCGCAATCGCGTGTCTAAGCTCGGGCACGCCAGCTGTTGTTGGGTAGGTCGCCAAACCACTTAGATTATCAATCAACGCGTGTTTGATGATTGCTGGTGTATCATGCTTGGGCTCACCTATTGAGAGGTTGACAGGCTTGTATGCGGCGTTTGGTGTAATGCCACTAAATAAGTCGCGTAAACGTTGGAATGGGTAAGGCTGTAACTTGCTTAAGTTTGAGTTCATGCAGGCATTATAAATGAAGCGGCAGATCGCTTAAACACCCAAGTAACAATTCCATTGAATTAGAAAGTTTATGTTGAACAATCTATTGGTAGAAAAAAATCAAAGCCGAATCGCTGTGTTTGGGATTTTATTTGGCGCTGTATGCTGGGGCCTGATTTGGTATCCCTATCGCATTTTGCAAGAGGCTGGGATATCAGGGGTGGCCTCTAGCTTTTATACCTATGTGATTGCAGTTGGTGTTTTTGCCGTTGTTTTTTTTAAACAATGGCGTGCAGCGATTAATCAACCTAAAAGCATCATTTGGCTTGCCATTTTAGCTGGTTGGACTAACTTAACTTATGTCTTGGCCATTATTGATGGCGAAGTAGTAAGGGTGATGCTGTTATTTTATCTATCACCACTTTGGACGCTTATTTTGTCGCATTTTTGGCTTAAAGAGCGGACCAATAAACGTGGTGTTGCAGTGATTATCCTCTCCTTAATTGGCGCTTTTACCATGTTTTGGCAAGAAGGGGCTTTGCAATTACCCAATAACAATGCGGAGTGGTTGGCTTTGTCTGCTGGCATGGGCTTTGCAATGACCAATGTTTTAACACGATATGCCTCAAATTTGACCCTTACTGCCAAATCCATGGCAGTTTGGGTTGGTGTGCTTTTGATGTCGCTCATATTTATTGCTTTTCAAGAAGCGCCGTTTCCAAACCCTATGGATATGGATGTTAGCCAGTGGATGGTGATGCTTTTAATTGCAATTGTGTTAATGGCGGCTACTTTATTTGTTCAGTACGGCATTACGCATATTCCCGTTACCAAAGTATCCGTATTATTTATGTTTGAGTTGGTGGTTGCTGCAGTAGGTGCTTATTTCTTAACGGATGAAACTTTATCCCTTAGAGAATGGTTGGGTGGTGCCTTGATTGTTATTGCGGCATTATTTGCAGCCACTAATCAGCAAGCTTAAGCCTCAGTGTGAGCTTTCCACATGCTTTGATACTGGCATTCCAAATCCTTAGCAAACTGCGATGTGTTGAACAATGGAAGCCCTGTATTGGGTTTTGTAAGTTGCGCCTTGACTCGCTTCAATTCATCGGGGTTGTTCGCAAGGGTAAAGGCTTTGCTTTCGTAGTCTTCCAATGAGTAAGTAATAAGCTCTTCAAGATTCGCTGCCTTGAGCAAGCTACCGGCAACCCGGCTAGCAAATGTATCCCCAGCGCAAGTTAATACAGGCAAACCCATCCATAGTGCGTCGCTAGCTGTGGTATGGGCGTTATAGGGCAGGGTGTCTAAGAATAAATCTGCACAAGTTTGCCTTGCCATATGCTCAGCCATCGGCACGCGTTGGGCAAAGATTAAGCGCTCTTTGTTAATACCCAATGTTTCTGCCTCACGCATTAAATTCTTTTTGGCCCATTGGTTACATTCTAAAAGCCATAACACGCTATTGGGCGTTTGTTTTAATAGGCGCATCCAGCAGTCAAATACCTCAGGCAATATTTTGAATGTTTGGTTAAAACAGCAGAATACAAAACCATTCTCTGGTAAGTCATATTCTATGCGGCTCTTAGCCTTGTCAATTGGACGCTTTGTATCATTGGGCTGATAGGTGTGGGGCAGCACGGCTAATTTCTCTGAATACGCATTCGCCTCAGTGAGCGGCGTAATAAAAGCATCGCCTAAGATATAGTTAAATAGGGACTCACCATCTAAATCGCCCATGGTGCCTGGAAAGCCTAGCCAGCTCACATTGATAGGCGCAGGGTGCAGGGCAACGATTTGGCTTCGGCTGGTTTGGGTAAAGCCTGTTAAATCCACCAAAATATCAATGTCATCTTGGTTAATTTTAGTGGCAGCATCTAGGGTTGATAGGGTTCGAATATCTACAAATTTATCAAATGCCCTTTCAAGGCGCTTACGCTCTGCACTTTGGTCATTCGCCCCGTATGAATATGCATACACTTCAAAAGCATTTCTGTCGTGTAGCTCAATCAACTCTGAGACTAAGGAGGCTAGCGGATGCAATCTAAAATCAGCAGATAAATAGCCTATACGTAGCTTTTGAGGGCTAGCTTGGGGCTTAGTTTGATGTTTAAAAGCCAAGGACTTGCCTTGATTAAATGCAGAGGTGTAGCGGTTTTTAAGCCAGTTATTAGCGCATTGCTTTTGTTCTTGCGCTGTTGTGCTTGGCATAGACAAAAAAGCGAAAGGAGAGATTTGCGCTTCTGGGGCATTGCTTAACCAAGCACGAATTTCACTGATGTCTTTTTCTAGGTCTTTCCAATCGCAAATATGCTGTTTCTGATGGACCAAATGCACTTTAGCGTGATAAAGCTTAGGGTTAATATCCAGAGCTTTTTGGTATGAAGCGATTGAAGCGTCTAAATCGCCAAGCTCGCGCTGAACATTGCCTAAGTTGTTATAGGCATCGGCATCGTCGGGGCTCTGTTGAATGGCTTTGAGATAAGCCTGCGCTGCATCAGCAGGCTTGCCGAGTTCGCGCTGTGCATTGCCTAGATTGTAATAAAGGCTGGATTCATTGCTGATGATACGAATCGCTTCTTGATAGGTAAATTCAGCCTTTGTGTATTGCCCAGTCTGTTGGTGTTCATTGCCTAATGCTTGCAGTGCGTGACATAGCGCCTGTTTTAAGTCTTCATCTTGCGGGTAGACTTGCAAAATCCGTCGATAGCATGTCGCGGCGCCTTCAAATTGAAGGTGTTCCACATAAGCATTGCCAAGGTTGTAGTGGATTTCTAAATCATCAGGCGCAAGCGTTAAGGCATGTTGCAATGTCTTGATAGCATCTTCCAAACGTCCAGCAGCCTTAAGTGCTATCGCTTGGTTACTCAAAAAGTCAGAGTTATCAGGATCCATTGCAAGCGCTTTGGCAATGGTTGTCACAGCCAAATCATGTTGATTGTTTTGGTGATAAATTACGCCCAAATAATGCAGGGCATCAGCATGTTGCGGTGATGCATCCAACACCTTGCGATAAAGTGCTTCTGCTTGCACTAATTGCCCTTGCTGGTGATGTTGCAAGGCGGCGTGATAGGTTGAATGAATATCCATGAGCCAGATTTTACGCTAATTATTTTGTATCGTTTGCGCTAAGCGCTTTAAGCCTAATTCGCGTAAAGCAAAGCGGTTTGGATCTAATGCAGATAAAAGCGAACAATCAACGGGCGCTGGCTCATTGCAAATAAGGCTAGCAATCATTTCAGCGCATATTGGCGCGTTGGCGAGGCCTTTTGCGCCGTGGGCGGCATTAATATACAAGCCCTCCAACCAAGGTAGGCTGTTTGGAAGTGCTTTATATCTAGGTGGACTTTCTTTAAGGTGAGTCACATCTAAAACTGCCCCTGCAAGAGGCAAATAGTCGTTGGTTGTGGCGCGGATTGCGGCACGACCTTGTAAAGGTTGTATCTCATATGCCGTTTTGTCCCATTCAGGTGCAAGCGATTTCAGCATGCTGAGGTTGCTCTGATGGTCTGTTTCTCTAGTATCAGTGTTTTCGTCATTAGGTGAGAAGGTCGCGCCCAAGCAATGCTGGCCTTGACTTGCTGGGCTTAGGTAGCCATCGGTACAAATCACCGTTTTAAGCGTTTTGCTAAGTTCAGTTGCCGGTAACAGAGTGATTTGTCCGCGGACTGACTGCATCTCACAGTGGCTGGTTTGCTTAAAATTTTGTGCATCAGTTGCATTGGCAATAATGATATTTAAAGCCTCTGCAATAAACCCTTTTTTAGAAAGCACCTGCCAGCCTTGCGATGATTTTTCTATATTCAATGCTTCGGTATTGGTTAATCGCGTTATGTTTGGATGCTGGGTGAGTGCCTCGCAAAATGAAGCGGGGTTTAGCCAACCAGCTTGTGGTATGAACATGCCATCATACCCAATAGAAATTCCTGATAATTCAGATGCATATTTTTTATTAACTTCATGAACTAATTGAGGATATTCATTAATGACTGTGGCTATCCTTTTGCGCTCTCGCTCATTAAACGCTAGTTGTAAAACACCACATTGCTGATAATCATCACCACCAATTTTAATATGATTCAGCAAGCTTGATGTGTACAAAAAGCCTTGTAAGGCAAGGGCATTTAATGGCGTTTCGCCGGCTGTGAGTCTTGGATAAAGCACGCCTAGAGGATTCCCAGAGGCCTCTTGGGCAAGTGAAGAATGCCTTTCAACCAGCGTGACCTGATAACCGCGTCGCGCCATTGCTTCGGCACTTGCTGCTCCCGCAAGACCGCCGCCAATTACAATCACGGTTTTGCTTTTGACTTTAGCTTGCTTGTCGATTGCTGCGCCTTGGTATTGCCCGAAAAGCATTTCACGCTTTTTACCAAACCCTGGCGCTTTTGAAACCTCAAAGTTTGCATCTTGCAAGCCACGCCTTACTTCTCCAGCGCTAGTAAAGGTGGCGAAAGTGGTTTCTGAATGCGAGTGTTTAGCCATCTCTTTAAATAAGCTTGCTTGCCACATATCAGGATTTTTAGCAGGAGAAAATCCATCTAAAAACCATGCGTCAACAAGGCCTTTAAGTTTTGGTAGCGCTTCATTTACATCCCCAATAAGTATGGTGAGCGTTACGCGGCTGTCATCAAATATCAGCCTATGCCATGATTTAGATATCAGAGGGTATTGATGAATGAGCCCATCACTGAACGCTTTCAGGCCAGGCCAGAGCGAGAGCGCTTTTTTTAAGTCATCAATTTTAAGCGGGAATTTTTCTGTGCTAAGAAAGTGCAGTCTCGCATTAGAAGGGGCAGTTTCTTTCCATAGTTTCCAAGCGCACAGGAAGTTTAAGCCTGTGCCAAAGCCAGTTTCACAGATAGTAAAGTGGTCTTGAGTGAGGTTTTTCCAGCGATTGCTTAGTTGGTTGTGCGCCAAAAATACGTAATCAGTTTCATCCATGCCACTGTCACTTGAGAAGTAAACATCTCCAAACTCGCTGGAGTAGGGTTGATTGTCGTGCCATTCAAGTTGGGCGTGGTGCTTTGTCATGCGTTCATTTTAATGGATTTCTTTCGCTTTTGACGGTAGTCATTAAATATACCAATCTGTATACTACGGTTTTAATAATCATTAATGGTGTCTCATCATGCGTCATTTAAACAAAAGTTTTGGGCTGTGTGCAGTCGTGCTTGGAGCTAGCTTGCTAGCGGCTTGTAGCAATATTCAAAAGCATGATGCCACCACAAGCAACATCATTAATTCAGTTAATCAGCAGGGCACAAATCAAGACTGGCCTAGCTTCGGGCGTGATTACACCAACAAGCGATTTTCAGCAAATGCACAAATTAATCGTGAAAATGTTCAAAACTTAACATCGGCTTGGCAATACAAAAGTGGCGTTAAAGCTTCATTTCAAGCAACGCCTATCGTTGTAGAGGGCATGATGTATGTGTCGCTTCCGTTCAACCATGTCGTTGCGCTAGATGGCAAAACTGGTAAAGAATTATGGCGTTACAAACACGACAGACGGTCCGATTGGAATATGTGTTGCGGGCCAGCTAATCGCGGGGTTGCAGTTGGCTATGGCAAGGTGTTTATTGGGACTGTGGATGCGCGTGTGATTGCTTTGGATGCTAAAACAGGCAAGAAGCTTTGGGATATCAACGCAGTTGATGCAGACGTGGTTACCGAAGGACAAGATTCGCTTAATAAAAACGACCCAAACAAAACGGCCAAAACCACAGGTGGCACAGGCGTTGGCATGGCGATGGCGCCGGTAGTTTATAAAGGCAAAGTTATTATTGGCATTACAGGGGTTGGTTATGGATTGCATATTGATAATCCTCGCTCAGATGCGCCGCTTGGGGCTGTGATTGGCGTCACCGGTCGTTATGGTCGACCAGGCTTTTTGGCCGCGTTTGATGTGAATACAGGTAAGCGCGTTTGGCAGTTCGATACTATTCCAGATAAAGGCTGGGAGGGCACATTCAAAGAAACAACCGCTGATGGCATTTCGCTTAATCGCAATACTGATGCTGAAAAAGCAGCATTGCCTAAATTTCCAGATTCAGCCCGTTTCGGTGGTGGTTCGGCATGGAGCACGCCAGCAATTGATCCAAACTTGGGGCTTTTATACTTTGGCACAGGCAATCCATCGCCGCAGATGAATGATGTATCGCGCCCTGGAGATAACCTTTACACCGTTTCTTTGGTGGCCTTAGATGCTGAGTCTGGCAAGCTGCGTTGGTATTTCCAACAAGTGCCACATGATGTTTGGGGATACGATATTGCCAGTGCGCCGATTTTGTTTAATTACAAAAAAGACGGGAAAACGATTGAGGCGGTTGGTCAGGCAAGTAAATTGGGTTGGTTCTTTGTGAATAATCGCAAAACAGGCGAGCTTTTAATGAAGTCTGAAGCCTTCGTCCCACAAAAAAATCTTTTTGGAAAAGCCACTTTTGAAGGCATCACCCTTTATCCAGGAATTTTAGGCGGATCTAATTGGTCGCCTGCCGCGATTGATGAAGCAACACAGCACGCCTATGTTGCTGCAATTCACGCACCCATCAAATACACCCTTCATGAAACCCCAGGCAAAGACGGCGCAGCGCCTATTCGCTATGCAGCATCTGAGCCAGCAGAAGAGCCTCGTTGGGGGGTCTTGTCTTCAATTAATTTAGCGACAGGTAAAATTGCTTGGCAAAACAAAACCGAGCAACCTCTGGTGGGTGGTGTTTTAGCCACCGCTGGCGGCTTATTGTTTACAGGCGAGGGTAACGGGCACTTTAATGCTTACGACTCAAGTAATGGCAAGCTTTTATGGCAGGGTAGCAATGACTTTGGTGTGAATGCACCACCAATCACTTATCAAATAGATGGTGAGCAATATGTCGCTGTAGCGGCTGGCGGCAGCTCGATTTTTGGCTATAAACAAGGTGATCACTTGCTCGTATATAAGCTTAAACGCTAAAATTAAGAAATTATTTATTTGAGTTTGACCATGCACTTTGAAAACATAGACCTCGTCATTAGCCTTTGCTTGCTCTTAGGTGCTATTTTATATACCTCCGTTGGGCATGCTGGGGCATCAGTTTATATTGCCATCCTTACCTTGTTTGGGCTATCAAGCCCTGTAATTAAGCCCACGGCTTTGGTGCTTAATATTTGCATCGCGTCATTTACCAGTTGGCGCTTTATTAGACAGGGTTTTTTTGATTTAAAAGTACTAACCCCGATTGCAATTGGCGCTATTCCTTTTGCGTTTTTAGGCGGCTATATTAATGCCCCCAGCCATGTTTACAAGGCTGTTGTTGGTATTATATTAATCATCTCCGCCATTAGCCTTGTAAGCAAAAAAAGCGAGCGGATAGACACCAACGTTCATCAGCCTAAATTCTTGTTGGCTATGGCATCTGGAGCGGTCATTGGCTTTTTGGCAGGATTAACAGGCACCGGCGGCGGCATATTTCTATCACCACTCATATTGTTTTTAGGTTGGAGTGGCACGAGAAAAACATCTGGTATTGCAGCCGTATTTATTCTTCTTAATTCGCTATCTGGTTTGGCTGGCAATTACGCTTCAGTGCAAAACCTGCCACCGCAATTGCCCTTGTTTGTTATGGCAGCCATGATTGGCGCAGTAATTGGTACAACACTAGGGATTAAGTTTTACTCTGCGAACGCAATTAAAAAGGCATTGGCGCTTGTGTTGTTAATTGCTGGATTGAAGTTGTTGCTGACATAGTATTAAAGTGACAAAAAAGCCACTATCAATTGATAGTGGCTTTTTATTGTGTGGCGTCCCCACGGGGATTCGAACCCCGGTCGCCTCCGTGAAAGGGAGGTGTCCTAGGCCTCTAGACGATGGGGACATAGAGGTAAAATTATACTAAAAAACACTGCTAATTTAAAGTCTAAGTTAGCAAAAATTCGGTTTCTTTTAATACTGCCGAGGTCTATTTGGTGGAGGTAAGCGGGATCGAACCGCTGACCTCTTGCATGCCATGCAAGCGCTCTCCCAGCTGAGCTATACCCCCGACAAACCTTAAACTTCAAGACCCGCGAAAAGAGGCGCCATATTAATGAGGCTGGACTTGATTGTCAACGACTTTCGTCTTTTTCCGCTGACTTTTTTAGTTTTTAGCCTCTAACGTTTGAGTTTGTTTCAAATTGCGTTAAATCGACACGTGGTTGAGGTTGCCATCCAGCTTTGCGATGTTCTGCAACAACATTAGTAAAGATGCCGCCACGAACAAAGAATTTAGATGTTAAACGCATGAATTTAGGGTTTGTTGCTGCCACTAAATCATCCAAAATGCGATTGGTCACCGCTTCGTGGAAACAACCTTCGTCACGGAATGACCATGTGTAAAGCTTGAGACTCTTTAATTCAACGCATAACTGATCTGGAATGTAATCAAGATAAAGCACCGCAAAATCAGGCTGGCCTGTTTTTGGGCATAAACAAGTGAACTCTGGAATTTCCATGTGGATGTGGAAATCACGTTTAGGATTTGGATTTTCGAAAGTTTCCAAATCTTTAGTGGGTTGTGCGGTTGGCTTGCCGCCTAATGATTGCGTGTTTGTCATGTTAGAAATCGGGCTTTTAGCGTGAAAAAACGTTATTATACTGTTTAACAAAGCTTACTAAAAAATAATCCTAATTTTGCGCTTAACTCATCTAAAACTTGCTGGTTTTAAATCGTTTGTTGACCCAACAACTTTGCACATCCACGGCCAACGTGTAGGCATTGTGGGGCCTAATGGTTGCGGCAAATCTAATGTGATGGAATCGGTGCGCTGGGTGCTTGGTGAATCAAGTGCCAAAGAGATGCGCGGCGACTCTATGGATGCTGTGATTTTTAATGGATCAGGCAATCGTAAAGCCATATCAAGAGCAAGCGTCGAGCTGGTGTTTGATAATAGCTTGGGTGATGCTAACGGCGCATGGTCTCAATATGCCGAAATAGCCGTTAAGCGTGTTATTGAGCGCGACAAGGGTTCTTCTTACTTCATCAACAATACGGCCGTTCGTCGCCGAGATGTCGCTGATCTGTTTTTGGGGACAGGCCTCGGTGGAAGGGCTTATGCGATTATTGGCCAAAATACCATTTCTCGAATTGTTGAAGCCAAGCCTGAAGAGTTGCGCGTGTTTTTAGAGGAAGCGGCAGGTATCTCTAAATACAAAGAGCGGCGACGTGAAACTGAGCTGCGCTTACGTGACACACGTGAAAACTTAACCCGTGTAGAAGATATTCGCAGTGAGATGGGCAAGCAAATTACGCGCTTGGAATCTCAAGCTGTGGTGACAGAGCAATATCACCGACTTCAACAAACCCTTAAACACACGCAGGGACAGCTCTGGCTCTTAAGAAAGCGAGAGGCTAGTGCATCTTGGGAGAAGACGCAGCGTGCAGTTGAAAAGCTGGTGAATGACCTTGAAAGCCAAATGGCGGCTTTGCGCAAAACAGAGAGCCTTTTAGAAACTTTGCGTCAACATCACTACACAAGTACTGAAGCTGTGCAAGTTGCTCAAACACAATATTATGAAAACAATGCCGAAGTTTCTAATTTGGAAATGCAGGTTAAACATACCCAGGAAGCGCGTGATAGGCTAAATATTCAGCTAGAACAAACGATTGAGCAAACGCTTAAATCAGACAATCTGCGTATTGATTTTGAGGCCCAGTTAAAGCAATTAATGATCGAGGCTCAAGGTGCTGAGGTACAAGTAACCCAATCCAGCGAGGCTTTAACTCGATGCCAAGCAGCCTTCCCTGAAGCTGAAAGTGCGCATATCGCATCACAAAAAAATCATGCTGAAGCGCAGCGCACGCTGAGTGAAGCAGAACAAAACATCCGCTTAGAATCCACCAATGTAGAACATTTAAGTCGATCAATTGCTGAAGTGTCTCAGCGACTTGAAAGGCTAATGGCGGAGCAGGCAAACCTTGTTTTGCCAAATGAAGAAGAGCTGAAAGAGAAACAAAATCAGCTGACTACATTTCAGGCTGAAAGTGAAAAACTTAACTTACAGTTGGTTGAATTAAAAGCATCAGAACATACGCAACTGGAAGTGCTTAAGTCCTTGCGCGAACAGCAGTTGATTCAAGAGCGTGCTTTAGCGCAGATTGATGCTCAAATTGCCTCGCTCAATAAGATTCAGCAATCATTGGGGCATGAGACCAAGCTTGATGCATGGTTAAGCAATAACAAATTGAGCGGATCCGCGAGAATTTGGCAGCAAGTTGAAATTAAAAAAGGCTGGGAGGTTGCGCTTGAGGCAGTGTTAGGATCGCGCTTAAACGCTTTGATTAGTGAAACTACAGGTAAGCTAACGCCAAATGAACGCCCGCCATCTGCATTGGTAATCGCAGAGCTTGCTGAAGTTATCCTAAGTGGCTCATCAGGCAAGCACTCATGGAAAGCTATGCGGGACATTGTCGATGTCAGAGATGATCGTGTAGCAGGGGTCCTAGACGTTTGGTTGGATGGTGTTTATTTGCTAGAGGATGGCGAAAATCCGGATGACGCACGTCAAAAACTTAAATCTCACGAATGTTTAGTAAGTGCAAAGGGCGATGTTTATGCGCGTCACAGCTTGTCTATTTATGCTGCACAGTCGGCTATGCATGGTGTGTTGGAGCGCCAACGCGAGCTTGACGAACTTAATAAGCAACAGCCAGAGTTTCAGACGCAAATTAAATCAGGTTTGGATGCGATCGCCTCACATGAAGAAGCTTTACAGCAAACCAGGCTTTCACATACAGAGCAACAACAAGCATTAAGTAAGCTGACCCAAATCCAACATTCACTGAATATTGATTTGCAGCGACTCACACAGCAACGTCAACACGTGATTGATAGGCAAAATGCAATTCAGGCTGATTTAAGTCAGCTTCAGCAACGGTTGGCTAATCTAAAAGATGAGCAAAAAACCAAGCAAAGCACGCTTTCTTCAACCAGTGGCTCTCTTAATGATTTGCAAGCTAGACGTGAGCAGACGTTTAGCGCAAGACAGCGTGCGGAATTAGCATTAAATCAGTGCCGTAATGATTTGCAGCTTGCTGAAAAATTGGTACAAGAGAAGATATTTAATCATAAGTTAATATCAAATAATATCAATGAATTAAATGGAAAAATAAATGTGATCTATGAGGAAGGGTTCGCTTTAGTTAATAAGAAAAAAGAAGCAGAAGCGCTTTTGGATGCTGCGAGGATGGAAGGCTTGAAAGCAAATCTTGAAGCTGCGATTAGCTTGAAGCAAGTGCGTGAAACAGCGCTTGCAGCAGCGCGTGATGCAATGGCTGGCGCCGAAAATGAATTGCAAGCTAACGAACGCAATAGAATGCAAAATGAACAAGTCTTGCATCCGCTCAGAGATAAATTAGAGCAGGCGCGACTTCAAGAGCAGGAAGCTCGTCTGCATTTTGAACAGTGCCAAGCTGAATTGCTCAATGTTGGCATTGAAGAAGCTACATTGGCACATGAATTAAGCCTTAGCGCGAAAATTTCGGACTTTGAAGCGCGCGTGGAAAGTTTTGTTGGCAAGGTGGAAGGGCTTGGGCCAGTGAACTTGGCGGCGATACAGGAACTAAATAGCGAGCGTGAGCGTAAAACGTACTTAGATAGCCAAGCGGCAGACCTAGAAGAGGCAATTAACACACTAGAGGACGCTATTCGCCGCATTGATAAAGAAACGCGTACTCGCTTGCAACATACTTTTGATGAGGCAAATCGCCATTTCAGCGAGCTCTTTAGAGATTTGTTCGCGGGTGGGCAAGCAAGGCTTGAGCTCTTAGGTGATGAGATATTAGATACAGGCATGCAGGTTTTTGCGCAACCACCTGGCAAAAAGAACAGTACGATCCACTTGCTATCCGGTGGTGAAAAGGCGCTGACTGCTTTGGCCTTGGTGTTTGCATTATTTAAGCTTAATCCAGCCCCATTTTGCTTAATGGATGAAGTGGATGCGCCTTTGGATGACAGCAACACAGATAGATTTTGTGCCATGGTAAAAAAAATGTCTGAGCGAACACAGTTTTTGTTCGTCAGTCATAATAAAATCACCATGGAAATGGCACAACAGTTGGTGGGCGTTACTATGCAGGAATCAGGCGTGTCGCGTGTCGTAGAGGTGGATATGGAAGCCGCTATGCAAATGAACCATGAGTTATTTATATCATGAATTGTTTAGATAAGAAATTTGCAGTTGTAGTGAATGGGAATATTAATTGAATAAACTAAATGACTTAACAATTTCACTTTTGGCCATAGGCTTGGGGCTTATCGTCTTGGTCATTCTATTTAATTGGTGGCAGGAGCGCAAAATGCGTAAAACCGCTGAAAAGCAATTTGCTAGCCCTCAAAGCGATGTCTTGATGGATGACTTCTCTTCCGATGCTTTTGAAGAAACCGCCGTGTTAATCGATTCATCTACAAAAATTAAGGATGTTGTGGATCGATACGATACCCAGGATGTGCATCTTCCTGATGAGGTGGAGTTTAAGATTGATTTGGGGGAAACTGAGCGCGATGATGAAGTTACGACCCAAGCTCCCAATGTGACTGCTGCAGAAACGCATACCGAAGCCGAAGAATCTTTTCAAATCGCTGATGAGCATCCTGTTAACAGCAATCTATTGCCAGATGCAGTCAATAAAGAAATTGATTTAACAGCGTTCTTCTTTTTGCCGACGCCAGTTAATGGTGAACGCTTGCGCCAGTTTTTAATTGGGCTCGTGAATCTAGATAAGCCTATTTTTGCATACGGCTTGGATGCATCTCAGGTTTGGCATCCACTAACGCGCGAACAGGAAACAGTAGAATTTACCAAGGCAGCTTATAGCCTTCAGCTTGCTGATAGATCAGGTGCAGTTTCTGCTGAGACTTTGCAGCGATTCCAACAAATGGTCAACGAAATCGCCTATGAGCTTAGTGCGCAAGTCGAATGGATAGGGACGCAGGATCCTTTGGAGTACGCTCAGTCTTTAGACGCATTTTGTTTGGAGGTCGATCAAGTAGTTGGCTTGCATGTCATCAATGGCGCAGGTGGTCGATTTACAGGCACGAAATTCAGAGGACTTGCCGAATCGAACGGACTGACCATGAAAGAAGATGGCGCTTTTTATGCTCAATCTAAGAGTGGGCAATCATTATTTAAAGTCATTAATATGGAAAACAACCCATTTAGTTCGGAAATGTTGAAGTCAGTTGCCTTAAAAGGTGTGACTTTCCAATTGGAAATCGCGCTCACGGAAAGCTGCACTGAAACCTTTAACAGTATGGTGCTTATGGCTAAAAGCATGGGGCATTCGTTATCCGCAACGCTTGTGGATGATCATCAGCGCGAATTAAACGACGCTAAAATTGAAAAGATTAGGCAGCAACTCAAATTGATACAAGTGCAGATGACGGTTAAAGGTATTGCACCCGGCAGTCCTGTTGCGCTTCGTTTGTTCGTGTAGTTTTTTAGTATGTCCCAAGATCATCAATCCCCTTTGCAATCTGGACTATTTAGAGAAGAACCTTCAACTGAAGAGCCTGCGGAAAAGGTTCGTATTGCCCAGATTCGAGATTTAATTGGTTTGTATGACTTTCAATATTACGTCCAAGATACCCCGAGCGTTTCTGATAACGAATACGACGGTCTATTCCGCGAGCTTCAATCTCTTGAGGCTAAGCGCCCTGATTTAGTCACGCCTGACTCACCAACTCAACGTGTTGGCGGTTCGCCAGTGAAGGCCTTTAGCAGTATCAAGCATCGCGTTGCCATGCTTTCCCTCAATAATGCATTTGGTGATGATGAGCTCAAGAGCTTCGATAAGCGCGTTCGTGAAGGTTTAGGCTTAAACCAAGTTGAATATGCTGTAGAGCCTAAGTTTGATGGTCTTGCCATTACGCTCACTTATGAAAATGGCATTTTTACTCAAGGTGCGACACGTGGTGACGGCTACACAGGCGAAGACGTGACGCACAATCTCAAAACAATTCGTAGCATTCCGCAGCGACTGAATATTCAAAATCCGCCCAAACTACTTGAAGTGCGTGGTGAAGTCTTGATGTTTAAAGCGGACTTTGATGCGCTTAATCAGCAGCAAGAGGCGCGTGGCGATAAAGTGTTCGCAAATCCACGTAATGCTGCGGCTGGAAGCCTGAGACAGTTAGACTCAAACATCACAGCAACACGGCCATTATCGTTTTTTGCTTATGGTTTAGGGGCTAGTGATGGTGTGCCAGAGTTAAGCACGCACAGCGCTTGCATGGACTACTTAGAAAGCTTACGTTTACCTGTCAGCAATCTGCGAGCAGTAGTGAAGGGCGCTGAAGGACTTTTAGGTTTTTATGAGAAAGTTGGCGCTCAGCGATCCAACTTGCCATTTGATATTGATGGCGTTGTTTACAAGATCAACGCGTTAGCACACCAAGCGGAGTTAGGTTTTGTCTCAAGAGCGCCGCGCTGGGCCATTGCACACAAATTTCCAGCGGAAGAGGCACTCACCATTGTAGAAGGGATTGATGTGCAGGTTGGGCGTACTGGTGCCATTACACCTGTTGCAAGGCTCAAGCCCGTGTTTGTTGGTGGCGTAACCGTTACCAATGCAACACTGCATAACGAAGATGAAATGCGCCGTAAGGATGTCCGTATTGGTGACACCGTGAGCATTAGAAGAGCAGGGGACGTTATTCCGGAAGTGGTTAGTGTGGTGTTGGATAAACGCCCAACTAACGCCTTGCTGTTTACGATGCCGACCGAATGCCCTGTTTGTGGCTCGCATATCAAAAAACAAGAAGACGAAGCGGTAGCGCGATGCACGGGCGGCATATTCTGCGCAGCTCAGCGTAAACAAGCCATGATTCATTTTGCATCACGCAAAGCGATGGACATTGAAGGCTTTGGCGATAAATTGGTGGAGCAACTCGTTGATAGCAATTTGGCAAATAACCTTGCTGATATCTACCGTTTAGATTTTTATACGCTCGCCAATTTGGATCGCATGGCAGAAAAGTCAGCACAAAACATTATCGATGCCCTAATGCAAAGCAAAAAGACGACGCTAGCTCGCTTTATTTATGCCTTAGGTATACGTAATGTCGGTGAGGCTACGGCAAAGGACTTGGCGCGCTACTTTGGTAATGTTGAAGCCATTCAAAATGCTGATATCGAGCAGTTGCAACAAGTGCCTGATGTGGGGCCGATTGTGGCGGAGTCTATTGTTAACTTCTTTGCTGAAGTGCATAACCGAGAAATGATTAATAATCTTATTGCTCCTGCAGAGCAAGGCGGGGCTGGTATCCATTGGGATTCGGTAATCGCGCAATCTAAGGCGACGGGCATTTTCACGGCTAAGACCTTTGTTCTGACAGGTACATTGCCGACGCTAGGGCGCGAAGATGCTAAAGCGTTGATTGAGAATGCAGGTGGCAAGGTAAGCGGTAGTGTTTCTAAAAAAACGGACTTCGTGGTTGCTGGTGCGGATGCAGGTAGCAAGCTTACCAAGGCGCAAGAGCTTGGGGTGAGTGTGATTGATGAAACTGATTTGTTAAAAATGTTGTCTGAAAATTAGTTGTTAATTTAAAGGGTATATCGAATGCGATTTGCATCTATTAGTTTTCTATTCTTGACCATGTTTAGCACCCTGACGTTTGCGGATAGTGCTGAGCTTAATAAAAAAATAGCTGATTGTAATCAATTGATAAAAAGTGGAACGCCAGAAAAAGCTTTAGATTTATCTAATCAATTATTCAAGAAAAACCCTAAGAACCGCGAAGTCGTTTTATGCAAAGCGCGCGCTCAAATGGCGATTAATCAATTTGCAGATGCGGTGCCAACATTAACAACCGCAGATCAGCTGTCTAATTCGCCTAATGACCACATGATGTCTCTTGCTATGCTTGGCAATGCCTACAAAGGTAACCAGCAGTTTAAAGAGGCTATTGCTGCCTACCAGCAATGTATTGAGATCGCAAAAGCGCAAAAGAACAAAAGCTTTGAACGCATCACTTATAACTTGTTAGGAGAAGTTCAAGCGCTCAATAAACAATTTGATGAGGCTATTACTAACTACCAAGAAGGTTTGAAGCTGGCGCTAAATGATAATGAGCGAGCTGACGCTTTTGAGCATATTGCGGACATTTACAATCAACAACAAAAGCACAATCAAGCGATTGAGTATCAACTCAAAGCAACGCTTGCGTATACGAAATACGGGGACTTGGATGCCCAGGCGAATGCGGGGCTGGAACTAGGGCGTATCTATATGGATGCTGGCGAGTTCGAGCAAGCTGAAAGGTCTATCAATAAGATACTCAAGCATGCGGTTGATAATGGCGGCGCCTATTGGGAAGTTAAGAGCTATTTATATCAAGCAAAAGTAAAACGTGCGAATTATCAAAATAATGAAGCGCAAAAGCTACTAGAGGCCGCTCAGAAGCTAAATAAAGAAGTAGGGGATGCATATTTAGCGGAAGCTATTGCAGCAGCTTTAAGCCAGCTCGCTAAATAACGCTTCAAATAAACATCTAAATTTATGTAATTTTTTTGGAGTTATAGCGACTAAGCGTTAAGCATCAGTAAAGGGCAGTTCCATGTTGATACATAAACAATCAGATATTATTCCTTCGGAAATCACCTCAAAAGAAACTTTTGAAAATCGCCGAACGTTGATCAAAGCAGCAGGGGCTTCATTCCTCGCCGCTAGTGGTATTTTCACAGGGTTCATCAACGGTAGTGCAAATGCCGCAACAGGCAGACAAAAAATCAATGCTTACGCAAAATCTAAATACAGCACTGATGAAAAGTTGACGCCATATGAAGATGTCACCAGTTACAACAACTATTACGAGTTTGGTACAAGCAAAACCGATCCTTCCATTGAGTCTCGACTATTTAAGCCAACTCCATGGACTGTCTCTATTGAAGGGGCGGTTAAAAAGAATAAACAAATCGGCATAGAGGACATCTTTAAGCTGGCCCCGTTGGAAGAGCGTATCTACAGAATGCGCTGTGTAGAGGGCTGGTCTATGGTGATTCCTTGGGTTGGATTTTCGCTCGCTAAACTTATTCAATGGGTGGAGCCAACGGCTAATGCAAAATATGTTGAATTTACATCGCTTTCTGACGATTTAATGATGCCAGGACAGCGCATGCGCGTGCTTGATTGGCCATATGTTGAAGGTTTGCGCATGGATGAGGCCATGAATCCCCTGACGCTGCTAGCGGTTGGATTATATGGCGAGATGTTGCCAAATCAGAATGGTGCACCAATGCGCCTTGTTG
>Ga0209135_1000167_pt1 | contig 22997 bp, 21 predicted proteins | sample LauGreSBDMM110SD_4_FD_187570 | JGI IMG/M metagenome (GOLD analysis project Ga0209135, IMG submission 187570) | Freshwater lake microbial communities from Lake Michigan, USA - Su13.BD.MM110.SD (SPAdes) (version 3) | ecosystem: Environmental > Aquatic > Freshwater > Lake | place: Lake Michigan... | reverse complement strand
TAAGTCACACTTCCGCCCTGAGTTCCTCAACCGTATTGATGACATCATCGTCTTCCACCAGTTGACTAAGCCTCAGATCATTCAGATCGTTGATCTCATGCTGAAGAATCTTGATGATCGTTTGCAGTCAAAGGACATGGGCATCGAGCTCACTCCTGCTGCTAAGGATCTTCTTGCAGAGCGTGGTTACGATCCACTTCTTGGTGCACGTCCACTGCGTCGTGTTATTCAACGTGAGATTGAAGATGGATTGTCAGAGCGAATCTTGTTTGGCGAGCTAAAGGCTGGCGAGATTATCGTTGTTGATGTCGAAGGCGAAGGCGCAGAAGCTGCCTTCACATTCAAGGGTGCTCCAAAGGTGGCAACACCTGATACTCCTGAAGATCTTGCAGAAGCACCAACTGCTTAATTAACTTCCTAGTTTTTTAAGTGCATCTCCACTCACGCGATACACAGTCCACTCATCCATTGGCTCTGCGCCTAGGGATTTGTAGAAGTCGATACTTGGTTGGTTCCAATCCAGAACCCACCATTGCAATCTTTCGTAGTTGCGTTCTACGCAAATCTTTCCCAGTTCTTTAAGGAAAGCTAAGCCGTAACCCTTGCCGCGATATGCGGGATCAACATAGAGATCTTCCAGATAAATACCAGGCTTGCCAAGCCATGTTGAGTAGTTAAGGAACCAGATAGAGATTCCGACTACAAGACCGTTATCTTCTGCAACGTGGCAGAAGGCAACTGGATTTTCTCCAAAGATTGTCTCTTCGATTTGCTCGATCGTCGCTTTTGCTTCCAAAGGTGCTTTTTCATACTCAGCAAGATCTTTGATTAGCTGAAGTATGCGCGGTGCATCCTTTTTGGTTGCGTAACGAATCATTGTGGCAGTCTATAACGGTGTCGGGGAAGTGCCTGAATCAATTGGTCTTTGAGCAATGTTTTAAGGGCTTTTTCGACCTGTGATTCTTCAGGCCACAACTTCTTTATTGCAGATTCTGTTAATGACTCGTTTTCACGAAGTGCTTGCACAATTGTTCCGCGGCATTTGCGATCAGTACCGTGCCAATCTTGTGATTTACGAACTAGCTCTGTTTTTGGATAACCATTCTTACGCCAGTTGCACTGACCAATTATTGGACAGAGTTCACACGCAGGGTTTTTCGATGTGCAAACAAGTGCGCCAAGCTCCATGGTTGCAGCAGCCCAAAGGTGGGCGTTCTTAACTGGCAGGATTTCAAGCCTGCGAACTTTTTCTCGTGCAGTGGGTGCCGGCTTTGGATGTTCTTCTCCATCAATAGCGCGCACTAATAATCTGCGGATGTTCACATCCATTACTAGGGATCGTTGTTCAAATGCAAAGGCTGCAATAGCAGCAGCGGTGTATTCGCCAATGCCGGGTAGGAGTTGAAGTGTTTCTTGATCTTCTGGCACTTTGTTATTGAAATCTTCAGCGATGATTTGAGCCGCAGCATGTAGTCGCAGTGCACGGCGTGGATATCCAAGACGGCCCCAGGCGGTAATGACTTGAGCAGGTGTTGCCTTTGCTAAATCTTTAGGTGTTGGCCAACGCTCCATCCACTCATTCCACTTAGGAAGAACGCGGTTAACGGGGGTTTGTTGCAACATATATTCGCTGACCATGACACCCCACGGGGATGTGTCGCGCCACGGTAAATCTCTTTTGTTCTTTTTAAACCAGGTAAGAATTGGTTTTTCTAACGAACTCATTCGCCGGTGATTTTTACCCGTTTTAGCGCGGCATCAAGGCGTGAAACTTCAACGATCTCCATGCCATCAATCTTTGTGTCTGATCCAGTTGGAACGAGTGCGCGCTTAAAGCCAAGACGATAGGCCTCTTGCAGTCTGCGATTAACACCACTGACCTTGCGAATTTCACCAGCTAACCCAACTTCACCGATTGCTACTAAATCTGAGGGCAGAGCAAGACCTTTTGCAGCAGATGCAACGGCTAATGCAAGAGCTAAATCAGCAGCCGGCTCTGTCATTTTCATACCGCCAACAGTTGCTGCATAGACATCTCTGCCACCAACACGAACATTTGCGCGTAGCTCTAACACTGCAAGTGTCATTGATGTGCGAGCTGAGTCCAGACCCGAAACAACGCGACGTGCATTTCCGTAATCATTTTCACGACCAGCAGATACTAGTGCTTGGATTTCTGCAAGCAGTGGCCTGCGACCTTCAAGAGTCACGGTTACACATGTTCCTGGCACAGGTTCTGCATGGCGGGATGTGAACAGACCAGTTGGATCAAGCACAGATTCAATTCCAGTGTCACTTAAATCAAAACAACCAACCTCATCTGATGCACCAAAGCGGTTTTTGATTGCACGAATAAGACGTAGTCGAGAGTGGCGTTCGCCTTCAAACTGCAGAACAACATCAACGATGTGTTCTAGAAGTCGAGGACCGGCAATTGAGCCATCTTTAGTTACATGTCCAACAAGAAGTAGTGTGATGTCGCGATCTTTACAGATGCGAATGAGTGCTCCAGCAACTTCTCGAACCTGTGTAACACCACCAGGTGCGCCATCTGCTGCAGAGCTGCCAATAGTTTGTACTGAGTCGATAATTAGAAGTTGTGGTTTAACAGAATCAATATGGGCAATTACTGCGCCAAGATCTGTTTCAGAGGCTAGGAATAGTTGTGGATCAATTGCATTGATGCGTTCTGCGCGAAGTCGTACTTGTGATGCTGATTCTTCGCCACTTATATAAAGTGCAGAGATACCCTTTGATGCAGATTGCGCGGCAACTGAAAGTAGCAAAGTTGATTTACCAACGCCTGGTTCACCCGCTAATAAAATTGCAGCTCCCGGGACTAATCCGCCACCAAGAACGCGATCAAGTTCTGAAACACCTGTTGGACGTGCATGGGCTGCAGATAAATCAACATCCCCAATAGGAGTTGCTTTAGCGGTTACATTTCCTGCAACCAGTGATAATTTCTTAGGCGCAGCAATCTCTTCAACGACGCCCCATGCTTGGCATTCACCGCAGCGACCAACCCACTTTTGGGATGTCCAACCACACTCTGTGCAGCGGAATGGATCTTTTTCAACCTTGGCCATGAGGTAACCCTATGACAAGGCACTGACTATTTCTTCTGGGCAGCCAATGTTGCTGGATGCTGAATGACAAATAGCGGCAAGTTGCGGGCTGTGGACTCACGGATGTGTTCCATGCGTGCGTGACACAGGCGTTCAAGTTCGTTGTATGCATCCTTGCCCATCAGAAGTTCAAGCTCGTACTTGTTAGAGATATACACAGGCTCTGTTCCAACGTGAGCATCACTGTTGCTTGTGCAGTACCAGTCAAAATCTTCTCCACCATCGCCCCATGCAAGACGTTCATACTCACCGATTACTGTTACTGAGTATTCGCGCTCACCATATTCCCGAGTTTCAAAACTACGACGCAACGGCAACTGCCAGCACACATCAGGCTTTGTATCTGCAAAGTGCTTTCCATCGCGTTGTGCAACGTGGTGAAGTGCGCAGCCAAATGAACCGGTAAAGCCTTCTGCTTCATAACCCTTACGGTTTAAGAAGATGCACCCATCATCGACGCGGCGAGTCTTGCGTTCACCATCTTCATCTTTTTCTGAAATTCGTAAATCGCCGCCAGGTTTCTTTGGTCGAGCTTCGCCGTAGTACTGCCACATATCAGGAGTTAGATAAGCAGCAGCTTTGAGTGTGCGCGCTTCATCATCCTTATCTGTGTACATCGCACCTTCGGTGCAACATCCAGAAAATGGCTGGCTTTTAAAAACACCTTGGCAACCATCACCATAAATACAAGTCCAATAGGAGGTCAACCAGGTTAGGTCGCACTTGAAAATAGTTTCAGCATCATTTGGGTCGAAAAATTCAACCCAATCACGCGCAAATCCTGCTTTAACTTCTGGCATAGTCATAGAGCCTACAGCCATAACAGGTAGGCTTGTTACATGAATCAGCAATCAAAGGTTGCAGTTGTTGGCGCCGGCATTATGGGCGAAGCCTTGATAGCTGCATTGATTTCATCTGGTGTTAATCCAGAGTTGATTACGATTTCAGAAAAGCGTGTAGATCGATGCGCAGAGCTGATTGCAAAGTACTCAATCAAACAAGCACCACTAGCAACCAATGTTGCAGCAGCAGATGCTCTGTTATTGGTGGTGAAGCCTCAGGATATGGCTGGCGTACTTGAAGAAATCAAGGGCACAATTAACCCTGCAGCCGTTGTTGTCACCTTTGCAGCTGGCAAGACAATCTCATTTATCAGCAATGGTTTAGGTACCGGAAATCCTGTAGTCCGAGTCATGCCTAATACACCGACAATGGTGGGTGCAGGAATGGCTGCAGCGTCAATGGGTGCTGGTGTTACATCTGCCCACAAGCAATTTGTTCTCGGATTCTTGGCAGCCACAGGCAAGGTAATTGAAGTTACCGAGGATCTGCAAGATGCTGTCACGGCAACTAGTGGATCCGGGCCTGCTTACTTTTTCGCATTTGTTGAGGCAATGGTTGCTGGAGCCAAAGAACTTGGCCTCAGCGAAGCCGATGCAACAACTCTTACCATCCAGACAATTGTTGGCGCAGCTAAGTTATTAGATGAGTCAGGCAAGAGTGCAACGACTCTGCGCGAAAATGTGACAAGTCCGTATGGCACAACCGCTGCTGCGCTCGCTTCATTTGGATCAAGTGATCTCAACTCTATGGTTGCTAAGGCAATGAAGGCGGCTAGCGATCGTTCGCAGGAATTAGCGTGAAACGCTTTGTAACCTCTCTTGTACTTGCCTCACTAGTAATTATTCCAGTTTCACACGCTGCACCTAAAAAAATCAGCGTCAAACCAATGCAATTGCTGACAACAATTGGCACGCCAGATGAAGTAAGTGGCGCAGTTGTTAGTGGTAAATCAATAATTGTTTTTGGAACTAAGGCATCGAAGGCTTATGCCCGTGCAATTGATAGGACGGGTAAAGAGTTGTGGAACTTATCTCTAGATCAATCCGCAGCGTCAATTGCAACCGCAGCAGCTGTTGATTCAGCAGGGGACATATGGATTACAGGTGCAACACCACTAGCAACGGGATTAACTCCACCCACACCAACAGCGACGCCTTTAAATCCGGATAGCGCAGTTATTCCTCCATCTGTATTCATTGGCGATCTACAAGCGGTGGCTATTTGGAAGGTAAGTGCAGCAGGCGCCCTCATATTTACAAATACCTTGCCAACTAGCTCTGTGCTATTTCCAACTGCAATTGCAGTAGATAAAAATGGAGCATCTGTTGTTGGAATTATTGCTAATGACAAAGGTAATGCTGGGTTTCTAGCACATGCAGATGCAACTGGGGTCTTCTCACAGTTGTTACAGATCGGTGTTGCATCAACAACAGCAGATGCGGTTGTTAGACACGGTGATGGAAGTTTCACCGTCGCTGGTTCTAGCTCTGAAACTCTTGCAGGCAAAAAGGTTGCAGGAATAACAGATGGTATTTTGGTCAAGGTTTCAAAGGCATCAAAGATAACTTCTGTTGTACGCAGTTCGGTCGCAAAGGGCAAGAGAATCTGGAACAGCGCTTCCTCATCATTGCTTCTTGCTGGTGAAGTTGTCGCATCGGGTAAAACTGAGTCTGCGATTACAAAGTTTTCAAGCTCCTATGTACCAACCTGGACATACCGATTTGCCTCAACAGGTCCAGCACTTTCTGTATCTAGTACTCACGCATTTCTTATTTCAACAGGTGTAGTTGCACAACTCAATTGGAATCCCAAGTCACCAACACCATTGCTTCTTACTTTTGACTCCAAAGGCGTCATAACTGCCGCAGATAGTGCTCCAAGTGGCCAAAAAGAACTCATCAGCCTGCTCATTTCTAAGGAGTTCGGTGTTTTAGCCCTTACTTCAAGCACAGAATCCGTTTCGATTTTTACCCTACTTCCGCGGTAACCTAAGCTCCCTGCACACTCAGTGCGGACATTAGAAATGAGAGCGTGATATATGGGTTCCGTAATTAAAAAGCGACGCAAGCGCATGGCGAAGAAGAAGCACAAGAAGCTTCTTAAGAAGACTCGCATTCAGCGCCGTAACGCTAAGTAATAATTACGGCTTTAGAAGAGCAAGCTTGCCGTTCACAGTGGCAAGAAGATATTTAATTTTATTAACAGTTACCCAAGCGCTCTGAGTAGGTTCAGAGCCTTGGGTACTGCTTACTAAACGTATTGCAGATTGTCCCAAATCCTTTTTGCTCGTATCAAGAGCGCATAATCTTTCCTGACAGTTAAAGATAATTGTCTTTCCATCAGTTGTCAGGTACTCACCAGGTGTTCCGAAATTTTCAGTAGTTAACTTTGAAATATTTGTTGGATCACTCAATAGCGCCCAACGAACTTGATTAGGTTTCGGTGCTGTTGTAGTAGATGCAGCTAACCACGTAGCCATGACATCGCCATTTATTTTTGCAAGCGCAACATCAAATCCAAAGACCGCAGCGTCGTCAGTTGAAATATCTAGAGTTTGATAACCCCATCCAGTTGGTTCAATGCCAGTACGAGTCGCAATACGTATGGCACCAGAGGTAATTTCCTTCTTCTGATTCATTGAAACGACTGAATCGTATGCAACGTATGTCTTTGAACCATCAAAGATTGCCTGCAAATGGAAGCCAACGTCACCGGTGGTGCGTCCATCAGTTTTGCGATCGCCATCTACAAGTTCATATTTCCAGGGAACAGTCTTGCTCTTTACTGCACCTAAAAGGACACCTTGGCTCTCATCGCGATAAAAGACTTGCACAGTACTTGTGGTAGCGATGCATGCATTTGCCACGCTTACATCACTAGATGTGCGCACACGAATCAGATCTGTGTATTCGTTGACTACAGGACCATTGCCATCTACTACTTCAATAGCAAAGCTCTTACCGTTGTATATGGCATAACGGAGATCTTTTTCAGTTGAGTCGCTATAGAAAATATGTAGCGTTTGCTTCACTCCACTGCCATTCACACACATTGAAATAGCACCGGAAATTGTGTCTGTTGTGCGACCACTACTTCCGCCAGCCCCATCAACGGTGACCTTTTTCCAGATTTTGCCGTTAAAGGTTGCAAGTTTTAAGTCACCACTTTTTGTGTCTGTGTAGGCAATTGCAGGTTGTCCATTGAAGGTTGTACTTGCAACACTCTTACCGTCAGCTGCAGTATCCAGCACAGTGCTCTTCCAGCCAGCTTGCGGGATGACAGATTTAGTTGTTACTGGTTCTGACGCACCTAAAGCATTCTTTGCTACAACTGAAAAACTGTATGAAGTACCGTTTTTTAATCCAGCCATCAATACTGGGCTAGAAAGAGCTTTCTTCTCAAGGCCAGTCTTTAAGTTTTTAACAATATATTCACTGATTTGTGCGGTGCGCAAATTGACCGGTGGATCAAAAGAGACAAGTGCAGATGTATCGCCTGTGAATGCCTGAGCATTGCGTGGTGACTGTGGAAGATCAGTTGCAATGCCGACAGGTGGCTTATTGCGCATATCTTCCATCATTGCCAATTGAAGTGGGCCGGGTTGGCGAAAAACTTCACCTGGATCAAGACTCGGAGTCATAACTGAATCAAGACCAGATTTTGAAAAAGTATCTTCATCTAAGTGCGATATTGATGAGCCAGATTGATATCTAGAAGGCGTATACATCTTTGGCTTAACTCCGCCATTGGCTTTAATGCCAAGAGGACCTGACCACACTAGAGATGAGGTCAGTGCAGCGCCTAACTCTCTTGAAGGAGTTGGAAGATCTGCTAAGCGGCGACCATCTGATGTTTGTAGGTATGCATCAAAGGGTGTTGGTTGATCCAAACTACCTAATCCGTAAAATGGATCGTATGCGTCGTTGGAAAGAAAACCTAGCCCGTGACCAAGTTCGTGAATGAAAACAGATTCAAGATCATATTCAGAAGAAGTTGGAACTCCATCGCCACGAGTATTCCAGATGGCACCAGAGTTAACTTGGATAATTATTTCAGGATTGGCTCTATCTAAATCTCTTCCCGCTAATGCGTTCGCTGCAGCTGATGAGTACCACAGCGAAGGATCCGGTGCACCTGAAAATGCAGAAAAGAAACTTCCGGGACGTGCACTACCTAGAACACCCCAAGAGCTTGAACGCCCCCATGAAGCATCGACAGTAATGACAGTTGTTGATTTAAAGTTTGCTGACCACACATCAATTGCAGCCTGAACCTCTTTCTTTGCCCAATCCGGAAAGTTGTTGTACTTAACTTCAAACTTTGATTTAAATTCTAGATTCTTCGCCGCAGGTTTGGCTGTCGTAGTTGTAACAGGATCGGTTCCTGCATATATGTAACCCCAATTTGTTGCAGGGATCTGTTTAAAGGCTAAAGCTGGCGCAGATGGCGCTATAAGAATTGAAGTGGCAAGAGCACTAGCAAGGGCAATAACCCAGAGTCTCTTCAAGCGCAGCATGAGCCGAACGGTATCAGGGCAGCGCGTGTGGTTTAAGGTCAGGGGTAGGAAATACCAAAGTTCTAAGTGAATTAACAGGTTAGAAAGGGGTAATAAATGACCCTGGTAACAATTTATGGCCGAACTGGTTGCCATCTCTGCGAGGATGCATTAAAGCTTTTGCAATCAATGCAGGATGAACTCAACTTTGAAATTGAAGAGATTCTAATTGATGGAAACGAAGAGTTAGAACAACTATACGGTGAGAAGATTCCTGTTACTCACATTGATGGCGTGCACCATGATTTCTGGCGCGTAGATCCAGAACGGTTTAAATCTTCCCTTGAAAAACATCGTCAGCGTCAATAATTTTGTATGAATATCCCTGTTCAGCTAAGAAGCGTTGACGGTTCTGTGCAAAATCCTGATCAATAGTGTCTCTAGAAATTACGGAATAAAACTTTGCGGTACGTCCATCAGATTTTGGTCGCAAGATGCGTCCTAAGCGCTGCGCTTCCTCTTGACGGCTACCAAATGCTCCTGATACCTGAATTGCAATTGTTGCATCAGGTAAATCAATAGAGAAGTTAGCTACCTTTGAAACAACTAAACATTTAATTTCACCAGTTCTAAATTTATTGAACAATATCTCTCGTTCTTTAATAGGGGTTTCACCCTTAATTAGAGGTGCACCCAATACTTCAGATAACTCATCAAGTTGATCGATGTATTGACCAATTACTAATACCTGATCCTCTGCGTGTTTTTCTACTAAGGCTTCAACCACTTCACGCTTTGTGCGAGTTGTTGCACAGTTGCGATATCGATTTTCTGGTTCTGCGGTTGCATACGCTAAACGCTCTGTTTCAGTCAGATTAACGCGGACTTCAATACATTCAGCGGGTGCGATATAACCTTGTGCTTCAATTTCTTTCCACGGTACATCAAAACGCTTTGGACCGATTAGTGAGAAAACTTCACCTTCCATACCATCCTCGCGAACCAAAGTTGCAGTTAACCCAAGGCGGCGGCGTGATTGGATATCTGCGGTGAAACGAAAGATTGGCGCAGGCAGTAGATGCACCTCATCATAAATAATTAATCCCCAGTCATATGAATCAAAGAGATCTAAGTGGGCGTAAACACCATTCTTCTTCTTAGTCATCACTTGGTATGTTGCAATTGTTACTGGGCGAATCTCTTTCTTTGCCCCTGAGTACTCACCAATTTCATCCTCATTAAGGGTTGTTCGCTTCAATAATTCTTCGCGCCATTGACGGGCAGCAATTGTGTTTGTTACTAAAATCAATGTTGTGGCCTTTACATGTGCCATTGCAGCAGCGCCGACAATAGTTTTACCAGCACCGCAGGGAAGAACTACAACACCTGAACCGCCATGAAAGAAGCCTTCAGCTGCAAGTTCTTGGTAAGGACGAATTTTCCAATCCTTTTGCACCAAAGAAATCTCATGAGCCTGGCCATCAACATAACCTGCAAAATCCTCTGCTGGCCAACCAAGACGAAGAAGTGACTGCTTGATTTGTCCACGCTGACTTGGCAAAACGGTAATTGTTTCAGGATCAATTCGTGCACCAAGTAGTGGAGCAATCTTCTTTGCTCTAATTACCTCTTCAAGAACGGCTGTATCAGTTGTGATAAGAATTAGTCCGTGCACAGGATCCATCTCAAGACGCAAGCGTCCATAGCGAGACATTGTTTCGGCGACATCGATAAGAATTGAGTGGGGGACTGCGTAGCGAGAGTATTTAATTAATGTGTCGATTACCTGTTCAGCATCATGTCCTGCAGCACGGGCATTCCATAAACCAAGTGATGTTAAACGGTATGTATGAATATGTTCTGGTGCTCGCTCTAGTTCGGCAAATGGAGCAATTGCTCGTCGACATTCAGTGGACATTGGATGGTCGATATCGAGCAGAAGCGTTTTGTCGCTCTGAACAATCAGTGGACCATCAGTCATTAAGTAAGTCCTTTATTAGCGCGTGTAGTAACTTGCTGCGATCTTCAAGGGTACTGATGTCTACCCATTCATGTGCTGCGTGGGCTCCATCCCCAATTGCGCCAAGCCCATCTAGAACTTGTGCCCCTGCAGCGGCTGCAAAGTTGCCATCACTTGCTCCACCAACTGATGCATGGCCTAAAGCTGGCATTCCAAGCTCTTTAGCAACTTTCTCTGCGCGCTCATAGAGTGCCATTGTTGAAGTTGTCTCTAATGGAGGACGGTTAAATCCGCCTGTAATTTCATAACGGGCTGCAGCATTAACAGGCTTTAAACCCTTGATAGCAGCATCTACTCGCTTTAGATCATCCATTGAGTAGGAACGGATATCAATATCTAGAACAGCTAAGTCTGGAACTGTGTTGGTTGTGTTGCCGGCATGAAGTGTTGTTGGCACAACAGTTGTTCCATGTTCTGGATTCTGCATTGCTGTGATTGCCAAAACCGCATGTGCCATTTCAGTTGTAGCGTTCACGCCTTTTTCAGGATCGAGTCCTGCATGTGATGCCTTGCCATGAATTTTTACTTGATACATCGCGGTGCCCTTGCGGCCAGTTTTAACTTTGCCGTTAAGTGTTGCCTCTATAACTAAAACAGCTTTTGCTTTCGCAGAAATTTCCTTAATAAAATCTTTACTTGTTGCACTACCTGTTTCTTCATCAGTTGTCGCAATTAATGCCGCACTTCCTGTAATTCCCTTCATGGCATATAACGCCTGAACAAATCCAGCTTTCATATCAAAAATTCCTGGACCGCGAGCCGCTGTTCCCTCAACGCTCCACAAAGGTTGAAAAGATCCCTTGGGCCACACAGTGTCTAGGTGGGCAAGAACAATCACATCTGGATTAGGGGCACCCCACCAGAAAACTGGTCGACCATTTACTTCACGAATTTCTGCAGGAGTTCCCAAGATTCTGGTTGCAATGTCACTTGCTAAATGAACAACATCGCGGCAGGCATCTAGATCTTCAGTTGGTGATTCCAACTTAACTAAAGCTTCAAGGGCGGCCAACATGGGATAAGTCTATAGCGGTGCCACGCCAGTGATGCGTGGAATTCTGAAGGATTGGACCTCACCCGTTGCATGATCGCGTGCGATTAAGGCGCCAGCGCTAATGCGAATAGGGTCAATAATTCGATGGGTTACTCCACCATTGTTATCGGCATATCCAATTGAAAGGGTTTTCTCATCAATAATGAATTGATTCAGAATATCCATTGTTTCATTTGCAGTTGTACGAGGAAGCTGGCCTAACGCCTCGCTTGCAACCTGACGTAAACGAGTTTGGCGATAGGTTGATTTTTCACCAGTGCGCAATGCGCGAATAGCGGTCTTCAAACTTTCGGTATCAGGAATTTCAACTTCACCAATTACACGTGGTGGACGTGGCTTTGTTAGTGCACGGTTAGATTTTGGTCCAGTCAAAATCATTCCATTTGCAGATTCACCTGCAGGTAAATAACCACATTCACGTAGCAGGCGCATTGCATCCGTTGCATCCATGTCACAGATGACAACTTCAGGTGCAATACGACGTAGGGCCAAGATTTCAAGTTTCTTGTCATTCATGATCTGTGAAATGAGTGCGGTGTCTTCGCACCGAATAAACGAGGATGTGTTTCCAACACGCAACTTGCCATGCTTTTTTGCAACATCCGCAATTAGATATTCAAGGGGTTGTGGCATTGGTGTCTTTGATGTCTTTATCAAGAATGTTTTTATCTCATCGCCGGTCTTACCGTGATCTAACGCGCGTCGAATTGTGCTTTCTGTAAATCTATAAACAGTTGCTCCACCACGACTTTCAATTTCAGCCATCATTGCAAGGGCTTGCGAAATTTCATGTTCAAGTGGGCCCGGTGCAATTGCGGTGTTATCACTTTGAATCAAAATATGATCAACAGTCTTTGGTAGATCTTCGTTGATGGAACTTAGATCATCACCATCTAGAAATTGAGTACCGAATTTAGAGAGTGCGCCTTGGCCTGTAATTCCTAGCCATTCAGCCTCACGAAGGGTCCATTCTGCGAGTTCATCTTGAAGTGAAGAGTTACGACGCACTGGTGCACGCCATGACAAAACTTCCTTGAAGCTATTCCATTCAGGTGCAATGCCTTCGTTTTCCCGTAATAGGTCAAGTGTTAAAGCACGTACTCGCGCAGCATTTACCCGATCTAGTTCAGGACCAAGGGCTGCAACATTCTTGGCTTCTACGCGACCAACTAGTCCGCTAACTCGTGAGGTTATTAACCACTGTGATGCCAACATCTGCCAGCGATCAGCAGGTGTGTGCATTAACCAGATATCAAATTTATTACTTGGCAGAATCCGATCATCAGCATCAATACTGATTAATGATGCAAGGTATGCAAGTTCAGTAACAAATGCTGTGCAGGATTCATCAACACCTAAGTGTGTTGAAATGATTTTAAGATCACGAACTCCTAAGCCACCAGCACGTAATGCATCTGCTGGTTCATCGGCCCAGAAATTAAGCAGCTCTTCAACCCAACGCAGCACCGTAGAAACATTGGCTATCGCGGCAAGGTTTATTTGTCGTTCATCACGCTTCGCACCGCTTAGTGAAGGTTGTTTAATGAAACGCTCTTTATGAATCTTTCCACCGCGCAATGCAATTGCAACTTCGCGGGGCAAGATAACTGTTCGCTGATCAAGCGGGACTAAGAACTTCTGTTCAAGTAACCAAGTCACTCCAGGACCAGGATTTTTAATATCTCCAACACTTCCGCGCGGAGGACCCCATATCAATCGTTCTAAAACTTTCTTTGCATCTGCTGGTGCATCATCTAATTCACTGAGCTTTAACTTTGCCATCGAAGCCGGCCCTAAGCCTGCAGGTTCTGTTCCAATTACATCGCGTAACTGTGTTGGCAAGCGCATTCCATCCTCGGATGGATAGACAAGACCAATCGTTACCAGATGCTCTAATGCACCTTTTGCTTCTTTATCTGTGAGAGTTACGACGCTCTTTTCCAAGAAAGGTTCATTTAAGGATGCTGTCGCTTCTAATACTTGGAACTGCCACTGATTGAGTGAATCAATTGCTCTAGCCAAACTTGGCGCAGAACAAGCACGTACTGCAAGAGAGGCGATATCTGGGGGAACGGGTGTTACTAGATCTGGACGGGCGGTAAATAAATCTAAAAGGGCAGCATCATCAACACTACGTAGGTAGTCAGAGAAGGAGCGCATTTCCATAACTTGCCTACATTACTGGCAAATTACCTGTTCTTGTTAATTCACTTCATCGCTTACGCGGGGTTAGCCATGTTCCAATAGCTGCAATTCGGACAACGATTGGTGAAATAGCACGACCAATAAATCGGGCGCGACGGAAGTCATGGATAGGCCAACCTTCTGCCATTGCACGCAAACCCAGCAGCGCATCCGGATTAATTGCCGATGGATGGCCAACACATTGCAGTAAAGGTAGGTCATTGTTGCTATCGGAGTAAGCAAAGCAGTCCTCTAGTTCAAATCCTTTTTTCTCTGCTAATTCTCGAACTGCGACCGCTTTTTCTTTTCCATGCAAGAGGGCGCCATTCATTTGTCCGGTATAGAGACCATCTTTGATTTCAGCTTTACTGCCAAGAGCACCAGTTAAACCTAGTCTCGTGGAAATTAAAGTAGCCATATCTTCTGGCGCAGCGGTAACTAAATAAACTTCAACTCCATTTGCAATATGTGTTTGGGCGATATCAATTGTTCCTTGCCACATTGCAGGAGAGACAAACTCGTCATAAATTTGTTGCGCAATCGCTTCAATGTCTTTGACGTTATGTCCGCCAATAAAGTCTGTTGCCGCAGATTGAAAACGTGCGATCTCTTCTTTGTTTTCTTTTCCTGTTAAGCGAAATCTCAGGTTGGCTAATACAAAACGTGAAATGTCCTTCTTGGTGAAGTAACCGCGCTGGTACATGCCGCGGCCCAAGAAATAAATGGTTGAGCCTCGTATAAGCGTGTTGTCGACATCAAAGAAGGCAGCTCTTTTACCTGTGAGTGCCATGTCACTACCTTACCGATAGACGGGGTTTAGGAACGCTTTATGCTTTACCAATGAGTTCAACAGTCCATGTGCTCCGCCACGGAGAAGTCCATAATCCTGACAAGATTTTGTATGGTCGCCAACCTGGTTGGCGTTTATCTGATCGAGGACAAGAGATGGCTCGCACAATTGCTGAGTGGTCTAAGACTCTTGATTTAGGCGCGCTTCACGTATCACCCTTGCAACGCGCTCAAGAAACAGCTGCTCCTATTGCCGCTGCGCACAACATTTCTATTACAACTGATGAACGCCTTATTGAGGCGGCAAATATCTTTGAAGGAAAACCATTTGGTGTTGGCGATGGGGTTTTACGTCACCCTGCTGCATGGAAGTACTTATGGAATCCATGGAAGCCATCATGGGGCGAGCCATACGATGAACAAATCAATCGCATGCTTGCAGCAATTTTTGCAGCTCGGGATGCGGCCGATGGGAAAGATGCAATGTGTGTTTCACACCAGTTACCAATCTGGATTTTGAGAAGTGCGATTGAAAACCGTCGCTTATTACATGATCCTCGCAAACGCGAGTGCACACTTGCATCTGTCACCAGTGTTCATTTTGATGACGAAGGAATTATTTCAGGTCTAACCTATTCCGAGCCAGCACGTCACCTATTGCCCGAAAATAAGTAATGAAGAAATTTGCACTTCTGATTGCATTGGCAATTGCACTTACCGGGTGTGGCGGGGGCGGAACATCTTCGGCTGAAGAAAGTTTTGTCTCAGGAGATGGATCGATAACATTCATAAAGATTGAAGATAGAAAAATTGCTCCAGCAATCACTGGATTAACTCTGTCTGGCACTAATTACACATACACAAAAGACAAGGTTGCTGTTGTTAACGTGTGGGCATCCTGGTGTTCACCGTGTCGGGCTGAAGCACCGATACTTGTTTCTTTAGCAAATAAATATACAGATGTTGCATTCATCGGAATTTTAACCCGTGATAATCCCGCAAATGCCGAAGCATTTGAACGCAGATTTAAGATCCCTTATCCAACAGTTATCGATGATTCGATTTTGATTGGGTTTAAGGGCTCATTGCCGGCAAATGCCATCCCATCAACGGTAATTCTGGATAAGAAAGGACGTGTAGCTGCACGTATTTCAGGCGTGGTTACCGTTGCTTCCTTAACCCAGCTGATTGAAAGGGTGAGCGCCGAATGAAAGAGTTCTTTGTAGAGCAGATATTTTCTGGCGTTCTTGTAGCAGCATTTCCTTTCGCATTTATCGCAGGAATTGTTTCTTTCTTGTCACCATGTGTTTTGCCATTGGTGCCTGGTTATCTTTCATTTGCCGCTGGATTTTCAGTAAGCAGAGGCAAAGTCTTTTTAGGCTCACTTTTATTCGTTCTAGGCTTTAGCGCGGTTTTTGTTTCATACGGCGCAGTCTTTGGTGGTTTGGGAAATCAACTTTCTGCCAACGAAGAGATCATCTCTAGAGTTCTTGGCGTAATTACAATCTTTTTAGGTTTTATTTTCTATGGACGCTTTCCTTTTTCACCAACTATTCGACCAAAGATGCGAACAACTGGTGGACTGCTAGGTGCACCTTTACTTGGTGTGTTGTTCGGAATTGGATGGACACCATGCATTGGACCGGCATTAGCCGCGGTACAGACTCTGGCATTTCAAGAATCAAGTGCGGTGCGCGGAGCGGTTCTTTCCTTTGGTTACTGCTTAGGTCTAGGACTCCCCTTTATCCTTTCAGGATTATCTCTAGATAAATCTGCCAAGTTGCGTTCAATTATTTACCGCAGAGGCGATCTCATTTCAAAAATCGGCGGAATCTTCTTGATTACAATCGGCGTTCTTCAGGTTCTTGGTTTCTGGAGCCAACTGTTAAATTCAATGCGTTCACTAATTTCTGATTTCATTCCGGTGATTTAATGAGTCAGCAAACCGAGCTTCCAGAGCTAGATAGCGTTGGTGTTTTGCGATATGCATGGCGCCAGCTAACCAGCATGCGCACGGCGTTAATTCTTTTGTTACTGCTCGGAGTTGCCTCTATTCCTGGCTCTTTGGCGCCTCAACGCACTCAAAACCCAATACAGGTGGGTCAGTACTTTAAGGATTCGCCAGAGCTTGCGCGTTGGATGGATCGTTTTTATCTATTTGACGTCTACGGTTCACCCTGGTTTAGCGCCATCTACATCCTCTTATTCATCTCTTTAATTGGCTGTGTATTGCCTCGAACAATTGAGCATTTCCATGCCGCCCGCGCTTTCCCGCCAGCAACACCTAAGAACTTGTCGCGAATGGAACATCATTCAACATGGACAGCTAACGGAACAGAATTAGATGCGGCTCGTGCATGGTTTAAGTCAAAACGTTTTAGAGTCTTAGAAAAAGATGGATCCATTTCTGCCGAAAAAGGTTTTACACGCGAAACCGGAAACCTATTTTTCCACTTAGCGCTAATCCTTGTTTTGTTAGGAATTAGTTTTAGTTCACTGTTTGGCATGCGTGGTGAAGCAATCATTAATGTTGGTGAAAGATTTGTTAATACACCAACTAGTTATGACACATTGACTTATGGAAAATTGTATAAAGATGCAAATCTGCCAGCTTTTATGTTGACTACAGATAAATTTGTTGCACAATATAACCTCAAAACTAGCGCACCAGAGGATTACACTTTAGATGTTTCACTACTTCGGGAAGATTCTTCAGTTGTAGAAGAGAAAGTTATTAAGGTAAATAGCCCACTGACAATCGGGAGTACCCGAATTTACTTACAAGCAAATGGCTATTCACCTGTAGTAACGGTTAGAGATTCCAAAGGTGATGTTGCCTTCCAAGGCCCTGTTCCGTTCTTACCACAAGATTTAAATCTTCGATCAATCGGTGCGATCAAAGTTCCAGATGCAGTTCCGCAGATTGGATTTGTTGGATCTTTTGTTCCAACATATGTTCGTGATGCAAATGGCGGGGGCGCATTGAGTGCTTTCCCTAAGGCGCTAGATCCACGGTTGTTGTTGGCAGCATGGGCTGGTGATCTTGGATTGGACTCTGGTGTTCCTCAATCTGTGTACAGAATTGATACCTCAAAGATGCTGCAAGTCGGTCTTAAGTCTTTGAAGCCAGGGGAAGTTTTTGAGTACCCAGGTGGATCAATCACATTTGAAGGCTATCTCCAATGGGTCAACCTTAACTTCGTGGCAGATCCCGGAAAGAAGTTCGCATTGTTGGGCGGTATCGTTGCCATCCTTGGATTACTCGCTTCACTATTTACGCGCAGACGTCGTATTTGGATTCGAGTTGAGTCACAGGTAGAGGTTGCTGGGTTAGCCAAAAATGGCGCACCAGGACTTGATGTCGAGATGGAACAGTTTGTTCGGATGCTAAAGGGAGAGAAATAGATGTCACGTTCGTGGGCTTTTGCTTCAAACTATTTCATTTACTCTGCCATGGCTGTTTACACATTAGCATTTTTAGCTCATGCAGTAGAGACAGCATGGGCGGTAAAAGTCCCCAATGACACTACAAAAACCTTAGATTACAAGCGCACTGAAAAAGTAGCACGCATCGCAACAGCGATGATGGTTTTAGGTTTCATTCTTTTGTTTGCAGGAGTAATCACTCGGGGAGTTTCAGCCGGTCGTGTGCCGTGGGGAAATATGTATGAGTTTTCAATTACTGGTGCATTGGCATTTACAGGCGCATATCTTGGTGCGTTACGTAAATATGATCTTCGTTGGTTAGGTTTACTCGTTTCTATTTCAGTATTACTAACTATCGGCACCGCTGTAACTGTTTTGTATGTGCCAAGCGCACCATTAGTGCCGGCGCTAAAGTCGCCCTGGTTAGTAATCCACGTTTCTACTGCAATTATTTCAGGTGGCGTGTTCTTGTTAGCAAATGTAATTGCAGCTGCTTATTTGTATCTAGATAAAATGGAAACAAAAGGTGAGCGAACAGCCTGGGCCAAGCGACTTCCTTCATTAGAAGTTCTTGATCAACTCTCATATCGATTGGTCGCATTTGTATTTCCATTGTGGACTTTTTCGGTTATTGCAGGAGCGATCTGGGCCGAGAGTGCATGGGGTCGTTATTGGGGTTGGGATCCAAAAGAGACCTGGGCATTTATTACATGGGTGGCATATGCGGCTTACTTACATGCTCGTGTAACTATTGGTTGGCGTGGACGCAGAGCTGCATGGCTATGTTTATTTGCAGGATCAACATTCTTGTTTAACTATGTGTACGTCAATATCTGGGGAACTGGAAAGCACACCTACTCAGGCCTTTAAAGCTTTCCTAAGAAATCTGGATCATCATCAGGAGGCAATACGCGTCGCTTAGGAGCCTTGCCTCCCTTTGGTTTATTTCTTCCAGCAATTAAATATGCAATAGGACCAATTGCAAGTGCCTGTGGCCCAAGAATAATAATTAAAAGTAGCCATCCCCATTTTGGAAGAGTTTTGATTTGGGATTCATCAGTTCGTGCGCAATCAATTAAGGCATAAATTGTTAAACCGAAGACAAGAATGAGTGGAAGAACCCGTGACATGGATTTATTGTATCGCTAAGGCAACGGCAAAAACTATTGAAAACATAAGTTGAAGCTTGCCAGTTCGACCTAAAACAGGAACTAATTCCATTCCAGAAGCACCGCTGAGAACTTGCCTTGAAATCGAGAGGCTCATTGGAAGGAGCAACAAAGTTAGAAGTGCTGTAGGTATCAAAGTTGCAATTGCTGCGATGTGTGCAGTAGCCAAGAGCGCAACGTACATGTACCGTGCTTTGGTATCGCCGATACGCACAGCAACCGTCAATTTTCCGGCTAACTCATCCTTAGGTCTATCCCGGAGATTGTTAATCGCAAGAATCGCACAGGACAGGACACCCATCGGAATTGAAACAATAAAACTCAAGCGAGTCATTGTTTCAGTCTGGACATAAAAAGTACCAACAGTCGCAATTACTCCGAAGAAAATGAAGACAGATATATCACCAAGGCCTTTGTAGCCGTATGGATTTTTTCCTCCGGTGTATCCCCACGCAGCAGCAATAGCGATTGCCCCAATAATTATGAGAAAAGGTGAGGTCAAAAAAGCCAACCAAGCTCCGGCGATGCAGGCAATTGCAAAAGAGATAAAGGCGGCACCCTTAACCGATTGAGAGGTTGCTACTCCGCTGGCAACTAAACGAATCGGGCCAACACGATCATCATCGGTACCCCTGATCCCATCGCTGTAATCATTGGCGAAGTTGACGCCTATCTGAAGCCATATTCCCACATTGAGAGCAAGTGCTGCCCGAAACCAATTGAAATCTGAACCCACTAAAGCAGAAGCAACGACAACTGGCGCAATCGCTGCTGGCAGAGTTCGGGGACGTGCACCCAGTACCCACTTATTCATGTGCAATACCTTTCGCCAAACTCTTTCGATCGATCTTGCCAATACCTAGCAATGGTAACGAAGTCATGCGATGTATGCCTTTTGGTTTTGCAAATCCACCAAGATCTCTTTCAAGATGTGTAGCAATTTGATCATCGCTAATCGTTCCAACAACTGCAAGTTGTAAGCTCTGCCCCCACTGAGGATCTTCAACAGCAAATGCTGCAAATTGAGTATCTGGAAATGCAAGGCTGAGCGAATTTTCAACAGCGTTAAGGGAAAGATTTTCGCCACCGGAGATAATGACATCGTCAGATCTTCCGATAACGACTAGATGATCATTGTCGTATTCACCTAGATCATTTGTTTCAAACCATCCGTCGTTGACCGCAATAGAGGATGCAAGAACTGCACTTTTAATACAAATTTTGCCACTTCGAATCTCAATCTCCACGCCATCAAGTGCCGTGCCGTCATAAACACATCCACCGCATGTCTCAGTCATTCCATATGTTGTGATGACTTTGATTCCTGACAACTCAGCTTGATTGCGCAATGCTTGAGATAGTGCAGCCCCACCCACTAAGACTGCTTTAGCTGATTTAAGGTGGCTGAGTAAACGTTGGTCACCATTTAACGCACGGAACAATTGTGTTGGAACAATTGCGGTGTAGTCAGCTATTGGATAGTCACCATCAAAATCACGCAGATCAATTGGTGTTGTTCCTAGCTCCATTGAGCGCACAACTACATTTACTGCGGCGATATGAGTTAGTGGAAGTAATAGTGACCAGGTTTGGCCAGACTTAGCATTGATAAATTTATTAGAAGCTCGCGCAGATGAAATTAGCGCAGTTGAACTCAGCAAAACTTCTTTGGATGTGCCGGTTGTTCCAGATGTTCCGATCGCAACGGCGGCATAGCTCGGAGCGTATTCTGAAGAGATCTCTCCGAAACCAAGGGTGGGGCCATCGCCCACGAGCGCTGCTGTGATTTCTCTCGCTAGTTGGGAGATTTCGCATGCAGGGCTGACCCGCAGAATTTTTCGTTGTGACGAGGTATCCATTGCCACCGTAGGCTATCGCTAGCAACGACGATGGAGGAAATGTGAGCAAGCCGATTAAGCGCGAATTTGGTAGCCGAGAGATTCCACAATGGGTCACAGCACCCGGCGGAGAAGATTTCGTAGATATCAAATATCAAATGGGCGATGGCATCGCCAAGATTACGATCAACCGTCCGCAGGTTCGTAATGCATTTCGTCCTCAAACAATTATTGAATTGATGGAAGCATTTAATTTAGCGCGCGACAATGAAGAAGTCGGCGTGATCATCTTTACTGGCGAAGGCACAGAAGCCTTTTGTTCCGGCGGAGACATAAGTGTTCGCGGAGATGATGGATATCTTGGTGATGACAAGTTAGCTAAAAAGGGAATCGGTCGCCTCAATGTTCTAGACCTTCAGGTGCAGATTCGTCGCACACCAAAGCCAATTGTTGCAATGGTTGCTGGTTGGGCAATCGGTGGCGGACATGTATTACATGTTGTCTGCGATATAACGATTGCTGCTGACAATGCAAAGTTTGGTCAGACTGGGCCAATGGTTGGTTCTTTTGATGGTGGATATGGCGCTGGATTATTAGCAGCACATGTTGGTCAAAAGAAGGCACGCGAGATTTGGTTTATGACACGCGAATACGATGCACAAGAAGCGTTGAATATGGGGCTTGTAAATACCGTCGTACCAATTGCTGAATTAGAAGCTGAAACTGTTTCTTGGTGCCGCGAAATGCTGCGCAACTCTCCATTGGCACTTCGCTTAATAAAGGCGAGTTTGAACGCTGCAACTGATGGTCTTGCAGGAGTGCAACAACTTGCAGGAGATGCAACCTTGTTGTTCTATATGACAGAAGAGGGCCAAGAAGGTCGTGATGCCTACAAAGAAAAGCGCGCACCTGACTTTGGAAAGTTTCCAAAGCGCCCATAATCCATGGATCAATTGCTTCTAGAGAGTTTGCGTGTAGTTGCGCTGCCAACGACAACTAATTTTCGTGGCGTTACTGTTCGTGAAGTCGCTTTAATTCAAGGGGAGTATGGCTGGGGTGAGTTCTCACCATTTCTTGAGTATGAGGATGCTGAGTCAGCACCATGGCTAGCGTGTGCCATTGAATCGGCAACCCAGCCAAAACCAAAGCTATATCGCTCTGAAATTGCCGTTAACGGAACTATCCCAGCGCTAAACGATAGAGAAAATTTAGAAAGAGTAGTGAATTCTTTTCCAGGTGTTTCTACCTTTAAGGTGAAAGTTGGAGAAAACCTTTCAGAAGATATCGCTCGTATCAACACAATTAGATCTTTACGGCCAAGTGCAATAATTCGTATTGATGCCAATGGTTTATGGAGCGTCGATCAAGCTGTTTCATTCTTGCAATCGGCAGGAAACATTGAATATATCGAGCAACCATGCGCAACGATTGAAGAGCTGCGAGAGCTAAAGAAGCGAATAACTGTCAAAATAGTTGGCGATGAGGTACTGCGTAAAGCTAAGGATCCCTTTGCAATTGATTTAGCTGGAGCCGTTGATTATTTGATGTTAAAGGTACAACCACTGGGTGGTATTAAACGAGCGCATCAGATTGCCGAACACCACAAATTACCAGTTGTAGTTTCAAGTGCCTTAGAAAGTGCCGTTGGAATTAATTATGGACTCACCTTGGCCGCTTCATTTGAGGAGATGAAATTTGATTGTGGACTTGGCACAGGCTCACTTCTAGCAAAGAATGTTGCTGAATTACCAATAATTGATGGAAAGATCCACATTAGTGATGTGGTTCCTAATCTTGATGGCTTAGATGTCAGTGCAGATCGTTACGAATGGTGGAAGAATCGCATTATGAGAACCGCGGAGCTGCTGAAGTGAATATCTCCACATCGCTAGCGCGTGTAGTAGTTCGCCAAATAATTGAAGCTGGGATCACCGATGTAGTTATTTCACCTGGTTCGCGAAATGCTCCTTTGTCTTTGGCATTTTTTGAAGCATCACAAGAGGGCTTAATAAAGATTCATGTGCGCATAGACGAGCGAACAGCTGCCTTCT
>Ga0209135_1000162_pt1 | contig 23432 bp, 18 predicted proteins | sample LauGreSBDMM110SD_4_FD_187570 | JGI IMG/M metagenome (GOLD analysis project Ga0209135, IMG submission 187570) | Freshwater lake microbial communities from Lake Michigan, USA - Su13.BD.MM110.SD (SPAdes) (version 3) | ecosystem: Environmental > Aquatic > Freshwater > Lake | place: Lake Michigan... | reverse complement strand
ATTCACTTATTGCTATTCACTTATTGCTATTCACTTATTGCTATTCACTCATTGCTATTTACTCATTACTGCTGACCCATTACTGCTTAAGCCTGTAACGACTGGATTACTTAATATACTTAATTTATCTATATAAAACAATAACCTAAATAGGAAAAAATTAAAATTATCGATCAATCTTAGTCGCTATCGAGAAAAACGTATTCTTCGCAAAATTGTGGAATCTTTTTACCAAGCTTGCAACTCCTTTTCAACTTTTCCTCAATTCTTATGCAAATCTTTCTTGATTCGTTCTTCGTTATTTCTAATTACCTGATCCTTGGCACCTACTCCCACCCCATAATATATATCAATTCCTAACTTTTTAGTGCGACTTACCTGATTCTAGGAAGGGGTTTTTAGTAGATCGGAACTCAATTCTTAATGGCGTTCCTCTTAAATGAAAGGCCTCACGAAACCTGCCTTCTAAATAACGCCGATAACTCGCTGTTACACCATCTAAACCATTACCATGAATAATCACAATCGGGGGGTTTGAGCCACCCTGATGCGCATAACGCAGTTTTGGCCGAAATCGCCCCACCCGCTTGGGTTGCTGAAACTCCACTGAATCCTCTAGTATGCGTGAGAGCTTGGGCGTAGGCATCTTTGTCATGGCAGCAGCATATGCTAAATCAACGTCCTTAAATAACTCCGTTAAGCCAAAACCTTTGATCGCTGAAATCGTATGCACATTAGCAAAGTCTAAAAATCGTAATTTTCTGGCAATATCATTTCGTGAGGTCTCTTTTTGATACGCATCTAAACCGTCCCACTTGTTAACCGCTACAACTAAAGCCCTGCCAGCCTCAACAATAAATCCAGCAATATGCGCGTCTTGCTCAGAAATATCTTGCTGGGCATCTAACATCAAAATAACAACGTGACAGTCTGCAATCGCTTGCAAAGTCTTGACCACCGAAAATTTTTCGATGGCTTCAAAAATCTTGCCACGCTTTCGAAGTCCTGCTGTATCTATCAGGGTGTAAGGCTTATTGCCTCGACTAAACGGAATCGCAATCGCATCTCTAGTCGTCCCTGGCAAGTCAAAGGCAATCACTCTTTCCTCACCAAGTAGGGTATTGATCAATGTTGATTTACCCACATTTGGCCTACCAACTACCGCAATTCGAGTCGAACGATCGGGATTGTCAACTTCTTCATCGGGCTCTGGAATGCCCAAGGCGTCTAAAGCTTCATCTAACATCGCACGGACACCGTCCCCGTGCGCCGATGAAATCGCATTTGGCTCGCCTAAGCCTAACTCATAAAAATCTGCTCCCACGACTGAACTAGTCATCCCCTCCGACTTATTCACTGCCAAAATAACCGGTCGACCAGTCTTTCTTAAAAAGTCAGCAATTACCCGGTCTTGAGGAGCTAAGCCAAGCCTGCCATCTACTAGAAAAATCACAATATCAGCTTCCACAACCGCTTGCTTTGTCTGTTTGGCCATCTCCGCTAAAATTCCAGTCTTGGCTACCGGCTCAAAGCCGCCCGTGTCAATGCATATAAATTCTCGATCTCCAAGCCGACCATTGCCGTAATGCCGATCTCTGGTTAAACCAGAAAAATCAGCCACTATGGCATCACGTGACCGAGTTAAGCGATTAAATAATGTCGACTTGCCAACATTGGGGCGACCTACAATCGCGATGACTGGCTTCATTGGATCCGATACGCAGCTAAGGTTCCGGCCTTGGACTGAAAAATCATTAAGCCATTAATGGCAATGGGCTGCGCATTGACTGGCGAACTATCGACGCGGACTCGGCCAAGTAAACTGCCATTATCCTGACTGAATAAATGCACATAACCCTGACCATCGCCAGCAATAACTACTTTGCCAGTAGCTAAAGGCTCACCGATATCACGCCACATCAATAACTCGTTACGCCATAATTCGTCACCTTTTTGACTATCAAAGGCAACAATATGCGACTTCTCGTTAACAGCGAACACTTTTTGTCCTAATTGGGAAACACCGTAATAACTAGAAAAATCTTTAGTCCACAACATCGCGGCTACTTTGATGTCACCACAACCAATTTTTCCCTGATAAGAAACTGTACACATCCAATTCGCTAGTAAACTAGGCCTCGATGTGATGTCACTCAAACGCTCTATCTCCGAAACCCCTTTAGGAGGAGCCAGCAAGCTCTCCCAAATCACATTACCATTTGCTAAATTAAAAACTCCAAAACGGCCGCCTGAGACCCCTGTTAAAAGAACCTCATTATTAATTGGCAACATGCTATAACTCGTTCTTAAGTTCAGTGCGGATTGAGAAAGCTGATTAACCCATCGACGCTTACCTGTTGCAGTATCCAGTGCAACCATCCGATTATTGATCGAACGAATCACTATCGTTGAGCCAGCAACCAGCGGCTCCGTTAAGACTTCTGTGTCAACTGATGTATTCCATAAAGCCGCGCCTGACTGCGCGTTGTAGGCAAATACACGCCCCTTATTATTGGCCACAACTAAAACGCGACCATCGGTGCCAACCCCCGAGTAAATATTCGTACCAATCGAAACCCGCCAAACCACTCTTCCAGTCATGGCATCAATACGATAAATCTCCCCATCAACCGAGGCTGTATAAATATCATCGCCATTGAGTATGGGCTGAAAAGTTAATGGCGTTGACTTGCCTACACTGACCGACCAAACTCGTTCTATATTCATCGGCGAACTAATGGGTTTTAATTCTGCAGCTAATCTTCGCTTTGACCCACTGCAGCTACTAATCAATACCACGGCAAGAAACATTAAAAGCCCAGTACTCAGCCAAGAGATTGACTTCAAACGCGGAACTGAAAAAGTGCTCAAATTCATTCAAAGCCACCTAAACTATCTATCTTCGCCTTCAATAAGCGCTGATTTTCAGCAGGGTTGCGACGTTCTAAATCCTTCATCATCGGATCCACTTCTTTTAAGCCTGCTTGCTTAGCACGTTGTAAGGCCATGACATCCCAGGCTTGTATGTAGTGTTTTTTGGCCTCAGGATTTTTATCCTGAACATATAACCAATCACCACGCCGTTCTAACTGTAAGGCTTCAAAACCAACTACGGGCTTTTTATTGAGGAGGTCATTGGCTTTTGCAAAGGATTTTTCATCCTTTTGATCAATCAACATCGCTACCATTCGCAAGCGCGCAATCACCTGAAAACTCTCACTTTTAGCCTTACCCTCAACCCACTCTAATTGCGCAAGCGATTCTTTTGTATTACTGGCTAAATAGGCCAGATTAGCAGTCGCTAAACCAGCCATCGCAGCATATGGTGTAGCAGTAAATTGTTGTTGTAATAACTCCGTCTTTTGAATAGCCTTGGGCAAGTCGTTTTGACTCAAATCAATGACCATCTCACTATAGATCTTGGACGCTTCCAAAGATTTTTGGACTTGCTGTCTTTCATAAAACCAGTATCCGCCATAGAGTAAAAATACCACGGCTATTCCGAGCAAAATCCATCGCCCATAATTCATCCAAAAAGCCTTTAAGTTGGCTAACTGTTCTTGTTCTTCAAGGTCTAAGCGCATGTATATCTCTTCATAAAAAATCTAAAGGATCGGATAATTAATCTGAATGATTGACCATCAAATCAATTACATAATCTAATAAGCCATCTAGGGCGACAAGTTGTTGAGTACCTGATGATCGTAAATCCTTCACCATCGCCTCTGCAGTTCTTAATTCATCTTCTCCAATAATTACAGCATACATCGCACCGCTTAAATCGGCCTTCTTCATTTGAGACTTTAAACTGCTTGAACTGCTGCTTGAACTGCTGCTTGAACTGCCGCTTGAACCGCCAACAGAACTCGCATGCACGATCACATCAATTCCCGCCGACCGCAGCCGCTCAGCATATATGAGACTCGGGATTAAAGCTTGGCCGCCAGTGTGCAACCAATATACATCACAACTCGGAACTTCTTTCTCAATTAACCCCTGCTCCTTCATCAACTCCAAGATTCGCTCCATCCCCATTGCCCATCCACAAGCAGGTGCAGATTTACCACCCATCTTCTCAATCAACGGATCGTAACGCCCGCCTCCAGCAACTGTACTTTGTGAACCTAACTGGTCAGTGATCCATTCAAATACGGTCAAATTGTAATAATCTAAACCACGTACTAATCGGGGATTGATTTTGAAGTACACATTATTCGCTTTTAACAAGGTTTGTAATACCTCAAAATGCTGTAAAGACTCAGGACCTAAAAAAGCGCCTAATTGCGGTGCGTTTTCAACCAAAGTTTGCATCTGGGGATTTTTGGTATCTAAGATGCGTAGTGGATTACTCTGTAAACGTCTTATAGAATCCTCATCTAACTGCTCGTGGTGTTCTTCAAAGTACTTGACTAAAGCAAGGCGATGCTCAGCCCGCTCAGCAGCATTGCCTAAAGAGTTAATTTCTAAACGTAAGCCAGTAATACCTAAGTCATCCCATAATCGTTGACACATCAAAATAATTTCAGCATCAATATCAGGCCCTGCAAAGCCTAATGCTTCTATACCAAATTGATGAAATTGTCGATAACGCCCTCGTTGGGGACGCTCATGACGAAACATCGGCCCTATATAAAATAAACGCTTCGGGCCGTCATACAACATATTTTGCTCAATCACTGCCCGCACAACTGCAGCAGTTCCTTCTGGGCGCAACGTTAACTGCTCACCATTCAAACGGTCTTCAAATGAATACATTTCTTTTTCAACGATGTCAGTCACTTCACCAATACCGCGCTGAAAAACGTCCGTCCGCTCAAGAATTGGGGTCCGAATATTTTGATAACCATATGTCTTGGCTAAGCTAATGACTGTTTTTTCCAAAAACTCCCAGGCTGGCGCGTCCACGGGTAATAAATCATTCATCCCCTTCACACCAGCAATTTTCTGGACTTTCGCTTTGCTAGGGCTTACGCCTTGCGAACTTGTTTGGGATTGGTTCATAGTTGGGCCTGACATACCAAAAAATTATGCTTCAGTAGACGAAGCCGCAGAGTAATGCGCGTGCACGTAATCTGCAACTATCTGTTCAAACTCTTGCGCTATGTGATCACCCCGTAAGGTTTTTACCTTTTGCCCATCAATGAATACTGGTGCAGCCGGTGACTCGCCAGTGCCTGGTAGACTAATGCCAATATTCGCGTGCTTACTCTCCCCAGGACCATTCACAATGCAGCCCATGACAGCGACATTCATCGATTCAACTCCCGGATAATCCTTCTTCCAAAGAGGCATTTGATGCCGTAAATACGACTGAATCTGCGAGGCAAGTTGCTGAAAAACTGTGCTAGTTGTCCGACCACAACCAGGGCAGGCAATCACCATTGGGGTGAAGTGCCGCAGGTCCATCGTCTGTAAAATTTCTTGGGCCACAATCACTTCATTTTCTCGCGGTGCGCCAGGCTCCGGGGTTAAAGAGATCCGGATCGTATCGCCAATACCCTCTTGCAACAAAATACTGAGCGCTGCAGTCGAGCCAACAATTCCCTTGCTTCCAATTCCAGCCTCGGTGAGACCTAGATGTAATGGATAATCACAACGCCGAGCTAAATCACGATAAACGGCAATTAAATCCTGCACGGCACTAACCTTACAAGAGAGGATGATTTGTTGGGCTGGCATACCGATTTCTACGGCTTTTTGGGCCGATTGCAAGGCCGACTGAATCAAAGCTTCCACCATCACTTCCCTAGCCTCTTTAGGGGTCGCTAGCGCAGCGTTTTGATCCATCAAATCAGCGAGTAAATCTGGATCGAGACTTCCCCAGTTAACACCAATACGAATGGGCTTGTCAAAGCATATTGCAGCCTCAATCATTTGCGAAAACTGGATATCTTTTTTGGCGCCGCGCCCTACGTTACCAGGATTAATACGGTACTTCGATAAGGCTTGGGCGCAGTCCGGATACTCTTTGAGTAGGGTATGACCGTTATAGTGAAAATCGCCGACCAAAGGGACATCAACGCCCATTTTATCTAATTGATCACGAATATGCGGCACAGCCGCTGCAGCTTCAACCGTATTGACGGTAATACGGACTATCTCCGAACCAGCTCGCGCCAATTCCTTCACTTGAATGGCTGTTCCAATGACGTCCACAGTATCCGTATTCGTCATCGACTGAACCCGTATCGGTGCATCACCACCAATCGTGACTAAATTACCGCCCCATTTAACAGTCGCTTGCCTACACACCCGACGCTGATAACCCGCTATTTCCAAATTTGACTTATTCATCAGACTTAATTATTTATTTTATCCAACCACCGAACCTCACGCGCCATTTCGCGCTTAGCTAAGTGCGTACGATCCTGAACATCTCCCGCTAACTGCCCACAGGCAGCAGCAATATCATCACCCCGAGTTTTACGAACTGTCGTGACAATCTTGGCATCTTGCATTATTTTGGCAAATTGTTCAATCCGTGCTTTCGATGATTGCTTCAAACCAGAACTAGGGAATGGGTTAAATGGGATTAAGTTCAGCTTACATTTGATAGGTCGTAACAAACTAACTAACTCATGAGCTAACTGATCGCTATCGTTCACCCCATCTAACATACAATATTCAAAGGTTAAAAAATCTCTTGGTGCATGGGGGAGATAACGCTTGCAGGCAGCGAATAACTCTTTGAGTGGGTACTTGCGATTAATTGGCACTAACTCATCACGCAACCGGTCGTTGGGCGCATGTAAAGAAACTGCTAAAGCAACTGGCAAATCGTGTGCTAACCGATCAATAAAAGGCACTACACCAGAGGTTGATAAGGTCACGCGACGACGCGATAGACCATAAGCGTTATCGTCTAACATTAAACGCATCGCTTGCAAAACTGGCTCATAATTCAGTAAAGGCTCGCCCATGCCCATCAAAACAACATTCGAGATAACGCGCCCATCTGGGTGGTCTAAGGTGGTTTTATCGTACGAATCAACCCGCTTAATGGCCAATGAATCCGTCCTTAAGTGATGTTCTGCAAACCAGAGTTGACCGACAATTTCAGCAACCGTCAAGTTTCTAGAAAAACCTTGTTTACCCGTTGAACAAAAGCGACAATTAACCGCGCAACCTGCTTGGGATGAAATGCACAAAGTACCGCGATCTTCCTCGGGGATAAAAACCATCTCAACGGCATTACTATCACCAACGTCTAATAACCATTTACGCGTGCCATCACTGGCGGTCTGATCACTCAAAACAGGTAATGCTTGAATTTCTGCGATTTGCTCAAGCTGCAAGCGAAAGCTCTTGGCCAGATCACTCATCTGGCTCACGTCGGCAACGCCACGCTGATGAATCCAATGCATGAGTTGCTTCGCCCGAAAAGGCTTTTGATCTAAACCGGCAACAAAACGCCCTAGCCCATCCCCGTCTAGATTTAATAAATTGGTGCGGGGAGATGGGTTCACTAGTAATTAACGCGTGTAAATTTGCATACCAGGGAAAAAGAAAGCGATTTCCTGGGCGGCTGTATCTGCACCATCAGAGCCGTGCACGGCATTGGCATCAATACTTTTTGCAAAGTCCGCGCGGATAGTACCTTTTTCAGCCTTCGTTGGATCAGTAGCGCCCATTAACTCACGATTTTTAAGAATCGCGTTTTCCCCTTCTAAAACCTGAATCATCACAGGCCCCGAAATCATAAAATGGACGAGATCTTTGAAAAAGGGTCGGCCATTGTGAACCGCATAAAATTGACCAGCTTCGATTTCAGATAAATGCACCATCTTAGCAGCGAGAACTTTCAAACCAGCACCTTCGAAACGGCTGTATATTTGGCCAATGACATTTTTAGCCACCGCATCTGGTTTAATAATGGAAAGGGTTCTTTCAATAGCCATGGAACAAACTCCTGATTTGAATGTTAAAACCAAGATTATACAGACTTATCCTAGTTAAAACCCTAATAAATCCCAACGATGGCCAAGCCAACTAATTGATTTTCTTCCAAATACCTTAAATTTTGTGGTGTTATTTAGCGCCCCCCTACTTGAAATGTTGAAATTTGCCTATAATTAGTGCATAGTTGTACTACCAACTTTTCTAGGAGAATTAACTGATGAATGAACAAAATACTTTTGGCTATAGTGCTAGTAACACCCTTACTGATGCTATCACGCGTAATCGTGTTCTGCGAAATACATTTGCTCTATTAGCTTTAACGATGGTTCCAACCATTTTGGGTGCATGGGTCGGCGTCACAACCGGTTTCTCATTCTTCCGAACTAATCCCTTTATTGGCTTTATTGCCTTCATGGCTATTGCCTTTGGCTTTTTCTGGGCAATTGAAAAAAATAAAAATACGGGTACCGGCGTCCTCTTGTTACTCGGTTTCACTGGATTTATGGGCTTAATGCTCACTGGTATCCTGACACACACCCTGCAATTTAAGAATGGTGCGCAGTTAATCATGATGGCCTTTGGTGCAACTAGTCTTATCTTCGCTGGTATGGCAACCTGGGCTGCTACCTCAAAAACAAATTTCGAGGGTCTTGGCAAGTTTCTCTTTATTGGTGTAATACTTTTGATTTTGGCTTCTGTGGCCAATATATTCCTCCAAATACCGGCTCTTGCATTAACCGTGATGGTCTTGGCTGTCGGAATTTTTTCAGCCTTTATCCTTGTGGATGTTCAACGGATCGTCAATGGCGGCGAAACAAATTACGTCATGGCAACCCTTTCAATTTACCTCAACGTCTACAACATATTTTCTAATTTGTTGGCACTATTTGGGATTGTTGGTGGCGATCGCGATTAAGTAAACTTTCGCTACATTTAACGAAGAACACGGGCTTTGCCCGTGTTTTTTTATGTTAAAAATATTCCTTTAACGATTTAATCTTCAATCGAACCGAATAAATAAAGCCATGGATTCGACATGTGAGGTATGGGCAAACATGTTCATGATGCCGACCTGGCTGAGCTGATACCCCGCCTCATTGACCAGAACCCCCGCATCTCTTGCCAAAGTCGCAGGATTACAAGAAATATATACAATACGTTTTGGTAATTTCGGATCATCTGAGTCGGACTGTGCAATCTGTGCCAGAGCGTTCACAATGGCAAAGGCGCCGTCGCGCGGCGGATCTATGATCCAATAGGGTGCAGTACCCCAAGATGCAATATCTTTTGGCGTTACCTCAAATAGATTTTGCTCAACAAAATGGACCTTTTTTTCCAGTTGATTGACTACAGCATTGTTCCTTGCCCTCAAACATAAGGAATGACTCCCCTCAATCCCTAAAACCTCACCAACAACTCGACCTAATGGCAGTGAAAAATTTCCAATTCCGCAAAATAAGTCGAGTACCCGAGCGTTTTTTGGCGCATCTAATAACCGAATCGCTCGACCTACCAAAACACGATTCATCGCATGATTCACTTGTGTGAAATCAGTAGGAACAAATGGGATTCTAATTAAAAATTCTGGTAATGTATAAAAGAGCTCTCCACGTAATGGGTAAAAAGGCTGAACACTCTCCACCCCTTGCGCTTGAGTCCAAATCCATAAGCCATGCAATATTGCAAATTCTTTTAAACAGTGTTCGTCTGCCGCAGATAATGGCAGGAGGTGCCTAAGAACCATCGCCGTTATAGCTTGAGCCCCTGGAGCACTTGGCTCTCCGAGCGCTAATTCTATTTGTGGGACCCGGTCACGCACACTCAGAGACATCACCAAGTTACGCAAAGGGACAAGCAGATCTGACCACATCTGGGGTAAAACTTCACAAGAAGTCATATCCGACACATATCGATTTTGCGGCTCATGAAAGCCAACTAATATCGTCCCCTTTTTAATTGACCGATTAACGACACTCAATCTGGCCCGATATCGATATTCCCATTCAGGTCCATGAATAGGTTGCATCATCGTCTGCGGTTTGACCTTGCCAATGTGCTCAAGGTTATCCTCCAAAACGCGTTGCTTAATGGCTATCTGCGCTCTCGAGTCTATATGTTGCATCGTACAACCACCACAATTACCATACCAAGAACACCGGGGCTGACACCGATAAACCGCAGCGTGCAAAATTTCTCGTACGAGACCCTTCTGAAATCGACTCTTGTCCTGCGTTATCTCGTAACGCACCTCTTCACCAGGTAAAGCCCCCTGAACAAAAACAACCTTGCCAGGTGAGTCATCTTCGAGATTTGGTAAACGACCAATGCCCTGCGCCTCTATATCTAACGCATCGATCTGAACCTGCCTGAATTGCCCTATTAACAGGCTTCTAGAAAATCGCTTTTTCAATAGCTACCAATTTCTAATTTGCAAATTTCGCTAAATAAGAGTCCCACTGGGATAGTGAATTTTTTTGTGCCTCTTGTCGTAATTCAGACTTAACAAAATCAATCTCTAATTGATATTCCTCAGGAGTAAAAGCTGCCCGAAAGAGTTGATACCGACAATACATCAAATACGTGTTGACCACATCCGTCTCACAGTACTGCCGGATCTCATTTAATTGCCCCGCTAGATAAGCAGGCCAAACAGCAGACCCATCCATCCCCATTTTGCCTGGGAAGCCACATAATTTTGCTAAAGAGTCCAAAGGAGCATTTGCCTTATTTTGAAAAAATGCTAATAAATCCATGAGATCTAAATGCCGTAAATGGTACCGCGAAATATAGTTGTTGTACTTAAAATCTCGGGCATCATGATCACCGCTCTCACCCATCTCCCAAAATCGTGAGGCACTAACCCCGTGCACTAATGCACGATAATTCAATACAGGCAAATCAAATCCGCCGCCGTTCCAAGAGACTAATTGCGGTGTGTAGCGATCAATTAGTTGAAAAAACTCTTGCACTAAATCCTTTTCTGAACTGTCAACAGTTCCTAAAGTACCTACTTTAAATTGTGGCAAGCCATCTTTGGATGTACGCCTGATCACACAAGATATAGCAACTACTCGCTGTAAATAAAGCGGGAAGAAATCACTCTGGCCATTGGCTAGTCTTGCCGATCGGGCTTTTTCCACCACTTCCTGATCAGTCAAACTATCCGGTTCGTCATTTAATCGCCTTAAGCCATGGGCATCCGGAATAGTCTCAATGTCAAAAACTAGAACCGTTTTCATTTACTACTCGAAATAACTAGTCGGATCAATCGGCTTGCTATCCCGGCGCAATTCAAAATGTAATTTGACTTGCGTCGACTCACTATTTCCTAATTCTGCAATTTTTTGACCGCGCTTGATCGCATCACCCTCTTTGACTAAGTTCACCTTGTTATTGCCGTATACCGAAATATAGCCATTCTGATGTTGGACAATGACTAAATTGCCATAGGTCCGTAATTTATTGTCCGAATAGATGACCTTACCATCTGCAACCGCAGTTACCGGATCACCCATCTTTCCACCAAAACTAACGCCCTTGTTAGTGGTACCATTAAAATTTTCAAGAATGGGGGCACTTACTGGTCTGGCAATTTTAAAACTTGGCTCAGTAGGATTTTCCCGACGAGGCTCTACTTTTGCATCATTCTTCGCTTCGACCTTGGACTCCATTCTAGGTTCTGGCTTAATTTCTGGCTTAATTTCTGGCTTAGTTTCTGTTCTAGACTCTAATTTAGGATCCGTTTTTAAGTCTACTTTGGCAACAGTTTTACCTGTATCCGATTTCATCGGCTCTTTTTCTTTAGCAACTTCCTTCGTTAAGTCCCTCGCACTTTCACGACTAGTAATTGGCTGAACATGCGTTTTGGCAGAACTCGGCTCCTTCGCCCTAGAGCTAGAAGTCACCCCAGAACTAGGTACCGGAGTCACTTTAGCCACAGGCGGTTTTATAACTGGAGGCGAAGTAGGCTTCGTAGGAATCGGAGGAGGCAGGTTACTTGATCGGTCCCTAATAGGAGCTGGCTTGGTCGGAGCACATGCCCAAACCAATAATCCACTTAACAAAATACAAGCTAGTCGAAACATATGCGCCCACTGTTGCCAAATCATTACTATCTATCCCTCAATTAATTGCGTAGCCAAATCAAACTTCACCCTACATCGTCCCAGACTGTAAAGGTACAAAAAATACCTCGTCTAAGGTGGTGCGTTGATACCTCTGTGAACTAAGCCTTTCAATCAATAATAACTGCTGTAAAGAATCACTCTTTGCAACAGGGGCAATTAACTTACCACCAATTGCTAATTGATCAAGTAAGGGATCAGGAATACCTAAACCCGCTGCAGCTAAAATAATTCCATCAAAGGGCGCCTCTTGGGGCAAGCCCCGAATCCCGTCGGCATAAATTAAACGTAAATTAGCAATACGAAATGGCCGCAACTTTGCCCTTGCACTATCATGCAAAGACCGAATCCGTTCAATCGAATAAACGTCTTTGGCTAATAAACTTAAAACTGCCGCTTGATAACCGCAACCAGTCCCAATTTCTAAAACTCGCCCCATTTTTTTTTGTGACTGCATCAAGGCCTGAATCATTTTGGCAATTACCGAGGGCTTGGAGATTGTTTGCTCCATACCAATAGGTAAGGAGGAGTCTTCATAAGCCTGGGCACTTAATCCCGGATCAATAAAGGCATGACGCGGTACAGTCGCCATCGCTTGCAACAGTTCATGGTGCTCAATGCCCGCAATTGCAAGCTTTTGTGCCATCAGCCGTCTAGCTGCATCAAGGACTTTATCTTGCTTCATCAAAACTACCCTTGATTCCATTGCGATTGCATCTGCTTAATCCGCTCAGAGTCTGTTAAATTCAACTGCAATGGGGTAATCGAAACATAACCCGCACTCGTTGCATAAAAATCAGTTCCCTCAGAGGCCTCTTTAGCCTCACCAGCAGGACCAATCCAATAAATTAAATCCCCGCGCGGACTAGTCTGCTCTATTACGGGTTGAGATGGATGACGATTGCCAAGGCGGGTAACACGCCAACCCTTTTGATCAGAGTACGAGACGTTGGGTAAGTTGACATTTAGTAGGGCCGCATGATGGTTGTTGCCAGAATCGAACCGATGGGATATGGCATGTTGCACAATATCTTTGGCAACTTGAGCAGCATCATCAATCTTCGCCCAGCCCCTGTCAATCTGGGAGAAGGCAATCGCAGGAATACCAAACATAACCCCCTCAATCGCTGCCGCAACAGTGCCTGAATATAAAACATCTTCCCCCATATTCTCACCCTGATTAATTCCAGAAATCACCAAATCAGGCATTTCTTGTAAAAATCCTGTTAAAGCAATATGCACACAATCTGTTGGTGTGCCATTGACAAATAAAAATCCATCCCGTTCACCCCCAGCAACTCGGTGAACCGATAATGGCCGAGATAAGGTTAAAGAATTTGAAGCACCACTATGGTTTTGCTCTGGAGCAATTACGGTAATCTTACCAAGAGGCTTGAGGGCTTTTACTAAGGCCAACAAACCCGGTGCTAAATAGCCATCATCGTTCGAAACTAATAAATGCATCACGTAATTATTGCTCAATCTACATGTTAAAATTATTCATCAAGCATTGACTAGTGAAACTAATCAAGCCCCCCTAAAACGCCTATTGTGACAATTATTCATCCATGAATAAGCTAACTACCAATTGGTCGACGATCCATCATGGCTCTAGCTAAAGTGCCCGCGTCGACATACTCTAATTCACCACCAACCGGAATACCCCGCGCAATCCGAGACACGGATATGCCCCGAACCTTTAATATCTCACCAAGATAATGCGCCGTAGCCTCCCCTTCGCTAGTGAAGTTGGTCGCTAAAATAACTTCTTGGACAGTTTGGTGCTCAGCAATCTGCTCATCAAAAATACGCGCCATCAACCGTTCAAAGTGCAGTTCTTTTGGCCCTTGCCCCTCCATCGGTGACAAACGCCCCATCAAAACAAAATATAAGCCACGAAATGCTAGGGTCTGCTCAACCATCAACTGATCAGATGGGGTTTCTACAATACACAAAATCTTCGAATCCCGACGGCTATCTAAACAGGTCTTACAAACCGCATGCTCCGAAAAAGAATTACAACGCGAACAATGCCCAATCACTTCTATCGCAGATTGTAAAGATTGTCCAAGTGATAAAGCCCCCGCCCGATCATGTTGTAATAAGTAGTAAGCCATTCTCTGAGCAGACTTCGGCCCAATCCCAGGCAAGATTTTTAAGGCCAAAATCAATCGCTGTAAGGCATCTTGGGTATCTTCAATTGGCTGATCATTCAATTTCATGCCAATTAAAAAGGCAACTTAAAGCCAGCAGGCATAGGCATCCCTGCTGTCGCACCCGCCATTCGACTCTGCTCCGCGACTTCAACTTGCTTATGCGCATCTGCAAAAGCAGTCACTAGCAAATCTTCCAACATTTCGCGATCATCCATCGCCGCAGGGTCTATCTTGATCCGCTTGACTTCATGCTTCCCAGAAATAGTTACTTGAACCAACCCGTTCGCAGCTTGACCATGCACTTCTAAATTGGCCAACTCCTCTTGGGCTTTCTTCATTTTTTCCTGCATTTGCTGAGCTTGTTTCATCAATCCAGCAATCTGACCTTTCATCATACGATACCCTTCCTGTCATTAAAATAATAGTTCATCAAATCTCATGGATTCGAACTTAAAACTGAGCGTATAGAGCCAGCGACCACCTTCACACCTAACTCTTTTTTTAGTTGTTCTAAAAAAGGATCTACATCCAACTCCCGCTCAATCTGTAATTGCGCAATTTCCTGATCCTTAGCATCTAACTTGGCAACGGTATGCTCTAAGTTCTGCGATTGCGTTTCTAACAAAATATGAATTGCTTTACCAAGCTCAACTTGTAATGCTTCAGAAAGCTTTTGTAAAACTACCGGTGTGGCCATCTGCGGCACACTGCTACTTAATTTGATCTGAATCGCCTGACCACGATCTAACCAGGAAATTAACGCAGTTTGTAAAGCGGCTTGCTCAACCAACCCCTTTAATCGCAGTTTTTTTACTAAAACTTGCCAGTCCTTCGGCTCTAAAAGTAGTTCACCCAATTCAGTGGATGATTGCTTCTGATCTAAGTGAGGTTTTGGTAAAAGCTCTTCCGACTTAACTGCTCTTGGCATGTGCTCTGATCCACGAACCACCGACTGATCTGAGGACGGCTTAGATCCAGAATGTGGGCGCGCAACAGGCCCCAACGGGGACTGGCCATCGTCTATCTGAAAAGCCAGCATCCGCAATAAACACATCATAAAACCGACCTCCTCCTCAGGCGCTAAGCCAAGGTCAGCCCGACTTGTAATTGCAATTTGATAATAAAGCTGAACCTCTTCTTTTGAGAACTGGCCAGCCAAACGCTCAACTGCCTCAGCCTCAGGCCATTCGGGCAAAATCGAACCAGGAATAACTTGGGCCATAGCAATCTTTTGTAAGATGGATGCTAAATCTTGTAAGGCAATCGAAAAAGACATGCTCATCAAACCCATCTCTTGCGAAACAGCCAATAATTCTTGACCATTACGGTGGTGGATGGCATCTAAAATCCGAACTAAATACGCGTCATCTAAACTCCCTAGCATCTGCCGAACAGCCTCCTCAGTAATCTGACCACTAGCAAAGGAAATTGCCTGATCAGTTAAGGATAAAGCGTCACGCATTGAACCCCGGGCAGCTTTGGCAATAATCTTTAGGGCGTTCTGCGCAGCAAAGACAGCCTCCTCTTTTAAGATATTTTGTAAGTACGAAACAATTAAAGGAGATGGCATTTGCTTCAAATTAAACTGCAAACATCGTGATAAAACTGTCACTGGAATCTTTTGCGGATCCGTCGTCGCTAAAATAAACTTCATGTGCGCCGGTGGTTCTTCCAAAGTCTTGAGCATCGCATTAAATGCAAAATTGGTCAGCATATGAACTTCATCAATCATAAAAACCTTGTAGCGACCACTAGTTGGTCCGTATACGGCTTTTTCTAATAAAGACAACATATCAGCAATACCCCGATTGCTAGCCGCATCCATCTCAACATAATCTACAAATCGGCCAGCATCAATTTCTTGACAAGCTACGCATTGTCCACAAGGGGTCGAAGTTGGCGCAGATAGGGGATGATCCGGTAACCCCGTACAGTTAAGGGATTTAGCTAAAATACGCGCGATGGTAGTCTTGCCAACACCCCTTGTACCAGTAAATAACCAAGCATGGTGCAAGCGGTTTTGATCTAAGGCATGGCTGAGTGCTGTTACAACATGATCTTGGCCTACCAGAGTTTTAAAGTCTTTAGGGCGCCATTTACGAGCTAAGGCCAGGCCACCTGAGGTGGGAATAGGTAAATGATCAAAAAGTGCGGTATCAGACATAAGTTATATTCTAACAATCATCGGGTTACAATAGTAGAAGACGGGCCTCCCCGCATGTTGGCTTGGTAATCTGGTCAGGTCGGGAACGAAGCAGCCAAACCCATCTCCCAGCAGTGCCGGGGGTAAGGCTCGTCTACTTCTCATGTGATGCAAAATTCTCAACATTCCACCCTCTCGCTCGCCAAATCACTTGCTATGACTCCGTATTTAATTACTTATTTCATTACTCGGCATTTAATGCCTGCATATTAAAAAAACTATTCCGTTATCTCTTGGACGTCCCCGAACCGATCAACTAAAAAACTCTGAATCGGCTTATCGACTCTTAAACCACCCAGTAATTGTCGATAATTGATTAGTTGCGCACGATACTTCAGAAAACTAGGCTCAGATGGCGAAGGAATACGCAATTTATAGTCAAGAATAATCAATCGGTCGGTTAATTCTACAATTCGGTCCACACGAAAGCGCTCACCCGATTGATTAAATAAATCTACTTCATCCCACGCATCGAACAAATTTGGTCCTCGAAAAAATCCCTGTAGATGACGTGAATTAAAGATCGCTTGTGCAGACTCACGCGCAAAAGGGGCATAGTCAGGCCCAATTCCTAACCACTGACTCAAAGAACTCTCGCTAGGTAATACGACAGAGTCATGGTCCTGCTCGCGAACTATTGGAGCATACCTCTCCAAAATTAAATGGATAGCCACGCCTAACTCGCGGGCGAATTCTTGATCTAGCGTAGTCAATTTGGAGACATCTTCAAAATCACTTGGCAACTCGATATCCCTGTCATCATGACTTTTAGTCATAGCAGCTAAACCGAATGACTCAGGCAGTTTTTCAATGTGTGGGTAATTCACTGAATTCAACTCAGTCACTGAATTCGACTCAGTCTTATCATTCAAATTGGAATCGATGATTGGTAAGCCACTCGTCTTAGATAATAGTAAATCATCCAATGCTCGAGTTGGCATACCACTAGCAATCAAATGAGCATACCAAGACTGATCATTCATGCCAGTTAAGTTTTTAGGGCTGATACTCAAAGCACTTCCCGATGCCACAAAGTATTGTTTAGCGCGAGTCATCGCCACATACAATACATTCCATTTTTCTAACTCAGCAATCTTTTTTTCTTCTTCTAAGGCACTCGCAATACTGCCCTGAGCAATCGACTGATCATAAGCACAGACTAGGTTCGGTGCAGGACTTGCCGGCGGCCAATCCACCATGACACCAATTGGGTCTTGCTTGCGATTGACGCTGTTGGCATGCATTAAAAAAACAAATGGCGCCTCCAAGCCCTTGGCTGCATGAATGGACATGATCCGTATCACACCCTGATCTTGCTCATCAAAGATCTCGTCTTCAACACCTTCTAATTCTAGTGCATTGGATTCCCCTTCATCTGGACTCTCTTCATCGTCGCCCTGATTTAGTCGCGCTAATTCATCAATCATCCGACTCAAGGATGGATAACGCCCCCCATGAATATCCAAAGCTAAATGGAGAAAAGCCTCTAAATTAGCCAGTACCTTTGCACGCATCAAAGGTGGTGCGGTGGCTGCATACACTTCCATAACCCGCCCCTGAGCATAGATTCGATCTAATAAATCATGCACGGGTAACCTGCCAGCTAAAGCCAACCAATCCTGTAACAGTTTTGCAGCATTTTGTAAGCACTTCGACGGCGCATCTTGTAGCTTTTGCCACCAAGTTTGTCCGGTTTGACTTCTAGCTAAGTACTCTAAGTCAACCTCGGTGCATTGAAATATCGGACATCGCAATACATGAGCCAAAGCCAACTGGTTACTAGGCATCAATAGAAAATTTAAAAGTGCTTGAATATCAGCCGCCTCTAAAGTCTTTAATAAGCCCCCTTTACGAGGACTTTGACACGGTAACTGCAAATCTAGGAAAGCCCGCTCAATCTGGCGAATATGCGTTTTAGAACGCATCAAAATTAAAAAGTCACTCGGTACCGGACGGCGTAAAAAACTGCCCTGCGCATTGCGATCAATCACTTGTTCATGCTTTAACCAATGTTGAATCAAACGCCCAACCTGGAGAGCCTCTTGATAACTTTGTAATCCAGTAGGGGTCTGCGTCAGATCGTACATCGGCGTAGTTAATGCCTGACGATTGGCTAAAATCTCAGGCACGGCAATTTTCATCGTTAAAGGCAAACAAAAAGCTAAGCCCCCATCAACGCCACCTTGCTGATTTTGCCAAACGGTTTGATGCTCAAAAAACGGGTAACTTGGAAGGATCTCGCGGACGTTCAAAAAAACTTTGTTGATCTGATTCATAACGCCTGGGGGATTTCTGCGTGTCTCGTTATGCCGAATGTGTGTGGCCGCAAATTCTTTTTCTAAATATTTTTGGACTTCTGCAAACAAACGCGCGTCCGCTCTTCGAAATCGATATATAGACTGCTTGGGATCACCCACTAAAAAAATTGATGGCTTTAAATCCCCGACAGAATAAGCACCTAACCACGATTTTAAGATCTGCCACTGCAAAGGATTCGTATCCTGAAACTCATCAATTAAAATATGCTTATATTTAGCATCTAAGCGAGCCTGTAAATATGCCGCTGTCTCGTCTTTTGACATCAAACGATGCGCATGCCACTCCAAATCACTAAAGTCCTGGACCCTTAACTGTTGTTTGGCAAGAATAAAATGTTCAGACATCGACTGCGCAAGTGGAAGCCAAGCTTGATTCAAGCGCAAGGATTGATGCGCCTTTTGCCATTCTGACCATGCCACAATTATCGCTGTCCACTTTTGAAAAATGGCTGGTATCCATTCAATCAAATCAGGCCGATGGGCATTTTTCAATATTTGCTGTAATTTAGTCGAAGACTTTTGGCAATGAACCTTGGGCGTATTTGACTGTGTAAAAAAAGCCTTTCTTAGTAAATCACACAACTGCTCAGAGTGCTCAAAATCATTGGCGATATCTAGAACACTTTTTAAATCTTTAGCTAATTGAATATCATGAGGACCATCACTTTGGCCAATCCAACTAGCGGCTAATTCCAAATCCTGCCATTGCAGTACTTGCGTATTTAAAGCCCTAAAAATTGGATTTTCTTGGGTCACTAAAGATAATCCTCCAGCAATTCTGGCCAGGGGGTCCCCACCCAACTCTTCTGATCGACCCACAAACTCACTCCAAGCAGCCACCTGATACAAAATACTCGACTTACCCATCAATAAGTTATTTACAGCATGCACTGAACGTGTCTTTAATAAGGCCAAATAATGTTCTTGTAAAACAGCAAATTTTCCCTTACCTTGCCCTAGCTGTGCCCACCAATTGGCCATCGTTTCAGCAATTAAGCGTTGCCCATCTTCCCGCATCACACTGCCTACAGATACCCCCGAGCCGATTGGTGCAGCCTGACAAAGACGACTAAACCAGCCATGAAATGTGTCAATGACAACTGGCTGTGGATGCGACAAGACCTGCTCAAATAAACCGCGCGCCGCTATCACGTTTAATCGCGCCTCGTCATTTGATAAACCCCGTGCTTTTAAATCTTTAATTATTTTTTCATCATCACTTTGGGCAAATTCTTTTAATACAGACTCAAGTCGCTCACGCATTTCTTGGGCAGCTTTACGCGTGAAAGTAATCGCTAAAATCTCGTTAGGTGCCACCCCATCAAGCAATAAACGAAAAATTCTTGAAATCAATAGCCATGTCTTACCACTCCCCGCGCAAGCTTCGATCACGCATGATAAGCGTGGATTACAAGCCTTATCAATCAAATCATTAGCGCTCAATCCACATCCCTTTTCGACAAATTCCGCGCACATCACAATAGCGACACACCTGCTCAGGACCACTTGCAGGCATCGGCGCACCCTGCCATATTGCGCCTAAATCCTCTTGCATTTGGTCTGTTAAATGCGCTATCACGTTCGTATTAATTTCTATATCGTGCACCCGTTCGAGATTATCCGGAGATTTGAGCGAGCACCATGCCCCAATCGTAATTGGTTGATCATGCACAACACTTGTGCCGTTTGCTCCCCGAGCATAAATCAGTAGTTGGGGATCATCTTCGATAAAACGTTCTTTATCTATAATTTTCTGAATTACCTGAAATTTATAATCAATCACGCGAGCCGTTCCTAAAGTGGCATGGGTATCAAAACGGTCTGCACGACCAGCAATTTCTAATTGCGTACCACCACCTAAATCAAGCTGAAATGTAACCGGTACCTCAGCACTAGCAAATGCCCAACCATTAGCTTCTTGCTCAATTTGCCAATCAATCCAATGGGGGATTTGGTCCAACCACTCCTGCCGCATACCTAATAATTTGCCATCATATTCAATTAAAGGTTGCCATTGTTGATTTGAAATCCGACGCAACTGTTGATGCATCCATTGTGGCCGGTCATACTCGGCTTGATGCGCCTGCAAATTACTGGCGTCTTGGATTTTTAATTGGCGATAGAATCGCGCCAGGATAGCATGCAGTACGTTACCGACCATGCCAAATTCAGAAGAAGACTGTAAGGCAGAGGGCGCCCATAATCCGAGTAGTCGAGTCGCATAAAAACGGTATGGACACTCTCGTAAAGTTTTATAAGAGCTTGGGCTGATGCGCTTTGGAAAAAGCGCATCCCCTGTTTGTAAAGAAGCCTTCGCAGTGGTCTGCCCAGCAAGTAAAGTACTACTTTGTGGCAAGGTAATTTTTTTATTGGCCAAATGCCCCAGCTCAAATTGCAGCCTGGTTAGCCATCCTGCGCAGCGGTTTCTTTCTTGCGCCTGTTGCCACTCTTGCCATAAAAAATCGGTATGGGGATGAGCCTGTATTAAGGCCGATAAGTCCCTGGCATACTGTTGATACTGATCCTCCATCGAAGCTAATCCTAAACTCGCAACCATGGCCTTCGAAAAAATCAAGCCATGATCCGTTAAGTTCGGTAATTGTCGATCATCACAACCAACCATGACTACCGCGTCGTAAACCTGTAATCTAGTCGCTGCTAATGGAATGATTGAGACTTGTATATAGCCTAATGGACTTTGCTCTAAGTAAGAGGACTCTTCCATCCACTGATCAAAAAGACTAAACCAAGAACTACCAGATATTAGCTCTGTTTGCATGCGTTGCATCTCTTGTAAAGCCTGCATCGTGTCCGCACCCGCCGCATCAGAAGTCAGGTTCCTCGTCATACCAAGGTGTTGTAATTGTGCTTGTAAAAGTAATGCCCACTCTTTACCAGTCTTAAAACCTACTTGCCAAGCTTGGGCAAGTTCCTGCATGTTTTGAAGTAATTGAATACTTAATTGCGTATTATTTTGGTGGCTAGAAAAGCCTGCTTCTAAATCATCAAATGGCTCGTGCTGAGTTTCTAGGTGATAAAAAATTTCTAATAATGATTGCCAATTTGGGATAAAACGTCGCTCCAAAATTGTCTTTTCAATAAACCAACATACTTGCTCAAAATCAACGGAATCTTTTTTTAGGTTTTGCCATAAGACCGACCAGTCAAGTAAAGGATTCTTGATAAATCCGAGTAGTTGATGAAGATCAGGCCCCTCTCTAGCACTCGCAATCTCTAGCCAACTCTGTACCGCTGCTGCAGCACCTGTAGTCGATAACTTCCAGCCCGTCTGATCCTGCACCACGACAGCGCTTCCTAGGCGATTTAATAAAGCCCGCACGCGTCGTGCGACTAAGCGATCTTGAGCTACCAAAGCAATGCGCCGGCGATCCTGAGCAATATGTTCTTGGATACACGCTAAAGCACCCCAAGCCATCTTTTCAAAATTGGGTAAAGCAATGATCCGAATATGCTCGGTATTAGCATCTTGGCGGTTTTTCTGTATCTGGAGATGTTTTTCTAGGCGCTCACTAGGACTGGTTAAACATTCTGGCCATAAAGCTGTCCGCTCCCAGTCAAGACCAATCTTTAAAACAGACTGTCTATCTGCATAACGGTCCAGAAAATATTCCTCAGTCAACTTTTGCGAACCACGAACCTCTCCCATCTCTATCCAAACTAATGGTTCTAAATGAGCTACCTCTGTGATCATCTGTGTGCGTAACATCAAACTGCATTGTCGTCTGATCACCGGATCTTGTAATGAACTCAAATTCTTCCAAAAAGCCATAATTAATGCGCTCTCTTCTTGGATGAAGTCATTCTGCTGCAGTGGATATGCTGCGGCTAAGGCTTGATCAAATATCTTTTTGGCCTGATCATACTCAAACACGGTCGCTAAAGACGGGTCTATATGTAAATGCGCTTGTGACAAATGGTCACAGGCTTGGACAATCGACTTGGTTAAGGACCAAATGCCCTTTTCTCCAATCACTCCAAAGTTCTTCTGAATCAATGGGTACTTGATTAAAGCTTGTTGAACTTTTTCCCAGCGCTCCAAAGTAGTTAATACCGCGGGATAATCCATCAAGCTAGGCGTTTGTTCAAGCCATTTTGCTAAACCTAATATCTTTGGTAGAAATACAATCTCTTTAGGTAAATTCTTCGGACGTAATCTTTCCATAGCTCGGCGCAAGGCATTTGCCGGGCCGGAAGTCGATAATACAACTTGTGGGCATTGCTCGGTTTCTTGTGCGAACTGCCAAATAGCTTTAGCTATCTCATCTAATGCTTGCGCATTGGGCAATATCAAGCGTTCAATTCGCATTACACATTTTTTTCAAAGAGATCATCAAGCAAGGTAAAATAGGTAAACTAAGAAATTTTTCGGATTCATCGAATCTACATCTTACAAGTTTTACTTATTATTTTCACTAAGGAATCCCTATATGAGCGAAGGTATCAAACATATTACAGATAGTTCTTTTGAAGCAGATGTCGTGCAATCCACAAAACCCGTTCTGCTCGACTTTTGGGCTGAATGGTGCGGACCTTGTAAGATGATTGGTCCGATCCTCGAAGAAGTTGCTAAAGATTATGGGGATAAAATCCAAATTGCCAAAATGAATGTTGATGAAAATCAAGCAATTCCAGCGAAATTTGGCATTCGGGGTATACCAACTCTGATCCTTTTTAAAAATGGTGAAGTGGCTGCTCAAAAAGTTGGCGCCCT
>Ga0209135_1000159_pt1 | contig 23600 bp, 23 predicted proteins | sample LauGreSBDMM110SD_4_FD_187570 | JGI IMG/M metagenome (GOLD analysis project Ga0209135, IMG submission 187570) | Freshwater lake microbial communities from Lake Michigan, USA - Su13.BD.MM110.SD (SPAdes) (version 3) | ecosystem: Environmental > Aquatic > Freshwater > Lake | place: Lake Michigan... | reverse complement strand
TTATCACCGTGGCGCCCGCGTCAATAACCCTGCGATGGCGGGAGCAGCGAAGCTTGTCGTAGCGCAAGTTGATGCGTTTGTCGAATTAGGGGAACTCGATCCAGAGCATATCGTCACACCTGGGTTGTTCATCGACCGTTTATTTGAGGTCAAGAAATAATGCGCCTCTTATTTTGTACCACCAGAGAGTGTGAAAGCAGATGAAAGGTCTCAACAGAAAAGATATTGCCCGCGTCGCGGCAGAAGATATCCCCGAAGGCTTCTGCGTCAATCTTGGTATTGGTTTGCCCACCATGATCGCAGATTACATCCCGCTTGGTCGCGAGGTATTGCTGCACAGCGAACAAGGGCTTCTGGGTCTCGGACCCGCTCCAGAAGCAGGGCAGGAGGACAGCGATATCGTCAACGCAGGGAAGTTGCCCGTCACGCTTCTAAAAGGTGCCTCAATATTTAGCCATAGCGATTCTTTCTTGATGATACGCGGAGGCCACATCGACATCGCCTGCTTGGGTGCCTTTCAAGTCGCCGAAAATGGCGATCTCGCCAACTGGTCAACCGGCTCTTTAACTGAAACCCCAGGGGTGGGCGGCGCGATGGACCTTGCAGCGGGCGCGGCCAGCGTCTGGGTGCTGATGGAGCATTGCCAGAAGGATGGTGCACCTCGGCTGCTAGAGCGTTGTGCTTACCCCTTAACTGGCCACAAGTGTGTCACCAGAATTTATACAAATTTTGCCTTAATCGAGGTCACTCCACAAGGCTTCGTGGTTCAGCGCATCGCCGACGATATTGACTTTGCTGCGCTACAGAAGCTGACCGGCGCCAAGCTGCATCTCAGCCCGAGCTGCACGCCCTATCGACCTCAACTTATTTCAAACGCTGAAGCCCTGAGCGTTCAGCCGTAAAGGACCAACACCATGCAAACCGCAATCACACGCTTATTGGGTATTGCCCATCCGATTATTCAAGGCGGCATGCAATGGGTGGGGCGCGCTGAGCTCACCGCAGCAGTCTCTAACGCAGGTGCGTTGGGGATACTAACTGCCCTCACCCAACCGACTCCTGAAGCACTTCACGATGAAATCGAGCGCTTGCGTGGCATGACTGATAAGCCGTTTGGTGTGAATCTCACTTTTTTACCCTCACTCAAACCAATCCCCTACGAGGCTTACCGAGACGTCATCATTGATGCGGGCGTCACAATTGTCGAAACCGCCGGTAATAACCCTTCAGCACACATGCCTGCCTTTAAAAACGCAGGCATTACAGTTATCCACAAGTGCACCACGGTTCGCCACGCGTTGAAAGCGCAAGACATCGGCGTGGATGCAGTCAGTATTGATGGTTTTGAATGCGCGGGGCACGTCGGCGAAGAGGATATTCCGGGCTTGGTGCTGATCCCCGCAGCGGTCGCCAAACTCAAGATCCCGGTCATTGCTTCGGGCGGTTTTGGCGATGGGCGTGGCTTGGTCGCGGCGCTCGCCTTGGGGGCCGAAGCGATCAACATGGGCACGCGCTTTATGTGCACCATTGAGGCGCCCGTTCATCACAACATCAAACAAGCAATTGTCGAGCAAGGTGAACACGATACCAGCCTGATTTTGCGAAGCCTAAGAAATAGCAGCCGTGTCTACAAAAACGCTTTGGCGCTAAGCGTGATCGAGATGGAAAAGTCAGGTGCCACCATCGCTGAAATCGGCCCTAAAGTTGCCGGCGTCAAAGGCCGAGGGGTCTACGAAGGTGGCGATGTCGAGGGTGGCATCTGGACCGTCGGACAAGTGCAAGGCCTCATTCACGATATCCCAAGTTGCGAAGTACTGGTCGCGCGAATTGTTCAAGAAGCCGAACACATCATCCGCGAGCGCCTAGTCCGCTTGTGCAGTTAATCAGACAACAAGATCTTAGGAATCAACCATGCTTGAAGTCGAACTTCCTTCAGATATGAAGCAATACGTGGGTCAAAAAGTTGGCAGCAGTGACTGGCTGACCATCGACCAAAAAAGGATCGATGACTTTGCAGCGGTCTCGGGTGACCATAATTGGATTCACATCGATCGCGAGCGTGCCAAGCAACAAATGCCCGATGGCAAAACGATCGCCCATGGCATGCTCACGCTCTCGCTCGTGACCTTTCTAGCGAGTCAAATCGTGCGGATTAAACAGCGCTCGCGCGGTGTCAATTATGGCCAAAACAAAGTTCGCTTCGTGAGCCCCGTGCAATGCGGCGCTCGAATTCGCTTACACCGTACCCTCGAAAAATATGACGAGATCGAGGGCGGCGCACGACTAACGTATAGCAACACCGTTGAAATTGAAGGTGTCGCAAAACCAGCACTCGTGGCAGAAACGCTCACTGTTGTGTACAAATAATAGATCGCGCGACAGTACTCAAACAATGCACAACAGCCTGCAGCCTCCTGTGCCGATTCCGACGAACCCTCACGACCGAGACTTCGATCAGCCTGCGTCTTGCCTCGCTTTCTGCACAAACTGCTCAAGCGAAGGCGCAGGCAACGCCCCACTCACGCGGGTGAGTTCTTTACCTTTCGAATACGCAGCCAAGATCTTGCACGCGCCGCCGTAGGTATCGCAATCGCTAAAGCGCTTGTTTGCCGATGATGGCAAAACGGATTTTTGAGCAAAAGAAGTCAATCAACGCGACCGTAACCAAAATCATCAGGATCACGCAAGACAGTTGCTGTAATTCCATGGTCCGAATTTGTTCCGATAGGATTAGACCTACCCCCCCTGCGCCGACAATGCCGATAATTGAGGCGCTTCGGGTGTTCGACTCAAAGGCGTACAGCACTTGGCTGAGCAAAATCGGCATGACTTGCGGCAAAATGCCGAAGCGTACAGAAGTGGCGTGTGTGCCCCCAGTAGACAAAACCCCTTCAACCGGCTTTTGGTCTGCCGCCTCAATGGCCTCTGAAAATAATTTCCCAAAAATCCCCAGGTCAGACATAAACAGAGCCAATACCCCAGCGAAGGGGCCCAGTCCAACAACATTGATCCAAATCAATGCCCAAATCAGAATATCGATCCCGCGAAGCGTATCAAAACTACGTCGCGCAAAAAAATGTACGACTCGGTTTATTGTGGTGTTGCGTGCAGCTAAAAACCCGAGTGGAAACGCGACCACTGCAGCGGAAAGTGTTCCTAACAAAGCAATGGCTAAGGTTTCAGCGATCGCGTAAAGATAGATATTGAACTGCTTCGCATCAGGTGGAAACATGCGCATGACCATCAACGCAAGTTCGCCGAGTCCAAAGAATATCTTCGAAGGCGACACGCCTAACGTAAGAACCCCGTATAAAAACAGCAGCGCTGCTAAGGCAAGACCGCTCAGTGCTTTCCAATGTTTTTCATAAAAGGGCACAAACAGTGTCGGGTAACGACTCAGCAATAACACTTGGCGCTCGCCGCCCACAGATCTGTCATGCGCTGAAGGCAACACGCTCATTGTTTAGCTTCCTTGCCTAATAATCGATACCGCACACGCTCGGTGATCGCATCGATCAGCATGACTGTAACCACGATCATTACGAGCAGGGCGCTAATATCTGAGTAGTAAAACTTGCGAATCACTTCAAGCAATGTCTGACCAATACCGCCTGCTCCAACAAAGCCCAACACCGCTGCGCCGCGCACATTGATCTCAAAACGCAACAAGGCGTAACTCGCAAAGTTAGACGCTACTTGAGGCAACACTCCAAAGCGCACTTTTTGCAGCCACGTACCACCTGACGCCACAATGCCATCGACTGGCTTGAGGTCGATGTTTTCAACCACTTCAGCAAATAATTTACCCAAGGCCCCGCCAGTATGAATCGCAAGGGCCAACACACCGGGAAGCGGGCCGAGACTAAACGCCACCACAAAAATTAGGGCGAACACCATCTCAGGAACGGTTCTTGAAAACTCTAAAAACCGACGAGACGCAACGACCACCACGCTATTGTTCGTAATATTTTTACTGGCAAAAAAACACAACACTAGCGCGGCGACGGCACCCAAAAGTGTGCCGACGTAGGCCATTAACAAGGTCTCGCCCATCAGAACGAGCCATTTCTTCCACCCCCAAAACCATTCACCAAAATCAGTGAATACCAATTGGCCATTCTCAAGATGAAAAATTCGAACAAAATAACCCGTGAAACTTCCGATATTTTGAAATAGCTTCGAGAACGAAATTTCAGCTACTTGACCTGAAATCAAGATGCAAACGGTCAATGCGAGCAGCCCTAGCCAAGCACGGCGGCGTTTAGACGTCACCGCTTGGGCGTAGGCGACTTGATGATGTTCGAGAGAAGTCACTTTTAATTACTTTTTACGTAGGCTGTCAACAAACCTGTTGAGCTCAACCACTGGCAAATAGGCCTCATGCGTCACAGGCTGAAACGGTTCCATTTTGCCGTCTGACAATTTGTCGAAAGCTGCCTTGTCTTTTTGAGGCGCATCAAAAAATGCTTGCGCAATTTTTTTCTTCAAATCGGCTGGCAAACTATCCAGATAAGCTAAGGGCGAGTTCACAATTTGATCCGACTTGAAGATCATACGAAAGTCTTCTTTCTTGACCATTCCTTTGTCTACCAAGCGTTGCAATTCCGAATCGTTTTCGTTGTTCCACCAGTTTGCAGCAACATCAACAGTGCCTTGGTTCAAGGCCATCACAGCATTGACATGACTGCCTGTGTAAACGACTTTGCCAAAGAAATCTTCAGGCTTGATTTTCATGGCGTTCAAGGCAAAACGAGGTGCATTGTTTCCGGACATCGAGTTAGGATCAACCAGGCCCAGGTTTTTGCCTTTTAAATCAGCAATGGTCTGGTAAGGGGAGTTTGCTTTCACATAAAAAACTGAGTGATAGCCTTTGACGCCACCTTTACTGACTTCGATTGCAAACGGAGTGATCTTCACGCCAATCATACGTGCGCGGGCATATGAAGCTGGGCCGTGATACGCGAAATGAATTTGCTCGGCGCGCTGACCCTCGATGACTGCAGCGTAGTCGCCAGCGATCCGTAATCTGACTGGGATTCCAATTTCTTTAGATAAGTAGGCGACGAAATCACCGTAACGCTCAGTCACTTGTCCTGCATTCTCGGCAGGAATCGAAGCAAAGACGAGTTCGGGATACTTCGACTTCCAATCTTGCGCGAAAGAATTGGACGTTAAAGCACCCAATGCAAGGGCGGCTATTAGAACGAAACGGCTGAGCATAGTGATTCCTTTTGCGTTAGCAGATTTAAATGAAGGTAAAAAAATTTTCAATAATCAGAAGATGACTAATTGATACCAACCACACGCCTTTGCATCGAAAAGTCTAGGGTGGATGGTTGAAGCGAAACCGGCTTTTGCAACACCTCGTCGGCGTCAATCCCGTATAGCGTGTTGACCATGCTTTCTGTGAGCTGCTCAGGCGTACCGTCGAAAACGACTTTGCCTGCTGACATACCAATCAGTCGGTCACAATAATTTCGAGCAATTTCCAAAGAATGTAAATTGCACAGTACGGTGATACCGAGTTCTTCGTTGATACGCTGCAACGTGTCCATCACCATTTTTGTATTGCGCGGATCAAGTGAGGCAATGGGCTCGTCAGCCAAAATAATTTCTGGGTGCTGCACCAATGCTCGACAGATTGCAACGCGCTGTTGCTGGCCCCCAGACAATTGATCACAACGCTGCGCTGCGAAGTCTGCCATACCAAAGCGATCGAGCACATCTAACGCCTCGAGCTTATCCGCGTCGCGCCACATCGTGAGCAGCGAACGCCAGGTCGGAACGCTAGTGAGCCGACCCATCAAAACGTTTGTCAAAACGTCGAGGCGACCGACCAGATTAAACTGCTGAAAAATCATCGCACAACGTCGTCTCCATTGATTCAGTTGCGCACCCTTCAAACCTGTAATCACCTCGCCACCAAAAACAATTTCTCCTTTGGTGGGCTCATTCAGGCGATTGATCATGCGAAGCAGCGTTGACTTTCCAGCACCCGAACGACCAATGATCCCGACGAAGCTGCCTGGTTCAATATCAACGCTCACATGATCTACGGCCAACGTGTCACCAAATTGCTTGCTGAGATTGCGGATAGATAAAGCGCGATTGTTCATGAGTTTTAGACTGGCTTTGAGCGCTGAGCGTTTGCTTACGGGGCGAAGTAAAGATGACTTTCAAGCTCTGAAGAAAGTGAAAGACAAGGTTGCTTTCAGGCTCTGAAGAAGGTAGAAGTAAGAATTGTTAGAGGTTATTGGATGAATGTTTCATTCAGATGAATGACGTCAATTTCTTTTACTCACCCACCACCTCGCCTTTGGCATAGCTAGCGATTGGGGCAACTGACAAGTGGTCAGCGGGTGTCATCGTTCTGTCATCTACAGTAAACTAGACTCGACTTTTTATGATCTTTGGAGAATCACATGCGCTTTGTTTTGTCAGCCATCTTCGCTGCCGCCCTGACTACGCTGGCCCCCGCTTCGCAGGCGATGGACGCCCGTTTCAAAGATACAAACGGTGACTTGGTCGCAGATGCACCCACAAAGGCGTCAGAGTTCGTTGACCCGGCCACCCTAGTATTTGCTTACACCCCGGTCGAAGACCCCGCTGTATACGCCAAGGTGTGGGATGGCTTTATCGCGCACTTGGCAAAAACAACTGGCAAGAAAGTGCAGTTTTTCCCGGTGCAAAGCAACGCGGCTCAATTAGAGGCCATGCGCGCAGGCCGCCTGCACGTCGCTGCTTTCAATACGGGCTCTAATCCAATCGCTGTCAATTGCTCTGGTTTTGTACCCTTTGCGATGATGGCGTCTAAAGACAACCGTTACGGCTACGAGATGGAAATCATCACCCACCCCGGCAGCGGTATTGAGAAGATAGAGGATCTGAAAGGCAAGCGCTTGGCCTTCACCTCTGAAACCTCTAACTCGGGGTTCAAGGCCCCTGCCGCTCTGTTGCGCGATAAGTACAAGATGGAGAGCGGCAAAGACTATACGCCCGTGTTCAGTGGCAAGCACGACAACTCGATTCTAGGCGTTGCGAACAAAGATTACCCGGCAGCGGCCATTGCCAACTCTGTCAAAGATCGGATGATCGCGCGCGGCGTGGTCAAGGCGGACCAGACCAAGGTGATTTACAAGTCTCAAACCTTCCCGACCTCAGGGTATGGGTACGTCTACAACCTCAAGCCTGAACTGGCAGAGAAAGTCAAAGAGGCTTTCTTTAGCTTCAAATGGGAAGGAACGGCCTTGGCTGCCGAGTTCAACAAGAGTGAGCCGCCACAAGAAAAGTTCATGCCCATCACTTACAAAGAGTACTGGCAAGTCGTACGCGAGATCGATCAGGCGATGAACGTTAGCTACGCCTGCAAATAAAGGATTGTCTCAATGCTTGAGTTGCGCCAGCTAGAAAAGCGCTATCCCACAGGTGACCTTGCACTTAAAGGTGTGAGTCTTCGCGTCGGGGCGGGTGAGGTGCTGGGGCTGATCGGCCCATCAGGGGCAGGTAAATCCACACTCATTCGTTGCGTGAACCGTCTGGTGCAGCCAAGCGGCGGGCAGATTGAGCTAGAGGGGCAAAACTTAAGCGTACTGGGTTCTGCTGGCTTACGCCAGGCGCGCCGCCAGATCGGCATGATTTTTCAAGAGTACGCCCTGATCGAACGTCTGACGGTGATGGAAAACCTACTATCGGGCCGCTTGGGCTACACCGGGTTCTGGGCCAGCTGGTTTCGACGGTTTGAGTGGGATGACATCGCGCAAGCCTACTCACTGCTAGAACGTGTAGGGTTGAGCGGCATGGAGAACAAGCGCGCCGATGCGCTTTCAGGTGGGCAGCGCCAGCGCGTCGGTATTGCGCGGGCCTTGATGCAAAGCCCAAAGCTGCTGCTGGTAGATGAGCCAACGGCCAGCCTCGACCCAAAGACCTCGCGCCAGATCATGCGTCTGATTCTTGAACTGTGTCAAGAACGCGGGCTTGCGGCGATCGTGAATATTCACGATGTGGTGTTAGCAACCGAGTTCCTGCCAAGGATTGTCGGTCTGCGTGCCGGCGTTGTTGTGTATGACGGCCCGGCAGCCAAGATCGACAAGACGGTATTGACCAATATTTATGGTGACGAGGATTGGACCGCCATCACCCAAAGCATGCAAGCCACGGCCAGAGGCGACTCTGACGACGGCGAGCAAAACAGCCGTAAGCGAGACAACCGCGCTTTGACACTGGCTGACTCTGTATGACCTCTGTGGTGACAGCCGCCGCAGTACTGCCACGCCAGTGGCGGCGCCCCCCATTTATTGCAAACTCTCGCGTGCGCTGGGCGCTGTATGTCGGTGCAGCCCTTTACCTCGTAGTGGGTATCGGCTCGCTAGAGGTCAACTGGGCACGTGCTATCCAGGGACTAGAGCGCGGCTGGGTGTTCGTGCTTGGCTTTCTGAATCCGAATTTCACCAGCCGTTGGGACGAGATCGTTATTGGTTTTCAAGAAAGCCTGACAATGACAGTCACCTCCACTGCGCTTGGCGTCGCGTTGTCGATTCCAGTTGCCGTGGGCGCTGCCCGGAACCTTGCGCCAACTTGGGTCTATCTTCTCTGCCGCAGTTTTATAGCCCTGTCTCGAACGCTCAATGAAATCATCGTCGCCATCTTTCTGGTAGCCATGTTCGGGTTTGGGCCCTTCGCCGGATTTTTAACCTTGACGTTCGCCACCATAGGCTTCATGGCCAAACTGATGGCTGAGGACATCGAAGAGATTGAAGCGTCCCAGCTTGAGGCCCTTCGTGCCACGGGCGCCGGATATCTGCAGGTGCTCGACTTTGCGGTGTTGTCACAGGTGATGCCGCGGCTAGTGGGCCTTTCACTGTATCGGCTCGACATCAACTTTAGAGAATCAGCCGTGATTGGTATTGTGGGCGCCGGCGGAATTGGTGCGACGCTCAACACCGCGATGGACCGCTACGAATTTGATACAGCTGCCGCCATCATCCTCGTCATCATTGCGATCGTGATGGTGGCTGAGTACACCTCGGGCTGGCTCAGAAAGCACATCCAATGAACTCGAAGACACCTTCTGTGCCAGTGTGGCGCAAACGCACCTCGCGCAATGAGCTGATGTTGTTCGCGGTTTGGGTGGTCACACTCGCCTTTGTGTCCTGGACCTTCCAGGTGATGACGAACGACACGATTTGGGCCTTCGTTTCAGACGCACCCAAACAAATGCAAGATATCGGTTCACGCATGATGCCGCCCGCCTGGAGCTTTGTGCACGAGCTCTGGTGGCCGCTGTGGGAAACCATCAATATCGCGACGCTAGGCACATTACTCGGGCTAGTCATGGCGGTACCGGTCGCTTTTATGGCGGCACGCAACACGACGCCAAGTACAACGCTTGTGCGTCCTTTGGCCTTGCTGCTGATTGTCGGTTCGCGCTCGATCAATTCATTGATCTGGGCGCTGCTTTTGGTGGCCATCCTGGGCCCTGGGGTGCTCGCAGGCATCTTGGCCATTGCCCTGCGTTCGATCGGCTTCATCGGAAAATTGCTTTACGAGGCGATCGAAGAGATCGACGCCGCACAAGTCGAGGCCATCGAGGCCACCGGTGCGAGCTCGGCTCAAACGATGGCTTGGGGCGTGGTGCCGCAAGTTGCACCTACGCTTGCGGGCATCAGCGTGTTTCGTTGGGACATCAACATTCGAGAATCCACCGTACTAGGTTTGGTTGGCGCAGGCGGACTTGGTGTCAAGCTAGAGTCTGCGCTCAACACCCTCGCCTGGCCCAAAGTCACTATGCTGCTTCTCGTCATTCTTGCCACGGTGGCGGTCAGCGAGTGGGTAACGGCCAAGGTACGAGAGCGCCTGATCTGATGAGACCACATGGGATGTAACGGCACATGATTCATCAAGGCGATATCAGCGCCCAAAAAACTGTGAGCAGCGCGATGAGCACTTTTGAAAGATTTCTGACTGTTTGGGTCTTTCTCTGTATCGTCGCGGGTATTGCGCTGGGTCAGCTTTTCCCAAGCGTGTTTCAGTCGATCGCCCAAATTGAAATCGCACAGGTCAATCTACCGGTGGGTTTTTTAATTTGGGTAATGATCATCCCAATGCTTGTTAAAGTGAATTTTTCGTCGTTAGGCGAATTACGTCGGCATAGTCGAGGTATTGGGGTCACGCTCTTTGTAAACTGGCTCGTCAAGCCCTTCTCGATGGCCTTTTTAGGATGGCTGTTCATCCGTCATTTATTTGCCGACCTGTTGCCGCCAGATCAGCTCGATAGCTACATCGCTGGTTTAATTCTCTTGGCCGCAGCACCCTGCACCGCAATGGTGTTTGTCTGGAGCCGTCTCACAGGTGGCGACCCACTATTTACGCTGTCACAAGTCGCGCTAAACGATTCAATCATGGTGGTTGCGTTTGCACCGCTGGTTGCGCTCTTGCTTGGCATTTCTGCCATCACCGTACCTTGGGACACCCTGTTGACTTCGGTTGTTCTTTATATTGTTGTGCCGGTGATTCTGGCTCAGCTTTGGCGCAAGGCCTTACTCAAAAAAGGCGAGGATGCGTTCGATGCTGCAATGGTAAAGATCGGTCCTTGGTCAATCGCAGCTTTATTAGCCACTTTAGTGTTGTTGTTTGCGTTTCAGGGCGAGGCCATCCTTAAACAACCACTGGTGATTGCGCTTCTCGCCGTACCCATCCTGATACAAGTCGTTTTTAATTCAGCACTGGCGTACTGGCTAAACCGTGTAGTCGGAGAAAAACACAGCGTCGCATGCCCGTCTGCGTTGATTGGTGCCTCCAATTTTTTCGAGCTTGCAGTCGCAGCAGCGATTAGCTTGTTTGGCTTGCACTCGGGTGCTGCCCTAGCAACCGTCGTGGGTGTGCTGATAGAAGTACCCGTCATGCTGGCGGTAGTTTACGTAGTAAACAATTCTAAGCAATGGTACGAAAGAGCCTGAGTTCGGCATTGCTTGCACCAGTACGACATCGCAAGCAGAGGCTTAGATCACAAGCTATTTTTTTCCTGTACACGAAAAGTTTTTGAGCTCTTGCTCAACGCTTCGCGGATTGATGGCTTTCCACGGCCCATAGATCTTTTGTGTATTGACCACACTGCCGCGGGCCATACGCTCGTCAAACAGCTCAATCGTGTAGATTCTCACACGATTATCAGGGCAGTTATATTGAGCCTTGATGACTACCGAATGAAATATGTGCCCTTCTTCATTACGCATCTTGCGTTTGTAGTCAAGCATCTCTGCCACATTCACAAACCTATCCATTTGAATAAGCTCGCTGCGTTCGGTATAGGTAGTAAGAGATGCGTCCTCGTGCATACTCAGCCACTGCGCTTGGGCGCGATCACCGAATAGCCCATGCAGCAGCACCAACACACAGAACATCAAAACGGTCGCGCTGTATCTCATGCTTTTCCTTTTCAGAGACTAAAACTGATATCGAAGTCCTACACCGAGAACCATGCTTTTAACTAACTTAAACTTTGCATAATGATTGGCGCACAACGCATATCCAAAATTTATCAGTTTTATCGTGCTAGATCACTCATAAACCTTGGGGGATTCTTTCTTAGCAGCCAACATTCATCTCCCTTTATGGGGTGGGGTCCCAAGCAGACCCCCAACGAGGTAGGATCAGTTCGAAATAGTTTTGACGGAAAGCGTTGACAACATCACACACCGCCTGAGGTGCTGAAATCTCAGGTTTTTGGGTTTTGGTCTGCGAGAGGGATACTAACCAATGACTAAAGTCACTCGTGTGCTGTACAAATCATGTGGCACATGGGCGTGACTGTGAGTGACAAAGCCATGTGCGCTGACTCAGTGCTCATCGCTTATTGACCAGTGAAATTAGACGCGATGAAGTTGCCAGGGGGAGTAAAAAACATGTAGAGCGTTTCCTTGGTTTTGTCTGTGGCGGCAACGTCCTTGAAGGTCACTTTCCACTCTTTACCCTTTTTTCCATCGACCGACTCGATTTTGTCTAGTTTGACAGCGGACCAAGAGGCGTCAATTTTGCCGCTTTTAACCAAGGCGTCTTTGCGTTGAGCCGCACAGCCACTCACGGTGGCTTCAGCAGCAGGCTTGCTGCCATGGAAGTGGCAACTCCCGCCTTCCCCAGCGACAGCAGCAGATGTCCACAACGCAGCGGTCAGAGTCAGGGCCGCAAAGATGGATTTTTTCATGATGATTCCTTGAGTTACAAGTTTAAAAAGATAGTTGACTTATTTCAGCGTGTTGCGACTGTCGTCGGTGGTGTTTTCAATGGCCATGTCCTCGTGGGCATGTTGGTGCTCTTGCACAGGAAAACGAAAGCTGTCGGGGTGGCGGTCATGCTGGTAACCGTGCAGTTGCGTGAACAAGAGATACATTCCAGCGTAGATCAGGCCCAAGTTGGCGATGCGGCTGAAACGCTTGAACGAGGGGCGATTTCGCCAAAAAGCCAGCATAGCCACCATCACGGTCAAGGCTGCGATCTGCCCTACCTCCACACCCACGTTGAAGCTCAGAATGCGCCACAACATGGCCACGGGGTCATCTCCCAATGGCAGCTGTTGCAAGCGGGTGGACAGGCCAAAGCCATGCAAAAGACCAAAACCAAAAACGGCCATCAACAAGTTGGGTGACTTCATATCGAAGTGCTTTTGAAATCCCCCGTTGTTGTCAAAACCCTTGTAAATCACACTGATGGCAATAATGGCGTCCACCAAATAGAAGTTCCAAGTGATCTTGAAGTAGGTCGCAAAAATCAACGTGATGCAGTGCCCCAGTGTGAACACCGTGACAAATTTGGCGATGTCCTTGAAAGTGGTCAAAAAGAAGACCACCCCGAACAGAAACAGCAAGTGGTCATACCCTGTGAGCATGTGGCTGGCACCCAGGCCCACATATTGGAAGTAACTGCCGTCAAGCATGCGCTGACGGTCTTCGTCTGAAATGCCATGCGCCCAAGCTAACGGGGTCAAGACAAACAGAAACAAGGCCATCAGTCGCCCAGAAAAGTTGTTTTTCATAGGTTAAAAAATTAAAATAAAAAGTGTCTGCTTGGGCATTCTGCCTAAAAGGCAAGCACGATAAGGCACATTTAGCAAAGGTTTAGGCACAGTCTAGCAAGAAAGCTTTGTGGCGTGCGCTGACCAACTTAGGCCGGTCAAGCCCTTGAAGCGAGCCGCCTGTGATCAGTCGGCTGAAGGCTGGGTGACATCCCTGATGTTTTGGCCACCGGCATTGCAAAAACCGCAGCCAGCGAGTCCACGCTCGAGCCCAAACTCCTAGTTCCAGAGGTCCCGGCCGCACTTACCCGCCGGCTTCTGGCCGAAAAAATGCTCGCCGATCGTTGGGTGTGTTCAGCCGCGCGCGTTCAGCGCTGACGCACCGTCGGCGAGGGTCCGCAGTACTTGAAGATCGTGGAGAAAGTCTTGTACAGGCTCAAAGACATTGAGGATTATGAAGAAGCCTGTCTCATTGCGGCATAGGCTGTACTTTAAGTGTGAGCATCCTACGTGTTGGCGCCGATCGCAAATTGACCGTGGGGGGGTTAGTATTCAACCGGCGCCAACAGTCGCATGAATATTAGCGATGTCAGGGTGCTCTGAAAAAATCATTATGCCAGGCGCATCACTTGTAAAAACGAGGCGTAGACAATCTCTGTCAAACTCGCGCTAGGTAAACGCATGGTCAAACGTGTTTAACCCGCAACCAATGGTGGATGGGGTGACCGGGTAGACGCTGCAGTGTCAGTAACTTAAAAGGCCGTGCATCAATTAATCGCTAACCTGCCACCGTTCAAGGCTAAGGTTTCCTCTGTCAATAACCTCGCTGTCTATGAGGTGGTCAAGGCGTTGGATTGGATGAGGTCGGTACCTAAATGATGTTGGTGGATAGTCAAGTCACGATTACGTCACATTAAAAGACTTCAATACGGATGCCAACCCTTTAGGAGTCATCATGATTAAACGTTTAGCTCTATCTTTATCGCTTATCGCACTCTTGTCATCTCACGCTGTCGCTTCAGATGACTGGCGTCAAAAATATAAATCTATAACCTTTGGCATTGCTTCTGGTGAAAACATTCAGTCAGGTAATCTTCGCTGGGCACCCATGGGTCCATATCTTGCCAAATGCTTGGGAATTGATAAGGTGACAATGCGCGTCACAAATGACTACTCTGGAGTGATCGAAGCTATTGTTCAGGGCGATGTTCATCTCGCATGGCTTGGACCTGCTCAGTACGCCATTGCGCATGACTTGTTAAAAGGCGATGTGCAACCAGTGGCGATGGATATGTCAAAAGACGGCGAACTCGGCTACAAGTGGGTCGTTGTGGTAAAGGCAAACTCTCCATACCAAAAAATCGAAGATCTTAAAGGTAAGTCCATGGGATGGCCCACGCCAACTTCTGCTTCTGGCTATGTGTTGCCCATGCATTACTTTAGAGAAAAGGGCTATGTTTCAGCCAAAAACGAACCCATCCTTTTTAGTCGGTTAGTCCAAACTGGCTCGCATGACAATAGCTTGGTAGCTGTTGCAAACGGTTCTGTGGACGCTGCGACAAATTGGTATTACTCACCAACCGCTGGTGCGCATATCCGAGCTGCGAGTGTTGGCACAGTCAAGCTCGATGACATTCGCTTTATTTACGAGTCTCCTCGTGTTCCTAATGCTCCTTTTACTACACGTAAAAGCTACCCAGAAGCCATGAAGGCAAAGATGAGTGAGTGTTTGATCAAGATGCCTGAAAATGATAAGGCAGCTTGGGAGGTTGTCGGGAGTAATATTTTTGGAGGGATCGCCCCAACGAATCATGAAGCGTATGCAGACTTCATTGCTCTTCGCCAAGCTGAAAAGAAGAAATGATCCCGAATCAAGTCCGTTCTGCTCCAGGTTTGTTAGTCACTAAAAATCTGGAGCGGCGATTCGGAGAATCGATTGCAGTCTCTGGGGTTAGTTTCGAGGTACCTCGCGGTCAGATGGTTGCGATTATTGGTCGCTCCGGTGCGGGAAAATCGACCTTATTAAATTTGACCAATCGTTTGCTGGACCCAACATCTGGATCGATATTCTACGAAGGTCTTGATATCGCACGCTTGAACGGCGACGCCTTACTCGCTTGGCGTCGCAATTGTGCGATGATATTTCAGCGATTCAATTTAGTCGATCGTTTAGATGTATTGACCAATGTGTTGACGGGCAGACTCAATCATCCTCCAAGATGGCCTAAGCTTTTCGGTCGGTTTTCGGAGGAAGATCGAGATCGTGCGATTGATGCGTTATACACCTTGGGTCTGGATGATCAGGCTTTAAAAAGAGCAGACCAATTATCAGGTGGGCAGCAGCAGCGCGTTGCTATAGCACGTGCGCTTGTGCAAGAACCCAAAATTATCCTAGCCGACGAACCTGTTGCTTCGCTTGATCCAATCAATTCTAAATCCGTCATGGATGCTCTGCGTACGATCAATCAAGAAAGAGACATTACGGTGCTCTGCAATTTACATTCTGTTCCTTTGGCCAAAGAGTATTGTGATCGAATCATTGGTCTGAATGCTGGGAAAATTGTTTTTGATGGAGCATGTGCTGACTTAGGTGAAGAGGAGCTTTTTGAGGTTTACGGCAGTCTCACTGCACTCCAAGATGCTCTTTGAGTCAAAAAAAAATCATGGTTGCTGACAATGCTCACCATCAGGATGCTTTGCAATTGAATCATTCTTTAACGAACGCGGCGCTCGCGCGTCAAAGATTCAATGAAGCATTCATGCACAGACGGTCTCAATTACGCCGTCAATGGGTGATCGGCGCGCTCCTGATTATGATCTTGATAGGTATTTCTTCAGTGATTGGAGAGGTCAACTTAGTCCATCTGTGGGATCGATTACCCAGATTTACTTCATATTTTGGAAGAATGGTTCCAGAGTTGTCCTGGGCAACGCTCTGGCCTGATCTTGCGCGTTGGTACTGGAATGGTTGGGTTTGGCTCGCAGCTCTCTGGCAAACAATATTGATTGCAATTTACGCAACATTGATAGGCATAGTGTTTGGATATATCGCCTCATTTTTGGGTGCCAGAAATCTTTCACCTCATCCTTCCTACACATTTTTCACACGTCGACTGATGGAGCTAGCAAGAACAGTCCCTGAATTGGTATTTGCTGTGTTATTTGTCTATTCCTTTGGATTAGGTCCGCTTGCAGGCGTTCTCGCAATTGGATTGCACTCAATGGGGGCGCTGGGAAAGTTATTTGCGGACGTCGCTGAAAACGTCGACCTCGAGCAAGTCAAAGGTGTGCGTTCAACTGGAGCAAGTTGGAGTCAAACCATGGTGTTCGGGGTGACGCCCCAGGTCCTTCCAGATTACTTATCTTATGGACTATTGCGCTTGGAAATCAACGTTCGTGCTGCTTCCATTTTAGGGTTTGTTGGGGCAGGTGGTATCGGCCAAGAACTCTACACCGCTGTAAAGAGTTTCAATCACACCGATATTTCAGCGATCGTCATCATGTTGATTATTTCTGTGATCATCATTGATTCATTTTGTTCGTGGGTACGCGGACGTGTGATCGGTCGAGACAACCTCAAAGCGATATGAATCATCACATATGAATAAACCCAAACTGATATCTTGGCGAGCACTGCGACCTGAACTTTATCCGCGCAGAGGCCTTGCCGCATGGCGCGGTTATGTTGTGATGTTGATAGTGATGATTTTGTTTTTATTTGGACTGTCTGAACTTGAGGTGACAGCGGAGCGGTTGTACAAAGGTTCATTAAAACTGGTAGACGTTTTTGGTTTGATGGTTCCACCAGAGTCAAAAGGACGAACAGCTGAATATTTATTCGCAATTGCGGAAACTGTTTCGATGGCATTTTTGGGGACGCTTGTAGCCTCAATATTAGCCATACCCTTGTCGTTGATGGGCGCTCGTAATATTATGCCCATAGGACCCGTTAGGTTTTTTGTCAGACGATCAAGCGACGTCGTACGTGGTTTAGATAGCTTAGTATGGGCAATATTTTTTGTAGGAGTCGTTGGCTTGGGGCCTTTTGCAGGCATTTTGGCAATCACCGTGAACGACACAGGGATTTTGACAAAACTGTATGCAGAGGCACTTGAAAATACAGATGCCGAGCAATCTAAAGGCGTGCGCGCGACGGGAGCCAGTCGTTTGCAAACGCTTCTCTTTGGAGTGTTACCTCAAGTGATGCCGGTGTTCTTAGCAAATAGTTTGTACTTTGTGGAATCAAATGTTCGCTCAGCCACTATCTTGGGCGTAGTGGGCGCAGGTGGTATTGGATTTTTCTTGATGGATCGAATGATGATCAGCGCTTGGCGCGAGGTTGCGTACATTATTTTGCTGGTCTTGATTACGGTTGCAGTGATCGATACCCTCTCACGCATCTTGCGACAGCGCCTGATTGGCCAGTCAAGTATTGCAAGGCATTAATCATGACACCATTCACCATTTCTCGCTGCAAATTGAACCCAGTGGGTGAGATTGCGCTATCCAGAATGCCTCCCTTAAGTTTTGGCGGGTCAGCACTGGCTACATCACAAACCGGCTGAGGTGCTGAAACCTCAGGTTTTTTAGTTTTGGTCTGCGGAAGAGATTCTAACCACTCAAGCAACGCTGACGCAGTGAGCGTGTATATCTACTTTCATCGTTGACTTAAGAGCAGAAAAAATTGCGGCCAAGTTTGTCATGGTCGGATTGCCTGATGAGGACAGCATCCGATGAACACTTTTTGCTGGTTTCTCAACGGAGATCGCCAAACCCTCAAACCCCATCGTCGCGTTGACAAGATCGCGCAAGATAAGCTTTGCGGTCTCGGGCTCACCATTCAGAAAAAGCATGATTGCCTCGTTCAACATAGCACAGGCAAACTCAGGATCGCGATCGACGCGTGCTAAAACCGTTTCTTTAAAGTCTCTGGTCAGTGCCATATTCATTACCCTTTGCGTTTGCTTGTCGACACAATTGATTTAGTTTTTTTGAGTAAATTTGCTTTTGCCAGCTTGTACTCTTTCCACAATTCAACGGCTTGATCAATGTCTCGTTGCTGACCGTTTTTTGAACCGCCGCCCAAGAGCATGATGATCTCAACGCCATCCTTTGCCAGATAAATCCGCCAGCCTGCACCATAATTAATTTTGTATTCACCAATTCCACGGAACCACTCAACATTGGACAGGTTTCCTTGCTGCATCCGGTACTTTGCAGTAGCAACCTTAGCGGCAATATCTGGCGCCAACCCGTCGAACCATTGCGCATACGGGCTGACTCCGTCATCGAGCAATAGTTCGAGTACTTAAAAGGCCATTGCCAATGGTAACATAAAAGTATCTATCCGTATGGGCGAGTCATCACCGTCCGTACCCACGATGCGTTGCCAAACGAAAAAGCACCCGAAGGTGCTTAATTTGCCTTGGCTATTTGGCGGGGAAGCGCTGACAACATCACAAACCGCCTGAGGTGCTGAAATCTCAGGTTTATTGCTTTTGATCTGCGGGAAGGATACTAACTGCTCGTGAGTTGTTATTCCTCGGCAAGTATGAGCGGCAGCATCTTGCGTACATCACCATGTAAAGATGTCAGCGTGCTTTCAAATGAAAGCTGCGGCATGTTCTCTCGAACCAATCTTGCCACAATTCGTGCTTGCTCAAAGTCGCGCGGCTTTTTAATTGTTTCTCGGGTTGATAGGCCAGAGAGCCAAGCTTTATGCAATGCAAAAGCTCGCGGGTCTGGCACCCGCATTGGTACCGGCCATCCATCTTCATCGATGGCAATCGCGTCGAGTTTGGGAGAATTCAGCAGCCACTGCAATCCCGGCACCTCGACTGCAACAAGATCAGACTGGGCGAAGGTAACAAGGTCAGTGGTGTGCATGCCACGCGGTGCAGTAACGAGGTCAACCATGAATTGCCCAGCATTCGCGGCTCGGTAGCCATTTTCACGAACGCACTCAAACGTTTTATCAGCATTTTTTAACAGCCCCAGCAGGCCGTTACCGTCTAGTTTGTCGGATACGACAGTCATTTTTTTACGCCCATCGTAGAGCAAGTCAACGTCACCTGAGGCAAGTAATTCGATTAAAAAATGAGCGCCTCCTTCTGCCTCATAGGCATACAGTGCTTGGGTACCAATGACAGTAAAGCTGTCGTGCACGCCGGCCCGTTCGAGTTCGCGAAGCACGCGAGCCACGACACGGGGGACACGATTCAACCTCAAGGCTTTATTGAGCCTAGCTTGCTCTTCAATTTTTTCGGTAATTAAATGAAGTCGTTCTTTTGCTGCTTGGCGGCCAGCAGAAAACACCGCTAATAAATCCTCGGTTTGCGGCGACCGAGGCCCAAACGACTTACCATTGCCGCGTCGATCCTGATCTCTGAACAGATATTCTGTACTACGTACCGTTTTCCAGCGCATACCGTATGTATAGGAGGCAGCGTGTCTCTGAGCAGCACGATAGTTTTCGTAAAGCTGCGCGGTGTTGACTTGGTGAAGTCGCTGTTGATTCGATAGTGATTTCAAATTGTTTCCGGCAAAAATAGGTTTTCTTTATTCTGCCGGAAACAGACAATTAAATCAATGTATGTTTCCGGTAAAACTGATTTATTTAGTTTTTGCCGGAAACACAGGCGTAGGTCGTCAAGTGGGTACTCACCGCAGTTTGGGCCACATGCAGAGAGAATTGCGCCTTTTGCGGTGTTTGATGACCACTGCTACTTTGATGAATACTGCTCATCCCCAGTTAATGAGCTGATCCGAAATAGTTTTGGCGGGCCAGCACTGACAACATCACAAACCGCCTGAGGTGCTGAAATCTAAGGTTTTGGGGTTTTGGTCTGCGGGAGGGATACTAACCACTCGCTTAAAACGCCAAGCGCAACCCCACGCTGCCACCGTAAAGCGTCTGCCCCGATCTTGCCTCACCCGAAACACCCGCATAGGCATAAGCGTTGTCAGCAATCTTGACAGTGCCATACAATCCCACTTGTACAAAGGCAGAGCCAGCTGTGGCTGTGGTAACTGTGCTTGAATAACCACCAAGCGTGGTGTTCAGCGCTGGGTTCAACAAGCCAGAAGTATCCGCACCCACTGCAACGTTGGCACGATAGGTATAGCCATCTTTAAGCGGGTCTTTGTTCAACGAACCCGCCGCGACACCGATCACGGCTCGTAATGCGTTACCACTAAAGCGAGCGATGTTCAGTGCCGCAACGCCACTACCTTCGTCATACGAATTTTGACCAACGTACTGATAGGTCAGGCGTGCATAGGGTGTGACGCGTACCTCGTTGTATTCAAACGCTCGGCTAAGGCCTACGCTGACCAGTGCATCGTTACCGAGCACCGCTTTGCTACTAAAGCCGCCCGTATAACCGGTTGGATCATTGCGCGATAGATTGGTTGAACTCATCCCCACGCTTGCCATACCATCAAGCACATAGTCTTGCAGTACAGACATTTTGCCGTACACAAAGAGCGAGCCTTGTTGAATTGTGCTGTTGCCACCAGTGGCCGAAACGGTGGTATTGGATAACGCAATGCCGCCACCAAGTTTTAAGCCCAGTTCTGCATTTGAATACGCATCAACACCCGTGACAATTTGGTACAGGTTGCTGTTGAACCCGTTACCGGCGCTGTTGCTCGCGCGATCGGAGCGTTGGTAGGCAATCTCTCCCCACGCACGGCCGTCTTTCACCGCAGCACTTGTTACGTTGACGGTGTTCGGGTTGACTGCTGGGTTGGTACTCATGTTGGCCGTGGGTAACCCCGAGGGGTTAGTCGCGCTGATGCCGCCCGTCAACAGTGCATTGTTAAGTGAAGGATTAAGCTGGCTAGGCGCCATCGGATAGTCTCCAAGGCGCGCCAACACCGCTTGCTGCACACGTTGCGTGGTTTGAGGTAGGGTGGCGACCGAGGCCGCGTGGATCTCACCCGCTAACGAGCGAGCAAAGTCAGGCAAGTTTGCTGCGCTTTGACCCGCAACGGAGTAGAGTAAAGAATCTTGCGCCGCTGACGCAGTGCCCGCTTTATTCACACCCAACAACTGATCTAAAACACCAGCAACAGTCTTGGCGTTGGTCGTACTTGAGCTTAACGTGTTGCTGTAAGACGTAGGCGCAATCGCCAGATCAATGCTGTTACTGCTGTTGACGTTATAAAACGCAATGAACTGTGTGCCGCTGCTTAACTCTGCAGGCTGAGTGAGGGTAGTAAAGCGCCCCGTGATGCCACCTGCAGTGATGATACGAAACCTGTCACCCAAGACCGGCACATAAATCGCACTGCCATAACCAGGCTCGCTTGCACTAAATAGATTTGATAAGCGTGGCGTTAAGGTCGCGCCCGAAGTAATCGTCAGTTGACTACCCACATTCACAAAGGAGTAATAACCCGAAGCACCCACGGGCGTGGCGCTGCTCGCTTGAATCGCACCCGCGATATCTTGCTGATACGTTGACCCAGCGTTCAACGTCAAATTTTGAGTGAACGACAAATAGCCTGGTGAATTACCCGGCTTAAGCACACCACTCACAATGCCATTGCCCGCAATCGTGCCCGTGCCCATTAACGTACCCGCAGATGCCACGAACACATCGCCCGTGCCAGTTGGCGAAGCGCCAGCTAAAGAAAGTGTGCCGCTAGATACTGTCGTACCCCCACTGTAAGTGTTGGCGCCGCTCATGATCGTGGTGCCGGTACCCGTGAACGTTAAACCACCCGCACCAGAGAACACTCCAGAGAGGGTGGCAGAACTTGAGGTTGGGCTTTGAATCGTACCGCCTGCGCTTAAGACGCTAAAGGCCTGAGTAGAACTGTCACCCGTGTTCAACACTAGGGTACCGCCTGCGAAGATGGGGTAAAAAGTTACCCCGATATTGCTTAACTCGACCCTAGTGCCTACTGTAATGTTTGACATCGTGGGGCTCGTGCTGCCACCACCACCGCTACTGCCAACACAGATGCTACAAGCTGTAATGGTCAAATCCCAATCACCCAGCGTAGCCCCTTCCACTAGGTAGTAAGAGTAACTAGCCGAGGTGTAGGTGTAAGTTGAGCCCACAACGACAAGACCGTTGACATAGTTTGTAAGAGGAGCCGTAAACCCTTGTAAAACTCCGGGTAGTCTGACGTTTAGAATCGCACTGCTAGGACTTGACAGAGACGAAACGCCAAAGTTTGTCGAGCCAGCGATCAAGCTGGCTTGCAATTGCCCATAACTGCCAGCGCTATTCACAATGATGTTGTAGTTAGTCGGTAAGATGCCCGCATAAGTCAACGCTGCGCCCGTACTACCCTGCGCGTTGTTAAGCGTTGTGATTCTGCCGCCAAGACTGGCGTTGTAAATGCCGTAAGAAGCACCTGAGATCGTACCGGTATTGGTTAACGTTGTGATTCCTCCGACCAGACCGCCGATGTAAATGCCGTAAGAACGACCTAAGATAGTACCGGTACCGGTGTTGGTCAACGTGGAGATTACGCTGTCGCCGAGGGAAATTCCGTCCCCTGAAATACTAAAAATTATGCCACTGTTGGTCAACGTGGTGATCGTGCCTGCTAGTGAAACGGCCTCCCCTGAAGTGCCCTGGATGATACCGGTGTTGGTATTGGTTAACGCACCAATTGTGGCACGGTTGCGGATGCCTACAGCGCCTGAGATCGTACCGCTGTTGGTCAGTGTGGTGATCGTTCTGCCAGTGCCGTTGTCAATGCCGTAGGCGCCACTACTTGAGATCGTAAGGCTATTACTCAACGTGGTGATCGTGCCGGCGTTGCGGATACCATCGGCGCTCGGGCCTATGGTCGTGATATCGAAGTTATTGTTTAGTGTTGTTATTGTGCCGGTGTTGTAGACACTATGGGCCTCAGGACCTAAAGTCAAGATCGAGCCGTTATTGTTTAGCGTTGTTATTGTGCCGGTGTTGTAGACACCATAGGCCTCAGGGCCTGTGGTAACGATCGAGCCGTTATTGTTTAGCGTTGTTATTGTGCCGGAGTTGAAAATACCAGAGGATTGAGGACCTGAAGTTAAGATCGAGCCGTTATTGTTTAGTGTTGTTGTTGTACCAGTGCTTTCTATACCAACGGCGACAGGATCTGAAGTCGAAATAGAGATGCCATTATTAATGGTGAAACTACACAGCTGTAAGGAGATTTTTTGAGTCGCATTCACGTTTGTACTGATGACTGTGTCACCACTACACCCATTAGCCCAAGCCGCGCTATTCGTGAACAAAAAACTAACGCCCAACGTCACGGCGAACATAAGCGCTTTGAACCTAGACAGCCGAGCTCGGGTCACGCTAACGTTCAAAAAGTTTTGCTGCTGCGAAGATACGACAACAGCATGAGAGAGACGGTGCGTCAGGTGTAACAAATGATCAGCGGCCGGAGAAATGCTTGCATCGCCTAGCGGTTGGCATCGTTGCGCTTGCTTGAGTAGCCAGTGCAAGACGATCCGCCTCAAGGGAGTGAGGGTCGCAACTTTCACAGAAAGAGCCATCTGAGGTCAATCCATTCGCTGGTGTTTGTACGTTAGCGATTCCAGTTGGTTGCAAAGCGTACAAAGCACTGATGAAACTACCGG
>Ga0209135_1000157_pt1 | contig 23850 bp, 17 predicted proteins | sample LauGreSBDMM110SD_4_FD_187570 | JGI IMG/M metagenome (GOLD analysis project Ga0209135, IMG submission 187570) | Freshwater lake microbial communities from Lake Michigan, USA - Su13.BD.MM110.SD (SPAdes) (version 3) | ecosystem: Environmental > Aquatic > Freshwater > Lake | place: Lake Michigan... | reverse complement strand
CTTTTATATTGTTTATTTGAAGTTGTGCTGTCTTCCGCAGCGATCGCGCAAATGAAGATTATTGTTGCGTTTCCAACGGGCGGGCCGACAGACCGAATTGCTCGAGTGCTCGCTGAGAGGCTTGGCGCTGAGCTCAAGCAAGCAGTGGTCGTTGAAAACAAGCCTGGCGCCAGCGGTTCAATCGCTGCAAATTACGTGATCCGCTCAACCTCACCCAACGGTGCGCTTTTTTTATCTAGCGCGGGTGCGTTGACGATTAATCCTGCCATTGATCCTAAGCTCGGCTACGATCCGGTTAAAGACTTCAAGCCCGTCTCTTTGGTGACGGACACCACATCGGTGTTGGTGGTTGGGGCGCCCACAGATATCGTTGATGCGGCGGATTTGGCTGCAAGAATCAAAAAAGACTCAACCAGAGTTTATTCAGCCGGCTCCTCCGGAATCGGTGCGACCTCGCACCTGAGCATGGAAATGTTTCAAGAAGGGGCTGCTGTAAAAATCTTACACGTGCCCTACAAGGGGGCTGCGGCGGTATTTACAGATTTAGTTGGTAAGCGGGTGGATATGTTTTTTGGTGATCTGCCAGGTGTGCAAAGTTTGATACAAGCAGAAAAACTTAAAGTGCTCGGTATTATTGGCAATCAGCGCTCAACGCTTTTGCCTGGGGTGCGGACTTTGGCTGAGCAGGGCATTACCGGCGTGATACCCACCGCTTGGTACGGCATGGTGATGGCGGCTTCTGCGGATGATGCTGTGGTTCAGACGATGTCTGTTGCTTTAGAACGGTCTTTAAAAGACCCCAAAGTCATTTTGCAGCTAGAAGCGATGGGTGCGATGCCAATGTATCAAGCCACCGCAGAGTTTAAAGAGTTTCTAAAAAAAGATGCCGGTCGTTGGGATGCATTGATTAAAAGACGCAACCTGAAACTCGAGAATTAAAGACGCCCTCTGACATCAGTCATTATTATTCGAACTTTTAACAAGGATAACCATGTATCCCGAACTGAAACCTTACGTTGTTTTGATCACAGGTGGCGCAAGTGGCCTAGGTTTAGCCGCGGCACATGGCTTCGCTAAAGAAGGCGCAACGATTGTGATTGCTGATCTTCAAGAGGCGGCGGCAAAGAGTGTTGCTCAGCAACTTGGTTCGCAGCACTTGGGTATGGCTTGCGATGTTGCCGACGAGGCTCAGGTCAATCACGTGGTTGACACAGTGATTAAAAAATACGGTCGCGTCGATGTTTTGATTAATTGCGCGGGTATCGCTGATCGGGTGAAGCCAACGGTCGAGCAAGACATGATGCACTTTCGGCGCTTGCTTGATATTCATCTGACCGGCACCTACATGATGACTAAGGCTTGCGCCGTGCATATGCTTAAGCAAGGCAAGGGAAATGTCATCAATATCAGCTCAATTGCAGGCGTCATTGGTTTGACGTATCGCAACGCTTATAGCGCCGCCAAGGCGGGGATTTCGATGATTACCCGCACGCTAGGGTGCGAATGGGGTGCCGCTGGGATTCGCGTCAATGCGATTGCGCCTGGCTATATCCTGACGCCCTTAGTACAGGCCGTCGTTGATGAGGGCCTGCTTGACATGAGTATTGTCGAGCGACGCACTCCGATGGGTCATCTGGGCGAGCCACACCACATTGCGGATGCCATGTTATTTTTAGCCTCGGATCAGGCTGCATTTATTACCGGCGTGACCCTACCAGTTGATGGTGGGTATACGAGCTGGGGTGCGCCGAGCGATGCTTACACAGGCGATTGAATGATTGAGATGTACTATTTAAAAATATTAAATGTACTATTTTAATAGTATTAAAGTTATTTAAATTCAATGATTTATTAAAATATTCCCATTTTTTCTAAAGCGTCTATATCGGAGCAGGTTTGCCGAGTCGATCTTGCTAAAGCCAAAGGCATAAATTCTATTCCAATAGAATTTATGCCTTTTTTTATGAAAAGGCTCGATCAATGCTATCTAAATAAAATTGATCGAGTACCAATCTAGTTAAATCCAGTGCCACGCTCAACTAAACGCACGATCAGCGCTGCCGGTTGCCATTTTGGATTGGCACCTGGCTCGGCAGCAAAGTCTTTGAGCCGTTGTAAGACCTTGGGCAAGCCCACTGTATTGGCATAGTGCATCGGCCCGCCCACATGGGCCGGAAACCCATAGCCGTTCAAATAGACAATATCAACATCCGAAGCGCGGGCAGCGATGCGCTCTTCAAGAATACGTGCAGCCTCGTTGACCAAAGCAAACATGCAACGCTCAATGATCTCGCTATCTTCGATTTTGCGGGGTTTGATGCCATTCTCTGCACGGTATTTGGCGATCATGGCCTCGACAATCGGGTCAGGGATTGCATCGCGTTTACCCGCCTCATAGCGATACCAGCCCGCCCCAGTTTTTTGCCCAAAGCGACCCGCCTCGCAGATCCAGTCGTCAACAATTGGTGCGACCGGTGTTGGGCTTGCTGCAGCACGGCGCTTACGCCCTGCCCAGCTAATATCTAAACCGGCCAAATCGGCAACCCTAAAAGGGCCCATCGCAAAACCAAAGGCCTGAATGGCGCCATCGATTTGTTGAGGTAGCGCACCTTGAACCATCAGTTCGTTAGCGGCCGCGCGGTACTGGGCCAACATGCGGTTGCCGATAAAACCGTCACACACACCCGAGACCACCGCAATCTTCTTAATCTTGCGAGCCATGTTCATGCAGGTGGCCAGCACGTCGGGCGCAGTCTTGTCGCCACGCACGACTTCAAGCAGTCGCATCACATTGGCAGGGCTAAAGAAATGCAAACCAATGACGTCTTGTGGGCGCTTGGTAAACTGGGCGATCTGATCGATATTCAGTGCCGAGGTATTTGAGGCCAGAATCGAACCTTGTTTCATCACGCCATCGAGTGTTTTAAAGACTTGCTCTTTGACGTCCATGTTTTCGAACACGGCTTCAATGACTAGATCGACATCGCTGAAATCTTGATAACTGAGCGTCGGTTGGATCAGAGCCATGCATGCGTCGAGTTGCGCTTGTGTCAGCTTGCCCTTTTTCATCGAGGTTTCGTAATTTTTACGAATTGTCGCTAAGCCCTTGTCTAACGCCTCTTGTTTGGTTTCGAGCAGCACAACGGGGAGGCCCGCGCTGATGAAGTTCATGGTGATGCCACCACCCATGGTGCCGGCGCCAATCACACCGACTTTTTTAATCGCACGTAAAGGCGTGTCATCAGGTAGGCCAGGGATTTTTGCTGCGGCGCGTTCGGCGGCAAAGGTGTAGCGTAGTGCATGTGATTCTGGTGACTTGAAGAGCTCAGTAATCAGGCGTCGTTCTTCAGCTAAGCCAGCATCGAACGAGGTCGATTTAAAGCTGGCGCAGACTGCATCAAAGCAACTGACAGGTGCTGGAAAGCGTTTCGCGGCTGCGACCACTGCTTTTCTTTTTTCGGCTAAGGCTTCGTCAGTGGGAATATCAGGTACGGTACGATCACGCACACGCTTGAGTGGTTCGTTTTGTGCGACGACCTTGCGTGCGAAGGCGAGCGCTGCTTCAAGTAAATCGCCTTCAACGATTTGGTCGAGCAACAACGTATCTTTAAATTTGCTAGCAGGAAGATGTACACCCGCCACAATCATGTCTACGGCTTTTTCAAAGCCAAGTAGACGCGGCAAACGTTGAGTGCCACCACCGCCTGGCAAGATGCCAAGCTTGACCTCTGGTAATCCTAAAGTTGCATCGGGCAAGGCCACGCGAAAGTGACAGCCGAGCGCGAGTTCAAGACCACCACCCAAACAAAAGCCACTGATCGCTGCAATCACGGGCTTGTTGCCGGCTTCCATCGTCTGAACGACTGTACGAAGAGTCGGTTCGTGTGTGGTCTTTGGGGTACCAAATTCAGTAATGTCTGCACCGCCTGAAAAAGCACGAGGCGTGCCAATCAACACAATGCCCTTTACGTTCGGGTCGTTGAGTGCTTGGGTCAAACCGGCCCCAATCCCTTCGCGCAGCGCAGCACCCAAGCCGTTAATTGGTGGCTTGTTCATTGAGATGACGGCAATCTCGCCCAGTACTGCGTATGTTGCAAACTCAGACATGTTGTTTCTCTCTTTACTTGTTGGCGATCGCGGCACGATATTGCTCACGCAAGCCCTGTTTATACAGTTTACCGTTATCTAGGCGAGGTAGCTTTTCAGAAAAATCAATACTGCGTGGGCACTTAAACGTGGCGAGATGCTCTTTGCAAAAGGCAAGCAGCTCGGCCACTAACTCAGCTGAACTTGAAATACCTGCTTGTAGTTCAATCACTGCTTTGACCTCTTCACCCCATTCTTCGTTTGGTACGCCAATCACGCCCACGTCACCCACTGCAGGGTGTGTCAGTAAAACGGCTTCAACTTCAGTTGGATAAATATTGACGCCGCCCGAAATAATTAGATTGGCATTGCGATCGGTTAAGAACAACCAACCGTCTTCATCCAAATAGCCGATATCTCCTAAGGTGAAGTAATCGCCTCGATAAGAGCTTGCGGTTTTACCGTTGTCTTTAAAATAGTTAAAGCGTCCAACGGCAGGGGCTTTGATATAAATCGTACCGGCTGTATTTGGCGCTAGTGCTTGTGCCTGCTCATCCAAAATACGAACCTGATCGATGGGGTTTGGTTTGCCGACTGTACCGGGTCTTGTTAGCCAATCAGTGGAGGTAACGCTGACTGCGCGGCCCTCAGTGGCTGCGTAATATTCAGACAGAATAGGCCCCCACCATTTGATCATGGCGCTTTTTAGTTGTACCGAGCAAGGCGCTGCGCCGTGAATCGCAAACTGCAGCGACGAGAGGTCGTACTTGTCTTTAATCTCTTGAGGCAACGACAAGAGTCGATGAAACATCGTTGGCACCATGTGCGTGTGTGTGATGCGATGCTGTTGAATCAGGCGCAAAGCGTCTTCACTATTCCAGCGGTTCATCAGTACTACTCCCACTCCTGCCAGAAGCGGCTGCGCTAACGAATAACCAAGTGGTGCCGCGTGATACAGAGGCCCCGCGCAAAGATGCAACTGACCTGTCGCGACTTGGTAACCAGCTGCGTTCGCTAACTCAACGGACGTCATGACGGACGGCAGGGCGTACGCTGGGTCACGGTAGACCCCTTTGGGGCGTCCGGTTGTGCCAGATGTGTAAAGCATTCTGCTGCCCAGCGTTGGATCTTCGATATCGTGGGCTGGTTGAGGCCTTAACGCTTGTTCGTACGCTTCAAATCCTGCAATATCACCACCGATCGCAAACTTAACCTCAGCACGTTTGGCGAGAACAACCGCAGCCAAGGCTTGCGTAGCATAGCGAGCCTCTGCAACAAAGGCCTTGGCTTCGCAGTTGTCAAGGATGTAGCCTACCTCGTCGCCCGTCAGATGCGTATTGATGGGCGTAATGCGCAGGCCCGAGCGTTCAAGCGCCACGATCACTTCTATAAACTCAAGCCGGTTTGAACAGAGCAGGGCAACAGCATCGCCTGCTTTGAGGCCTCGTTGTCTAAGTGCCCTGACTAATTGATTCGCGCGCGCATTGAGTTGAGCAAAAGTTGTGACGCGGTCTATTTCAATAACAGCGGGTTGACCGCCGTGATGTTGAGCATAGTAGGCAGTGCTCATGCCCTGTTCAATACTTTGCATTCGCATGTTTCGAAATTTTCTTTTACAAGGGTCAAATGCTAAAGGTGAAAGAAGCTTAACGGAATTGAAGTAAACGAGACTTAGCGTAATTAAATTGGAAGAATGCGCTAGGCTCATTAGCGTCTGAATAGCTCGCTATTCCAGCTTAAAACCTGACGTTTTTATGATTTCGCGAAAACGTTCAATTTCATCAAGTTGCATCTTTCGCATTTGCGCGGGCCCAAAGGGCATGAGTTCACCACCGCCCGTCGTCACGAGATACTCTTGTGCCTGACGCGAGGTTAGTACTTGCTGCAGCGCAGCAGCCAGTTTGTTCGTAATGTGCTCGGGTGTTTCAGTGCGAACGTATAAAGACGTCCAAAGGTAGTTCGAGTAATCTGGGTAGCCACTCTCTTTTACAGTCGGGATATCTGGAAACTCAGGCGCACGGATGTCGCCCGTGACGGCAAGGGCGCGAAGCTTTCCAGAGATCAATAGCGTGGAGACACCGCTTAAGTTAAGCACGCCCCAATCTAGTTGATTACCAATTAAGTCAGTAAAGATCGGTGCCGCACCCTTGTAAGGTACGCCTACAAACTTGACGCCAGAAATGCTATTGAACCAATCTAAGGTTAGCTGGTACGACGTGGCGTAGGTGCCCACATTAAAAGGGCGCGAGGATGCTTTAGCTGCCGTGACGAGCTCTGCGAGAGTTTTGTAGGGTGAATTGCCCGGCACCACAAACGCACCCATGCCGCGAGTGAGCCCTGATACTGGCTTAAAGTCTGCAACGGCGTCATAGGGAAAAGGCCCTTTCATCACCAGTTCATTTAGACCAAGCGGGCTCAAGGTTCCTAAAAAAATCGTATAGCCATCTGCTGGGGCGTTTTTGACTGCCGTACCTGCAATCATGCCATTGGCACCCGGGCGGTTCTCAATGACGACAGACTGCCCAAGCAGGCCGGCAAGCTGTTGTCCAAAGTAACGGGCGGCATTATCGGTGCCGCTACCTGCGGCCAAAGGCACCAGAATCTTGATCGAGCGGGTAGGGTAATCTGAAACTTGAGCGTACGAGTTATTGGCAACAGCAAGCCACACGAGCAGGGCGATATGAATTATTTTTAGCATTTTATGGGCTCATTTTTGTGAAGGCCAGAGCGATATAGACGCTGCTTAGTCCTTTTTTGTCTCAAAAAAAAGTAACACGCAGCTAGATGTGCGTCAATGCAAAACTAAGGATCTCGCGTTTAGACTTCGATCGTCATCTTGGTTTGACATTGCTCGAGCATGACTTTCGATAGGGTATCGTCAAAACGCTCAGCGATGTCTTGATAGGCCGTCAGGGCCTCGCGGTATTGCTTCGCTGCATACAAGGCATAGGCCTGTTCGGTCAGTTCGCACAAGGCTTGTTCGGTTTCAGTGGCTTGCGTCTCGCTTGAGCCATCGCGTGTTCCTAATAATTCGTAAATTAAAAATTCACTCTCACGACCCTTAACTCGAATCTTATCGATCGGGCGCAACCAAAGGCGTTCTCCGGCCTCTTTGTAGACGGCATGGCTGACGCAAATGTGTGTGCCGTAGGTTTTGTTGATGCCCTCAAGGCGCGAAGCGATGTTGACCCCGTCACCCATGACCGTATAGCTTAGGCGCTCAAGCGAGCCAATATTGCCGACTAAAACGGCATCTGTATGAATGCCAATGCGCACACTAAGCGGTGTCTTCTTTTCTGACACTAAGCGCGCGTTGAGTGCAACCATGCGGCGTTGCCCTTTGATCGCCGCGTGACAGGCATGATAGGCATGATGTTGATCAAGTACCGGTGCACCCCAAAATGCCATGACGGCATCGCCGATAAATTTGTCGACTGTACCTTCCTCTTCTTTAATCGCTAAGGTCATCAACTCTAAGTAATACGAGATGCGTTGTAGCAACTCTCGTGAGGGTGTCGCCTCTGACAGTGCTGAAAAGTCTTTGAGGTCAGTAAATAAGATTGTGAGATAGCGGCTTTCGCCGCCGACTTGAATCTCGGCACCAGATTTCACTAAGTCACGCACCAACTCTCTGGGTACGTAGGCGGTAAAAGCCAAAATTGTTTGCCTAAGGCGATTGATGGCGATCCCAAGCGTTGATAGTTCGGTAATAAAAGAGGACTTGATGGGCACACTGTTTTCACTAAATTCCATCAAGCCTTGAATGTTGTTGGTTAATTTTTTGAGTGGTCGAGAAATGAGTAAATAGCCAATCGGTAGCGAACATAACGAGATGATGATCGCCAAAAATATTCCTCGCCGTCTGATCTCGTGTGCATTGGCTAACAGTTCATGGTCGGGGCTGGCAATCACAAGATAAAACGGAGACGCCCCTTCGATATTGAGCGGTGAGGTTGAGGTTCGCCAAGCGATTTCATCAACATTAAAATTTGCTAGTACGGGTTTTGTGCTGTCTCTTTGGTCAAAGATCGACATGACCGTTGAAAATATTGGGATGTTCATTTCACGCAAGCTTTTTAGCTGAGGCACTGAAGACGTCATTTGCTGGGCGCTGGTCGTCGTGCTTTTTGCATTGCTGTTTACGACTTTGGGGATTGGCGCATTTGTATCTGATTGTTTTTGTGCGTAATCGAGGGCGAGTACAAAACCGTCATCGTTGACAATCGCAGAGTGAGTGCCAGGCGTGACTCTTTTCGACTGAAGGATGTCATTGAGCGTATCCAAGCTGATATCTACACCGATAATCGACCGTCCATCGGGTGACTTGATTGACAGTGTTTGACCTAGCTTGCCATCGGTAAAAAAAACATAGGGAGCACTCGTCACGAGTCCATTGGTCGCAGCGGCAGACTTATACCAACCGCGCGTTCTGGGATCGTAGGATTTGGCATAATCGGGACGATAATTTTGAGAAATTAGTTTTAAATCTTGATCAAAATAAATAAAACGGCCGTGAACGTTAGCTGCAGCGCCACCTGGGGTGCTTTGATCGATGTCCGTATGCTCGATACTTTGCACGACCAAACGCGTATCGGGGTGCACCTTTAGGGCAACGGCGTGTTGTTGATCGCGCACTACCCGCACCAAGAAGAAATCGCCCGTTGCGTAGCCGATAAAAATTGCAGAGATGGTGGGTGAATCGGTGAGCGCCTCTTTAATAAACCCTAGTTGGCCGAGCCTAGATTCGAGATCCTCTTGCTGCGTCAGGGTTGAATGTGACGTCAGGCGCGTCACGAGTCTGGCTGAGGCGAGCATCCGTCGAATGCTTTGCAGGGTCTCTGTTGACATGCTCAGTGTGTTCTGACTCGCAGTCAGGTTACTGGCTTCATTCGCCATCCTGTACGAAACAACGCTCAACGCCGCGCTGATCATTGCGATCAAAAGAATCAGCAGTACAAAAAAGGGGACTTTTATGCGGGGTAGGGTCATCAAGGCGCTCAGTGCTCTCTCATCAGCCCGCTGCGCGTATGGACGATACGGGCTTAGGGGTGATGTGGAGGCACTATATCGGCTTGCTGACCCAAATAGCGCAGAGACCAGCGCCTTGACTCACTGAACGCTACGCCTTTGCATTTACTGACTGCCTATTGCAGTTTAATGTTGTTCTCTTTAATGACTTTACCCCAAAACGCAGTTTGATCGACCATCCACTGCTGAACTTCTTTCGGGGATAGGGGGACTGCGTCAGAGCCCAGTTCAGTCAAGCGCTTTTGCACTTCAGGGGTTGCTGCGATCCGCTGCACTTCAGCGTTGATTTTTTCGATGATGGCTGGCGGTGTGCCGGTGGCGGTCATCATCCCTTGAAACGAACCAGTGACGAAATTGGGGATTTTTTCGCTAATGGCAGGGGTGTCGGGGATTTGACTAAAACGTTTAGGACTTGCCACCGCCAGCAGCCTGAAGTTACCGGCTTTGACCATTCCGTAAGTCGCTAAAAAACTATTGAGAGCTGTGTCGATTTGACCGCCCGCCAAATCGCTGACGACCTGGGCACCACCTTTGTAGCCAATAAAATTCATCTCAAAGCCGAGGCCCTTACTCATGACAACACCCGCTAAATGCGTTGAGGTTCCCAGAGTTGCCCCAAAGCTTAGGGGGTACTTTTGAGCCTTCGCGTAAGCAATGAATTCATCGAAGTTTTTGACCGGCATTTGATTTTTGACAACAAAAATATGAGGTGAGAAAGCTGCAATCACCACGGGTGTGAGTTCTTTGCCTGGGTTGTAGGTGAGGCCTGGCATCAGAGCTGGGCTCATGGTGAATGTGCTCATGTCAGCAAGAACGAGTGTGTGACCATCAGGCTTAGCACTGGCGACATATTGCCCGCCTAAGTGCCCTGACGCGCCGGGTTTGTTTTCGACCAGTACCGTTTGCTTCCAGGTTTCGCCCAGCTCTTTAGCAAAGAGTCGCGCAACGATATCTGAGGCCCCACCGGCCGGAAACGGCACCACAATTCTGACTTGGCGGTCAGGAAAACCGGCTACTGAGCCTGTTTGCGCTGCCACGCTCGGGGCGATGACTGACAAAAAGAGAGACGTGAAAACGGCAGTACTGGATCTTGCCAGAGCGCTCGATTTCAAAGAGTTGGTGCTAGAGAGTCTGAGTTTTTGCATGGGTCACTCCGTTTCAGGTTTTACGCGGGTTGTGCATCAGGGTTGTTTGCGACCACCACGTCGCTTGAGGGATTCGAAGCTTGTGCACGGGCATCACTATTATTTAACATGGTAACGTCAAAAATAAACATTTACGACATTTCTTAGCCGAACGATCAGGTGTCCTATTAGCCCGTTTTTATCGATTCAGTTTCGCCTGACTTGTAATTGTCATCTAGAATGCTCATAGACATAAGTCGTGGCCTCTTGGGAGGGTAATGGATATGGTGAACATGATGAAACAATCTGTAGAAAATGAAGAGGTGGCTTTGGCTGTCTGGGTCAAACAGACGGGCTTAGAAAAAACCTTCGCGCAGTTTCCCGAGGATGTGACCGTGGCATTCAACACGGTGGCTAAATTACGTGCCTCAACGCGTGCAACCTCAGGCCTGTCAACTATGTTGCCCTGTGACCCATTGACTGAGTTTTGGCCACCGATGCGAGTCAAGGAGTAAGCCATGCACTGGATGACTGCTGCAGAATTAGCGTTGGGCTATCGTAAGAAGACTTTCTCACCAGTCGAGGTGACGCAACACCTCTTGGCCAGAATCGATACGCTCAACCCGAAGTGCCATGCTTTTATTGAAGTCGATCATGAAGGTGCCCTAGCGGCTGCCCGGCAAGCCGAGCACGAAATAGCCTCAGGTCGTGCGCTCGGCCCGTTGCATGGCGTACCGATTGGCATCAAAGATATTATTGATGTCGCAGGGCAAAAGACTACCTGTCATTCAAAAATTATGCTCGAACATCGGGCCAGCGAAGATGCGCAGGTTATTCGTAAGCTGCGTGCTGCTGGCGTGATCTTTATGGGCAAGCTAGCGTTGCATGAGTTTGCGATTGGTGGGCCCGCGTTCGATTTGCCTTTTGCTCCAGCGCGTAACCCCTGGAACTTTGCCCACCACCCCGGCGGCTCGTCCTCTGGTTCGGGTGCTGCCTTGGCTGCGGGTTTGGTGCCGCTTGCGTTAGGCACTGATACGGGTGGTTCTATACGAAACCCTGCTGCTTGCTGCGGCATTGTGGGCTTAAAGGCCACCTACGAGTTGGTGTCACGTCGTGGAGTCTATACCTTATCTTCAACGATGGATCACGTGGGCCCCATGACGCGCACGGTTGAAGATACCGGTTTGCTGTTGAACGCGATCGCTGAGCAGCAGGGCGATCAGGCCTCTCCTGATTATGTTGCTGATTTACAGCGTGGCGTTAAAGGCTTGCGTATTGGTTATGTTCGACATTTTCATGAAACCGATGAGATCGCTCACCCCGAGGTTGCTGCGGCGCTCGATGAGGCGGCCAAGGTGCTGTCATCGCTTGGCGCTGTTGTGACTGATGTCCAGTTACCCTCGCTGAATGATTTTCTGGTGTCTCAAAAGTTTTTGATGATGGCAGAAGGCTGGGCCGTGCACGAGAAATGGCTGCGTGAGCGTCCTGAAGATTATTCGCAAATGTCACGTCGTAAATTACTGACCGGCGCGTTTGTAACGGGTGGCGAATATGTGCAATCCATGCAAAGACGCGGTCTGCTGATTGACACGGTGAATCACTTGTTTAACGACTATGATGTGCTGTTAGTCGCAAATTCAATGGATCCAGCCTGCCGGATTGATGACGAAGCCGAGGTTGTGCGAACCTACACCCGCCAAGCGCGTATGCCTTTTAATTTGACGGGTCATCCAGCGCTTGCATTAATGACTGGCTTTTCGTCCGGAGGCTTGCCGCTATCCATGCAATTAGTCGGCAAAAGCTTCAATGAAAAGATGGTGTTACGAGTGGCCGCTGCCTATGAGCAGGCCACGCAATGGCACGCTAAGCATCCCGTTCTTTGAGCCTTGAACGAAAAACCCTCCCGTTCAGCGGGAGGGTTGGTCACACAGATTTGTATTTAGTCAGCGCAGTGACTGCTGAAGTGCTCGCCATGCTTCGCAGCGAGACTTGAAACGAACGTGCGCTAATTCGCCTTAATTTTTGCAGCCTTAACTACATCAGCATAGCGGACAAGATCCGTTTTGATCTGGTCGCCATAGGCCGCAGGGGTGCCAGGTGAAGCTGTTACGCCCATGACGTCAAGACGCTTTTTGACATCAGCGTCATTGAGCACATCGTTCAGTGTGGTGTTTAATTTCTGTATAACAGCTGATGGTGTTTTAGCGGGTGCCAAAATCCCCACCCACGAATTCAGTACAAAATTAGGTAAGCCAGCCTCGATAAATGTCCCGACATTGGGCAGCGAAGGTGCGCGTGCCGCACTAGTCACGCCGATACCTTTAATGCGCCCGTTTTGGATATGTGGCAAGGCGCCCGCGACCGCGGTAAAGACAAGCGGAATCGAGCCTCCTTGTAAATCAATCATGGCTTGACCACCGCCTTTGTACGGCACATGTACTAGTTTTGAGCCAGCCACAATATTCAGTGTTTCACCCGCTAGGTGAGGGGTGCTGCCCATACCAGACGTGCCATAGTTCAAGCCATTTGCTTCAGTTTTGGACAAGGCAATTAACTCTTTGACGTTATTGGCAGCCAGAGTCGGGTGCGCAACCAAAATTAAAATCGCATCACCGATTTTGCCAACGGGGGCAAAGTCTTTGACCGGATCAAAGGGTATGGATGGGAACACATGTGGGTTGATGACCATGGTGCCGTCAAAGCCCAAGAGCAGCGTGTAGCCGTCAGGTTCGGCCGTTGCAACTTGATTCGTGCCAATGTTGCCCGACGCACCAGGCTTATTTTCAACAATCATTTGGTGCCCAAGACGCTTACTCATCTGCTCGGCCACGAGGCGGGCGCTTGCGTCTGTCACGCCGCCAGGGGTGAAGGGCACGATTAAGCGTACAGGTTTATTGGGGTAATCGCTTTGGCTGTAAGAGGTGGACGTGCTCGCCAAGCCTGTGGCTAGGGTCAGCAACGTGAGTGTGCGTACGACAAATCGTTTTGTTGGCATGAGGGGCACCGTTATTTTTTATGCTATTTAAAAAAATTTACGGTACAGTGTAAGAGCATTTCAGTAAGCTTGGCTCAGGCCAACTGAGGATTTTATTGAGGGAGAACCCTAGGGTTAGGTCTGCATTAGACCGTTGCTTGCCAGCTAGGGCGAGGCTTCTCTGCCGATTGATGAACGAAACGACGAAAAATAGACAGGCTTATTATGATCATGCCCGGCTTTGCTTTGAAAGATATTGAAACCTCTGGGGCAACAATTCGTTTGCGCCATGGAGGCGAAGGGCCGCCGTTACTGCTTTTACACGGCAATCCCATGACCCATGTGGCCTGGCACAAGGTGGCCCCACGCTTAGCGAAAAACTTTCATGTTGTCGCTGCAGACTTGCGCGGCTATGGCGATAGCTCAGCCCCAGTTGAAGACGCTGACTATGCTAACTACTCGTTTCGTGCGATGGCGCAAGATCAAGTCGAAGTGATGCAGGCGCTAGGCTACAACGAGTTCTATGTGGCGGGCCACGATCGTGGCGCTCGAACAGTACACCGCATGTGTCTCGATCACCCTAACAAAATCCTCAAAGCCGCCGTCATCGACATTGTCCCCACGCTTGATATGTGGAACGCGATGAGCCGTGTGGGTGCTATGTTGGGCTGGCATTGGCCCTTTATGGCGCAGCCTGCTGACCTGCCAGAGCGGATGATGGGTAGTGTGCCGGCCGATTGGTTTTTGCGCAAAAAATTATTAAAACTGACTGCAGACTTAAACCATATCCCGCCTGAGATCTGGGCTGAGTATGTGCGTTGCTTCAATGAAAAAACGATTCGTGGCTCATGCGGCGATTATCGCGCCGCAGCGACGATTGATTGCGACTTAGACACAGCCGATCTTGGCCGCAAGCTTGAGATGCCTTTACTTGCTCTGTGGGGCAAAACCAGTTTGGTGGGTAAACAGTTTGCCGATCCGTTAAGCATTTGGCGCGAACGCGCTCATGATGTGTGCGGTGAGGCGTTGCCGTGTGGGCACTATGTGAACGAAGAGGCGCCCGAGCAAGTGACTGAGTGGTTATTAAAATTTTTTGGAAGTGACCTCAAACAGTCATAATCAAATCACGCTGTGTCCTTGACTTGCCTGTAATATAGAAAAAAATGAGATCCAAAGAAATCTCTAGACCTAAAAGGGGACAATATGCGTGGCTTGATGCGAGTAGTGATTTTTACGTTGCTGAGTCTAGCTGCGCTGTATGCGCAGGCTCAAGCGGTTTATCCGACGCGCGAGGTGAAGTTGGTGGCGGGCTTTGCGGGCTTTGATGTGCAGGGAGACTATTTTATGGTTGCACCCGCCAAGACACCCCAGGCGATTCAAATGACGTTAGCCAAAGCTGTTGACGAAATTAGTCATCAAACCGATACCATCGCATTTATCGAAGGGATGCACGCACGTCCGTTGTACGGCGGCCCAAAAGAGACCAAGGCATTTCTCGAAGGCGAATATACAAAATGGAAAACACTGATTGATGCTGTCGGGATTAAAGTTGATTGATAGCGGAAAATTTGTGCAGCTTTTGGTACTTTTAATTAGTGAGATTTTTGTTCAGGCTAGGTCTTTGAGGATTTAGTCTTACTCAGCTTGCCCATCAACCAGTGTGATCCATGCGTACACCAAAGTCGTTCATTAGCCGATTTTTAGCACAAGCGATAATCACTGTTGGACTGCTAGTCCAAAGCTATTCTTGTGTTGCAGCGTTTCCTGAACGGCGCGTCACGATTGTTGTGCCGTATCCGCCCGGCGGCAGCACCGATATTTTTGCCCGCTCAATCGCACACTATCTTTCACAACTTTGGGGGCAATCGGTTGTCGTTGAAAACCGCGGGGGTGGGGGTACGGTCATCGGTACTCAATATGTGAGCCAAGCTCCAGCAGATGGCTATACCTTATTAGTCACTGCCTACGCCTACACGTCTAATCCTTTACTGAAAGAAAACCTCAGCTATCAGCCAAGCTCACTTGCACCATTACTCTTAATCGGTACCGCACCCAGTCTGCTCTATATCAATGCCAAGCTACCCCCGCAAAACTTAGCCGAAGTGATCGCGCTGGCTCAAGCAAGCCCAGGTGGGTTGGTGTTGGGTTCGTCAGGCAACGGTTCAAGCGCACACATCGCGGCCGAGCTTTTTGCTCACGCTGCGAAGATCAAAATTACGCATGTGCCCTACAAAGGGATGGGGCCTGCCTTGAATGATTTATTTGGCGGTCAACTGATGGGGATCTTTGATATCCCGACCGGTATGGTGAATGTGAAAGCCGGTCGACTCAAGGCCATTGCGATTGCGTCAGCAGAACGCCATCCCGATGCGCCCGAGGTACCGACACTGAAAGAGTTAGGCCTCGATATGGTGTTTGGAACATGGTATGGATTTTTGACACAACAAGGTGTTGAGCAGTCTGTGCAAAAGCAGTTGCACGAGGCGTTGAAGCAAGCCGTTGCAGACTCAGCCGTTAAGCAGGCGATTGCACGAACTGGGCTGGTCGTGCAGCCACGCACGCAAGAAGAGTTCAGACAGTTTTTAAAGGATGAGACTCAAAAACTGGCTGATTTGCTGAAGACGGATGGCGTTAAGATCACAATTGATTAACAGCTTGGTCAAAGACGTACCCTCCTGTCGATGGGTATTTTTTTCTTGCGATTTTTGTCATGATCAGGTCTTGTCATTTGAACCTTGAGCCAAGTATTTAGACAACTCGTCTTAGTCTTTATGATGCCTTCATTTTTTACGAATGATTTATGAATGTCCCCAGCGCTGTAAGCGGCAATCGATCTGTGTTGGCCGGCCATATCTTTTTGGTCGAGGATGATGATGATTTGCGTGAAAGTATTATCGAAATTCTCAGCTTTGTGGGTTATCGGGTCTATCCCTATCGCGATCCACAAGAGTTTCTCAATGGCTTCATTGAGGTGATCCCAGCCGTTGTTGTCACCGACGTCCGTATGCCGAGTATGTCTGGCATTGAGTTGCAGATCAAGTTGTTAAATCAAGGTCGCAAAATTCCTTTCGTATTTATTAGCGGTGAAAGTACTGTGCCTCAGGCCATTAAAGCCATGAAGCAGGGAGCAGTCGAGTTTCTAGTCAAACCTTTTAGCCGCGAGAGTCTACTGGCCGCGGTGGCCAAGGCCATTGAAATCGATATTCAGCAAATGCATGAAGTTGTGCGAAAGTCAGAGTTCGAGCAGAAGCTCACCTCATTGTCGCCACGTGAACGCCAAGTATTTGGTTTGTTGGCCAAAGGCTACAGTAATACTGAGCTGGTAGAGGAATTAGGCGTTGCTTTATCGACAGTTAAAGAATACAAATCTGAGGTGATGTACAAGTTACGCCTAAGGTCGTTGTCCGAATTGATTGCGCTGAATAACAACACATAAGTTGATCAGTCTTTGTGTTCATGGGGTGCGAAAAGGTCGCTGCGAAACCGTCGTCGCGTGCCCGTCTCTGGGTCGACTTTCCATACCCAACCTGTTGAGGTCTGAATAAATAGCTGTCCGTTGTTGATGGTTGCAGTAAGCGCACCAGGCACGCTGAATTTACGTTGTGTTCCGACATCCATCTTGCAGAGATGGACCATTTCGTCTTCTGGCGATACCTGTTCAATGCGCCACATGTTTAAAACGCAATACGGAAGCCCACGCTTCCACCGTAAAGCGTCTGGCCCGATCTGGCTTCGCCCGACACGCCCGCATAGGCGTAAGCGTTGTCAGAAATCTTGACTGTGCCATACAGCCCGACCTGCACAAAGGCAGAGCCTGCTGTCGCTGTGGTAACGCTACTTGAATAACCACCGAGCGTGGTGTTCAGCGTTGGGTTCAACAAGCCTGAAGTATCCGCCCCTACCCCAATATTGGCACGATAGGTGTATTCATCTTTAAGCGGGTCTTTGTTGAGCGAGCCAGCGGCCACACCAATCACACCTCGCACCGCACTGCCGCTAAAGCGAGCGATGTTCAGTGCTGCAGCGCCACTACCTTCGTCATACGAATTTTGACCAACGTATTGATAGGTCAGGCGTGCATAGGGTGTGACGCGCACCTCGTTATATTCAAACGCGCGGCTGAGGCCTACGCTTACCAGTGCATCGTTACCTAGCACCGCTTTACTGCTAAAGCCGTCTGTGTAGCCCGTTGGGTCGTTACGTGATAAGTTGGTAGAGCTCAAACCGACACTCGCCATGCCATCAAGTACGTAGTCTTGTAGCACAGACATTTTGCCGTAGACAAACAATGAGCCTTGTTGGATCGTACTGTTGCCACCCGTGGCCGCAACGGTGGTGTTAGATAGCGAGATGCCGCCACCAAGTTTCAAACCCAGCTCTGCGTTTGAATAGGCATCCACACCAGTAACGATTTGGTACAGGTTGCTGTTGAGGCCGTTGCCAGCACTGTTGCTTGCGCGCTCAGCGTGTTGGTACGCGATCTCGCCCCACGCACGGCCGTCTGCCACCGCAGCGCTCGTTACGTTGACTGTATTCGGGTTCACCGCTGGATTGGTACTCATGTTGGCGGTGGGAAGCCCCGAGGGGTTAGTCGCGCTGATTCCGCCCGTCAACAATGAATTGTTAAGCGCAGGATTAAGCTGGCTGGGCGCCATCGGATAGTCACCAAGACGCGCCAACACCGATTGCTGCACCCGTTGCGTGGTTTGTGGCAGGGTGGCGGCAGATGCGGCGTGAATCTCACCCGCAAGCGCCTGCGCAAAGGAGGGCAAGCTTGCTGCAGTTTGCCCTGCGGCAGAGTACAGCAACGAGTCTTGCGCCGATGAAGCTGTGCCAGCTTTATTCACACCCAGCAACTGATCCAACACACCAGCAACAGACTTCGCGTTGGTGGTGCTTGAAGATAAGGTAGTGCTGTATGAAGTCGGCACCGTGACAAGATCAAGGCTGTTGCTACTGTTGACGTTATAAAACGCGATGAACTGAGTGCCGCTGCTTAACTCTGCAGGCTGGGTGAGGGTGGTAAAGCGCCCCGTGATGCCGCCTGCGGCGGTGATCATGCGGAACTTGTCGCCCAATACTGGTACATAAACACTGCTGCCGTAACCCGTTTCACTTGCACTAAACAGATTTGATAAGCGCGGCGTTAAGGTCGCACCCGAAGTGATCGTCAGTTGGCTCCCCACATTCACAAAGGAGTAGTAGCCCGAAGCACCAACGGGGGTGGCGCTACTCGCTTGCGTCGCACCCGCAATATCTTGTTGATACGTTGATCCAGCGTTCAGCGTCAAGTTTTGAGTGAAAGACAAATAGCCGGGTGAATTACCAGGCTTAAGCACACCACTCACAAGGCCGTTGCCCGCAATTGTACCCGTGCCCATTAACGTACCCGCAGACGCTACGAACACATCGCCCGTGCCAGTGGGTGAGGGGCCACCCACCACTAGGGTGCCACCAGACACAGTGGTGCCACCACTGTAGGTATTGGCTCCGCTCAAGACGATGGTGCTACCCGTACCCCCAGTCGCTGCACCCGCACTAGTCGTAAAAGTTAAACCACCCGCGCCAGAAAAAACACCCGAAAGAATGGCTGAGCCTGAGGTAGGTGCCTGAATGGTACCGCCTGCGCTCGTGATGGCGATTGATATGCTTGAGCTATCTCCACTGCTTAGCACCAAGGTGCCACCCGCCAGAACGGGGTTTGCGGTAACCCCTAAGGCACTCAACCCAACTGACGTGCCCGCGCTGACGTCGGAGATCGTAGTGCCACCACCGCTACTGCTACCACTAGTGCAAATGCTGCAGGCTGTGATGGTTAAATCCCAGGTTCCAGAAGAACCCTGTTGGGCAAAGGAATACGTGTAGCCATTGGAAGACGTTAGACCGCTTGAAATATAGGAAGAGAGATTATTGCCGAAGCCTTGCAGCACACCGGTTAGGGTCTGACCAACAATTGAACTGCTCGTCGTTGAGAGACCTGAAATGCCGAAAACCATCGTGCTGAATGTACCAGTAATTGACAATTGTCCGTAATTGTTACTGGCACTAACAACAATAACGTTGTAATTCACGGGTAGACGGCCCGCATAAGTTAGAGGATTATTACCGGATTTACCTTGCTGATTGTTTAGCGTTGTTATGATTCCATAAGTTTGGATACCATACCCGGCAGGATTGGTATTCGAAATCGAGCCGGTATTGTTGAGTGTTGTAATTGTGCCGTTGTTACCTATACCGTAGGCGTTGAGACCACCGCTTACCGAAATCGTGCCGGTATTGTTTAGTGTTGATATATTTCCAGAGTTGTAGACACCATAGGCGCCACTACCTGAAGTCGAAATCGAGCCGTTATTGTTTATTGTTGTTGTGCCGCTATTACTGATACCGTCGCCGTTTTGGTTGCTAGCGGCAGTCGAAATCGAGCCGTTATTGTTTATTGTTGTTGTGCCACTACTACGGATACCGCCGGCGCCGGTACTGGAGCTCGAGGGAGTCGTAATCGAACCCGTTCCAGTGATAGTGAGTGTGCCTGAGGTCAGGGTGCATGTTGAATTGACAGCCTCACTGATTGTTCCCCCACTAGAGGTGCATTGCGCCATCGATGAAGTGTGAAGCATCCCCAGCGCAATAGCGAATATCGATAAAAGCCAGTTACGCTTTACGTTCAGGCCATATTGAGCGAGGGTCGCAATGTTCAGAGATAAAGTCATCTAGGGTCAATTCAAACAGGGGTGTTTGTAAGTTAGCAATTTCAGTTGTCCGAAAGGCGTATCAGACACTCATTCAAATAAGAATCTAGAATCGATAAAACCCCTCATCAGGCATATTTGCCATGAGTCTCAGCTAGGTTAGAGTAAGGGGAAGCACTTGTTAACCCTGCGAACGGAGGGATGGCGAAACGTAGTGGTGTAAGCATCGCCGATTTTTGCGCAAAAGCTCATTAAACTAATGAGCAACATGTCAATCAGCTGACTTTACCGCCTACCTTATGACCCTGCACATCGCACCATTTTTTGCTTTACAAGCTGTTGGGCTTTTGATTTTTTGTACTGCTTTGACGATCTCGACCAAAGCACCCCAGCGAAATACAACTTTTTATATTTTTTTAGCGAGCTTGGGGCTAGAGCTTGTCGGAACGCTGCTTCGTATGGCATCGTTTGTGTTTGGTTCTGAACTTGCGCTTATTGACTCAAGTAGAAATAACTTGGACGTTTGGGCAAAGCTTGAGTCGCTGGGTGTTCAGTTGCTTGCCTTGGGCTTGCTTTTTAAACCTCTATTTTTTTTGTCTTTGTCCAAGCCGATCAGCTTAAGACATTATGTGTACCCGCTCTTGCTTTGGCTCGCGCTCGTGATGGGTACAAGCGCTAATGTGGATCATTTAGGATATAGCCCAAAGGCAAGTTTAATCGGAATTATCTTTGTGGTCGGTACGTCGGTATGGTTACTTATTCAACTACGACATGTACGATTTCAAAAAGAATTGCTGATTGATTTGCAGCGATACAGTGTCTGGTTTTTGATTACGTTTAATTTGCTTTTTGCCGCATTTTTTGTGTATGCGAGTTTAGACTTTGGCGCCTCCGCTGTCAGCTTTGATACGTTTAGAGGCGCGGACATGGTGCTTCGTTACATAAGAATCACGATTTTTGTGTTTATGGATGCCTTATGTCTTTTTTATTGGATCCAAAATTATTCGACTCAGGCCATTACCCTTAAAAAGAATCAGAAGCAGGTGCTAGAACTCGTAGCTGAAAAAGACCTACTGATTCAAAATCTGATCAATGCAAATGCCCTTGTCCGCACGGGTGCCTTGGCAGCGGGGGTCTCACATGAACTGAATCAGTTCTTAGCACGTATTCAACTGGATGTTGAGGCCGTCAAGATTTATGTGTCTGAAAAAGAAGATGACGCAAAGACGCTGAAAGTGTTGAATCGCGTACTTGCTGCCAATAAAAGTGCTGCAGCGCTTATTTTGAACTTAAAGAAACTCTTCATCAGGCAGGATGAAGGCATGAAACGCTGTGATTTAGATCAAGTCGTGCGCTCGGTGTTTGAACTTTATCTTGATCGTGCAAAGCAGTCGAATATTTTTTGTGAATTAAAGTTACAGGCTAATGTTCAAGTGCTGGTACGTGAAAGTCTGATGCGACAGGTGATTGCCAACCTCGTGAGTAACGCGATCGAAGCCTTGGATTCAACGGGTCGTTCGGACAAAAAAATTGTGATTGAAACTCAGCTTGAAGGTGGGCGGTGGACACTTCGGGTGGAAGACAACGCAACGGGTATTCGCCCCGAAAATGCTCATAAGATATTTAGCTTGTTTGCGACAAGTAAGAACGAGGGGACGGGAATTGGTCTTTGGCTGAGTCGTTTTATCGTTGAGCAGCACGGTGGGTATATGCGGTTCAGTAACGTCGAACCAGAAGGAGTCGTATTTTGGGTGGATATGCCGGTAGAGCCTGTGCAAGATGTTGATAAAGAAGGGGTTTCTAAAGTGTTGCCGCTTTAGATCGCTGCGTTTTTTTAGGGAAAAATACAAATTACTCAATGCATCGTGTAAGATTACTCAATAGACTGAGTAAATTGTAATGTTCAATCGCTTGCAGTACTCCACGCTATGTAAACGCCTGCAAGAGCCTCGCCGGTTCATGCAGATTTTGTCTGGCCCACGCCAGGTGGGCAAAACCACGCTTGCAAAACAAGCGATCGCTAGTTTTGATGGTGTCGGTCACTACGCCTCGGCCGATTTGCCGAGCAGCCCCGATGCCGGCTGGGTGCAGCAGCAGTGGGATATCGCTCGGCGAGTCAGTCAAAACCAACCCTGCGTCTTGGTGCTCGATGAAGTGCACAAGGTTCAACGCTGGTCTGAAGTGATCAAAATGCTTTGGGATGAAGATAGCTTTCAGGCCGGATCGTCTCATCCGTTACGCGTCGTCTTGTTGGGCTCGTCTCAGTTCTTAATGCAACAAGGGGTCAGCGAAAGCCTTGCTGGCCGTTTTGAATTGATCCGCGCACCGCACTGGTCTTACGCTGAAATGCGCGAGGCGTTTGGTTGGAGTCTTGAGCAGTTCATCTACTTTGGTGGCTATCCAGGCGCGGCCTCGTTGATTTCAGATGAGACTCGGTGGCGCGACTATGTGCTTGACTCGATTATTGAGCCAACGCTTACGCGAGACGTCTTACAGTTAAGTCGCATCGATAAGCCAGCGTTGTTGCGCAGGCTGTTTGTTTTAGGATGCCATTACTCAGGTCAGATTTTATCGTTTCAGAAAATGATCGGGCAACTGCAAGACGCAGGCAACACCACGACGCTCTCAAACTATCTGACCTTGCTTGGTGGCGCTTGGATGCTAACCGGGATCGAAAAGTTTGCGGGTGATCAAGCACGCAGTCGAGCCTCAAGCCCTAAGCTGCAGGCGTTAAATTCTGCTTTCATCAGCGCGCAGCTGGGTATGAGTCATGATGCTGCGATGAATGATCGAGAGCTTTGGGGTCGACTCGTTGAATCTGCCATTGGGGCACACCTGCATAATTACAAGTCTTCAGGTGTTGAGCTGCAATACTGGCGCGAGCGCAGCGATGAGGTCGATTTTGTTTTGAGTCAGGGCGACAAGATGACGGCGATTGAGGTCAAAAGTGGTCGCTCAAAGGGGGCTTTGGCGGGGCTAAATAAATTCACACACAGCTATAAGACCAGTAAGCCTTTAGTGGTTGGTATTGGCGGTATTCCGATTGCTGATTTTTTACTCAGTGCGCCTGATCAATGGTTGTAGTGCGGTATATCACTCCAACTCAGAATTGCATCTTGAATTAAGTTAACGAGTCGCGACCTCACTGAATAAAGTTTTTAAGCCTCTCAGCCCAATACAGATAAGCAGCCTTAGAAAGATGTAAGCCATCCCAGGTGTACTTTGGCAACAGACCTTGGGCATCGTTGGTCAAACCCGGATTCAAATCCAGCCATTGGATATTACGCGCGAGTGCAAAGACTTGAAGCTTTTGATTCAATGCCCTCACGTCATCCACTGTACTGCCGCATTGCGGATGTGAGCATTCAAGCGTGGCCTGCATCACAACAGTGATTTTGTTTTTTTGCAGTTCATCGACAATCAAGGTGTATTGCCTAAACGTGTACTCGACCGTTGCGCCTCTAAGTAAATCATTGATGCCAATCATCAAAAATACTTTGGCTGGTCGCAACGCCACGGTTGCTTTCATCTCACGCAACAGATTTTCGGTGGTATAGCCCGGTACACCGCGGTTCACAATACGCGTTTTTGGAAACAGCGTTTTCCATGGGCCCGCTTCAGTGATCGAGTCACCCAGCATCATGACTTCGGGCGGCGCAAGCTCGGGCCTTAGCTGTGCGCTAACCGGTTGCGTCATGGTGCTCAACCCAAGCAAGCAAACACTAAACAGGCATGCGTAAAACGATTTTGCCAACATGCTTGTTTGTTTCCATCATCTCTTTGGCTTGCGCCAGTTGCTCAAATGCAAAGGCATGATCCACCGAGGGTCTGATGCGGCCATCTGCAATCGCGGGTAACACTTCAGCTTTGAATTCGGGTAAGAATGCAGCCCGCTGTTCGGCTGAACGCAACTTGTTTGACACGCCAAACAAGCGCAAGCGTTTTGAAT